>Ga0334884_1000013_pt1 | contig 309121 bp, 278 predicted proteins | sample GraSluR1_MG_7_FD_207215 | JGI IMG/M metagenome (GOLD analysis project Ga0334884, IMG submission 207215) | Sludge microbial communities from methane-producing bioreactor in Wageningen University, Netherlands - Granular Sludge_12_05 R1 | ecosystem: Engineered > Bioreactor > Anaerobic >... | reverse complement strand
CCGGCAACCCCGAGCGGACAAGTCCCGCGAAAGGCATCACGCCAGTCAGCCGAAGGGTCACACCCAGGATCACCAACCCACAGCCCAACACGATCAGGCTGCGAACGCCATCCTCACAGTCAGCCGAGGGTGGCCCGGTCCGTCGTGAAATGCCTCGCGGCCCGGCTGGAAAGGGCCAGCAGGACGAGCACGCTGGTGCCCAGCGGAAGCAGTTCGCCGTGCAAAGGGCCGTGCTGGTTGCTCGCCGTCCGCTCGATGTAGGTGGACACGATGCTGAACAGGCTCAGCGCGCACAACGTGAGGCGGGCCCCGTTGCGCGCGGCCAGCGTGGCGATCGCGAACCCGATGTTCGCCGACGCGACCACGAGCAGCAGCGCCACGGCGAAGAGCAGTCCCGCGCGCACGTCCGCGGACGGTTCACCACTCGCCTCAGCAAGCAGGATCAGTCCCGCGAATCCGAGGTAGACCACGGCCTGCAGCACGGTTGCCACCACGCCGAAGACGATCTGGGCCGGTCGGCGCGGCCGACCGTCCGGTGCCGGCGCCGACGGCGGGGCCGCATCCGGGCGCACCCCGGCCAGGTTCAGCACCGGCAGGTCGCCATCGGTGCGGATCAGGTCTCCGCCGCCGTTGCGGGAGTGATAACCGGTGGAGAAGTCCCGCAGGATGTCCAGGCCGATCTCCGGGGACGCGGCGCGCACGGTGTCGATGATGTGCTCGCGCTCGACGTCGGTGTCCTGGTCGATCTTGTGGGTCACCTGCAGGGTGAACAGCGACAGGCCGACGCTGCGGTCGTAGGTGCCCGCGGCCAGCCAGTCGACCGCGAAACCGCCCGGCAGCAGCCAGCCGTCCGGGCACTTCCAGAACCGCACGTGGTGCCGCTGGGACGGGTTGCCCTCCACCTCCTGCTGGTAGGCGAAGTCCTGGCGCCGTCCGAACAGGAACAACGGGCTCACCGGGGCCGCGGGATAGCTGCGCCGGGACAGCGTGGTGGTCACGATCCGCCAGCCGGTGCGTCCGGTGAGTTCGTCGGCCCGCGTCCAGCCGCCCCGCTGCAGGGCCGCGTGTACCTGCTCGGCGCTGCCCATCAGGGCGAGGTTCACCGGATCACCGAGCAGGCCGTCGGCAGTGCGCGTGCGTCCGATGAAGTAGTCGGGCACGTAGATGCGGGTGAGGATGCGGTGTATCCGGGGCAGGACGAGGTAGGCCACCAGCACCCAGAACACGATCACCAGGAGCATCTGCCAGCCCGGGGTGATGCCCTCCTCGAGTGTGAGGTAGGCGAACCAGACCGAAGCCAGGCCGGCCAGCACGAAGAACGCGCCGTCCAGTCTCGCGACCCACCCCGTCTCTGCCCGCACGGCCGCACCTCCTCAGATCCAGCGAGTGTAGGGGGCGCCGGTCCGGCTGGGGATCAGCGGCGACGGCCCGCGGCGCGGCGGCCGCGAGGGCGGCCCGGAGCGGACGCCTGGGTCGCCCGGCTGGTCACCGCGTCTCGGAGTTCCGCACGACCGCCTTCGCGACCTCCATCAGTACGAAGATCGCCACGGCGAACGCCAGTGGGACCACCCAGCCGAATACCCCGACCGCCGCTGAGCCGAACCAGATGTGCAGCACGGGCAGGTAGACGAACGCCACCTGCAGCAGCACCAGGATGCCGACCACCCACCACACCACGCGGTTGCCGACCAGCGCCTCCTTGCGCAGGCTCGACTCCCGCAGGAACCGGGCGTTGAACAGGTAGGCGGCCTGGCCGAGGGCGAGGGTGTTCACCGCCCAGGTCTGGGCGGTCGCGACGTCCCCGGTGACGATCCGCCCGATCAGGAAGGTGGTCAGCGTCGCCGCGGCGATCAGGATCGACGCGATCGCCAGCCGGGGCAGGTAGCGCGCCTGCACCAGCGGCGTGCCGGGCGGACGGGGCGGACGGCGCATGATGTCCGGCTCGGCCGGCTCGTAGGCGAGCGCCAGGGAGAGGGTCACCGCCGTGATCATGTTCACCCACAGGATCTGCACCGGCGCGAGCGGCATGGTCAGCCCGAACAGCACCGCGACCAGCACCACGAGCGACTGCGCGCCGTTGGTGGGCAGCAGGAACAGCACCGACTTGTGCAGGTTGTCGTTGATCCGGCGCCCCTCCTCGATCGCGTGCTCGATCGTGGCGAAGTTGTCGTCGGCGAGCACGATGTCGGCCGCCTCCTTGGTGGCCTCTGTGCCCTTGATACCCATGGCGACGCCCACGTCGGCCCGCTTCAGTGCGGGGGCATCGTTCACCCCGTCGCCGGTCATCGCGACGATCTCGCCGTTGGCCTGGAAGGCCTTGACCAGCCGGAGCTTGTGCTCGGGGCTGGTGCGTGCGAACGTCTCGGTGCGTTCCACGATCGTGCGCAACTGCTCATCGGTCGCCGCCTCCAGCGCGGCGCCGGTCACCGCGGCGGACGAGGTGTCGTCGAAGATGCCCATCTCGCGGCTGATCGCTGTTGCGGTTCCGGCATGATCGCCGGTGATCATGGTGACCTTGATCCCGGCCTGGTGGCAGGTGGCGATGGCCTGGATCGCCTCGGGTCGCGGCGGGTCGACGATCCCGGTCAGGCCGAGGAACACCAGTCCGTCCAGGTCGTCGTGGCTCAGGACGCCGGAGTCGCGGCCGCCCCGGTGCGGTGAGGGACGCGACGCCGCGGCCAGCACCCGCAGGCCCGCCGCCGAGAGCACATCGATCTGCTCCTCCCACCACGCCCGGTCCAGCGGCTCGGTCTCCCCCGACGCCGACAACTGCTGGGCGGCGCGGTCGAGCAGCCGGTCAGGAGCACCCTTGACCAGGATCACCCGATGGCCCTCGGGGGTGGTGTTCGCCGTGGCCATGTACTTGTGCTCGGAGTCGAACGGCAGCACGGCCGTCCGGGGGTAGCCCGAGGGATCGAAGCCGACCTTCATGCCGAGCGTGCGCAGCGCGCCCTCGGTGGGTTCCCCGACCAGGCTCCAGCGTCCGTCGACCTCGGCGACGACCGCGTCGTTCACCACGCTCATCGCTGTGACCACGGCCCGCAGGTCGCCCCGGCCGGCCAGGGTGACCTCCCTGCCGTTGTGCACGACCGCGCCGCTCGGGTCGTAGCCGAGGCCCTCGACGCCGTACTCGCCGGCTCTGGTGACCACGGTGCGCACGGTCATCTCGTTGGTGGTCAGCGTGCCGGTCTTGTCCGAACAGATCCGGGTCACTGAGCCCAGTGTCTCCACCGAGGGCAGCTTGCGGATGATCGCGTTCCGCTTCGCCATCTGCTGCACACCGAGCGCGAGGGTGATCGTGACCAGCGCCGGCAACCCTTCCGGGATCGCCGCGACGGCGAAACCGATGGTGGCCGAGATCAGCTCGCCTCCGGGCATGCCGTGCAGGAGCTTGCCGATGGCGACCATGATCACCGCCATCACAGCGATGACCAGCGAGAGCTGCTTGCCGAACGCCGCGATCTGCCTGGTCAGGGGCGTGTCGAAGGCGTCGATGTCGGACAGCATGCTGGTAATCCGGCCGATCTCGGCGTCCGCGCCGGTCGCAGTGACCACTCCAACGCCCTGGCCGGCCGAGACCAGCGACGAACTGAACAGCATGGACGTCCGGTCGCCGATCCCCGCGCCGACCGCCACCGGGTCGACGCCCTTGCCGGACGGGACCGCCTCGCCGGTCAGCGCGGCCTCCTCCACGCGGAGGTTGGACGCCTCCAGCAACCGCAGGTCGGCGGGCACCTTCGACCCCGCGGAGACGCGGACGATGTCGCCGGGCACCAGCTGGTCGGCGGGGACGTGGCCCCACTCGCCGTCCCTGCGCACCTGCGCCTCTGCGGAGAGCAGGGTGCGGATGCCGGCCAGCGCGTGCTCGGCCCTGCCCTCCTGCACGAACCCGATCACGGCGTTGATCACCGCGACCGCGAGAATCACCCAGAAGTCGATCCACTCCCCCAGCGCGGCCTTCAGCGTCGCCGCAGCGAGCAGGATGTAGATCAGGATGTCGTCGAAGTGGCTGAGGAACCGCTTCCAGGCGGGGTCGGCGGGCGGATCCGGGATGGCGTTGGGGCCGTGGGCGGCCAGCCGTTGGGCTGCGGCGTCCGAGGTGAGCCCTTCGGGCTGCGCGTCCAGTGCAGCGAGCACTTCTGCCGCGGTGAGCGAATGAGCGTCCCGCAGGTGCGCGCGCGGGTCGGTCGCGGTGGTCATGGTGCTCCTGTGCTCTCCGGGATGGCGGTTGGTCCGAAGCTAGCACCGGGCTGGTCCGAGTGACCCGTTAGTCTTGCGATCGTGACCAGCTTCGACCTCGACCCGACCATCCGACCCCAGGACGACCTGTTCCGGTACGTGAACGGGCACTGGCTCTCCGCCACCGAGATCCCGGCCGACAAGGCCGCTGCCGGCGCATTCATCGAACTGCGCGACGCCTCCGAGCGGGCGATCCGCGACATCGTCACCGGCCTGTCCGGCTCGGCACCCGGCTCCGAGGCGTCCCTGGTCGAGCACATGTACGGCAGCTTCATGGACACCGAGCGGATCGATGCGGCCGGGTTGGAGCCGCTGCGTCCACTGCTGGACGAGGTGGACGCCATCGGCACCATCGACGACCTGCTCGACTACTTCGGCCGCAGCATCCGCCGCGGCACGGGCGCACCGGTCGACGTCGAGGTCGAGTCCGACCCGGGCGAGCCCACCCGCTACGCGCTGTTCGTTGGCCAGGCCGGGATCGGGCTGCCCGACGAGGAGTACTACCGACTCGAGCAGCACGCGAAGATCCTCTCCGCCTATCACGACCACGTCGACCGCACCATGACGCTGGCCGGGCTCACCTCGAGCGCCGCCGGGCCGATCGTCGCGCTGGAGACCGAGGTCGCCGCCCTGCACTGGGACAAGGTGCGCACCCGCGACCTGCGTCAGATGTACAACCCGACCGCCCCCGCCGACCTCGACGCCACCGGTGTGGCGTGGACGCGGATGCTGGCCGCGGCCGGGGTGCCGGAACTCGACGCGGTGGTCGTCGCCCAGCCGTCCTTCCTCGCAGAGGTGGCCGGACTGCTCACCGCATCCCGCCTGCAGGACTGGAAGCAGTGGTGCCGGTGGAGCCTGGTCTCCGCGCTGTCGCCGTACCTGCCCGAACCGCTGGTACAGGCCCGGTTCGACTTCTACGGGACGGTGCTGCAGGGCACCCCCCAGCTGCGCGAGCGGTGGAAGCGCGGCGTCGACCTTGTCGAACGCACCCTCGGCGAGGTGGTCGGCAAGCTGTACGTCGAGCAGCACTTCCCACCCGCGGCCAAGGAGCGGATGGACGCGCTGGTCGCGAACCTGCTCGAGGCGTACCGGCGTTCGATCTCCGACCTGGACTGGATGACCGCCGAGACCAGGACCGAGGCGCTGACCAAGCTGGCCCACTTCACCCCGAAGATCGGCTACCCGGACATCTGGAAGGACTACACGGCGCTCACGATCCAGTCCGACGACCTGCTCGGCAACGTGCTGCGGGCGGCCGAGTTCCACGCGACGGACGAGATCTCCAAGCTCGGCGGCCCGATCCGCACCTGGGAGTGGCTGATGACCCCCCAGACGGTGAATGCCTACTACCACCCGCTGCGCAACGAGATCGTGTTCCCGGCGGCGATCCTGCAGCCGCCGTTCTTCGACTTCGAGGCCGACGACGCCGTGAACTACGGCGCGATCGGCGCGGTGATCGGCCACGAGATCGGCCATGGCTTCGACGACCAGGGCTCCACCTGCGACGGTGAGGGCCGGCTGCGCGACTGGTGGACGCCGGCGGATCGCGAGGCGTTCACCGAGCGCACCAAGGCCCTGGTCGGCCAGTACTCGGCGCTCTCCCCCCGGCAACTGCCCGACGTGCACGTCAACGGCGAGCTGACCATCGGGGAGAACATCGGTGACCTCGGCGGCGCCGCGATCGCCTACGACGCCTGGCAGCTCACCCTGGACGGTCCACCCGAGCCCGTCGACGGTATCCCCGCCGAACAGCGGTTCTTCCTCTCCTGGGCCCGGGCGTGGCAGTCGAAGCGCCGCGACGAGGCGCTGCGCCAGCAGGTCGCCACCGACCCGCATTCTCCGGAGGAGTTCCGCTGCAACCAGGTGGTCCGCAACCTGCCGCCCTACTACGCGGCCTTCGGCGTCACCGAATCGGACGCTGCCTGGCTCGCGCCCGGCGAGAGGGTGAAGATCTGGTGAGTTCCCGTCCCGTCCCGGTCACCCTCGCCCGGGGTGCGTACCAGGAGTTCGTACGCATCCAGGGCATCCTTCGACGCGAGTCCGTGGGAGGCATCCTCCTGCTGGTCGCCGCCACCGCGGCCATGCTCGCCGCCAACCTCGCGCCGGACTTCTACTTCGGGCTGCGGGACGCCCACCTCGGCGGGACGGTGTTCGGGATCGACCTCAACCTGTCCATCGGCCACTGGGCAGCGGACGGGCTGCTCGCGATCTTCTTCTTCCTGGTCGGACTGGAGCTGAAGCACGAGTTCGTGGTCGGCGACCTGCGCGACGTCCGCACCGCCCTGGTGCCCGTGGTGGCCGCGGTCGGCGGGGTCGCCGTCCCCGCGGCGATCTATGTGGCCTTCAACGTCGCCGATCCACAGGCCATGCAGGGCTGGGCCATCCCGGCAGCGACCGACATCGCGTTCGCGCTGGCCGTGCTCGCGGTGATCGGGTCGCACCTGCCGGCCGCCCTGCGCACCTTCCTGCTCACCCTCGCCGTCGCCGACGACCTGATCGCGATCGCGATCATTGCGTTCTTCTACTCCAAGCACCTCGCTCCGGCATTCCTGGGTGCGGAGATCATCCCGATCGGCCTGTTCGCGTTCATCGCCTACCGGTTCCAGCCCTTCCTGACCCGTCACTGGTGGGCCCCGTGGCTGACCCTGGTCCCGCTGGCCGTGGTCGCGTGGGTGCTCTGCTACGCGGCGGGGGTGCACGCCACGGTGGCCGGGGTGATGCTCGCGTTCGCGGTCCCGGTGCGTCCTCCCGCCGGCGGCGACGCCGAGCACGGCCTCGCCGGCATCCTCGAGCACCGGGTGCGGCCGTTCTCCGCCGGCGTCGCCGTGCCCGTGTTCGCCTTCTTCTCCGCCGGCGTCGTGGTCGGCGGGCTGCAGGGCTTCGTGGACGCCGTGACCAGCTCGATCGGCCTGGGCGTGATCCTGGGCCTGGTCGCCGGCAAGGCGATCGGGATCACCGGCTCCACTTGGCTGGTCACCCGGCTGCGGCACGCCCAGCTGGATCCCGACCTGTCCTGGATCGACGTGTTCGGCCTGGGCGTGATCGGCGGGATCGGCTTCACGGTGTCGCTGCTGGTCAGCGAACTGAGCTTCGGGCAGGGCTCGGAGTTCGACGACATCGGCAAGGTGGCCATCCTGACCGCCTCGGTGCTGGCGGCCCTGCTCGCTGCCGTCGTGCTGGGCTCACGCAACCGGCACTACCGGTCCGTGGAACTCGCCGAGAGCATCGACGAGGACCAGGACGGCACACCAGACCGATTCGCGCGCTGACGCGTCAGACCGGATCCACCACCACGAACGGGTGCCGCCAACCGACGGCGTCCTCCAGTTGCGCGGCCAGCGAGAGCAGAGTCTCCTCCGCGCCGAACCGGCCACCGAACATCACCCCGATCGGCAGTTCGCGGCGCTCGACCACGGCGGTGTGCAACGGCAACGAGACGGCCGGCCGGCCGGACAGGTTGTACACGCTGGTCCACGGCGTGAACCGGGTCTGGGCGGCGAAGTCGGCGGCAGGGTCGTCGTCGTCACGCAGTTCCCCCACCAATGCGGGCGGCTGCGCGAGGGTCGGCGTGAGCACGACGTCCCAGGCATCCCACGCCTGCGCGACCTCGACGGTGAGCCGCTGCACCGCGCCCACGGCCTCGGCGTAGGCGACGCCGGAGGTGTGGCGTCCGCGCTCCCGCAGCCACCGGGTGAGCGGACGCAGCAGCGGCTCGGCGGCCTCTGGCAGCGGGATGGACGCCGCCCCGACCGCCCACAGGGCACCGAACGCCTCCCAGCGTTCCACGGGGAACGGCACCGCGGCTTCACCCACGTCGTGGCCCAGCCCGGCGAGCGTGCCGGCGATCCTTGTCGCCGCCTCCAGGCAGGCCGGGTGCACGTCGGCCTCGGCGATCACCGGCGTGGTGAGCACCCCGATCCGCAGCCGTCCGGGTTCGCGGCCGGCGGCCTCGGCGAAGGTGGAGGCGGGCGCCGGCGCGTGGTAGGTCTCCCCCACTCCGTGCCCGGAGAGCACATCGAGCGCCGCGGCGGTGTCGGCGACAGTGCGGCTGAGCACGCCGTCCGTGCCCAGGCCGGGCCCGGGCACCCGCAACCGCCCTGCGCTGATCCGGCCCCGGCTGGCCTTCAGGCCCACCAGGCCGCACGCGGAGGCGGGAATGCGGATCGAGCCGCCGGCGTCCGAGGCGTGCGCGATCGGGGCCAGACCGGCGGCGACCGCTGCCGCGGCCCCTCCGCTGGAGCCCCCGGCGGATCGGCGCAGGTCCCACGGGGTCCGCGCCGCCGGAGCTCCCTCCGGCTCGGTGTAGCAGGGCAGGCCGAACTCGGGCGTCGCCGACTTGCCGAGGACGACCGTGCCGGCAGCACGGAACCAGCCGACGATGTCGTCGTCCACCTCGGCGAGGTTTCCCCGCAGCACCACCGATCCGGCCTCCCAGCCCACGCCCGCGACCGGGTTCAGGTCCTTGATCGGACACGGGACCCCGAGCAGCGGCGCGGAGGTCTCGCCGCGGGCCACCGCCGCGTCCACCTCGGCGGCCTCGGCCAGCGCCCGCTCGGGGGTGAGCCGGGCGAAAGCCCCCACGACATCCGAGAGCCGCTCGGCGCGACCCAGGTGCGCTCGCGCCACCTCCGTCGCGGTCGTCGCCTGTTCGCGGACGGCCCGCGCCAGCGCCAGGGCGTCCAGCTCAGTGAGCTCCATCAGTGCTTGATCTTGCCCGGCTCGAGGGTGCCGGCGATCGTCGGCTGGAAGTCCTCGCCCAGCTGCTTCACCGCCAGCCGCCCGACCAGCTGCTGCTCGGTCGTGACCCGCTCCGAGCGGGCCCGGCCGATGAAGGTGATCACCCAGTGCAGCAGGGTGGTGAGCCGGTTCTTGAAGCCCACCACGTAGATCAGGTGAACGAACAGCCAGGCGAACCAGGCAGGGAAACCGGTGAGTTCCAGCTTGCCGACCTTGGCGACCGCCCCGAACCGGCTGATCACCGCCATGGAGCCCTTGTCGTGGTAGTGGAACTCCTCGCTCACCGGGTGGCCGGACACCTCGCCGCGGATCTTCGACGCCGCGTACCGCCCGCCCTGGATCGCCACCTGGGCGACGCCCGGCAGGCGGTCAAGACTGATCATGTCGCCGACCACGAACACCTCGGGATGCCCGGGAAGGGTGAGGTCGCGGTTCACCTCCACGCGCCCGGCCCGGTCGATGCCCGCCCCGGACTGCTCGGCGAGAGTCCTGCCCAGTGGGCTGGCCTGCACGCCGGCCGCCCACACCTTGCAGGAGGAGGCGATGCGTTCGGTCCGGCCGTCGGAGTACTTCACGTCCAGACCGGTCGCGTCCACGTTCGTGACCAGCGCACCGAGGCGCACCTCGACCTTGTTCCGCTCGAGCTCGGCCTTCGCCGCGGCGGAGAGCTGCGATCCGAACGGCGGCAGCACCACGTCGGCGCCGTCCAGCAGCAGCACGCTCGCCTTCGTCGTGTCGATTCGCCGGAAGCACTTGCGCAGCGTGTGCTGGGTGAGCTCCGCGATCTGGCCGGCCATCTCGACACCGGTGGGCCCGGCGCCGACAACCACGAAGTTCAGCAGCCGGCGCCGCTCGTCGGCGTCCTCGCTGAGCTCGGCCATCTCCAGCGACCCGAAGATCCGGGCCCGCAGTTCGAGCGCGTCGTCGATGGACTTCATGCCCGGCGCGAAGGTGGCGAAGTGGTCGTTTCCGAAGTACGACTGGCCGGCGCCGGCGGCGACGATCAGGTAGTCGTACTTCAGCGCGACGGTCTTGGCCAGCTTCTCCGCCACCACCACCCGGCTCGCCAGGTTGATCCGGGTCACCTCGGCGAGCAGGACGGTGGCGTTGGCCTGGTTGCGCAGCACGTCGCGCGTGGCCGGCGCGATCTCGCCGGTGGAGAGGATCCCGGTGGCGACTTGGTAGAGCAGCGGCTGGAACAGGTGGGCGACCGTCTTCGCGACGAGGGTCACCTCGACGTCTGCCTTCGCCAGCGCCTGGGCCGCGAACAGCCCTCCGAAACCGGATCCGATGATGACGACCTGCGGACGGGCCATTGGGGACCTCCGTTCCCTGGATAGTTGCACGCAACCAAGGCAACCCTAACTCGGCGCCACCATCCAGGTCGATCAGGCAGATCTCGAGATGACCCCGTCGCAGAGGGCGGCCAGGGCGTCCCGCGCCGGCCCCTCAGGCAGCGGCGCGAGGTGCGCGCGGGCCACCTCGGCGCGGCGGCCGATCTCGTCCCTCGCCTCGGCAATCGCCGGATGCGCCCGCATCAGGCGCAGCGCCTCGGCCAGATCGGCGTCGTCGCTGAGGTCGGAGTCGAGCAGCGCGAGCAGCCGGGCGTCCGCCGGATCGGAGCTGCGCCGGGCCAGCAGGGTGGGCAGTGTGGGGACGCCGGCCCGCAGGTCGGTGCCCGGGGTCTTGCCGGAGGAGTCGCTGGCGATGTCGATGATGTCGTCGCTGAGCTGGAAGACCACACCGATCTCCTCGCCGTACGCTGCCAGCGCGGCCAGCTCGGCCTCGCCCAGCCCGGCGACCATGCCGCCGAACAGCGCGGACGCCGCGATCAGCGAGCCGGTCTTGTCGGCGAGGACCGCCAGGTAGTGCTCGAGGGGGTCGGCGCCGTCACGCGGTCCCCTGGTCTCCGCGATCTGCCCCTGAACCAGCCGGGCGAAGGTGTCGGCCTGCAGCTTCACGTAGTCGGTGCCGAGGTCCGCCACGATCGAGGACGCCCGGGAGAACAGGAAGTCACCGACGAGGATCGCGACGGTGTTGTCCCAGCGGAGGTTGGCGCTCTGCACGCCGCGACGCAGTTCGGCCTCGTCCATCACGTCGTCGTGGTAGAGGCTGGCCACGTGGGTCAACTCCATGACCAGGGCCGCCCGCACCACCGAGTCCGTCGGCGAGGAGGACCCCAGCATCGACGCGAGCACCACGAGCAGCGGACGGAACCGCTTTCCACCCGCGCGGATCGTGTGCTGCGCAGCCTCGGTGACGAAGTCGGTGTCGGCCTTCGCCGCCGTGCCGAGGCGCTCTTCGACCAGTTCGAGCAGCCCGTTCACACGCTCGGTGAACTCCCCAGGCAGTTCACCGACGAGATCAGCTGGCTGGGTGGCGGACACGCGCGACAGCATAGCCTCAGCGCAGGAACGTGCTGGCCGAGGTGACAAGGTCCAGCAGCGGTCCGGGGAACAGTCCGAGGTAGACCGAGGCGAGCGCGCCGAGCGCCACCGGCACCCAGGTCATTCCGGACGCCCTGCCCACCACGACCCCGTCCGCCGGCTCGGCGAAGAACATCAGCACGATCACCCGCAGGTAGACGTAGGCCGCGACCAGGCTGAACGCGACCGCGGCCAGCACCAGCCAGGCGTACCCGCCCCGCCAGGCCGCGGAGAAGACCGCCCACTTGCCGATGAAGCCACCGGTCAGCGGGATCCCCGCGAAGCTCAGCATCAGCACCGCGAAGATGCCAGCGAGCAGCGGGCTCTTCCGGCCCAGGCCGGCCCAGCCGGAGATCTCGTGCACCTCGCCGGCCTGGTTGCGCACCATGGTGACGATGGCGAACGCGGCAACGGTCGCGAAGCCGTAGGCGACCAGGTAGAACAGGATCGAGCCGAAGCTGTTCATCTGCCCGGTGACGCCGGCGGTCGCTCCCACCACGGCGACCAGGATGAACCCTGCGTGCGAGATGGAGCTGTAGGCGAGCAGGCGCTTCATGTCCGACTGGGTCAGTGCGACCACGACGCCGATCGCCATGGTGATCACGGCGACCACGGCCACGAGTGGCTGCCAGGCCCAGCGTTCCCCGCCGAACCCGACGTAGAAGATGCGGACGGTGGCGCCGACGGCGGCGAGCTTGGTGCAGATCGCCATGAATCCGGTGACCGGGGTCGGGGCGCCGACGTACACGTCCGGCACCCAGTTGTGGAACGGCACCGCACCGATCTTGAACAGCAGGCCGATCGCGAGGAACGCCATGCCGGTGTAGAGCAGCCCGCGACCGTAGACCGGGTCGGCGATCGCGTCGCTGATCCGTCCGTAGTCGAAGGAGCCGGTGAAGCCGTAGGTCAGCGCCATGCCGAACAGGAAGAACGCGCTGGACAGGGCCCCCAGCAGGAAGTACTTCAGCGCGGCCTCCTGGCTGAGCAGCCGCCGGCGGCGCGCCATGCCGGAGAGCAGGTACAGCGGCAGCGACATGACCTCGAGCGCCACGAACGCGGTCAGCAGGTCGTTGGCCGCGACGAAGACCATCATGCCGGTCAGCGAGAACAGGGCCAGAGGAAAGACCTCGCTGTGCTCGTGGCGGGCCAGGCTGGCCTCGGTCTCGGCCGCGCTGCCGGGCACCGACGCCGCGGAAGCGGCGAACGAACTGGCCCCGTCGTTCAGGTCACGTTCTGCGAACACCAGCATGCTGAGCAGGCCGAACACCAACAGCGCGCCCCACATCAGGTAGGACGGGCCGTCGAGGCTGATCGAGTTCATCGCCATCAGGCCGAGGTTGTCCTTCGGCGACAGCCAGGACATCACGAGGAGCACGAACGCGACGCCGATGGCGAGCTCGAAGAGCAGCACCTGGGACACGAAGCGCCAGCGGCGCGGGAGGGCCGCCTCGATGCCGATCCCGATGCAGGCGGCCAGCAGCACCGTCAGGATCGGGGCGAGCTGCAGCCACTCGAAGGTGGGCGCGGTGATGGCGTTCACTTGGCTTCCTCTCCCAGTGGCGCCACCGGGTCAGTAACCCCGACATGGCTCATGGTTGTCTGCGCGACGGGCTCGATCACGGAAAGGGCGAGGTTCGGCACGAATCCCAGCAGCAGGATCACGGCGAGGACGGGCGCCGCCACCCACTTCTCGCGGGCCGTGGCGTCCGTGGTGAATGTCCTGGCCACGTCCTCGCTGACCGGTCCGGTCATCGTGCGCTGGTACATCCTCAGGATGTAGACCGCGGCGAGAACGGTGCCGATCACCGCGACGGCCGCGACGCCCGGCTGGCGGGCCCACGTGCCGGCCAGCACCATGAACTCCGAGACGAAGCTCGACATGCCGGGCAGCGCCAGGCCGGAAAGGCCGGCCATCAGGAACACGCCGGCGAGCACGGGGGCGAGCTTCTGCACGCCGCCGAAGTCGGTCACCATCGCCGAGCCGCGCCGCGAGATCAGGAACCCGATCACCAGGAACAGCGCCGCGGTGGAGAACCCGTGGTTGACCATGTAGAAGATCGAGCCGGAGATCCCTGCGCTGGTGAAGGTGTAGATGCCGAGCACCATGAACCCGAAGTGGCTGATCGAGGTGTAGGCGACCAGGCGGAGCAGGTTCTTGCTGCCGATCGCCCCGACCGCGCCGTAGAGGATGCTGATCAGTGCCAGCACCACCATCGCCGGGGCGACCCAGGTGCTGGCCTCCGGGAACAGCCACAGGCAGAACTTGATCATCCCGAAGGTGCCGATCTTGTCCAGGATGCCGACCAGCAGCACCGACGTACCCGGGGTGGCCTCCTCCGCTGCGGTCGGCAGCCACGTGTGCACCGGCACCATAGGGGCCTTCACCACGAAGGCGAACAGGAAGCCGACCATCAGCCAGCGGGCCAGCATCGGGTCGATCTGGAGCTTCATCAGCTCGTCGAGCAGGTAGGTCGGAGCTCCGGTCAACTGCACCGACACCGCGTACAGCCCGATCACCGAGACCAGCATGACCAGACCACCGGCGAGGCTGAACAGCAGGAACTTCACCGCGGCGTAGGAGCGCCGCGGGCCGCCGAAGCCACCGATCAGGAAGTACATCGGGATCAGCGTGGCCTCGAAGAACAGGTAGAACAGCAGCACGTCCTGGGCCAGGAACACGAACACCGACATGCTCTCCAGCGCCAGCACGAGGGCGACGAACGCCTGCGGGGTCCAGCGCCCGCGCCCGGGGAGCTTCCACTCGGCGAGCAGCACCACCGGCACCAGCAGGACGGTGAGCAACACCATCACCAGCGACATGCCGTCCAGGCCGACCGCCCACCAGGCCCCGAACGTCGGGATCCACGGGGCCTTCTCGGCCAGGTCTGCGCCGCCGCTGAACAGGACCGCGACGCCGATCCCGACCAGCGCGGTGGCAAGGGCGAACACCATGCCGACCCCGCGGGCGATCTGCTTCACCGGCAGGCACAGCACCGCCGCGCCGACCAGGGGCACCAGGCCGAGGAATGTGAGCCAGGGGAATGTCATCTCTGCTACCTCCCTCAGGCCAGCTGGGTGAGAATCAGGACGGCTCCGACCAGCACAACGCCGATCGTCATCGTCAGGGCGTAGGCGCGGACCTGACCGGTCTGCAACCGTCTGGCCTGGCTGGACAGGCCGGAGAAGACGCCGGCGAGGCCGTCCGCCCCCGCGTCGATGATCCGGTCGTCGCCGGTCACGACCCCGCGGGACACCGCGAGGGTCGGACGCACCACCAGGGTGTCGTTGATCAGGTCGCCGAACAGGTCGTTGCGGCCGGTGACCGTGAACGGGTTGGCCGAGGCGGGCGCGACGTCCGGCACCGGCTTCGTGCCGAACATCCACCACGCGAGCGCGATGCCGGCAGCAACCACCAGCAGGGTCGCCCAGCCGATCGGGCCGGGCACCAGCGACGTCTCCTGGACGTGCGCACCGGTCGCCGGCTCCAGCCATTCCTGGATCCAGTTGTTCATCAGGGCGCCGGCCACCACGCTGAAGAACGCGAGGATGATCAGCGGCACCGTCATCACCCACGGCGACTCGTGCGGGTGCACCTTCTCGCGCCAGCGCCGCTCGCCGAGGAAGGTCATCACCATCAGCCGGGTCATGTAGAAAGCCGTGATGCCGGCGCCGATCAGGGCGGTCACCCCGGCCACAGTGCTCACTTCGAAAGCGGCCTCGATGATGTGGTCCTTGGAGAAGTAGCCCGCGAACCCTGGGAAGCCGATGATTGCGAGGTAGCCCATCGCAAACGTCCAGAACGTGACCTTCATCACCTTCGCCAACCCGCCGTAGTGGCGCATGTTCACGTCGTCGTCCATGCCGTGCATCACCGAGCCCGCGCCGAGGAACATGTTGGCCTTGAAGAAGCCGTGGGTGAGCAGGTGGAAGATCGCGAACGCGTAGCCGACCGGGCCGAGCCCCGCGGCGAGCATCATGTAGCCGATCTGGCTCATCGTGGAACCGGCCAGCACCTTCTTGATGTCGTCCTTGGACGAGCCGATCCAGGCACCGGCCATCAGGGTCACGCAGCCGACGACCACGACGGCCGTGCTGGCGGCGGACGACATCTCGAAGATGGCGTGGCTGCGCACCACCAGGTAGACACCGGCGGTGACCATCGTCGCCGCGTGGATCAGGGCCGACACCGGCGTCGGGCCCTCCATGGCGTCCAGCAGCCACGCCTGCAGCGGGACCTGGGCGGACTTGCCGCAGGCGCCGAGCAGGAGCAGCAGCCCGATCGTGGTGGCCCAGAACGGCTCGAGGTGTGGCGCGGCGGCGTTCACTGCGGTGAACGCCGAACTGCCGAACAGCGCCAGCATCGCCATGATCGCCATGGTCATGCCGAGGTCGCCGATCCGGTTCATCACGAAGGCCTTCGTGCCCGCGGCGGCCGCGGACGGCTTGTGCTGCCAGAACCCGATCAGCAGGTAGGACGCCAGGCCGACGCCCTCCCAGCCGACGAACAGGACCAGGTAGTTGTCGGCAAGGACCAGGGTCAACATCGCCGCGATGAACAGGTTCAGGTAGGCGAAGAACCGCCGCCGCCGCTCGTCGTGCGCCATGTAGCCGACCGAGTAGATGTGGATCAGCGCGCCGACGCCGGTGACCAGCAGCGCGAACAGGATCGACAGCTGGTCGACCAGCAGGCCGGCGGAGATGTGCCACATTCCGGTGGTGATCCACTCGAACATCGGCACCGCAACCGCGCGCGCGTCCGGGGCGCTCTGCAGTTGCTGGGCGAACAGGCAGGCCGCGATGCTGAAACTGAACAGCACGGCGGCCACGGCGAGCCAGTGACCGATGCGGTCCAGGATGCTGCCGAACAGCAGCAGGATCGCCGCGACAACCGCGGGCGTGGCGATCATCAGCCACGCGTAGGAGAACATGCCGGTTGCGGCGACCGGGGCGAGGGCTTCCAGGGTGATCATCGTCGGCAGTCCCTCACAGCTTCAGCAGGTTCGCCGCGTCCACGGAGGTGGAGCGCCGGGTGCGGTAGATGGTGATGATGATGCTCAGCCCGACCACGACCTCCGCCGCGGCCACCACCATGACGAAGAAGGTGGCCACCTGGCCGTCCAGGCCACCCCGGGCCAGCGCGAATGCCACCATGGCGAGATTGGCCGCGTTCAGCATCAGCTCCACCGACATGAAGGCGACCAGCGCGTTGCGCCGGATCATCACGCCGATGGTGCCGATCGTGAACAGGATCGCGGCCAGGTAGACGTAATTGTCGGGGCTCACTCGTCGTCCTCCTCGGCCTCGCCGGATTCGACAGCATCGAAGACGGCTGCGGTGTTGCGGCTCAGCGCCGGGGCGTCCACGATCACCCCGCGCTCGGCCAGCGTGGTCGATACCGAGGCCTGGCTGATCGTGCCGTCCGGCAGCAGTGCGGGGGTCGCGATCGAGTTGTGCCGGGCCAGGACGCCGGAGTTGGGCAGCGAGCCGGGGTGGGCGCCCGACTCGGCGTAGTCCCGCATCCGCGCGTCCGCCAGTTCGCGCTGGGTGGGCTTGGGCCGGGTGCGGGCGTGCTGGCCGAGCACCATGGCACCGACCGCGGCGGTGATCAGCAGCGCCGAGGTGAGCTCGAAGGCGAACACGTAGCGGCCGAAGATCAGTGCGGCGAGCGACTCGACATTGCCGCCGTGCGCTGCGTTCGCCTCGTCCAGCCCGACGTTCGGACCGCCCTGCAGGGCAGCGCCGATGCCGAAGACGATCAGGCCGAGCATGCCGATCCCGGCCAGCCAGGCGGCGAGCTTCTGTCCCTTCAGCGTCTCCACCATCGAGTCCGGCGTGTCCACGCCGACCAGCATCAGCACGAACAGGAACAGCATCATGATCGCGCCGGTGTAGACGATGATCTGGACGAAGGTCAGGAACATCGCGTTCAGCGAGGCGTACAGGACGGCCAGGTTCACCATCACGAACGCCATGCTGAGGGCCGCGTAGACGGCCTTGCGGAAGAACAGCAGGCCCAGGGCGCCGAGCACCATCAGCGGTGCGACGATCCAGAACGTGACCTCCTGGCCGATCATCGGGTGCCTCCTGAGGCGTCGCCGACCGCCGGGGTGCGGTTGTCGGGAGTACCGGTGGCGGGCAGGCCGAGGAAGTAGTCCTTCTCGTCCGCGCCGAGCCGGCGCGGGTGCGGCGGCTCCTCCATGCCCGGCAGCAGTGGGGCGAGCAGCCGGTCCTTGGTGTAGATCATCTTCTCCCTGCTGGTGTCGGCCAGCTTGAAGTCGTTGGTCATGGTCAGCGCCCGGGTGGGGCAGGCCTCGATGCACAGCCCGCACAGGATGCAGCGAAGGTAGTTGATCTGGTAGACGCGGCCGTACCGCTCACCGGGGCTGTACCGCTCGGTCTCGGTGTTGTCCGCGCCCTCGACGTAGATCGCGTCCGCCGGGCAGGCCCAGGCGCACAGCTCGCAGCCGACGCACTTCTCCAGGCCGTCCGGCCAGCGGTTCAGCTGGTGCCGGCCGTGGAAGCGGGGCGCGGTGACCTTCTCCTTGCCCTTCTCCGGGTAGCCCTGGGTGAAGGTCTTGCGGAACATCGTCCGGAAGGTGACACCGAACCCGGCCCACGGGTCGAAGATGCCCATCTACTGCTCCTCTCCCGACGCCGGTACGGCGGCCTCGGCGGTGGACGGAACCACGTCCTGCATTTCCGGCAGCACCTGGCCCGGCATCGGCGGGACGGGGTAGCCGCCGGCGAAGGCGTCGAAGACACCCGGTGCCGGTTCCTCGTCCGGGGCCGGCTTCTCCCCGATGAACATCACCGCGACGAGCGCGAGCAGGATGATGACGATCCCACCCCACAGCACCGGCCCCTGCAGCAGGTTCGCCTGGCGCAGACCCTGGAAGGTCGCGATGACCACGATCCAGCCGAGCGAGACCGGGATCAGGCCCTTCCAGCCCAGCCGCATGAACTGGTCGTAACGGAACCGCGGCAGGGTACCGCGCAGCCAGACGAACAGCGAGATGAACAGCTGCACCTTGATCACGAACCAGATCGGGCCCAGCCACGGGTTGTTCAACGCCGGCATCAGCGTGTCGGCGAGCCAGCTCAACGGCCAGATCGGCAGGTAGCCGCCCATGAACAGGGTGGTCGCGATCGCGGAGACCGTGGCCATGTTGATGTACTCGGCCAGGAAGTAGACCGCGTAGCGGAAGCCGGAGTACTCGGTGATGTAGCCGGAGACGAGTTCGGACTCCGCCTCGGGCAGGTCGAAGGGCGCCCGGTTGGTCTCGCCGACCATCGAGATGACGTAAACCACGAAGGAGGGCAGCAGCAGCAGCCAGTACCAGGACTGCAGGCCGAGGTCGATGCCGAAGGGGGACAACGCCGTCCGCTGCGCCTCGACGATGTCGTGGGTGGACATCGAGCCGGCGTACAGGAACACCGCGACCAGGGCCAGACCCATCGCGATCTCGTAGGAGATCATCTGGGCCGACGAGCGCAGGCCGCCGAGCAGCGAGTACGGCGAGTTGGACGACCAACCCGCGAGCACGAAGCCGTAGATGCCGACCGAGGTCACCGCCAGCAGCACCAGCACGCCGACCGGGAGGTCGGTGAGCTGCAGGTAGGTGTCGACGCCGAACATCGTCACCTTCCCGCCGAAGGGGATCACGGCCCAGGCCGTGAAGGCCGCAGTTCCGGCGATCATCGGGGCGAGGGTGAACAGCACCCGGTCGACCATGGAGGGCATGAAGTCCTCCTTGATCAGGAGCTTCATGCCGTCGGCCAGCGCCTGGCCGAGGCCGAGCGGGCCGTTCATGATCGGGCCCAGGCGGTGCTGCATCTTGCCGACCAGCCGGCGCTCGTACCAGACGTTGAAGATCGTCCAGACCAGCAGGACGACGAACAGGACGACGACCTTGATCAGGACCAGCCACCACGGATCGTTCATTCCTCGCCTCCCACGCTCAGGGTGACCTCGTCGCCGAAGACCACGCCCAGTTCACCCAGCGGCGTGCCGGGCGAGTTCGTCGGCACCCAGACCGCACCCTCGACCATCCCCGGGGTGATCGCGACCGGCAGGCTGTACCAGCCGGAGCCGCCGCTCACCGCCACCGCGTCGCCCTCGGCAACGCCGAGCGCCTGGGCCAGCGCAGGGCTGACCCTGGCGAGCGAGGGTCTGGCCGTGTCCGCGAGGGCACCCTCGCCGTCCTGGCCGCGGCCGCCGTCGATGAGCTGCCGCCAGGTGGCCAGCTTCACGATGGCCTCCCCATCGGTGACCTTCGGCACCTTCGGTGCCACGGTGCGGGTGCGGCTCTTCCTCACGGGCTCGGCCGGCCTGGCGTCGGCGACCCCGGCCGGGTCGGTCCAGGTGCCCAGCTCGGTGAGCTCGGCCAGCGCCTGCTTCGGCGTCCGGACCCCCAGCGGACGGCCGAGGGCGTCGGCCAGAGCCGCCAGCACCCGCAGGTCGGTCATCGGCGCGGCGGACTGAGGGATCACCGTGTTCACCCGGCCGGGCCGGTGCTCCCAGTTCAGGAACGTGCCGGGGTGCTCCTCGATCAGCGCGACCGGGAAGACCACGTCCGCCCGCTCGGTGACCTCGGAGAGCCGGCTTTCCAGGGCGACCACGAACCCCGCGTTCTCCAGGCCCGCACGGACGGCGGCAGCATCGGCGAAGTCGACCGGCTCGAGTCCTGCGACGACCAGCGCCTTCAGCTCGCCGGCCGCGGCGGCAGCCAGCATCCCGGTCGCGTCCATGCCGTCCTCTGCCGGAAGGCTGTCGACCTCCCAGGCGGCGGCGACGTCGACCCGTGCGGCGGTGTCCGTCGCGGGGCGTCCGCCCGGCAGCAGTCCGGGCAGGCAGCCCGCCTCCACCGCGCCACGGTCACCGGCGCGGCGCGGCACCCAGGCCAGCCGGGCACCGGTGGTCTCCGCCACCTCCGCAGCGGCAGCGAGCAGCCCCGGGACGAGCGCGGCCCGCTCCCCCACCAGCAGGACGTTCCCCGCGGCGAGGTCGAGCCCGCGCAGGGCTGCCACCTCGGCACCGGGGACCGTCGCCACCACGGTGGCGTTCAGCTTGGCGCTGCCGTCGCTCGCGAACGGGGCGATGGTCGTGACCTTCAGGCCCTTCTTGCGGACGCCCTTGCGCAGCCGCAGGAAGATCAGCGGCGACTCGTCCTCCGGCTCGAAGCCGACCAGCACCACGTGGCCGGCGGTCTCCAGGTCGGTGTAGGTGACCGCGCCGGCGAGGGACTTCCCCGCGACGTTCGCCGCAAGGAAGGCCTCCTCGTCCGCGCCGGCCGGACGCGAGCGGAAGTCGATGCTGTTCGTGCCGAGCACGACCCGGGCGAACTTGCTGTAGCCGTAGGCGTCCTCCAGGGTCAGCCGGCCGCCGGTGAGCACGCCGGCGCTACCACCGGCGGCGGCCAGGCCGGCGACGGCGGCGTCCACGGCTTCCGGCCAGGACGCGACGCGCAGCGCGCCGTCCTCACGGATCAGCGGCCGGGTGATCCGGTCCTCACCGCGGGCCGAGACGAAGGCGAACCGACCCTTGTCGCAGTTCCACTCCTCGTTCACCTCCGGCGCCTCACCGGCGAGCCGGCGCTTCACCTGGAAGTGGCGCTGGTCGGTACGCAGCTGGCAGCCGCCCGCGCAGTGCTCGCAGGTGGTGGTGGTGCTGACCAGGTCGAACGGGCGGCTCTGGAACCGGTAGGCGGCCGAAGTGAGCGCACCGACCGGGCAGATCTGCACGACGTTGCCGGAGAAGTAGGAGTTGTACGGGTCGTCGGCGTACCGGCCCACCTGCTGCAGCGCGCCGCGCTCGACCAGCGCGATGAACGGATCACCGGAGATCTGCTCGGAGAACCGGGTGCACCGGGCGCACAGGACGCACCGCTCGCGGTCGAGCAGGATCTGCGCGGAGATGGCGACCGGCTTCGGGAAGGTCCGCTTGACGCCCTCGTAGCGCGACTCGCCCTGCCCGTTCGCCATCGCCTGGTTCTGCAGGGGGCACTCGCCGCCCTTGTCGCAGATCGGGCAGTCGAGCGGGTGGTTGATCAGGAGGAACTCCAGCATGCCCTTCTGGGCCTTGCGGGCCACGTCGGAGGTGTGCTGGGTCTTGATCTGCATGCCGGGCGCGCACTCGAGCGTGCAGGACGCCTGGGGCTTGGGGAAGCCGCGTCCGTTGCCGGCGTCCGGCACCTCGACCATGCACTGCCGGCAGGCGCCGACCGGGTCGAGCAGCGGGTGGTCGCAGAACCGCGGGATCGCGATCCCGATCATCTCGGCCGCCCGGATGGCCAGCGTCCCCTTGGGCACCTGCACCTCGACGCCGTCGATCGTGACGGTGATCAGGTCGACCGGCGCGACCTGATCGGCCTTGGTCTGGACGCTCATGCGTGCACCTCGGTCTTCTCCGGAACCTCGAACAGGGCGCTGCGGCCGTACGGGAAGAGCTCCCAGGCGGGCGTGCTGTAGCCGGCCTCGAACTCGCTGCGGAAGTGCCGCACCGCGCTCGTCACACACGCCACCGCACCGTCGGCGAGCGCGCAGAACGACTTGCCGCCGATGTCGTCACAGATGTCGAGCAGCTTGTCCACGTCGCCCTCGACGGCCTGTCCCGCCTCGAACTTCTTCAGCAGCTGGACCAGCCACCAGTTGCCCTCGCGACAGGGCGTGCACTTGCCGCAGGACTCGTGCTTGTAGAACTCCACCCAGCGCAGCGTGGTGCGGACCACGGAGGTGGTCTCGTCGAACACCTGCAGCGCCTTCGTGCCCAGCATCGAGCCGACACCGCCCATGCCCTCGTAGTCCAGCGGCACGTCGAGGTGCTCGGCGGTGAGGATCGGGGTGGAGGAACCGCCCGGCGTCCAGAACTTCAGCTCGTGGCCGGCCCGGACGCCGCCGGACAGCTGCAGGAGCTGGCGCAGGGTGATGCCCAGCGGAGCCTCGAACTGGCCGGGACGGTTCACGTGCCCCGACAGCGAGTAGATCGTCATGCCCTTGGACTTCTCGGAGCCCATCGAGCCGAACCAGGCCGACCCGTTCTTCACGATCGCGGGGACGCTGGAGATCGACTCCACGTTGTTGATCACCGTCGGGGAGGCGTACAGGCCCGCCACGGCGGGGAACGGCGGCCGCAGCCGGGGCTGGCCGCGCCGACCCTCGAGCGAGTCCAGCAGTGCCGTCTCCTCACCGCAGATGTAGGCACCCGCGCCGGCGTGCACGACGATGTCGAGGTCGTAGCCGGAGCCGAGGATGTTGGTGCCCAGGTAGCCGGCGTCGTAGGCCTCCTGCACCGCCTGCTGCATCCGCCGGATCACGTGCAGCACTTCGCCGCGGATGTAGACGAACGCGGTGTGGCAGTCGATCGCGTAGGAAGCGATGATCATGCCCTCGACCAGCGTGTGCGGGCTGGCCAGCAGCAGCGGCATGTCCTTGCAGGTGCCCGGCTCGGACTCGTCGGCGTTCACCACCAGGTACTTGGGGTTCGGGTTGTCCTTCGGCACGAAGCTCCACTTCATGCCGGTCGGGAAGCCCGCGCCGCCGCGTCCGCGAAGCCCGGACTCCTTGACCAGGTCGGTGACCTCGGCCGGGGTCATCTTCAGCGCCGTGCCGACGGCCTGGTAGCCGCCCGTCGCCGCGTACGCCTCCAGCGTCCAGGACTTCTCCGTCCCCCAGTTCGCGGAGAGGACGGGGGTGAGCGTGTCGGTCACTTCTGCTCCTCCGGCTTCGGGGCGGTCCAGCCGTTGGCGTCCGCGATCGACTTGCCGAGCAGGGAGGCCCGCCCGGCGCTCGGCCCCTCGTCGGCGCGCCCGTCCGGGAACCCGGCGAGCACGCGCTCCGCCTCGCGCCAGCTGGTGATCGTTGCGCCGCGCGTGGAGTGCACCTCACGACCCGCGGCGAGGTCGTCGAGCAGCTGCTCGGCCTTCTGGGGCGTCATGTTGTCCATGAACTCCCAGTTGACCATCATCACCGGGGCGAAGTCGCAGGCGGCGTTGCACTCGATCCGCTCCAGGCTGAAGGTGCCGTCCGGCGTGGTCTCGTCCGGACCGATGCCCAGCTTCTCGCTGACCCGTTCCAGCAGCGCGTCGCCGCCCATCACGGCGCACAGCGCGGTGGTGCAGACCCCGACGTGGTGCTTCCCTCCCGGACGTCGCCGGTACATCGTGTAGAACGTCGCGACACCGGAGACCTGGGCGGTGGTGATGCCGAGTACCTCGGCACACGCCTCGATCCCCGCCGGCGAGATCCGACCGTCCACGCTCTGCACCAGGTGCAGCATCGGCAGCAGCGCAGAGCGCGGCTGCGGGTAGCGTCCGGCCAGGTCGCGCAACTCCGACATGGTTGCCTCGTCGATGGACGTGGTGGTGTCGGACATGTCCACCTCGCCGGATTCGCCGAAGAACGACTGGAACTCGTGACCGCTCATCGGTCCACGCCTCCCATCACGGGGTCGAGGGAACCGACCGCGACCACGATGTCGGCGAGCATGCCGCCCTCGCACTGGATCGGTACGGACTGGAGGTGGTTGAACCCTGGGTCGCGCATGTGGGCGCGGTAGGGACGGGTGCCGCCGTCGGAGACGACGTGGCAGCCCAGCTCGCCCTTGGGGCTCTCGATCGGTACGTAGGCCTGGCCCGGCGGGACCCGGAAGCCCTCTGTGACCAGCTTGAAGTGGTGGATCAGCGCCTCCATGGACTCGCCCATGATGTGCTTGATGTGCTCGTGGGAGTTGCCCTGGCCGTCCGGACCGACGGCGAGCGTTGCGGGCCAGGCGATCTTCGGGTCGTCCACCATCACGGGCTGGCCGGTCGAGGCCTCGAGCCGGTCAGTGGCCTGCTTGACGATCTTCAGGCTCTCCCACATCTCGTCGAGGCGCACCCGGAACCGGCCGTAGGCGTCCGAGGTGTCCCAGGTGATCACGTCGAAGTCGTAGGTCTCGTAGCCGCAGTAGGGCTGCTGCTTGCGCAGGTCCCAGGCGTAGCCGGTGGACCGCAGCACCGGACCGGTGACGCCGAGCGCGAAGCAGGCCGACAGGTCCTGGTAGCCGATGCCGCACATCCGGCCCTTGAAGATCGGGTTCTCGTTGCAGAACGCCGCATACTCGGGCAGGTGCTTCTCCAGCCAGCTGATCAGGTCGCGCAGCTGGGCGATGCCGGTTTCGGGCAGGTCGAGCGCCACGCCGCCGGGGCGAATATAGGCGTGGTTCATCCGCAGGCCGGTGACCGCCTCGAAGAAGTCGAGGATCATCTCCCGCTCACGGAAGCCGATCGTCATCACGGTGAGCGCGCCGATCTCCATGCCGCCGGTGCCGATCGCGACCAGGTGGGACGCGATCCGGCACAGCTCCATCATCAGCACGCGAATGTCCTGCGCGCGCTGCGGGATCTGGTCCTCGATGCCGAGCAGCCGCTCCACGGAGAAGCAGTAGGCAGCCTCGTTGAAGAGGGGGGCGACGTAGTCCATCCGGGTCACGAAGGTCGTGCCCTGCGTCCAGCTCCGGTACTCCATGTTCTTCTCGATACCGGTGTGCAGGAAGCCGATCCCGGGACGGATCGACCGCACGGTTTCCCCGTCGCACTCGACCATCAGCCGGAGCACGCCGTGGGTCGAGGGGTGCTGCGGCCCCATGTTGATCACGAGGGTCTCGTCGCCCCGCTCGGCCTGCGCGCTGGCGATGTCGGCCCAGTCACCACCACCCATGGCGGTGTAGACGGTGCCCTCCGCCTCCTCGCCGGGAGCAGCGTAGAAGTCGTTGTGCTCGGCGCTCATCGATAGTTCCTCCGCGCGTCAACCGGCGGCACGGTGGTGCCCTTGTACTCGATCGGGATCCCGCCGAGCGGATAGTCCTTGCGCTGCGGGTGGCCGACCCAGTCGTCGGGCATCAGGATCCGGGTCAGGTGCGGGTGTCCGTCGAAGATGATCCCGAACATGTCCCAGGTCTCGCGCTCGTGCCAGTCGGCCGCCGGGTAGGTCGCCACCACGCTCGGCACGTGCGGGTCGGCGTCCGGGCAGGCGGTCTCCACGCGCAGCCGGCGGTTGTGGGTCATCGACTGCAGGTGGTACACCACGTGCAGCTCGCTGCCCGCATCGTCGGGGTAGTGCACACCGGAGACCGACGCGCAGAACTCGAAGCGCAGCAGGGCGTCGTCACGCAGCGCCTGCATCACCTCGACGACCTTCTCGCGCGGCACGAAGAAGGTGAGCTCCCCGCGGTCGAGGACGACCTTGATGAACGGGTCGTCGACCAGGGCGAGCAGCCGGTTGTAGGCATCGTCGTACCAGGAGCCGAACGGGGGCTCACTGGCGGCCGGCCAGTCCACGGCACGCACGATCCGGCTGTAGCCGGAGGTGTCGCCGGTGCCCGAGCTCCACATGCCCCGGCGCGTGGCGACCGGCTTCGGCGGCTCGGGGACGGCCGGTGTGAGGTCGGACTGCTCGTCGCTCATCGCAGCAGGCCCTTCATCTCGTGGGTAGCCGGGGCGACCAACGCTGCCCGCTCCGCGGCCTCCCAGGCCTCGATCTCGTTCTTGGCCATCGGACGCTTGGCGACAATGTCCTTCTTCAGCTTGAACATCGCGTCGATCAGCATGTCGGGACGGGGCGGGCAGCCGGGCACGTACACGTCCACCGGGACCAGGTGGTCGCCGCCCTGCACGATCGCGTAGTTGTTGAACATGCCGCCACTGGACGCGCACACGCCCATCGCCAGCACCCACTTGGGGTTGGGCATCTGGTCGTAGACCTGGCGCAGCACGGGAGCCATCTTCTGGCTGATCCGGCCGGAGATGATCATCAGGTCGGCCTGGCGCGGGGAGGCGCGGAAGACCTCCTGACCCCAGCGTCCGGCATCGAACCGGGGCGCGCCGTAGGTCATCATCTCGATGGCGCAACAGGCCAGGCCGAAGGTGGCCGGCCACAGCGACGCCTGCCGCATCCAGCCGAAAACGCCCTCCAGCGTGGTCAGCACCACGCCCTGGGGGATCTTGTCCTCAATGCCCATATCCGGTTACTCCCGTCAGTCCCACTCCAGGCCGCCGCGTCGCCACACGTAGGCGTACGCCACGAACACCGTCACCATGAACAGCACCATCTCGACCAGGGCGAACAGGCCCAGCTGCTTGAAGGTGACCGCCCACGGGTAGAGGAAGATGGTCTCGATGTCGAAGACGATGAACAGCATCGCCGTGATGTAGTACTTGATCGGGAACCGGCCGCCGCCCATCGGCTGGGGGGTGGGCTCGATTCCGCACTCGTACGAGCTGTACTTGATCTTGTTCCAGCGGCGCGGCCCCAGGAACGAACTCAGTGTGATCGAGACCGCCAGGAAGAACGCGGCCAGGGCCATGATGCCCAGCAGCGGAATGTAGGGGCTCATCGTGAAGCGGTTCCCTTCTGCAGCGAGCGGAGCACAGGAGTTGTCATGCTGAGGGTGCCACCTTTGCGAGGGTGCTGATGACTTTGTCCATCCAATCACCATCCCGGGTGTCGTAGAGGTGCGCCAGCAGTTTCATCGTGAACCGCATCAGCGTGGGCCGCGGTAGACCGTAGCGGGTGCACAGGTGCATCACCTGCGGGTGCTCGATCAGGGAGACGAACACCTGTCCCAGCCGGAAGTACCCGCCCCACTCCGACTTCAGCCGGGCGGGGTACCCGCGCAGCGCCCGCTCCGCGCTCGGGGTGCCGTAGCCGCGGAAGTGGGCGTCCGCGATCGCGTCCGCGGCCATCTCGGCCGCCTCCATGGCATACGAGATGCCCTCGCCGTTGAACGGCGAGATCATGCCGCCGGCGTCGCCGACCAGCAGCAGGCCGCGGGTGTAGGCGGGCTGGCGGTTGAAGCTCATCGGCAGCGCCGCACCGAGGGTGCGCCCGACCTGGTTCTCGGGACGGAAACCCCACTCCGGCGGCGTGTTCGCCAGCCAGGCGTTGAACATCTCCCGGTAGTTCAGGCCGGCCGGCTCCGACTTCGAGCCGACCGTGCCGAGGCCGACGTTCACGGTGCCGTCGCCCATGCCGAAGACCCAGCCGTAGCCGGGCAGCAGGTTCGACTCCCCCGGCTTGCCGTCCCACAGTTCCAGCCAGGACTCCATGTAGTCGTCGTCGGTCCGGGGGGAGGTGAAGTAGGCCCGAACCGCGACGCCCATCGGACGGTCGGTGCGCCGCTCCAGGCCCATACCCAGCGCCAGCCGCGAGGAGTTCCCGTCCGCCGCGACCACGACCGGGGCGCGGAAACTGCGGCCGTCCTTGGTGGTGACGCCGACGATCCGGTCCGTGCGCGGGTCGACGACGGGGGCGGTGACGGTGGTCTCCTCGTAGAGGCGGGCGCCTCCGGCAACCGCGCGGTCGGCGAGGATCTTGTCGAACTGCGCCCGGGCCCGCACCAGACCGTAGGGCGGGAACTCGGCGAGTTCCGGCCAGGCCAGTTCGAAGGGCTCGGTGCGGCCGCCGTAGACCCGAAGGCCCTTGTTACGTACCCAGCCGTGCTCGGGGCTGGTGTCGATGCCGAGCTTGAGCAGCTGTTTCACCGCACGGGGCGTCAGCCCGTCGCCGCACACCTTCTCGCGGGGGAACCGCGCCTTCTCCAGCAACGCCACATCGAGGCCCCGGTCGGCGAGGTGCGCGGCGGCCGCGGACCCGCCCGGCCCGGCGCCGACGACGATCACGTCCGCCTCGATGGCTGAGCCGGTGGCCGGGACTGCGGGTTCCGGCTCGGGCATGGGCTCTCCTGCGGTGGTGCGTGGGACTCGCGCCAGTCTAGGCAATACGTTGCCGGGGGGCCATTCGGCGCCGCGGGCGGCGCGCCTGTGGCCAGCGGCTATCCTGCGTGGGTGATCCATCACCCGCCCGGCCCGCAGTGGCGCGCGATGACCGTGGCGGTCGACGACCCCGGCGACCTGGCCGCCTACCTGCCGCCGGTCAGCGGCCACGCCTGGCTTCGCCGCGGCGACGGGATGATCGGCATCGGCGAGGTGGCCCGCTTCGAGGGCGGCACCGCCGCCGAGGCCGACGAGTGGTGGCGGGACGTGTGCTCGCGGATCGAACACGAGACCGAGTTGCCCGGCACCTGCGCGACGGGACCGATCGCGTTCGCGTCCTTCGTCTTCGATCCGGCACACACCGCGCACCGCTCGCTCGTGATCGTGCCCCGGGTGGTGCTCGGCCGGCGCAACGGGACCAGCTGGCTGACCTCGATCTCGGCCCGGTCGGGCCCCGCACCCGCTCCGCCACTGCCCCAGCCTGTCCCGCCCGCGCCGACCGGCGTGCAGGTCGTCTCGGGCAGCCTGGACGCTGAGGCCTGGCAGGCCATCGTCGAGCAGGCGGTCGAGCGGATCGGGCGGGGCATGCTCGACAAGGTCGTGCTCGCCCGCGGGGTGCGACTCGCTGCGTCCGCGCCCCTGGAGGTGCGCTCGCTGGTGACCGGGCTCGCCGAGCGCTACCCGAGTTGCTGGACCTACCACGTGGACGGTCTGGTGGGAGCCTCACCGGAGATGCTGATCCGGCGCGAGGGTGGACTGGCGACGTCGAGGGTGCTCGCCGGCACCATCCGCCGCAACGGTGGCGAGGAACTGGACCTGAAGCTGGCCCACGCGCTGGCCCGTTCGGGCAAGAACCTGATCGAGCACGAGCTCGCCGTGGCATCCGTGGCCCGTGCACTGGAGCCGTTCTGCTCGGGCATGAACGTGCCGGACGCGCCGTACGTGCTGGAGTTGCCGAACGTGCTGCACCTGGCGTCCGACGTCACGGCGGTGGCACACCCGGACGTGAGCGTGCTCCGCCTTGCGGGTGAACTACACCCGTCCGCTGCGGTCTGTGGGACGCCGACCCCGGTCGCACGGGAGACCATCGCGGAACTCGAGCACCTGGATCGCGGCCGGTACTCCGGACCCGTGGGCTGGCTGGACTCCTCCGGCGACGGCGAGTTCGCGATCGCGCTGCGCTGCGGCGTGGTCGACCCGGCCCGTCCCGAACAGATCACCGTCTACGCCGGCTGCGGGATCGTGGCCGAGTCGGATCCTGCCGAGGAGTTCGCCGAAACCGAGGCGAAGCTGCTGCCGATGCTGGAGGCACTCGGCGCGGACCTCTCCGGGCACTGACCACCACGACGGCCGGACGGGGAGGCCAGCGGCATCCCTGTGCTCTACCTGCACGGCGGCCCGGGCGGTGGCCTCGGCACCGGCGGGTATCGACGGAAGTTCCACCCAGACCGGTTCCGGCTCGTCGGGTTCGACCACATCTGGCTCGGCCGGCCCGCACCGCACACCAACCCGCGCTGGGCCGACGCGTTGAGCCGGATGGCCGACAGGCTGGTCAGCCGCGCTGAGCTGCCGCGCCCATCGGACCCGCCACTGACCCGGAGCGGTGCGACGCGGTCAGTTGGTCCCGCTGGCCGGGGCTTCAGCCGGGCGGTCGACCTCACTGGTACTCGACCTGCGGGTGGGCGCCCGGAAGCGCCACACCACGACGGCGAGCACGGAGAGGCTGAGCGCCATCAGCAGCCCCATCGGGAGCGCGATGAACAGGCCTCCGCCGATGGTCAGGAGCGTGAACAGCCCGATCACCCCGTTGTAGGCACCGTGCAGGATGGACGGCGCGAGCACCGAGCCGGTGCGCTCCCGCACGGCTGTGAGCAGGAAGGACAGCGGCACGGTCCAGGCGATCATCGCCGGGATCCCCCAGCCCCACTCGGTGCCGTAGTTGTGACCGAGCACGATGATCGGCGCGTGCCAGAACCCCCACAGCACGCCGGTGAGCGCAGTGGCCCTGCCGAGCCCGAGCGGACGCAGCAGGTCGGCCAGCACCCCACGCCAGCCGTACTCCTCGCCGAAGGCGAACAGCCCGTTCACGGTGAGCCCGGCGAAGACGCCCTGCACGATCCCGGTCGCGGCGACGACGAGGGGTGGCGGCAGCACCTCGATCGCGGACACGCCGGGTACGACCTCGAGCATCCGGGTGCGCAGCTCCTCGGCGTTGGCCACCAGGTGACCGGCTCCGGGGACACCGAGGACACCGGCGAGCCAGGCGGTTCCGAACCCGAGGGCGAGGATGGCAAGGATCACCACGACGGCGGCCAGCGCGTTGCGGCCATAGGTCCTCCAGAAGCTGCGCCGCAGCGCCCCCCACTCCCGGGCGAGCAGCGGACGCCGGCCCGCGACCCGCTCGGTGACCAGTCCTGCGACCAGCGGTAGCGGCATGTAGAGCACCGCGGTGACCACGATCCCGACAACGCCGATCGCATCCCCGAGTGCCAGCCGCAATCCCCACAGCAACAGGGCCACGAGTACGGCCCCGCCGAAGGCGATGCCGTAGTAGGTGCCGACGAGGCGCCACTCGACCCGTTGTGGACGAGCCAACTCAGTCATGAACTTTCTCCAGGTCCCGCCGGATCTCCTCCGCCCGGCCCGCACGGGCGAGCCAGACCAGTACCGCCCCGACCGCGAGCGGACCACTCGCGGCCATCGCCGGGCCGAGCCACGCTCGCCGGCCATCGCCAAGGCTGCGGGCCACGGTCGTGGTGGCACTGATCGACGCGAACAGCGTCGCGCCCGCGATCAGTCCGGCACGTTCCGACCCGGGCCGCCCCGACCGGGCAGCCCACGCGGCCACGGCCGCCGGCACCACGGTGCCGGCCACATCAGCGGCAGCGGCCCTTCGCTTCGGCGTCCAGCGATCGGGCGCGCCCGCGGCATTCCAGTGCGCCGGAAGTCGATCAGGCAGGTTCCGCCCCCGCACGGCATAGTGCAGGACGGCGGCAGCGGCCAGGGCTGCGGGCACGGCGGCCGCCGTCGCGAACGCCCGGGCGGGGGTGGACGCGAAGGGCTCCGTCTCGGCGTCCGGTTCGATCACCCCGAGCCGCACCGCGACCGCGCCGAAGTTCAGGTCCCACCCCAGACCGACTGCCCGGGGCACCAGCACTCGCTCGTCCGCCGGGTTCCACCAGGTCGCGGCGATCCGCCCCGGGACGTCGTGCACGCCGAGACCGGCCAGCAGTTGCCGCAGCCACCGCCGCGCAGTGGACGGACCGCCGGCGATCGGACCCGCGGCGTCCGCCACCCGCTCCACGTCCGCAACGGCGGCGCCCGCATCGAGCCGCTCGCACAGGTGCGCAATCAGGTCGTCGCGGACGTCGGCCCGCAGGGTGGGCGGGGCGGCGGCCGTCGCGCGGTCGAGCCAGGCCTCGGCCCAGGCACGGGCCTCGGGCGTGAGTTCGTCGAGGGTGCGGATCATCGGAGGTCTCCCAGGAGGTCGTTCAGGGCGGACGACACGTCGCCGAAGGCTGCGGCCATCGCTGCCAGCTGCCGCCGCCCGGAGGCGGTCAGCGCGTAGTACTTGCGGGGCGGCCCGACGGGTGACTCCTGCCAGGTCGTCTTCACCAGGCCGGCTCGCGCCAGCCGGGCAAGGAGCGGGTACACCGTGCCCGCTGTGATCGCGAGCGCCGGCCGCGCGGCCAGTTCGTCCACGATCTGCGAGCCGTACCGCGCCTCGTGGGCGACCAGTGCGAGCACGGCCAGTTCGAGCACTCCCTTGCGTAGCTGGGAGGCCCACACGTCTCTCTCCGTCGGCATGCTTCAAGGGTATTACCAGCTACCTTGTTACGCAAGTAACCGCTCGAAGGTCAGGATTCCCCCGGCGGCCGTCACCACTACGGCTCGAGCAGCCCGCGGATGTCGTCGGCGGAGAGCGGCGCGGCGAGATCGCCGGACTCCCCCACCACCTTGGCGAACAGGTCGCGCTTGCGTTCCTGCAGCGCGACGACCTTCTCCTCGATGGTGTCCTCGCTGACCAGGCGGTAGACCATCACGTGCTTGTCCTGCCCGATCCGGTGCGTCCGGTCGATCGCCTGCAGCTCGGCCGCCGGATTCCACCACGGGTCGAGGATGAACACGTAGTCGGCCTCGGTGAGCGTGAGCCCGAAGCCACCCGCCTTGAGGCTGATCAGGAACACCGGGTCGGTGCCGGAGCGGAACCGCTCGATCCGGGCCGCGCGGTCCCGCGTCCTTCCATCCAGGTAGACCGCGCCGATGCCCTCCTCCGCCAGCCGGTCGCGCACCATGCCCAGGTACGTCGTGAACTGGCTGAACACCAGCGCCCGGTGCCCCTCGGACGCCAGCTCGGTGACCAGCTCCACCAGGGCGTCGATCTTGGCCGAGGCGACCGGCTGGTCGGGCAGGACGAGCGCGGGCGAGAGGGCGAGCTGCCGCAGCAGCGTGAGCGAGGCGAGGATGGTGATCCGGTTGCGCCGCAGGTCGTCCACCAGCCCGAGCACCCGCTTGCGCTCGGCCGCGAGCTGCTTGTCGTAGAGCCGCCGGTGCCCCGGCGCGAGCGGCACCGACAGCACCTGCTCCTGCTTGGGCGGCAGCTCGGCGGCGACGCTCTCCTTCGTGCGCCGCAGCATCAGCGGACGCACCCTGCGGTGTAGTCGGCCCAGCGCCTGCGGATCGCTGCCCGACTCGATCGGACGCCGGTAGAACTCGGCGAACGCCGCCGGATCGGCGAACAGCCCCGGTGCGACGATCGACAGCAACGACCACAGGTCCATCAGGTTGTTCTCCAGCGGCGTGCCGGTGATCGCGAACTTCGCGCCCGCCCGCAGCTTGCGCACGGCGAGGTAGGCCCGCGAGTGCCGGTTCTTCACGAACTGCGCCTCGTCGAGGAACACCGCCGTCCACGGCAGCGCGGTGTACTCGGCCTCGTCCAGCCGAAGCAGGGTGTAGGACGTGACGACCAGGTCGGCGTCGGAGGCCAGCCCGGCCAGCGGCTGCGTCCGCTTCCTCGAGGTCTGCTCGACCACCCGCACCCGCAGCCCGGGCGCGAACCGGGCCGCCTCGGTGGCCCAGGTACCCAGCACCGAGGTCGGCGCCACGACGAGCAGCGGGCGCTCCAGCCGTCCCTCCTCGGCCAGCGCGGAGGCCAGCGCGAGCGCCTGGAGTGTCTTGCCGAGCCCCATGTCGTCGGCGAGGATCCCGCCGAGCCGTGCGCCATGGAGGAAGTGCAGCCAGCGGAAGCCGAGTTCCTGGTAGGGACGCAGGCTCGCCCTCAGCCCGGCCGGCAGCGCCACCCGGGGCAGTTCGTCGGTGTGCAGCAGCGCCGTCACGGCCGAGGACCACGCCCGGGACTGCTCGGCCACCACGCCCAGGCTGACCAGTTCCTCCCAGAGCCCGGCGTGCTCTGCACGCAGGCGCAGCCCCTCTGCATCCTTCGCCTGGAGCTGACCGGCTTCCTCGATCAGCGCCCGCAACTGCTCGAGCTCGGGCCGCTCCAGGCTGAACCACACCCCCGATGGAAGGATCAGGTGGGTCTGCCCGGTCGCGAGCGCGGTGAACAGTTCGCGGTACTCGACCGGCTCGTCCTCGATCGTGATCGTGACCGCGAGGTTGAACCAGTCCGCGCCCTCGGCCGGGTCGGTGACCGCGAGGCTGACCTGCGGCGCCTGCTCAACCAGCCGGTAGGGCTGCGGACGTCCGGTGGTCTCGACCAGCACGCCTGCCGCGGTGAGCCGGTCCACCCAATTGGTGACGAAGTCGGCCGTGGCCGGCCCGGTCAGGGTGGCCCTGGCGAGCGGATGAGCGCCCGCGCGGTCGGCGCGGACCGGCCACGGCCCCGCCGGCAGGCCGTCGAGCAGCGTCCGCTCTGCGTCGCCGTCGCGGTAGGCGGGACGGGAGCCGGCGGGAGACAGCTCCACATCGAGGGCCCGCTCACCCACCCGGTAGCGGAACAGCCATTCGAGATCGGTGCGGTGCTCCGGCCCGTACCGCACCTTGACCAGGACCTGCGGCGGGGACGTCTCGGGCAGGTCGACGCCGGCCTCCACGATCAGGTCGACCAGCCGCCGCAGCGCCGGGGCGAACTCGGCTGCGAACGCGGGCACGTCGGCGGCCGGCACCCGCAACCGCGGGTGCTGCACCAGCAGCGCCTGCTGGGCCTGGCTGAGCGATTCGGCGAATGGCACCAGCAGCAACTCGCCGGGCTCGTCGACGACCAGGCCGTGCGGCGGCGAACCGAGCAGGTCGGCGTAGACCACGGGCCACTCGCGATCGCCGGAGGCGACGCAGGTACGCAGCACAAGTCCGCCGCCATCGGGCCCCAGCCGGGCTGCCACCCGGGCCGGGTCCGCAGCCACCCGCACCGGCGGCGTGCCCTGGCCCGGCACCAGGTCGACCCCGGCCTCGCCCGCCGCGCGCAGCCAGGCCCAGGCGGACGGCCCGAGCTCCCCCAGTTCGAGCAGGTCGGCCCGCTGGGCGTAGAAGGAGTAGCCGGACCGCGAGTCGCGGCCGCGGGCGAGCCCCGCGAGCACCACCCGGTGCTCCTCGACGTAGTCACCACTCCACGGCTGTAGTACAGAGTCCCACGTGATGCCCGTGCGCACCCAGCGTCCGGACTTCCCCCAGACCAGCGGACGCAGCTGGACCGACCCGCGGGCCGCGCGGGTCACCTGGACGGCCAGCGGCTGGCCACGGGGCGCCGTCCGCGTCTCGGCGGTGATCTGCTCGAGCGCCCGCTGCCACTCGGGGACGAGTGCCCGCAGGCTCACCGTCCGCATGTGCCACAGCAGCGCGGCCCCGTGCTTGCAGTTGAACCCGACCGGGCACGAGCAGGACGTGCTGACCGCCCCGGTGTCCGCGTGGTACCGGGCAACGGTCTGGTAGGTGCGATACGAGGACCCGCGCACCTGTGCCTGGACCAGGCTGCCACCGGTTCCCGACCCGGTGACGATGCGCCCCACACGGCCCTGCCGGACGTACTCCTGGCCGCGGGCGAGCGTCACCTCGCCGAACTGCTCGACCAGCCGGCGCTCGCCCAGCTCGTGCACCCAACTCGGGTACGTCGACCCGCTCATTCGACCCGACCGGCCCGCTTCCTGGACAGCCACCAGAACACGGCCGCCACGACGGCGATGGCGGCGGCGCCGGCCAGCCCCATCGGGGCTGCGATCAGCGGGTTGGTGTCGACGAGCACGAGCAGGAAGACGCCGGCGAAGCCGTTGATCGCGCCGTGCAGCACCGCCGGAGCGATCAGCGAGTCGGTGACCTGGCGCGCCCGCCAGAGCACGAAGGACGCCGGCACGCACCAGGCGATCATGAAGGCGGTGCCGAGCTTCGCGTAGCCGGCGTAGTTGTAGCCCAGCAGGATCAGCGGCGCGTGCCAGACCCCCCACAGGACACCGGTGAGCAGGTTCGCCCAGAACGCGCCGAGCGGACGCAGCTCTTCGGCCAGCCAGCCCCGCCAGCCGTACTCCTCCCCGAACGCGAAGACGCCGTTGAGGGTGAACCCGGCCACCAGGGCACCCGCGTAGGCGAGCCCCAGCAGCGGCCACAGCGACGGGATGCTCGCGTTCAGCTTCGCGACCTGGTCGACATCCATGCTTGGGAAGAGCAGGAGGGCGTTGGCGAGCAGATCCGGTTGGGCGAACAGGACGCGGCCCACTCCGCTGAGGCCGAGGACGTTGCCGAGCACCCAGGTGAGCCCGAGCATGCCGAGCAGGAGCCCGGCGATCACGAGCACCACGACGAGGACCAGCCTCGGGAGCTTGCGCCAGAACCGGTCGAGAGTGGTGCGGATCAGGGCCGGACGCTGGTCCAGTCGTCCCACGATCAGTGCCGAGACGAGCGGAGCCGGCATGGCAAGCGCGGCCAGCACGATCGCGAGAACGCTGACTCCCCCTCCACCCGACACGTCGCGTCGGCCGGTCACGAACAGAACTGCCGCGATCAGGCTGACCCACCCGACCGCGAGGAGGTAGAACAGCGCCACCCGCCCCCAGCGGACCTTCGGCTTCGCCTCGACGGGCGCGTCGGCTTCACTCACGCAGCCAACCGTAGCCGTCCCTGAGGACAGCCCCGAGCACCCCCACCGGGTGGCTGGACTCCGGCGTGACCGCGGGTCCCTGCGAGGCCGGCACGTCGACCGGGATCACACCCAGGCGCCGGCCTGCATGACGCGGGTGGCGAACAGGCCGGAGTCGAGGACGGCGAGATCGGCTCGCTTGCCCACGGCGATCCGGCCCACGTCGGGCAGCGTCAGGTAGTCAGCGGGCAGCGAGGTCGCCGCGCGCACGGCCTGGGTGAACGGGATCCCCGCGGCGACCGCGTTGCGCACTGCCCGGTCGAGGGTGAGCGTCGAGCCGGCGATCGTGTCGGTGCCGGCGATCCGGGCCACGCCACCACGCACCTCGACCGGCAATTCGCCGAGTACGTAGTCGCCGTCGGTCGATGCGGCGGCGGCCATCGCGTCGGTGACGAAGACCACCCGATCGGGCTCGGTGGAGGCGACGAAGGCGACCAGTTCCGGACGCACGTGCACCCCGTCCATGATCAGTTCGAGGTACACCCGCGGGTCCTCCCACAGCGCCAGCACCGGCCCGGGCTCGCGGTGCCGCAGCGACCGCATCGCGTTGAACAGGTGGGTCGCGCCGATCGCGCCGGCGTCAATCGCGGCGCGCGTGGTGTCGTAGTCGGCATCGGTGTGCCCGATCGCCGCCACGACTCCCCGGGAGACCAGCAGCCGGATCGAATCCATCGCCCCGGCGCGTTCCGGTGCGATCGTGACCATCTTCACCGTTCCCCTGCCGGCGTCGAGCAGTTCGGCCACCGCGCCGGGTTCGGGGTCGGCGAGCAGCGCCGGCGGGTGCGCACCCTTGTACTTCAGGGCGAGCCAGGGGCCCTCGAGGTGGATGCCGGCCAGCTCTCCCGAGTCGACCAGGTCGGCCAGGCAGCCCACCTGCCGCTTCAGGTCGGGTGTCGAGCCCGTGACCAGCGAGGCCACCATCGTGGTGACCCCGAGCCGGCGGTGGGCGGCCAGCGCCTGCCGCGCCGCCTCCGGATCCTCGGTGACGAAGGACGCACCCCCGCCACCGTGGCTGTGCACGTCCACGTAGCCCGGGATCAGCACGCCATCGACCTGCTCGTCGGCCGGACGCGGCGGGACACCGGTGCCGGTGGCCACGATCCGCCCTGCTGCGGTCTCGACCCACCCCGCGACGAGTGCGTCGGCGTCGCCGAAGAGGATCTGGTCCGCGGTGATCAGCATCAGACGTCCAGCCTCTGCCAATCGGGAAGGTTCGCGTAGGTCTGCTTGTAGTAGTCGACCAGCGACAGCTCCGCGGCGGCCTCCTCGTCGACCACGATGGTGGCGTGCTGGTGCAACTGCAGCACCGAGCCCGGGTACATCGCGGTGATCGGACCCTCCACAACCTGCGCGATCGCGTGCGCCTTGCCCGACCCGGTCGCGACCAGGATCACGTGGCGCGCGTCCATGATCGTGCCCAGGCCCTGGGTCAGGCAGTGCCGCGGCACCTGGTCGATCGAGTCGAAGAACCGCGCGTTGTCCTCCCGGGTCCGTGCGGCCAGGGTCTTGATCCGGGTGCGGGACGACAGCGACGAGGTGGGCTCGTTGAAGCCGATGTGGCCGTTCGAGCCGACGCCCAGGAACTGGATGTCCACTCCCCCGGCGGCCTTGATCGCCTCCTCGTAGGCCACGCAGGCGGCCGGCAGGTCGTCGGCGAAGCCGTTCGGGACGTGCACCCGGGCCGGGTCGAGACCCATCGGCTCGGTCACGGTCTTGCGGATGATCTCGTGGTAGCTCTCCGGGTGGCCCTTCGCGATGCCCACGTACTCGTCCAGCGCGAACGCGGACGCCCCGGACAGGTCGAGCTCTCCGGCGTTCGCCAGCCGGGCCAGCTCGGTGAAGGTCTGCACCGGTGACGACCCCGTGGCCACGCCGAGCACCACCTTCGCACCGATCGGGGCGGCGATCCGGGCGGCCTTCGCTGCCGCAACCTCGCCCACGCGCTTCGCGTTGGGACAGATGATGACTTCCATTGCTTCCTTCGGTTGGGCTCCCGCCCCCCGGGTCGCCGGGGGGAGGCAGCGGTGCGGTTCTACGGTGCGGTCGGATCCGGGGACAGGTTCGATTCCTCGCCCTCGCGAAGCGCCTTCCCTCCCGGCTGCTGATCTTCCGGAGACAGGTTGTCCCGGCCCAGTTCCATGTGGACCTGGTAGCGGTCGCCGCGGTAGCGGGAGACCACGTACTCGATGGGCCGGCCGCCGGCGGTCGCGATCCGCCGAAAGACCAGCAGGGGGGTGTTCACGGGGGCGGCGAGGGCACGCGCGAGGTCAGGCCCGGCCGCCTCTCCCCACAGGGTCTGCTCTGCGTGGTCGACCCACAGCCCGTAGTCGGCGCCGAGAATCTCGTACAACGACCCGCCGGCGATGTCCCGGCGATCGAGGTCGGCGAGCGGCTCGGCCGGGTACCAGCCGTCCTCGTGCGCGACCGGCTCGCTGTCGGCCAGCCGGACCCGCTGGACGCGCCATGCCTGCGCGCCGGGCGCAAGGCCGAGCGCGGCGGCGACCTCTGCAGGCGGCTCTGCCTGTGCGATCGAGATCAGACGGGTGGACGGGGTCCGGCCGCGCCGACGCATGTCCTGGCTGAACGAGGCCAGGTGCAGTCGGGTCTCCAGCCGCGGCCGGACGGCGAACGTGCCCAGCCCGTGGGTGCGCTGCAGCAGTCCGTCCGCGACGAGTCCGTCGATGGCCTTGCGGACCGTGGCCCGGGAGACGCGGTAGGTGAGCATCAGCTCGCGCTCGGAGGGGATCGCCTGGCCCGGAACGACCAGCCCGATCAGCACCTCGCGGAGCTGCTGGTGCTTGGGTACGGGGCCAGCACCGATCGCCGTGACGCCGGGGTCCGACATGGCCTCCTCCCTTGGCACGCACTGGACCGCACTGGTACGTACCACTTGCCGAGAATCCTGTTCCCCTTCCCGCACGCTGTCAAGCCGGCAGGACGGACGCGTGCAGGGACCGCCGTGCGCCCGGCGTGTCGGCATGGCAGAGGGCGCGTCGGCGTCCGGATCCAGTACACCGCAGGAGGCGTTCTGACCAGTGCCCAAAGTGCGCCACCCGGGCGGGCTCCCTGCCGTTGACCCGCTCAGGGCCCCGAGGTAGACCGAGAAGACGGCTCCAGCGCAGGAGCCGCGAGAGGGGCAGTACTCATGGAGAACAGACTGCGGCTCAGGATTCTGGGAGCCCTCACCATGGCGGCGGCGCTCGCCTTCGCCCCCGGCGCGGCGATCCCCGCCGACGCCGCACCGCGTCCGATGGCCTACACCTGCAGCGGTGGAGAGATCCCGTCGGGCGCCTACGCCAGCCTCACCGTGACCGGTGACTGCTCCGTCGCCCCGGACGCCGCAATCCACGTCCTCGGCAACATCATGGTCGCCGCAGGCGCCACGCTCGACGCCCAGAGCTTCCCTTCGACCATCACCGTCGGGCACAACGTGATCGGCAACGCGGGCTCGATGGTCGAACTGGGCTGCCAGTCTCCCGCCGACACCGGGAACACGGCGCACCCGTGCGCCAACGATCCGGAAGGGCACTCGGTGATCACCGTCCACGGCAACGTCGCGATCACCAGGGCTGCGTTCGTCGCACTCAACGGCATCACCGTGAAGGGCAACGTCACCGTGCGTGGCGGCGGCCCGAACGGGTACTGGTCGATCAAGAACAACACCATCGGCCGCAACCTGAAGGTCGGCGGGATGACCGTCGAGTGGATCGGCATCATGTTCAACAAGATCGGCAGGAATGCGATCCTCACCCGGATCACGGTGAACGACGAGCACCCCGGTGCTCCCGGCGTCTACATCGTCCAGAACATGGTCGGGCGAAACCTGATCTGCACGAGACTGGTCCCGGGAGTTTCCGGCGGCTTCGGCGGCCTCCCCAATGTGGTCGGCCACAAGGCTCTCGGGCAGTGCACAGCCCTCGTGGGCTAGCCTCGCTCCCACGCACACACCTCGTCCGCCGCCCCTGGCCTCCAGTGGGCGGCGGATGTGTGTCCGGGGCAGGCGGTGCACCGGGGAGCGCAGATCGTCGGGGCTCCTCGTGTTGTGGCTGCGCCCCGGCCACCGCAGCGGTGTCGTGCACCCCGCTGCCGGGCACACCGGGCGCACCGGGCACCGAGCCGACCGGAGGCAGCTAGCGCCCGGGGCGCGGGATCTTCTGCTTCTCGCCCCTGCCCTCCTTGGCCTCGGCCAGCTCCCGCTTCGCCTGCTCCTGCTCGGCCTGCAGGTCGGCCATGTTGAAGCTGCCCCGCAGTGCCCAGAACACGATCAGGCCGATCACGAGCGACCAGTAGGCGGGCAGCTGCAGGATCAGCGGCGCCGTGATCAGCACCACCATGTCCAGGCCCCGGAACAGGTTGAAGATCAGTCCCGGCGGCAGGGCGCCGGAAGAGGTCGCCATCATCGGCGTCTGGTAGTCCACCTTCTTCGCGGTCACCCAGCGCACCGCGCCCATCAGCCCGGCGAGCGAGGTGACCAGCGCGACCGACAGCCCGCTGATGAGGCTGCGATCGGCACCGGTACTGGCGATGCCGATGAAGGCGGGCGTCGCGGCGAGCCCCCAGACCAGGGCCAGCATCGCCGGCACAGCCATCGTCGCGGTGCGCAGCTGCGCCGTCTTGAACGGGAACGTCCGGGCGAGTCCGCCGGTGCGCGAGAGCACCCGCATGCTGCCCAGGAACGGCACCAGGCCCGCGACGAGGGCCAGACCGCTGATGAAGGGGTTCAGCTGACTCATCCGCAGCGCGTCCACCGCGTACGGCACGAACAGGCTCATGCCCAGGCCGAGGAAGGCCGACGGCTGCCGCTTCAGCCGCTCCACGTCCCGCCAGACCAGCGCGGCCAGGCCCAGCCCGCGGCCGCGGGTGGGCTTCACGTGGCCCTTCTCGGCCATCCGTCGCTCCACCAGGATGTCCCGGATCAGGCCGAAGTCGAGGGCGAACATCGCTCCCTGCATGCCGGCCACCAGGGAGCCCCCGGAGACGAGCCGCGCGCGACGGATCTCCTCCAGCCGAGCCACGGTCAACTGCAGCAGCACCACCATGCCGATCAGGCCCGCCGCGGCCACCCCGGCGAACAACCAGGTCGCGGGTTCGGCCACAGCCACGAAGGTGGTCGGCAGCCACCCGGCCGCCACCGAGACAACGACCAACAGGACGGCCAGCGCCGCGGCGGCGAACACCGCCTGCAGCACCTTCACGACCACCACGCGCTCCCGGGTCTGCTCGGACGCGGCGAGCGAGACCAGCCCGGCGCTGCCGAGGGCGGCCGCACAGCTCCACGCGAGCACCTGCGCCCAGGCGAGCCCGGACAGCGCGCCCACCAGGGCGGTGCCCAGGCCGGCGACGAGGAACGACAGCAGCAGCGGCAGCACCAGCCGGCCGCGCAGCAGGCGCCGACGGCTGATCGGCGCGTCCATCAGCCAGAAGCCCTCCGCGGCCGAGGCCAGCACCGGCCCGAAGAGCCTGGCCACGCCCAGTGCGACCGCAAAGCAGGCCAGCACCATCGCGGTCGGCACGAGCAGCCGACCAGAGGCGCACGCGTCGGTGCTGCAGCCGGCCATGTTGCCCTGGGCGCGCAGCACGACCGAGACGACCATGGCGCCGATCATCACGACGCTGAACAACATCACATAGCTGTCCTGCAGCACCTGACCGATCGAGCGGGTAGCGCGTCCGTGGCGCCACAGCTTCATCAGGCCGTGCAACTCGTGCTCATCCACCTCGAGCGGTGGCGCGTCCGGCAGGAAGAAGAAGGTGCGCTCCGGCGCTGCCGGCACGACCGCTTCGACCTCGACCTCGGCTTCCGCCTCGCCGGCGACCGGCGTCGAGCGGATCAGCTTGCGGGACTTCTTACTCATCGGCGAGGACCTCGGCGCGGTCGCCCAGCCGGATCGTCCGGGTCGCCACCTTCTGCACCAGCGTGGGGTCGTGGCTGGCCATCACGATGGCCAGACCGCGCCGGCGCTCCTCGACCAGCCGGTCGGCCAGCCACTCCACGCCCTCGGTGTCGAGGCGCTGTTCGGGTTCGTCGAGGACGAGCAGCTTGCGCGGCCGGATGAACGCAGTGGCCAGCGCGAGGCGGCGCAACTGGCCTGATGAGAGGGTGGACGGCAGCTGGCCCGACTGCGGCACCAGTTGCACCTCGTGCAGGACCTCATCGACAGCGGCATCGGCGTCCGGAATGCCATGCGCACGCGCGAGCAGGTCGAGGTGCTCGACCACGCTGAGGTCGGGGAAGAAGTCGATGTCATCGATCACCGTCGCGACGTCGCGCCGGATGTCTGGGTTGGTCTCGCTGACCCGGGTGCCGTTCACCTCGACCGTGCCTTCGTCGGCACGGTCGGCGCCGACCAGGCACCGCAGCACCGTGGACTTGCCGGCTCCGTTGCGCCCGGTCAGGGCGATCGCCTCCCCTGCGGCCACCTCGAGGCTGAAGCCGTCGACGATCACGACCGGCCCGAAGGCCTTCTTCAGATTGGTGACCTTGAGCACCGGGGTCTTTCGCGCCATGGGCTCGATTCTCCCCCATCCCGGAAGCGATTCCCGCCACGACCGGTCGATGCGCCGATGGACGTGGCGGTCTCCAGGTCATGGCAGGCTAGGGCTGTGCGTGGAACTGATGCGGCGAGGGCAACCCTGGCAAGGAGGCGAGCCGATGTCGCCGCCATGTTCGACACGGTGGCGCCGCGTTATGACCTGGTCAACGACATCCTCTCGCTCGGCCAGGACCGGCGCTGGCGTGCCGAGACGGTCGCCGCGGTCGGGCCGCGCCCGGGTCAGCGGATCCTCGACCTCGCCGCCGGCACCGGCACCTCCAGCCGTCCGTTCGCGGACGCGGGCGCGATCGTCGTGCCGGCCGACCTCAGCGAGGGCATGCTGGTTGTCGGCAAACAGCGCCAGCCGGACCTGACCTTCGTCAACGCGGATGCGCTCGCTCTGCCGTTCGCGGACGGCGTGTTCGATGCGGTGACGATCAGCTTCGGGTTGCGCAACATCGAGGACGTGGCCGCGGCCCTCGCCGAGTTGCACCGGGTCACCCGTCGTGGCGGACGGATCGTGATCTGCGAGTTCTCCACACCCACCTGGAAGCCGTTCCGCACGACCTACCGCAACTACCTGGTCCGCGCCCTGCCGAAGATCGCCGGGGCGACAGCGTCCAACACGGCCGCCTACGACTACCTGGCCGAATCGATCCTGGCCTGGCCGGACCAGCACGCCCTGGCCGACCTGATGTTCGACGCCGGCTGGCGCGGGGTCGGCTGGAAGAACCTGAGCGGTGGTGTCGTCGCCCTCCACCGGGCCCACGCCTGATGTTCACGCTCGACCCGTACGCCGCCCGCAGTTGCCCGCTGAAGGTGCACAACGCGTTCCATCCGGGCATGGTGAAGCCCGACGCGCCCATCGGCACCAGCCGCTTCCCCGGCAGCGCGGAGTTCGCCGCCTCCGTGTACGAGCGGATCCTGGCCGGCTCGGCGTCGGTCGCCGACCTCCGCGGCCTTCTCGGCCAGCCCAGCGAGGTCCAGGAGCAGGCCTGCCTTGCCGCGCTCGCCGAGGGGACGGACGTGGTGCTCGCCGGGCTGCTCCCCCGCGACTGGGAGGCACACCGCTCGGGGCGCCCCGACCTGCTCGTCCGCGATCCCGCCGGCGGCTACGTGCCGGGCATCATCCGCTACCAGCGCGTGGTCGATTCCCGCGGCGACGACCTGCCGTTCGTCTGGTCGGCACTGGGCGACCTGCCCCGACGGCACCGCACGACGGGCTGGCGGTACCGCTGGCACTGGCGGTGGGCGAACGCACTCCAGCTCACCCACCTGTGGCGGATGCTCGGCGCGATCGGCCAGCAGGCAGCGAGCGGGCCGTGGGCGGTGGTCGTCGGCAACGACGAGGTGGGTGCGGACGGGCTCCGGGCCACGTGGCTCGACCTCACCGAACCCGCCGCCCCGCCGGCACCTGCCCAGGTCGACCGGTTCGCCGCCGCGCCCGACCATGTGCCGCCGGTGAGCTCGCTGGACCGCTACGACCACGAGTTCGCGCTCCGGGTCGATCTGGCCGAGCGCGCGGCGGCCGCCGATCCGGACGACCCGCCGCTGATGCATCCGGTGGTGAGCTACGAGTGCAGCTACTGCACGTGGTGGCCGCGGTGCCGGGCCGAGCTGGACGACGACGACCTCAGCCTGCGGATCAGCAAGTCGCCGCTGGACCACCACGAGATCGCCGCGCTGCGCGATGCCGGTGTCACGACCGTCCAGGAGCTCGCCGGCAGCGACCTCGACGCCCTGCTGCCCGGCTACCTGCCGCACGTGGCCCACCGCCCGGGAGCGGAGGAACGACTTCGCCTCGCGTACCGCCGCTCACGGCTGCTCGCCGACGGCATCCAGCTCGAACGCACCAGCCACGGGCCGATCGCGGTTCCGTCCGCGCCGCTGGAGATCGACATCGACGTGGAGACCTCACGCGACGACCGGGTCTATCTGTGGGGGTTCTGGGTCAGCGACGGCAACGGAGGCGGTCGCTACCACGAGTTCAGCAGCTTCACCGAGCTCGACGACGCCGGCGAGCGGGAGCTGGCGCGCCGCGCGATGAGCTGGCTGCACGACTTCGTCGGCGACTCCGACGCCCTGGTCTTCCACTACTCCGACTACGAAGTGGTCCGGCTGCAGCGCCTGGCCGCCGACGACGACGCCCTCATGCAGTGGGCCGTCGACTTCGCCGGCAGCCACTTCGTCGACCTCTTCCGGGCCGTTCGGCAGCACTTCTTCGGCGCGGGCGGGCTCGGCCTGAAGGTGGTCGCCACCGCGGGCGCGGGCTTCCACTGGCGCGACGATGATCCCGGCGGGCTGAACAGCATGCGCTGGTTCGAGGAGGCCGTGCACGCCCCGACCGAGGACGCCAGGGCCCAGGCGCGCACCCGCGTGCTCGAATACAACGAGGACGACGTGAAGGCCACCTGGCAGCTGCGCCGCTGGCTCCGCGAGATCACCTGACCCCTGCCTGGGCCAGTTCAGCGGGGGACGCCGGCTCACCGGGACCAGGGCCAGGCCACAGACCCGCGGCTCGCGCGAAAGCCCAGTGCGGCAGCCTTCCGTGACCAGGAGGCACACGGGTAGCGACCGGGATCGTCCCGCCTCGGCGTCGAGGTTCGGTGGAGCGCGTGCTAGTGCACGATTGACTGGCGCGCGCTAACCGTGTCGCGCAGGGCCAGACAGTGATCGGAGGCGGCAACGGGGAGGTCCGCTCCGCGATCGCGTCACCGCAGGCTCATGGACCCTGTGCGGATCGATTCAGAAGGCGTAGGTGGTCCCGGTGACCTCAGGGACGCTGTGCCAGCTGCGGTCGGCTGCCGAGGCGACCACAGCCTCGTCCGCCTCGGCAGCGGCCCAGGCGTCACCGGCGGACGGCGCGACCTGGCGTCCGGTGAGGATCGACTCCAGGAACTGTCGCGCCTCGACCACCTTGCCGTCGTCGAAGGAGAGATGCTGGCCCGGACCGGGCTGGAAGCGCCCGTAGTCGCCGTACCCGGATTCGGTCATCACGCTGGTGTAGCCGCGGTGTCCGGCCTCGTCGAGGACCAGCACCTGAAGGTGCTCGGGGTGCTCGAAACTCCACCGCAGCGAACCGCCCGTGCCGTAGACCTCGACCACGTACTCCGCGCGCGGCCCGACCGCCACCCGCGATGATTCGAGCGTGACCAGCGCGCCCCCGGCGGTTCGGGCGAGCGCGGCCACGTGGTCCTCGTTCTCGACCTCCCGGCGCTCGTCACTGACGGCGACGGCGGAGTGCCCGACGCCCACGCCCAGCGGCACCGGACGGGTGGTGATGAAGGTGTCGGTCATCGCGGTCACCTCGGTGATCCGGCTGCCGAGCAGATACTGGGCCAGGTCGATGCCGTGGCTGAGCAGGTCGCCCACCACTCCGGCGCCGGCCTGCGCACGGACGTAGCGCCACGTGTGCGGCCCCTCCGGCGAGGACGCGTAGTCCGCGATCAGCCATACCCTGGCGTTGGTGACCCTGCCGAGCCTGCCTTCACGGACCAGGTCGCGCGCATGCTCGACCGCCGGCTGGTGCCGGTAGTTGAAGCCGGCCGCGGTGACCAGCCCCGCCGCCGCAGCCGCCTGCGCGATCTCCCTGCTCTGGGCGGCGTTCACGCCCATCGGCTTCTCGATCCAGAAGTGCTTGCCTGCGCCGACCGCAGCCATGGCGATCTCGTGGTGCAGGAAGTTCGGCGCGCAGATCGAGACCGCCTCGATCTGCGGGTCGGCCAGGACCTCGCGGTAGTCCTCGACCGCACGCTCGAAACCGAGCCCGCGGGCCGCCTCCCGGTTCGCCGGGACGGGGTCGGCCGCCGCGACCAGGCGCGCGTCCACCCCCAATTCCGGGTAGCGCTCGGCCACCTGGCGGAAGCCGCGGCTGTGCAGGCGTCCCATCCAGCCCAGGGCGATCACGCCGACACCGATCTGCTTCATCGCACGGGTCCTCTCGGAGACGACGACAGTGCCCCTCGTGCCGAGGAGCACCGTCGTCAGGGGGTTCAGCGGTTCTTGCGCTCGTCGATGATGATGGCGAGCACGATGATGACGCCCTTCACGACCTGCTGCATGAACGGCGAGATGTTGATCAGGTCCATGCCGTTGTTGATCACGCCGATGATCAGCGCGCCGACGACGGCTCCCCAGATCGTGCCGATGCCGCCGTTGAAGCTGGTGCCGCCGATGACGGTCGACGCGATCGCGTCCAGCTCGATGCCGGTACCCAGCTGTGGGTTGCCGGAGCCGATCCGGGCCGCGAGCAGCATTCCGGCCAGGCCGGCGAGCAAGCCGGACAGGGCGAAGATGCCGATCTTGAGCTTGTTCAGGCTGATGCCCGAGACCCGGGCGGCCTGCTCGTTGCCACCGAGGGCGTAGGTGTGCCGACCGAAGCGGGTGAAGTTCAGCACCACGTGCGCGGCGACGGCGACGGTCGCAAGGATCCAGATCGGCACCGGGATCCACAGCAGGTCACCCTGGCCGATCCAGTTGAAGGCCGGGTTCAGCTTGGAGATCGGACGGCCTCCCGAGTAGATCAGCGCCAGGCCGCGCGCGGCGGTCATCATGCCCAGGGTTGCGATGAACGGGGCGATGTTGAACCCGGCGACCAGCGCACCGTTGACCAGGCCGAGCAGAGCGCCCACGGCGAGGCCGGCAAGGATCGCCACGAACACCGGCAGCTGCAGGCCCGGGTACATGATCACCGATGCGTCGGGCATCTGGGCCAGGCTGGCCGAGACCACCGCAGAGACGGCCACGATCGAGCCGACGGACAGGTCGATTCCGTTGATGATGATCACGAAGGTCATGCCGGTCGCGATGATCGCGATCGCGGAGACCTGCCGGATCACGTTGATCAGGTTCTGCGGCTGCAGGAACGTACCCCCGGTCAGCACCGAGAGCAGGATGACGAACAGCAGCAGGATCCCGACGATCGCGTACTTCTTGATGAAGCCACCCCAGTCGAAGGTGGACGTACGCGCCTCGGTGGCGGTGTTGGACATTCTCGTTCGTTCCTCTCAGGCGGCCGCGGCATCGGGGCCGGTGGCGAGTTGCATGATTCGTTCCTGGGTGGCTTCCGAGCGGTCGATGATGCCGCTGACACTGCCTTCGTGCATGACCACGATCCGGTCGCTCATTCCGAGTACTTCGGGCATCTCCGAGGAGACCATGATGATCGCCTTGCCCTGCTGCGCGAGCAGGGACATCAAGCGGTGGATCTCCGACTTCGCGCCGACGTCGATGCCGCGGGTGGGCTCGTCGATCATCAGGATGTCCGGGAGGGTGAGCAGCCAGCGCGAGATCAGCACCTTCTGCTGGTTCCCGCCGGACAGGTTCTGGATCAGCTGGCTCAACGACGGCGTCTTCAGCGCCAGCGCCTCCCGCTGCACCTGGCAGTCGGCGTCGATCCGCTTCCGGTTCAGGAAGCCGTTCGGAGAGTACTTCGGCAGCGCCGCCATGATCATGTTGTCCCGCACACTCAGCACACCCATGATCCCGGTCAGCTTGCGGTCCTCGGTCAGCAACCCCATCCCCGCGGCGATCGCGTCCTTCGGCTGGTTGATCGTCACCGGCTTGCCGTCGATCGTGATCGTGCCGCTCTCGGCCTTGAACACGCCGAACAGGGTCTCCAGCACCTCGGTGCGGCCGGCACCCATCAGGCCGGCGAAGCCGAGGATCTCTCCCCGGCGCAGCTCGAAGCTCACGTCCTTGACCAGATTGCCCCGGTTCAGCCCTTCGACCCTCAGGATCACCTCGCCGATCTCGGCCTCGAGCTTCGGGAACATCTGGGTGAGCTCACGGCCCACCATCAGCGTGATCAGCTTGTCCCGGTCCAGCTCGGCCGCCGGCAGGCTCGCCACGTGCTTGCCGTCGCGGAACACGGTGATGTCGTCGGAGATCTTGAAGACCTCGTCCATCTTGTGCGTGATGTAGATGATCGCCGTCCCCGACTCCTTCAGCTGACCGATCATCCGGTGCAGGTGCGCCACTTCGGTCTCGGTGATCGCCGAGGTCGGCTCGTCCATGATGATCAGCTTGGAATCGAAGCTGATCGCCTTGGCGATCTCGACCATCTGGGTCTGCGCGATGCTCAGTTCCTTCATCGGACGCGTCGGGTCGATCCGGATCTCCCACCGGTCGAACAGCTCCTGCGTCGACTTCTTCATCCGGGAGCGGCTGATCAGGCCCATCGCCCCGCGCGGCTCCCGGCCCAGCCAGATGTTCTCCGCGACCGACATCTCGGGCACCGGGGACAGCTCCTGATGGATCATCGAGATCCCCATGCCCAGCCCGGTCGCGGTGTCCGGAATGGTCACCTGCCTGCCGTCGAAGGTGATCGTGCCGCCGTCGGGCTGGTACATCCCGATCAGTACCTTCATCAGGGTCGACTTCCCCGCGCCGTTCTCACCCATCAGGGAGTGCACGGTGCCGGGACGCACGTTCAGATCGACGTGGTCCAGGGCGTGCACACCCGGGAAGATCTTGTCTATGCCCTGCATCTGCAGCAGGTAGTTCTCACTCATCTCGAACCTCACGCGCGGTAGTCGGCTTCCTTGACCACTCCGGCAAGACGGGTGGACGACCGCCAGGTCGTCCACCCGCTTGCCGGTGCTCCTTGCCTGGTGCTTGCAGGACTTTCTCTACTCCTACTTGCTGGCGAAGTCAGCCATGTTGTCCGGCGTGACCAGCTGGTAGGGGATGTCGACGTAGTCCTTGACAGTCTGCCCGTTGGCGAGGTCAACGACCGCGTCCACGCCGCCCTTGCCCTGGCCGGCCGCGTCCTGGAACACGGTCACCGCGAGGTCGCCGGCCGTCATCGCCGCGAGGGCGTCAGCGGTGGCGTCCACGCCGCCGACAAGGATGCCATCGGCGCCGAGCTTCTTGTTGTCGGCCTTGATCGCGTTGATCGCGCCGAGCGCCATCTCGTCGTTGTTCGCGCAGACGACCTTGATGTCGTCGCCGGACTGCAGCCAGTTCTCCATGATCGACTGGCCCTTCTCGCGGTACCAGTTGCCGGCCTGGGTCTTGATCACCTTCATGCCCGGGTTCTGGGCCACCACGTCGTTGCAGCCCTTGGTGCGCTGCACGGCGGCCTCGTTCGCCGGGTCGCCCTGCAGGATCACGACGTTGCCCTGGCCGCCGGCCAGCTTGGCCAGTTCCTGCATCTCGACGGTGCCGGCGTAGAGGGAGTCGGAGCCGACGTACGGCACGCCGGAGGGGAGGTCGGCCGGCTTCCGGTTCACGTAGACCAGCGGGATGTTCGCACCCTTGGCGGCATCGGTCATCGGGCCGGCCGCGTCGGTGTCGACCGGGATCACGATGATGCCGTCGACCTTCTGCGACACGAAGTTCTCCACCTGGCCGAGCTGGGTGTCGGTCTTCTCGTCGGCAGCCACGATGTTGACCTCGACGCCCTTGGCCTTCGCCTCTGCGGTGATGGCGTCGGCCACCTTCTGCAGGAACTGGTCGAGGATCGGGAAGGTGACGCCGATCTTGAGTGTCTTGGTGCCACCGCCCGCGGCGCTGCCGCTGGTGGCAGGCGCGGACGAAGAGCACGCGGTGAAGACACTGGCGGAAGCGAGCACGATCGCCGCTACCTTGAGTCCGAACTTGTTGGCCATAATCCCTCTCTCTGAGATCTAGGGGACACGGTCCGCCGTAGGTCGATGGGTCCCGCGCGAAGGAGGCCCTGGCTCCTCCATTGTCAACCTAAGGCTTCTCGTATCATCCGGTCACGACTCCGTGACCGTGATTCGAACCTACGGTGAGGATGAGTAGTTGTCAAGACATACAGACAAGCAGCGGACATTTCCTCGATAACATTCTTACAACATCGCACGACCCGGAAGACGGACGAGGGCGCCCCGCACACAGCGGAACGCCCTCGACATCAGACAACCTCAGAGCACGCCGAGCCCCAGGGACGCGAGGTACTCGCGGGTCGCGATGGCGTTGGGCAGAGGGTAGTCCTTGGCGCAGCCGTACATGTCCTGCTCGCAGATCACGTACAGCTCCTTGTCCAGGTCGGCCAGGGTCTCGATCAGCGCGTGCATCTCGGGCAGCCCGGCCGGCGGCGCGACCGAGCAGCCGGAGAGGTTGGCCTTCACGAACGGCCAGTCCTCGTCGTGGGCCTTCTTGACCACGTCGGGATCCATCGCCTTGATGTGCACGTACTCGATCCGCTCGGGGTACTTCCGCGCGATCTCCATCGGGTCGCCGCCGCCGTAGACGATGTGGCCGGTGTCCAGGCAGAAGCCCACGTACTCCGGATCGGTGGCCTGGAACACCCGGTCGATGTCCTCGGGCGTCTCGATGTGGCTGTCACCGTGCGGGTGCAGCACCATCTTCAGGCCGTAGTCCTCCTTCATGATCCGGCCGAGCTTGTTGGCGTTGGTGATGTACAGGTTCCACGCCTCCGGGGAGAGGACCTTGTCGTCGATGTAGCCGCCGGTCTTCTCGTCCCGGTACATCGGAGGCAGGTGCACGACGTACTCCGAGCCGATCGCGGCGTGGGTCTCCCCCACCGAGCGGAAGAACGCCTCGGTGTCGGCCCAGGCCTCGGCCTTGTGCAGGATGCCCCAGCCGGTGCCGGCGACCACCCGGAAGCCGTAGGTGTCCATCGCAGCCCTGAGCAGCTTCGGGTTCGTGGGGAAGTAGCCGTGCGGACCGGTCTCCATGATCGAGAAGCCGGCCTCGGCCATCTCGGCGAGCGCGACGTCCCAGGCGATCTGCTTCTCGTCCCAGGGGAACCACACGCCCCACTGGTCGGGGCAGACACCGATGGTCAGCTTGCTGTAGCGGGGGTCGGGATTGACGGCTCTGGATTCAGCCATGTGGTTCACTCCTTCGCAGCGAGGGACTGGAGCGCAACGAGGGACGCGCGCGCGTTGTCGATCGGCCCGCCGCCGGGAGCCGGTTCGGCGTCGATCATGATGTCCTGCTCGAGGACGTAGTAGCCGTCGAACCCGGCGGCGTCGAGTTCGCCCACGATGGCGGCGAAGTCGATGTCGCCCGCACCGATCGGGGTGAACATGCCGGCCTTGATCCCCTCCGACCAGGTCAGCTCGCCGGTGAGCAGCTTGTCGGCGAGGTCCTTGCGGACGTCCTTGGCGTGCACGATGCTCACCCGGCCGGCGAACTCGGCCACGATGCCGACCGGGTCACCGCCACCGCAGGTGATGTGGCCGGTGTCCAGGCACAGCCCGACCGAGCTGTTCCGCAGCACCCGGTCGATCTCGTCGGCGTTCTGCACCATGGTTCCCCAGTGCGGGTGCAGGCACGCCGTGACCCCCCTGGCCGCACACACCTCACGGATCCGGTCCAGGTTGTCGAACAGCACCCGCCAGCCCGCCTCGTCCAGCTCCGGACGGTCGTCGTAGCCCTCCGCGCCCGACGCCGCGGCGAGGATCAGGTACGACCCGCCCGCAGCCTCGAACGCCGCCAACTCGGCTTCCACGGCAGGGATCGGGTCCGAGTCCGGGTCGTGCATCACGGCCAGGAAGAACGACCCCACCGGCGTCAGCCCGTACCCGCCGACCGCGGCGGCCCGCGCCAGCGGCTCGACCGGCAGCCAGCCCTGCGGACCGAACTCCGTCGCGGTCAGCCCGATCTGCTTCATCTCCGAGAGCACACGCTCCGGAGCCATCTGGTAGCCCCACCCGGGCACCTCACACACACCCCAGCTGATCGGGGCACCGGCAATCCTCATCGTCGTGCCTCTCAGCCCAGCGGGACGGTGGTCTGCTGCCGGGCGGCAGCGTCGGCGGCATCTGCCAGCGCGAGGGCTGCCTTCCCGTCCAGGATCGACGGAGACGGAGCCGTGCCGGCCTCGATGCTGGTGATGAAGTGGTCGAGCTCGTTGCGGTAGGCATCGGCGTAGCGCTCGAGGAAGAACGGCAGGTAGGGGCCGGCCACCTCGGTGCCGGAGGAGCCGTTGAAGCGGATCCCCGTGGTGCGCAGGTTGGTCGCCTCCAGCGAGCCCTTCGGGCCGAAGGCCTCCATGCGCTGGTCGTAGCCCGCCGCGCAGACCCTGCTGTTCAGGATGGTGCACACGGCGCCGGACGCGGTGGTCAGGGTCACCGTAGCGGTGTCGAAGTCGCCGATCCCCCCGATGTCGTCGATGTAGGCGTGGGCGGAGGTCGCCACCTGGACGAAGTCGCCGAGCAGGAAGCGCGCCATGTCGAAGTCGTGGATGGTCATGTCGCGGAAGATGCCGCCGGAGGCGGTCAGGTAGCCCGCGGGCGGTGCCGCCGGGTCGCGGCTGATGATCGTGAGCTGGCGCAGGTCGCCGATCTCACCAGCCTGGACGCGCTGGCGCAGCTCCATCACTCCCGGATCGAAGCGGCGGTTGAACCCGACCATCACGCGGTGCTCGTTGCCCGCGATGGCCGCGATGCACTCCTCGACCCGCGCCATGCTCAGGTCGACGGGCTTCTCGGTGAGCACGGCCTTGCCCGCGGCGATGCCCGCGATGATCTGGTCGACGTGGTAGGGCGTCGGCGAGCAGACCACGACGGCGTCGACGCCCTGGTCCGCGAAGACGTCGTCCACACTCTCGGTGGAACGGCAGCCGTACCCTTCGGCCACCTTCGCTGCGGCACCCGCGACCGGGTCGGCAATCAGGGCGAGCTGGGCGCCCGGGTGGGCGGCGACGGTGCGGGCGTGGACCTGGCCGATCCGGCCGGCCCCGATGATTGCGATCCGAAGCATCGCAGGCTCTTTCTCTAGCAGGAGTTTGGAGGTCTTCCGGGGCCTCGTACCGCACCACATCGAAGGCCCCGTTGCATCGATGTGGCTTACAACCTTTTGTCCTTACAACCTAGCATAAACGCATCCACTGTGCCGACGAATTCGGCAGGAGGATCTCCTGGGGGCCCGACCGGATGGCCGAGCCCCCAGGACCGGTCGGCCCGAGGAGGAGGGCCGACCGTTACGATCTCAGCCGCGGGTCAGCGTGCCGTCCCAGGTGGTCACCTTCTCCTTGGCGTGCTCGTCGGTGAACCACACCGAGGTCACGGCCTTGGTCTCGGTGAAGAACGCCACCCCGTCCTTGCCCATCGCGTGCAGGTCGCCGAAGAAGGAGTCCTTGTGCCCCGTGAACGGGAAGGTCGAGAACGGCACCGGGATGCCCACGTTCACGCCCACCATGCCCGCGTGAGTGCCCTTGGCGAACTCGCGGGCGTAGTAGCCGGAGCTGGTGTAGATCGAGGATCCATTGGCGAACCGGTTGGCGTTCATCACCGCCAGGCCCTCCTCGAAGCTCGACACCCGCTTGATCGAGGTGACCGGGCCGAAGATCTCCGAGTCACCCACGAAGTTGCCGGGACGCACGTTGTCGAAGATCGTCGGGCCGACGTAGAAGCCGCCCTCGTAGCCCTCGACGCTGGCGCCGCGCCCGTCCAGCACCAGGTCAGCGCCCTCGGCGACGCCGCGCTCGATGCAGGAGTGCACCCACTCGCGATGCTTGGCCGTGATCACCGGGCCGAGCTGGGACTCCGGCAGGTAGGCCGGGCCGAGCTTCAGCGCCTTGGCCATCGTGGCGAGCATCTCGATCGCCTCGTCGGCGATCGAGTCCTGCATCACGACCACGGGCAGCGCCATGCAGCGCTGGCCGGCGCAGCCGTAGGTGGAGTTGATGATGCCCGCGATCGAGCGCTCGAGCACCGCGTCCTCCAGCAGCAGGGCGTGGTTCTTCGCCTCGGTGAGGGCCTGCACCCGCTTGCCCGCCGCGGCGGCCGTCGAGTAGATGTGCTTGCCCACCTCGGTGGAGCCGACGAAGGTGATCCCGCGCACGTCCGGATTGGTGAGCAGGCTGTCGGCCTCCACCCGCGAGCAGGTGACCAGATTCGCCACGCCCTTGGGCAGGCCCGCCTCGATCAGCAGTTCCATCATCCGCATCGAGGTCTGCGGCACCATCGAGGCCGCCTTGAGCACGAAGGTGTTGCCGGTGGTGATTGCGAACGGGAGCATCCAGCCCATCGGGATCATTGCCGGGAAGTTGTAGGGAGCGATGCCGACGAACACACCCAGCGGCTCGCGGAAGGACACGGTGTCGTAGCCGCGGGAGATGTTCATCGTGGTGTCGCCCATCATCAGGTAGTGGGTCGAGCAGGCCAGTTCCACCACCTCGATCGCCTTCAGCACGTCGCCACGCGCCTCGCCGACGACCTTGCCCATCTCGGTGGCCAGCAGGACGCTCAGCTCGTCCAGGTGCTCGTCGAGGAGCTGCTTGAACCGGAACATCAGCTGGATCCGCTGCGGGATCGGAGTGTTCGACCAACCCGGGAAAGCCCTGGCAGCGGCGGCGACGGCGGAGTCGACCTCCGCCTGCGTGCACTGCGGCGCCTCGGCGATCTGCTCACCGGTCGACGGGTTCATCACCGGCATGTACTTGCCGGTCTTCGACTCGCGCCACTCGTTGTCCACCAGATAGCGCAGCCGCTTCAACCGGGCAGCGCTCTCGGTGGTCGCCGTGACGGCCTCATTGGTCAACGACATCGGGGGTTCCTCTCTCCTCGGCCCGATCGGGCCCTGTGTGGTGGTGACCACACCGCATCGGTGTCACAGCGGTGGGACGGACGGGGCTAGGCGGTTGTGGTCAGGCGTGGGTCGACCGACTGGCCGGCCCAGGTCTGCCGGACCCAGGCGTGAGCCGGGTCGTCGCAGATCAGCCAGGCCCGGGTCGCGCCGGGACCGGCCATCACGTTCAGGTAGTACATGTCGTAGCCGGGCGGGGCGGTTGAGGGTCCGTGCCAGCCGTGCGGCACCAGCACGACGTCGCCGGAACGCACCTCGGCCAGTACGTCGATCGGCCGGGAGTCGGTGCCGTAGACCCGCTGGTAGCCGAAGGCGCTGCCGGCACCCGGGGCGTCCGGCTCGGTGCGCAGTTCGAAGTAGTAGATCTCCTCCAGCGCGGTCTCGACGCCCTCGTGCTCCTCGTCATGCTTGTGCGGCGGGTAGCTCGACCAGTTGCCTGCCGGCGTGATCACCTCGCAGGCGATGATCGAGTCCGCGCCGAGCACGCCCGGCACCCCGAAATTGCGGACGCGCCGGCTGGCCGGGCCGGCCCCGCGCAGTTCGTCGGGCACGTCCGCGGCGGGCAGGTGGCTCACCGGCAGCGCCTCGCGGGCCGTGGCGGAGCAGAGGGCATAGCGCCCCCCTTCGGTGCTGGTCAGGGTGAACGTCGCGTCCCTGGGGACGTAGAGGACATCGGTGGCCGCACTGAAGACATCCGGACGCCCGGCGAGCACGAACGCCTGCTCCCCCACCGTGACCCTCGCGCCACCCGCGAGCGGTACGACGATGTACTCCAGACCGCCGGTGACGACCGTCCGCGACTCCCCCGCGGCCAGGTCGGTCACCTGCAACCCCGTGTACGCCCAGCCGTCGGCGGCACCCGGAAGAATGCTGGTGTCATACTCTGCATCGGCGGTCGTACCGGCCGGGTACACCCACTGGCTCATGCCACTCCCTTGCGGATCGGTCGTTGATGGACGAGGGCCGCGGCCACATCGACGGCCTTCGCCACGTCGTCGTCTGCCGGGTAGAGCAGGGCGCGGCCGATCACCAGGCCGACCGCCACCGGATGGTCGAGCGCGTGCGCCCACTCCGCGTAGGCCGCCTCCGGGTCGCCGACCGGATCCCCGCCCAGCAGCAGGCTGGGCAGCGTCGTCGAGTCGAGTACCCGGTGCATCCCGTCCACCACCGGCAGCTTCAGCCAGGTGTGCGAACTGGTCGCACCGAGCCCCGCCGCGATCTGGATCGACTTGATCACCGCGTCCGGGTCGAGCACGTTGCGCACCTTGTCGGGGGCGATCCGGACGGAGAGGAAGGGCTCGACCATGGCCATCAGGCCACGACGGGCCAGTGCGGTCACGGCGGCGCCGGTCGACTCCAGCACCCGCGCGGTGTCCTCGTCCTCCAGGCAGATCCGGGTCAGCATCTTGCCGCCGTCCAGGCCGTTGCCGGCGAGGGTGTCGGCGTCGTAGCCCGTCCACCGGTCGTCGAACTCGAATTCCGCACCCTGCAGGCCGCCGCGGTTCATCGACCCGATCACGACCTTGCCCTCGAGCAGGCCGGCCAGCAGCAGGTCCTCGAGGATGTCGGCGGTGCCGAGGACGCCGTCCACGCCGGGCCGATCGAGCGCGGTCGCCAGGCGGTCCAGCAACTCGGCGCGGGAGGCCATCGCCGTCGCGTTCCCGCGCACGCCGAGGGCGCCGCGCGCCGGATGGTCTGCCGCGACGATCATCAGCCGGCCGTCTGCCGGACGCTCGGCCCGGCGGCGGTTCCGCCAGGCGCGCGTGATCGCTGCCGGATCTGTGGCTCGGGTGCGGGTCAGGGCCGTCGTGTCGACGTGGATCATGCGGTTCACACCCCACGCTCCTGCAGCAGTGCCTCGACCTCTGCCTCGGTCGGCATGGCGGTCGAGCACTCGAGCCGCGACGCGACCAGCGCGCCGGCGGCGTTCGCGAACCGGAGGGTGCGACGCAGGTCCCAGCCGTTGAGCAGGCCGTGGCAGACGGCGCCACCGAAGGAGTCGCCCGCCCCGAGCCCGTTCACGACCTTCACCGTGACCGGGGGGACCTCCACCTCCTCGTCCGCGGTCATCGCCAGCACGCCCTTCGGCCCCTGCTTGACGACGGCCAGCTCGATGCCCCGCTCCAGCAAGGCCTTCGCCGCCCGGTGCGGATCGGTCTCGCCCACAGCGATCCGGCACTCCTCGCGGTTGCCGAGCGCCACCGTGCAGTGCGACAGCGCGATCTCGGCGTGCCGGGACGCTTCTGCCTCGGTCTTCCAGAACATCGGCCGGTAGTCGAGGTCGAGGACGGTCAGGGCCTTGCGGTCGCGGACGCGCCAGGCGGCCAGGTGGGCCTGCCGGCTCGGCTCGGCGGACAGCCCGGTCAGGGTCGCCCAGTAGACGCCGGCCTCGGCGATCTCGCGCAGCGGCAGGTCGGTGACCTGGATGCGCAGGTCGGGGGCCTGCGGGTAGCGGTAGAAGTAGAGCGGGAAGTCGTCCGGAGGGAAGATCTCGCAGAAGGTGACCGGGGTGGGCAGCCACGGGTCGGTGCCGACGAAGTCCGTGGAGACGCCCAGCGCGGTGAGCTTGGCCCGAACGAAGCGCCCGAACGGGTCGTTGCCGGTCTTGGTGATGATCGCCGAGCGGTGGCCGTAGCGGGCGACGGCGACGGAGACGTTGGTCGCGCTGCCGCCGAGGAACTTGCCGAAGGAGGTCACGTCCTCGAGGGGCACCCCGATCTGCGTCGGGTAGATGTCCACCCCGACGCGGCCGATGCACACCACGTCGTAGATGTCACCCATGAATACGTTCCTTCGATCCTCCGGGGCGGCGGTGCCCGTGGGTCCAGTCTGCCCAGTGCCCCACATCCATGTCAAGATTTGTAAGGACAATAGATTATTCGGGCAACCGGCGTTTACTGTGTCCGCGCAGGCAGCCTTTCGGATATGGTGCCCCCATGGCTACCCAGATCCAGGTCACCATCGACCGGAACAGCCCAGTCCCGCTGTATCACCAGCTGGCCGAGCAACTCGCAGCGGCCATCGACACCGGGGTACTGAAGCCTGGTGACGCCTTCGAGAATGAGCTGTCGCTGGCCGACCGTCTCGATCTCTCCCGCCCAACCGTCCGGCGCGCGATCGTCGAACTCGTCACGCGCGGCCTGCTGGTGCGGCGCCGCGGCATTGGCACGACTGTCGCCAACGAGGTGATCCACCGCCGCAACGAGTTGACCAGCCTCTACGACGACCTGCGCCGCAACGGACGCGAGCCCCTCACCGAGGTGCTCGAGTTCAACGCCGACTTCGTCGACCGGCGGGCCTCCGGCATCCTCGGGCTCGAACCCGATACCCCCCTGGTCTACCTGGAGCGGCTGCGCTCGGTGGCAGAGGGCCCCATGTCGATCCTGCGCAACTGGCTGCCCCCCATGTGGGCCGACCTCGACCTGGGCGAACTCACCAACCAGGGCCTCTACAACATGATGCGCGCCCGTGGCGTCGTGCCGGCGGTCGCCCATCAGACGATCGGTGCCCGTCCGGCCGAGCCGGACGAGCGCAAGCTGCTGGGCCTGGACAAGAACGATCCCGTACTCACCATGTCCCGCCGGGCCTACGACTCCTCCGGCGCGCCGGTGGAGTTCGGCGACCACTGCTACCGCTACGACCGCTATCTGTTCGACATCACGGTCTACGCGAGCTGAGCACCAGCGACGACCCGGGGCCGCCAGCGCCGCGCCGGCGTCGAGGCCACCGACCGGGCGTCCGCCTGGACGACCGCCCGGCCCGCCGACCCGAGCGGTCGTCCGGGTCGCTCGAGGTCAGAAGAACACGAGGTAGAGCGCAGCGATCGCCACGAAGACCGTGACCAGCTGCTCGAAGGTCTTCTGCTGGATGCGCGCGATCAGCACCCGCCCGATCCAGGTGCCCACCAGCACCAGCGGCGCCAGCACCGCGGCCACCAGCGCGGTATCGGCACGCACGATGCCCAGCCCGATCGATACCGGCAACTTGGTCAGGTTCACCGCGAAGAAGAACCACGCCGTCGTGCCGAGAAACCGCCACTTGTCGTACTTCCTGGCCAGCAGGTAGAGGTTCATCGGCGGACCGCCGGCATTCGCCACCATGGTGGTGAATCCGGCCAGCCCGCCGTAGCCCATGCCCACCGCCGGCTTGTGCGCAGCCAGACGATCCGGCCACAGCCCGAGCACCAGCAGCACCAGGATGATCCCGCCGATCGTGCGCTTCAGCACCGGTCCGTCCACCCAGTTCAGGAACAGCGCACCCACACCGATACCGACCAGCACCGGTACGACCAGCCGTCCGATCAACCTCCAGTCCACGTCGTGCCGGTAGGTCCACACCGCGACCACGTCACCCACCAGCAGCATCACCAGCGCGACTCCGGTGGAGTCCTTCGCCGGCAACACCGCAGCGGCCAGCACCACCGCGATCATCGCCACACCCCCGATCGCCGTCTTGGAGAAGCCGATCAGCAGGGCAGCAACCGCAAGGACCAGCCAGCCCCACAGGGGCAGGCTGGTCCAGAGCGTCTGAAGAGAGGTCACCTACAGATAGTGCCGCTGCGCGGCCTTCTCTGCGACGTACTCGCCGTAGGCCTGCTGCGTGCTCTCCAGTTCGGAGACCTGGGACACCGGGACGTCCCACCACGCGGTGCCGGGCGGGTTGGGCCCGTACAGGTTGGTCTCGATGTAGAGCACCGTGGTGCGATCGCTGGCCACCGCCTTCGCGTAGTTCGCGCGGAACTCGGCGATGCCGTTGCAGACCAGCACGTCCGCGCCCCAGCTCGCCGCGTTCGCGGCCAGGTCGAACGGGACGTCCTCGCCGTCCAGCCGCCCGGTGGTCGAGCGGACCTTGTACCTGGTGCCGAACCGCTGCGAGCCGCGCGACTCACTCAGCGCACCGATCGAGGCGAAGCCGTGGTTCTGCAGCAGGACGTAGATGACCTTGATCCCCTCCTGGACGACCGTGGCGATCTCCATCGGCAGCATCTGGTAGGTACCGTCGCCGACGATCGCAACCACCTGACGGTCATCGCCGACCGCCAGCTTGACGCCGAGCGCAGCCGGCACCTCGTAGCCCATGCACGAGTAGGCGTACTCCACGTGGTATTGCTCGGGCGTGCGGGCACGCCACAGCGCCTGCAGGTCGCCGGGCATCGAGCCGGCCGCGTTGATCACGACGTCCTGATCGCCCATCAGCTCGTTCAGGGCCCCGAACACCTCGGTCTGCGCGGGCAGCGGCTGGTTGTCCCGGTGGTAGCACTCCTCGATCACCTGCTGCCACTCTTCGTCCAGCTGCTCGGCACGGGCCTGGTAGGCGGCGTCGGTGCTCCAGCCGGCCAGCTCGCCGGTGAGCCCCTCCAGTGCGAGCTTCGCGTCGGCGACCAGCATGGTCGCGGCGTGCTTGGCTGCGTCGAAGCCCAGCACGTTGATGTTGGCGAACCTCACGTCCGGGTTGGCGAAGATCGTGCGGCTGGCGGTGGTGAAGTCGGAGTACCGCGTGCCGATGCCGATCACCAGATCAGCCTCGCGGGCCAGCGTGTTCGCCGCGCTGCCTCCGGTGGAGCCGACACCGCCGACGGCCATCCGGTGGTCGAAGTTGATCGCTCCCTTGCCGGCCTGGGTGTCCGCCACGGGGATGCCGGTGGCCTGTGCGAAGGTGCGCAGCGCCTCGGCGGCGCCGGAGTAGATCACGCCGCCACCGGCGACGATCAGGGGACGCTTCGCCGCCCGGATCTGCTCGGCCACCCGCGCCAGCATCGCCGGCTCGGGGGCGGGACGGGCGACGTGCCAGACCCGCTTCGCGAAGAACTCCACCGGGAAGTCGAAGGCCTCGGCCTGCACGTCCTGCGGCATGCACACGGTGACGGCACCGGTCTCGGCCGGGTCGGTGAGCACCCGCATGGCGTTCATCAGGGACGGCACCAGTTGCTCGGGGCGGTTGATCCGGTCCCAGAACCGCGACACCGGCTTGAAGGCGTCATTGACGGAGATGTCGAGGGTGCGGGGGTCCTCGAGCTGCTGCAGCACGGGATCGGGGTAGCGGGTGACGAAGATGTCGGAGGGCAGCAGCAGCACCGGCACCCGGTTGGTCGTGGCCAACGCGGCGCCGGTGACCATGTTGGTGGCACCCGGGCCGATCGATGAGGTCACGACCCAGGTCTGCAGGCGGTTCTTCTGCTTGGCGTACGCTGCGGCCGCGTGTACGCCGCACTGCTCGTTGCGGACCAGAACGTAGGGCAGGTCGGGCGCGTCGGGGTTGCCGTCCAGCTTCTGCAGCTCGGCCTGCAGCAGGGCCTGTCCGAGGCCGGCCACATTGCCGTGGCCGAAGATGCCGAAGCAGCCGGCGAAGAGCTTCTGCTCGACCCCGTCCCGCTCGGAGTACTGGTTGGCGAGGAACTTCACTACCGCCTGCGCGACGGTGAGCCGAACGGTCTGGGTCATCTGTGAACTCCGGTGGTGCTTCGCTGGTGGGGATCACCGCCGGCGCCCCGCGAGGAGGGTGCGCCGGCGGTCGCGGGGGACGTCAGGCTGGGATCAGGATGTCACGGACGATCTGGTCGAGTTCCTCGTCCGCGCCGAGGAACTGACGCAGCGTCTTTCGGGTGGCCCCGAAGTCGGCGAACTCGTCGGGAGTCATTCCGTCCACGTCGTAGGCCTTGCGGAACTCCGGCATCGTGGAGAGCGCCTCGATGATCCTGGGGTCGATCGGGTTGTCGATCCGCGGCTCCGGGTCGATACCGCTGTTCTGGAAGCGCTGCTGCCACGCAAACGGCGGGGAGAGCACGAGATCGCCGCCGACCAGCTCGGTCCACTGCAGCGCGTTGCGGTACGCGGCGACCAGCAACCGGGCGCGCAGGCCGCGCTTCTTGAACTCCACGTAGGCCTTCTTCACCGCAGCCACGCCGGCCCACTCCAGGTAGCCGGGATCGAAGACCAGGCCCTCCTTCGCGTACACCGACTTCAGCCAGTCGTCCAGGCGCCCGACCATGATGGTCACGACGGGCCCCATCGTGGAGGTGTCCTTGCCCTCGGCCTCGCGACGCTTCAGGCCCCGCTCGATCGCCTCACCGCTCGCCACGGCCTGCGCGACGGTGAAGGAGACGGTCACATTGATGTTCACGCCACGGTAGGACGCAGCCTCGATGGCCTCCACCCCCGTCTTGGTCGCCGGAATCTTGACGATGATGTTCGGGGCGAGCGAGGAGAAGTACTCCGCCTGATCGGCAAGCGCCTTCGCGCTGCGGGCGAGTCGGGGGTCGGTCTGCATCGAGAGCCGCCCGTTGTAGCCGTTGTACCTCTCGAACGCGGGCATCAGGAGCCTGGCCGCGTCGAGCGACACCTCCTCGACGACCTTCCACCCGATCTGGGACTCGGTCGCCTCCGGCATCTCGATGGCGAGCTCCTTGATCCGCTGGCTCCAGCGCGGCAGGTCGGCGCGGATCGCCGCGAGAGCGATCACCGGATTGCACGTTGCACCGACCGCGCCCCACGAGATCGCCGTGGAAAGTTCGGAGTAGGTGGCCGAGTCGTTCCAGAGCACGGTCGGGCCGCGCTGGGTCATCAGGCCGAGCGGGGTGTTGCTGTCAGTCATGGAGACCTCTTCTTCGAGGCACGTGGTGCCGCTATCCAGTCGGTGGCTCCATTCAAGCCCTGCTAGAACCAGAAGTCAACAAAATGTCCTTACATGCGGTCATTTGAAGGTGAAGAGGCTCACTCGGTGCTCAGCAGGCGGGTGAGTTCGGCCCGTCCCTCCCGATCGACGTCGACCACCAGCACCTCCAGACCGCTCGCCGGCTCGGCGAGAGCGCCCGCCACCTCATCCGCCGTCCGCAGGCGTCGCGCCGGAACCCCGTAGGCCGCCGCCAGCGCGACCAGGTCGAGGCCGGTCGGGGTCGCGAACACCCGCTCGAAGGCGTCGGCGAACCGCTGCTGGCCGTACTCCAGGGTGGCGAAGATGCTGCCGCCACGATCGTCGGCCACCACGATGCGCAACTCCGGGCGGGGCTCCATCGGCCCGATCGCCAGCGAGCCGGCGTCGTGGACGAAGGCGAGGTCACCGCACAGCAGCGTGGTCGGAGCGTTCACGGCCAGCGCGACGCCCACCGCCGTCCCGATCGTGCCGTCGATGCCGGAGAGCCCACGGTTGGCGTACACCGGGCCGGCATCCGCGCGGACGGGAGCGAGGTCGGCATCCCGCACTGGGTTGGAATTCGCCAGGCAGAGCACCTGGTCGGCCGGCACGGCACCGACCACGAGCCGGGCCAGTCCGGGACCGCTCAGCCCGGCCGCCCCGGCCAGCAGCGCGTCCAACCGGGCCGACCGGTTGGCGTCCCGAGCCTGCCAGGCCGCGAGCCATTCGGCAGGACCGGGCTCGAGCGCAACGGCGGGAGCCACCAGCTTCACCCGCCAGCCCGGATCCGGGTAGTCGGGGGCCTCGGTGACCACCACCACCTCGACGTCGGGTCGCGACAGCAGCGCGGTCACCGGACGGGACAGGTTGGGCCGGCCGAACACGACCACGCGCTCGACCTGGCCACCGAGGGACCCGGCCAGCAGCAGCCGTCCGGTGGCGAGCGCCGTCGCACCCACCCTGGCGTTGCTGGACGGCTCGGCGAGCAGTGGCACGCCGGCCGCCTCCGCCAGTTCGACCGCGGCACGCCCGGTCGCGGGCGCGGCGTCCCCACAGACGACCAGAGTGCGGGGGGTGCCCGGCAGCAGGACCGGCTCGGGAGCGGCGGCAGGCCCCGCCTCCACGGCACCCGCAGGGACCGGCCCGCCGACCGGGCCGTCCGCGGGCACCAGGGGGAGGCCGAGCTCGAGGTTCAGTTGGGCAGGGCCCGCGTTGCGCGACAACGCGCCCTCAGCGGCGAGGACGGCGCGGGCCGCCTGCGCCGGCCACGATTGCGGCGCGGCAGCGGAGGCAACACGGGCGCGGTAACGCAGGAAGCCGCCGAACAGCTCGGCCTGTTCCGTGGTCTGGTTGGCACCGGTTCCCACCAGCGAGGCCGGCCGGTCGGCGGAGACGACCAGCAACGGCACCCGCGAGTGATGGGCCTCCATCACGGCCGGCAGGAGGTTGCCCACAGCCGTCCCCGACGTGGTCACCACCGGGACGCAACGCCCGGACCCCTTCGCCAGCCCCAGCGCGAGGAAGCCCGCGGCCCGCTCGTCCACGCGGACGTGGAGCCGCAACAGGCCATCGCGCGCTGCGGCCTCCGCCACCAGCGCGAGCGGGGCGCTGCGTGACCCCGGCGCCAGAACCAGGTCGGTGACGCCCTGCGCCAGCAGTTGGCCGAGCACGGCCCGGGCACAGGCCACAGAGTTGCTCACAATCCCTCCCCCCGTGCGCCGGGAACGGTGGCGAGGCGCTCCAGCCAGGCATCCGTCGCGGCCGGTCCCGCCGGCCAGCCGCCAGTCTCGGCCACCTCCACCGCACGCACCTCGATCTCTCCCGCCCGCGCCACGAGCGGCGCCGTTGTGACGTCCCTGGTGAACATGGTGGCGGTGTTCAGCCCGCAGGCAAAGGGCAGTTCCGGCAGCGCTGCGGCCAGCGCCACCCCCGCGGCCAGCCCGACCGAGCTCTCCAGGGCCGAGGAAACCACCACGGGCAGCCCGAGTCGCTCGGCCAGCGCGATGCAGGCCCGCACGCCGCCGAGCGGCTGCACCTTGAGCACGGCGACATCGGCCGCCTGCCGTGCGACCACGCGCTCGGGATCACCGCTGCGCCGAATGCTCTCGTCGGCCGCGATCGGCACCTCTACACCGGAGCGGGCCAGCCGCCGCCGCAGTTCGGCCAGTTCGTCGATGCTCGCGCACGGCTGCTCCGCGTACTCCAGGCCGAACCGGGCCAACTCGCGCAGGCAGCGGAACGCCACGTCGACGTCCCAGTGGCCGTTGACGTCGACGCGGACGCGGCCGTCCGTTCCGAGCGCGTCCCGGACGGCCTCCACCCGGGCCAGGTCGTCGGCGAACGACTGGCCGGGCTCTGCGACCTTCACCTTCGCCGTCCGGCAGCCGGATGCGGCAACGATGTCGTGGGCCCGCTGCGGACCGACGGCGGGCACGGTGACGTTCACCGGCACGCGGTCCCTTACCGGCGCGGGGAAGCCGATCGTGGCGGCCTCCACCGTTGCGGCCCACCACGCGTCGATCTCGGGGTGGGTGTACTCGGCGAACGGGCTCCACTCCGCCCAGCCGGCTGCGCCGCGCACCAGCAGGCCCTCACGCACTGTGATGCCGCGGAAGCGGTCGCGCAGCGGCAGCGCGTAGGCGACCGCTGTGGTGAACATGCCGGGCTCAGTGGGCGATCACGAGGCCGACGAACAGGCCGGCGGCACAGGCGAGTTCGGCCAGGCTGGTCTGCTTCAGGACCGGGATCAGTGCCCGTCCGCTCACCCCGCGCAGCACCTCCCGGATCGGACCGACGAGCGCCAGCAGCATGAACCAGCCGAACAGGGCCCACCATGAACTGGTCGCGGCCACCCCGAAGACACCGATCGCTGCCACGGCGAGCAGGCCGACGAAGAACCGCCGGGTGCCGCTGTCGCCGAGCCTGGTGGCCATGGTGTGCTTGCCGGCCGCGCGGTCGCCGTCCAGGTCGCGCAGGTTGTTGGCGACCAGGATCGCGCAGGCCAGCGCGCCGATGGCGATCGCCGTCCACCACGCCGAGGCCGAGACCCTGCCGACCTGGATGTACACGGTGCCGCCGACGGCGACCAGGCCGAAGAAGAGGAACACGAACAACTCACCGAGGCCGATGTAGCCGTAGGGCCTGCGCCCTCCGGTGTAGTACCAGGCCGCGGCGATCGCCGCAGCGCCGACGGCGAGCAGCCACCAGTGGCCGGTGAGCACCACGACGGCGAGACCGGCAAGCCCTGCGACGCCGAAGCACGCGAAGGCCGCGGCACGCACGTGCGGCGGGTGGGCCACTCCCGAGCCCACCAGACGGAGCGGGCCCACTCGCGCAGCGTCGGTGCCCCGGATGCCGTCGGAGTAGTCGTTGGCGAAGTTCACGCCGACCTGCAGGGCGAGCGCGACCACCAGGGCGAGGCCTGCCAGCAGGGGCGAGAACGCCTCCTCGAACCAGGCCACGGCACTCCCGGCGAGCACCGGGGCGATCGCTGCCGGCAAGGTACGCGGACGGGCGCCCTCGACCCATTCAGACAGTGTCGCCATGTTCTCCCACCTCGTACCACGACCGCAGCAGCGCCGCCTTGTCGATCTTGCCCATCGATGTGTACGCCATACCGGCGACCCGCCGCAATTCCCGTGGCACCCCGCTGGGTCCGAGCCGTGGTACGAGGCGGTCGCGCAGCTCCTCCAGGGACAATGCGGTCGCGGTCAGCGCGACGACGCGGGCGCCCCACCGCTGGTCCGGAACGGCGAACACCACCACCGTCCCCCCGCCGAACTCCACATCGCAGGCGCGCTGGACGACAGCGAGATCGACATTGCTGCCACCCGTGATCACCACGTCGTCAGTACGACCCAGCACGGTCAGTCGGCCCTCAGCCCAGCGTCCGCGGTCGTTGGTGCGGACCAGGTCGCCGTCGAGCACCTTCCGGGTCAGTTCGGGACGCAGCCGATAGCCGAGGAACGCCATCGGCCCACCGAGCGAGATCCGCTCCTGGTCGAGTTCCACCCGCACCCCGTCCAGCGGTACGCCGTCGTAGACGCAGCCCCCGCAGGTCTCGCTCATCCCGTACGTGGCCACGATGCGGACGCCCTGGTCGGCGGCATGCTCGCGCAGCCCCGGGGGCATCGCGCTGCCCCCGACCAGCACGGCCGCGTAGTCGGCGAGGGTCGCGCGCACCTCGGGCTGGCCGAGTGCCCGGTCGAGCTGGGCTGCGACGAGGGAGAGATAGGTCCGCCCTTCCGGCCGCGGCAGGTCGTGCAGGTCGGGAGCGACGAACGAGACCGAGGTTCCTGCGACCACGGCGCGGGCGATCGTCATCAGCCCGGCGACGTGCTGCGTCGGCAGTGCGCACACCCAGTCAGCGGGTCCGCCGAGCCGCTCGTGGGTCGCCCCCGCGCTGAACCGGATCGCGGCCGCGCCCAGCACCACAGCCTTCGGGTCGCCGGTGGTTCCGGAGGTTGTCACCACCGCGGCGGCACCCTCCTCCACCGGACGATCCACGGCCAGCGCGGGCAGCAGGCGGGATTCAGGGACGGGCGCGACCGGGTCACCGCCAGCCAGGGCGAGGGCGAGGCCGTCGACCAACGCCGAGCCGGAGAGGAGCCGCAGTCGCACCACCACAGCCTAGGACGTTCCGGGTCCCGCCCCGGACACCGGCTTCTCGGGAGACTCTCAGGAAGAGCCCGGCCACCGGAACCCGTCCGCCGGGCCCGGCGCAGCACGCGTCCGCCGTACTCGAAAGGGGGACATTCTTCCCCATGAAATCCGCGACACGTCCTCTTTCGGGGGACATTTCCGTCGAAACCCGGAGGTCAATACGTTCCCTTATGGGGGACAAATTCGGGAGCATTCCGGAAGAGTTTGCCAATCTTTTGACAATTCCATTGAGAAGCATCAACATATCTGTCAGGAACAAGCCCGCAGCAGGGAAGCCCGGCTGCTACGAAAGGAAGCTCTCATGAAGTCGCTCGTCAGCCGGACCGTCGGTACCGTCATCGCCGCCAAGGAGCGCGGCGCGACCGCCGTCGAGTACGGCATCATGGTCGCCCTCATCGCGGCCGTCATCATCACCATCGTCGCAACCCTGGGCTCGAACCTGAACACCATGTTCACCAACGTCTCCAGCAAGATCTGACGTTTCCCCCCCGGGCATTTCGCGAGTGCGCGGCCGCCGGGCGATTCCGCACCGCCGCCGCGCGCTCGCGAATAGCCGTCCGGCAACCCGCACAGCACGCCCACACCCAGCCATTCGGACGCAGGCCGGCTGCCGGCCACAACACCCCGACCCCCTGCCACCGGCACACCCGGTGAGGCGGACGCAGACCGGACATCGACAACTTGTCCCACGGACGCAATCTGAGTTCCACCTGAGAGCCTTCTTATGGAAGACTGCTCACGTGCTGATCACAGGGGGCTTCCGGAAGGGTCTGGTCGTCCTCGCTGCGCTGGTCGGGCTTGCGCCGACACTCTCCGGCGAGGGTCTCACGGCCACCGCCCTCCCCGCGCCGCTGGCCGTCAGCACCGACGACTCCCCCGCCGACACGTCGGAGCTGGCCATCTACCGCCAGGCGCTCCTGCAGAAGCAGAGTTCCGCGATCGACATCCGCAACGCCACGATCAGGGCGCTGCACGAGCAGCAGGTACAGCAGCTCGGCTACGAGCCGTCCGTGACCGATCCGCGGGAGATCGCCCGCCAGATCATGCTGAACAAGTACAGCTGGGGCGCCGACGAGTTCACCTGCTACAACGACATCATCATGCGCGAGAGCAAGTGGAACCCCTTCGCGGACAATCCGCACTCCAGCGCCTACGGGATTCCGCAGGCGTTGCCCGGAAGGAAGATGGCCTCGTTCGGGGCCGACTGGCGGACCAATCCCGCCACCCAGATCCGTTGGGGCTTGGACTACGTCGCCAGCCGCTACGGTACGCCGTGCCGGGCGTGGGGCTTCAAGCGGGCCCACGGCTGGTACTGACCGGGGCTGCTCAGCTCACTGGTGCGGTTCGACCGGTGGGACGATCCCGTCCTCGATGGCGCGCCGGAACAGGTCGAGCTTGCTGGCAGCGGGCCGGTTCACGTTCGTGTACTTCACCCGGATCCGCTTCAGGTACTCCTTGACGCTGTTCTCGGTGATGGTGAGCCGCTCGGCCACTTCCGGAACCTCAAAGCCACCCGCGTACAGGCCGAGCACTTCGCGCTCCCGCGGTCCGAGGTTGGCTGCGACGTAGGAAGCGTCGCCCTCGATCGCCGCGAGGATCTCCTGGCTGATCACGACCTGTCCGTCGGCCACCGCCTCGATCGAGGCGATGGTCACCGCGATCGGCTCGGCCTTCCGGCAGACGCCGGCGGCGCCGCCGGCCAGCGCACGGCGCAGCAGCCTGACGTTGTCGGCGATCGAGTACACCAGCACCTTGTAGCCCGCGTCGATCAGGGACTCGGTGTTGTCGAGCGGGTCCGAGCCGTCGTCGAGCTGCAGGTCGAGCAGCACGACATCGGCCTGGACGCCCTTGTCGAGGAACTCCGGCACGGTCCCCGCCCCGTCGACCAGGGTGACCTGGTGGCCGGGGTGGTTCTGCAGCGCCAGGGACACGCCCAGGCGAATCGCTTCATGGTCGTCAATGACTGCGGTGGTGATCATCGGCATCAGCCTATCGTGTGCTGACCCGACCGCTGGCGTCGAGTCCGATCAATTCACTGCTTCCGTCCTCACGTACCGCCAGCACGGTGACGACGTCCTCGTATCCCTCCGGGGCGGCGCGGGCCACGACACGCTTCGTGCTCGAGTCGGTGAGCAGGCGTCCGAGGTGTTGGGTGAGCGCCGCACGGACGTCCTCCGGCAGCCGGGTGCCACGGCTGTCGACCAGCCGGACGTCGACCCCGCGGCCGCGAGCGACCTCGATCGCGTCCGAGGTGAGCTCGGTGACCAGGTTGCCGGCCCGCATCGCGTCCCGCAGCCGGCTCTCCTGGGCGAGGCACGCCGCCCGCTCCTCCTCGCTGAGCTCGTAGTCGGGGTCGGCGATCCGGTTCAGCAGCGGTCCCACCTGCGCGCGCAGCTGGGTCAGCCAGACGTCGCGCAGCACCAATTTCGAGAAGCTCTGTGCGATCGCCTTGTTGGCGGCGGCGGACGAACGTCGGGATGCGTTCAGCCGATCGGTCAGGTCGATCAGCCACGCCTGCAGCAACTGGGCGACGAGCATCCATGCGAACGGGCTGAAGCCGACCCTCAGCGCGTCGCCCACGCCCAGGTCGTGGGTGATCGCCCAGTACGCCGACAGCACGGCGTACAGGCCGACGCCGGTCCAGGCCACTCGTTCCTGGCCCCGCACGAGCACCGCGACCAGGAGCACCATGACCACGCTGCTGTGCCAGGTGGCGTACCCCGGCCAGTGCCCGTCCGGCAGCACGGACTGCACCAGCAGCGTGATGACGAGCAGGATCACCCCGACCAGGATCGCGTCGACCATCCGCATCGGGTTCCGGTCGGTGTCGCGCAGGGTGAGCCAGGTCGCCAGCGCGGCAAGCCCCTGGGCGACAAACACCGGCCAGATCGACGTGACCTGGTCGAGGCTGGTCCAGCCGAGCAGGAACTGCAGCCCGACCAGGACCCAGACCAGCCGCACGAGCAGCGGACGGGAGAGGTCGGGAATGTCGGCCAGCACCCGGCCGGCCCGCCGCCGCTTGAGCGGCTCGGCCTCGCCGACGGTCGAGTTGTCAGGGGTCCAGCTGAGGTTGACCGACGTGCCCTGGCCCGGCGAGGAGTGGATCTCTGCCGTTCCGCCGATCGCCCACATCCGGTAGACCACGGAGACCTGCAGGCCCAGCCGACGCTTGGGCACCAGGTCGGGGTTGAAGCCGATGCCGTTGTCGGCCACCGTGATGGCGATCCCGCCCTTCTCGGGGCTGGTCAGCCGGACCTCGACCTCGGTCGCCTTGGAGTGCTTGGCCACGTTCAGTGCCACCTCGCGGACGACCATGCCCAGCGTGCTGGCGACCTGCTGCGGCACGGCGAGGTTCTCCACCTCCGAGACGAACCTCGCCTGCGGCACGAGGGCGCTCACCACGTCGGTGACCAGCCAGGTGAGCTGGTCACCAGTGACCGGAAGCCGGGCCTCGGTCTGGGTCTCGGCCTGCGCGAGCCGGTCGACGGCCCGCTGCGCCTGCTGCGAGATGTGGTCGTCGCCGGCCGCGTGGGCCGCGGCGACCAGGGTGGTCATCACCTCGTCGTGGACGATGCCGTCCAGCCGGTGCCGCTCCTCCAGCAGCGCCTCCTCGATCGCGGCGTCCGTCGCCTCCTTGCGGGTGGCGGCCTCCGCCTCGTCGAGTTCCTTGAACGCATTGCTGACCACACCGAGCGCGACGATCACGACCGAGGCGTTCATGATCAGGTTGATCATGTCCTGGAAGGCGCCGAGCAGCGACGCGCTCTGCCCCGACGGCGTCATCCGCACGGCGGCGAACAGCAGGCCGGAGGCGATCGCGTAGGCGAACCCCCAGCCGGTGCCGGTCGTGACCGCAAGGCAGATCGCCGCGACGCCGAGGGTCATCCACAGCCAGGGGCTGCTCTGGGCGACCTCCTGGGACTGCCAGGCGGCGGGCCAGGTGATCAGGCCGAAGGTCACCACGGTGACGTAGACCAGGGCGAAGGACCGCAGCTTCCAGCCGACGAAGCTGGCGATCATCATCCCGACGCTCGCGGCGACGATGCCGCCGCCGACGATGATCATCCACCAGCTCGCCAGGTACTGGAACTGCCCGACGGCGGCCAGGGACGCCGGGATCAGCGTGCCGAGGCAGAACAGCGCCACGCCCCGGTCCACCCAGGCGGACAGCTGGGACGTCTTCGGCTTGAGGTTCACCACTCGCGGCTCCAGTCCACGAGGCCGTCGGCGTCTTGCTCACCGCCGGGCCAGACCGCCCGGACGATGCCGGCGGCAGCGAGCGCCTTGCGGCAACCGGGGCAGGGCGGATCGGTGATGTACGCGACGGCACCCTTCGTGTCACGCGTGGCGAACAGCAGTGCATTCACCTCGGCGTGGATCGCGACGCAGAAGCCTGGCGTCCCTGGACGGTCGTAGTCCCCCAGCCCGGGTACCTGGTCGTAGCTGAGCTGGCCCCGGGGGCAGGCCCCCTCGAGACAGTCCGGACGGCCCGGAGCGGCGCCGTTGTAGCCGGTCGCGATGATCCTCTTGCCGAGGACGAGCACGGCACCCACCTGGCGTCTGGTGCACTTGGCGCGGGCAGCAACAGCGGTCGCGATGGCAAGGAAGTACTCGTCCCATCCCGGTACCGCGTGCTGGCTCATGGTGCTCCTCGAATCGAGGATTATTGTCTCAGGAATGTCCAGAGGTTATCGGTAGTCACACCCGTATTAGCCAAGGTAGGCATTCGAGAAGGCAGGTGTCGGGTCGACACGCTGGGCGGTCAGTCCCTGAGCGGCCATGAAGTCGGCCATTTGGGTCCACTGGGTCGGTTCGAAGGAACCGTCGACCGCGCCGCTGGAGGTGGTCCACAGGGCGTTGGTGGCGGCAAGGGTCGCCTTCGCCGCGGTCTGGGCTGCCGTCCCGGACAGGCCCGGCACGTAGCTGGCCGAGGCGTCGAGTGCGTGGGCGGGATCGGCGACGGTCGTGGTGATCCCGGCCAGCATTCCCGCGACCACAGCCTTCACCACCGCGGGGTTCGCCTTCGCGTAGCCGGCGGTGGTGATCAGGCTGGCGCCCACCAGCGGCACGGTTCCGGAAGCGATCGGCAGGCTGCGGGTCGCAAAACCGGCGAGGCCGAACTGGACGGCTTCGTTGTTGCTGAACCCGACGATCGCGTCCACCTTTCCGGTGGCCAGCGCTGCCTGCTGGGTGTAGCCGATCTCCTTGACCTGCACGTCCGACTCGCTGAGCCCTGCGGTGTGCAGCGCGACCTGGAGGCCGAACCAGCTCTCGCCGTACTTGCCGGGGATGCCGATCGAGTGTCCCTTCAGGTCGGCGAGACTGTGGACCGGGGAGTTCGCGGGCACGATCACGACCACCGGGTAGCTGCGGTAGTAGGCGGAAACGGCGACCAGGTCGAGGCCTTGGGCGCGGGCCTGCAGCATCTCGTCACCGCCGGCAACGACGAACTGCTCCTCTCCGGCCGCGATCGCGGTGAACAGCCCTTCGGAGGTGCCGTGATGACGCAGGGTCGGCGCGACACCGGCCGTGGTGAAGTCGTGGTCGGCTTCGGCAACGTAGAAGGGGCTGAACTGCACGTTCGGAATGTAGGTCAGTCCGATGGTCGGGGTGGGCAGCTCGGCCGTCCCGGACGGGCTGCTGGCCGACGTGGCGGCCGGGCTGCACCCGGCGAGCAGCAGGAGCGCGACGACAGCGGCGATCAGGCGGGTTCTCACAGGTTTCTGCCTCTCAGGAGCGTTGCAGGGAGTCGATGATCCGGGAGCGGCGCTCCCAGAGGTGGATTGCCGCGTAGGCGGCGGACGCGGTTACGCAGAGCACGATGATCGTGGCGACCATCCCTGCGGTGTCGACGGATTCGCGCTGGATGGTCAGGACGGTGCCCAGGCCCGAACCGCCCATCACCATCTCGCCGACGATCGCGCCGGTGACGGCGAGCGTGACGCCGTTGCGAACGCCGCCCAGGATCGAGGGCAGCGCCATGGGCAGCTCGACGTGCAGCAGCAGCGCGATCGAGGACGCGCCGTCGATCCGTCCGGCGTCGACGACGTCGGCGTCCACGTGCCGCAGCCCGACCACGGCAGAGATCAGGATCGGGAAGAACACGATCAGTCCGCACAGGATGATCACCGACCCCAGTCCGTAGCCGAGCCAGAGCACGAGCAGGGGGGCCAGTGCGATGGCCGGGATCGCCTGGGTAGCGCCGAGGAACGGGTTGACCGCCGCAGCCACCCAGCCGGAGCGGTGCACGAGCACGGCCAGTGGCAGCGCGACGGCGGTGCCCAGCAGGGCGCCCCCGAAGGCCTCTGCCAGAGTGACGCCGAGGTAGCTCCAGTAGGTCGGGTCGGCGAGGTCGGCCGCGAGCCGGGCGGCCACGGACGTGGGCGTCGGCAGCAGCACGGACCCCGCGCCGGCGCTCAGCCCCCAGCCAAGAATCAGCAGCACGCCCAGCAGCACCGGGGCGAGCATCTGGCGCTTCATCCGTCCTCCGCGTCCTTCGTCGATCCTTCGACTCCGGAGCAGGGCGGGATGCGCGAACGGGCCACCGCGCGCAGACCGCGCGGCGACCTCGTGCTGCCTCCCATCCGGACTTTCACCGTCGGTCCTGGAATTCCACCAGGTCAACCGATCCCGCAAGCGGAACCGGGTCGCGGACTGTCACCGCCGGTTCGGAATTACACCGACCCCGGAGCACGTACGGCAACAGTGTATTACGCCGCGACCGTGGCGCCCATTCGTGGCTGCGGCGGACGGTCTGCGCGTCCCGCCCCGCGGCGCGCGTGTGTGTAGGAAACTGTTCGCGTCGCGGCCAGAGCTGGCCGGACCTCAGCGGAAAGGACTGCCATGCGGATCGCCGTCCCCTCGGAAGTGAAGAACCACGAGTACCGGGTGGCGATCACCCCGGTCGGGGTCGCCGAACTCGTCCACCACGGCCATGAGGTGTACGTCCAGGCGGGCGCAGGGTTGGGCTCCGCGATCAGCGATGAGGAGTACGTGGCCCAGGGCGCGCGGATCGTGCCGACCGCCGAGGAGACCTGGGCGATCGGCGAGATGGTGCTCAAGGTGAAGGAGCCGATCCGCTCCGAGTTCGGCTACCTGCGCGAGGACCTGCTGCTCTTCACCTACCTGCACCTGGCCGCGGACAAGGCCGGTACCGCTGCCCTGCTCGACGCAGGGACGACCGCGATCGCCTACGAGACCGTCCAGCTGCCGTCCGGGCTGCTACCGCTGCTGTACCCGATGTCAGAGGTCGCCGGCTGCCTCGCACCACAGGTCGGCGCGCACGCGATGATGAAGGCCCAGGGCGGCCGCGGCGTGCTGATGGGCTGCGTGGGCGGCGTGCCGAACGCGAAGGTGGTGGTTCTCGGCGGCGGCATCGCGGGCCAGAACGCGGCGAACGTGGCGCTCGGCATGGGCGCGGACGTGACGATCCTCGACACCGACCTCGACAAGCTGCGCAACACCTTCTGGCGCTACGAGAACCGGGTGCACGGCATCGTCTCGTCCAAGCTCTCGATCCGCGAGCAGGTGCTCGCCGCGGACATGGTGATCGGCACCGTGCTGATCCCGGGCGCGAAGGCGCCGAAGCTGGTCACCAACGAGATGGTGGCGCAGATGAAGCCCGGATCGGTGCTGGTGGACGTCGCCATCGACCAGGGCGGATGCTTCGAGGACTCACACCCGACCACCCACTCCGATCCCACGTTCATGGTGCACGACTCGGTGTTCTACTGCGTCGCGAACATGCCCGGCGCGGTGCCGAACACGTCCACCTGGGCGCTCACCAACGCCACCCTCGCCTACGCCGTGCAGCTCGCCGACAAGGGCTGGAAGCGCGCCTGCCGGGAGAACCACCCGCTCGCCCTGGGCCTGAACACCCATGCCGGGCAGATCACCTACCCGGCGGTGGCGGACGCCTACGACCTGCCCTGCACCCGGGTGGACGAACTGCTCGACTGATCCGTCCCGTGCTGCTCCGCAACGCCCAACCCGTTCCCCTCGGCGGCGCCGCTGCGACCGTCGAACCGGTGGACGTCCGGATCTCCGGCACGCAGGTCGCCACGATCGCAGGGACGCTCGACCCGCTGCCCGGCGAGGAGGTGCTGGACGCCGACGGGCGCTGGCTGGTGCCGGGGCTCTGGGATGCGCATGTCCACCTCGGCCAGTGGGCCCGGCGCAGGACGCGGCTGGACCTGTCCGCGACGGCGGCACTCGGCGAGGCGATCGCCAGGGTTGCGGCAGCGGTGGGGACGCTCGCGCCGGGTACCGACCTCCTGGTCGGCGGCGGCTACCGGCCGGCGACCTGGGCCGAGCCGCCGACCGTGGCCTCGCTGGACGCCGTCACGGGCGCCCTTCCGGTCGTCCTGGTCAGTGGCGACGCGCACACCGGCTGGCTGAACTCCGCCGCGCTCGCCCGCTTCGGCCTCGCCGCCCGGGACGTGCCCGTGGTGGAGGCCGAGTGGTTCGCGGCGCTGCCGGCGATCCTGGCCGCGGAGGACGCCCAGGTCGGCCCGGGCGCCTACACCGAGGCGCTGCGCGCCGCCGCGGCACTGGGCGTGGTCGGGATCGTCGACTACGAATTCGAGCCCGGCCACCTCGCCTGGCCGCGCCGGTACACAGCAGTCGGCGTGCCGCTGCGGGTCCGGACGTCGGTCTACCCTGCGGACCTGCAGGCTGCCGTCACCGCGGGTGTGCGGACCGGCGACGTCCTGGTCAGCGACCGCGGTGAACCGATGGTGACGATGGGCTCGCTGAAGATCATCTCCGACGGTTCCCTGAACACGCGCACCGCCTACTGCCGCGACCCCTACCCCGGCGGCGGGCACGGCGTCCAGAACGTTCCGCCGGCCGAGCTCCGCGACCTGCTCGCAACGGCGCACAGCAACGGCCTCACCGTGGCCCTGCACACGATCGGGGACGCGGCGGCGGACGCCGCGCTGGACGCTTTCGGCCAGACCGGCGCCCGCGGAACGATCGAGCACGCACAGCTACTCGGACCGGGCGCGGCGGGACGAATGGCGGAGCTCGGCCTGGTCGCGAGCGTCCAGCCCGCACACCTGCTCGACGATCGTGGGGTCACCGAGGTCGTCTGGGGCATCGAGCGGGCGTCTCGCAGCTTCCCGCTGCGGGAGCTCGCCGCGGCCGGTGTGGAGCTCGCGTTCGGCTCCGACGCCCCGGTCGCGCCCCTCGACCCGTGGCTGGCGATGGCCTCTGCGGTCCACCGCGGTGCACCCGATCGGGAGCCCTGGTACCCGGAGCACTCGCTGGTGCCGGCACAGGCGCTCGCCGCGAGCACGGGCGGGCGAGACCGGGTCAGGATCGGCGGGCCAGCCGACCTGGCCCTGCTGGACGCGAACCCCCTGGCCGGTGCCGACGCGGCCGATTCGGCCGCGAACCTGCGCAGCATGCACGTCGCCGCCACCTGGGTCGCCGGGATCCTGGTGCACCGGGCGGGCTGAGTCGGGCTCAGCAGGCCTGCACCTCGCCGACCGGCTCGATCGCGTCCACCCGCCAGATCCCGGCCGCCCGCACGAACCGGTAGTCGACCTGCTGGACACGGCAGCCCTCGCCCGAAGTGGTACGCAGCCGGGCACGTGCGCTCGCGCGGTCGCCGTCCATGCCGGCCTCCGTCACGTCGATCCCGAGCCACCGGGTCTGGCCGAGACCCGCGGCCCAGGTTGCCGCACCGCCCTCGCCGGTGAGGAGCGAGGGGGTGAGCAGGCCGGACGCACCCGGGTACTGGCCCGCGTTGATGCTCCGGCCGAACAGCCAGAGAGTGTGGGCGAGTTCGGGCGCGTCCGGATCGCTCGAGGTGACGACCAGGTCGGGGCCACCTGTCCCGCCACGGTCCACCTCCCCGGCGCAGGGCACGGACCGGACCGGGGGTTCGTTCCTCCACTCGGCGAGACTGCCGGCGAGCCGGGCTGCCGGGATCCCCAGCGTCACCGGCGAGGTGCTGTCGCGCCCGCCAAGGCCACCGATCGCAGCCACCACCATCCCGCGGGCCACGCCACGCGCGTCCAGCACGGGGCCGCCGCTCATGCCGATCGGAAGGGTCGCGTCCACGGTGAGGAGGTCGTGCATCGCCGCTCCGTTGACGATCGCCGAATCCGTGACCGAGGTGATCCTCGCGTCCTCGCGGTGCCACCGTGACTCGCCGAGCGGATAGCCCAGAGCGACGACGGCCGAGCCCACCTCGGTCGCGTCCGCTGCCAGCGCGATCGCCGGCGTGCCCGCCGGGTCGGACTCGGTGCGAACCAGGGCGGTGTCGCGACTCGGGTCGATTCCGACGACCTCCGCGGGCACCGGCCCCGCCCCGGCGAGCCGCACGCTGACCTGGCGGGCGCCGTCCACCACGTGTGCCGCGGTCAGGACCAGCCCGGGTCCCACGACGAAGCCCGATCCTGCGAACGGCGCGCCCGCGCAGCTCGTGCTGAGCAGCCGCCCGACCGAGGCCGAGTAGCGCTGCACGACGGGATCGAAGGGCGTGGCGTCCACGGGGGTGGGCGCGAGCAACGGCGGCGACCACACCGAGCAGGCCGCGAGCAGGGGGAGGCACACGAGTGCCGCCGGCCAGCGCCTGCTGCTGCGCATCTGCCTCCCTTCGTGGTCAGCCTAACCACGCCCCCTGCGACACTCCGGGTGACGGACACCGACGCGTCGTCCGATTTCACCCTGACGCCGTCGGTGCGCTAAAGTCTCTACTCGCGCGCCGCTAGCTCAACTGGCAGAGCAGCTGGCTCTTAACTAGCGGGTTCGGGGTTCGAGTCCCTGGCGGCGCACAACGGAAGGCCCCGAGGGAATCCCTCGGGGCCTTCCGGTTTCCTGGGCTACTTCACGCCACCGGCGGTGAGGCCGGCCACGATCCGACGCTGGAAGATCAGCACACCGATGATCAGCGGCACGGTCACCAGCACGCCGGCGGCCATGATGGTTCCCCACGGGGTGTCAAAGCCGTAGGCACCGGTGAACTTCGAGATCGCCACCACAGCCGTGTACATGTTCTGCTGGGTGCCGAACGTCAGCGCGATCATGAACTCGTTCCAGACCGCGATGAAGGTGATGATCGCCGTCGTGAACACGCCGGGCGCGGCCAGCGGGAGGATCACCTTGCGGAATGCCTGTCCGGGCGTGCAGCCATCCACCATCGCGGCCTGCTCGAGCTCCACCGGCAGCTGCCGGAAGAACGCGGTCAGGTTCCACACGCACAGCGGGAGGCCGAACGAGAGCGACGGGATGATCAGCGCCTGGTAGGTGTTCATCCAGTTGATCGGCATCCACGGGTACGCCCCGGTGAACATCTTGAACAGCGGGATCAGCAGGGTGATGCCGGGGAACATCGAGCAGCCGATGATGATCGCCAGCACGATGCCCTTGAACCGGAACCGCAGCCGGGCCAGCGCGTACGCGGCCAGGATGCCGAACAGCAGGGTGACCAGGGTGGTCGAGAGCGACACGATCACCGAGTTCACCAGGGCACGGCCGAAGCCGTTGATCGGGTCGAACACCGCCGGGTAGTTCTCGAAGGAGACGGGGTTCGGCCAGAAGGACGTGTCCCGGCCCATCGTGGGCAGGCGCAGCGACGAGACCACCATCCAGTAGAACGGCGCGATGCAGTAGAGGATGATGAACGTCATTCCGAGGAAGATGCCGGTCTTGCCGAGCCAGAACCTCCAGTCGCGGCGGGGCTTGTTGAGTGCTGCCAATTCGGCAGCGGCCACGTGACTGGTCGCCGCGGTCATGACTGGAACTCCCCGCTCGTGATGGTCGTCTTGGCCAGCTTGATCTTGCGATTCTCCGCCTTGGCCAACGCCTTCTGGCGCTTGCGCTGCTCGGTGATCGCCCGGGTCTCCTCGTCACCGATCACGTCGGCGCCGAGAAGGCGGATGAAGATGAACGCGACCAGCACGATGTAGGCGAACAGGACCAGCGAGTACGCCGCCGCCGTGCCGTAGCGCAGCTGGTTGTTCTCGATGTAGGCAAACATCGAAATCGTCTCGACGTAGTACTTGCCCTGCCCGATCATGCCCCAGGGCAGGTCGAACATGCGCATGGTGTCGAGGGTGCGGAACAGTACCGCGACCACCAGGGCCGGCTTCACCATCGGCAAGGTGATCCGGACAAACTGCTGCCAGGCGTTGGCGCCGTCCACCCGCGCGGCCTCGTAGACGTCCGAAGGGATCGTCTGCAGGCCCGCGAGAGTGAGCAGGCCGATGAACGGTGCCGTCTTCCACGTGTCGGCGATGATCACGGCCCACTGGGAGTAGCTGTTGTCGGCGAGCCACAGGATCTGCTGACCGAGGATCTTGTTCATCACGCCGTCGGCGTCGAAGATCAGGCCCCACATGCGGGCGGACACGATCGTCGGGATCGCCCAGGGCACCAGGATCGCAGCGCGCACGAACCCCTTGCCACGGAAGGCGCGGGCCATGATCAGGGCCATCGCCACACCAATCACCGTCTCGATCGCGACGCAGATGATGGTGAAGAACGTGACGTTCAGGAACGAGTTGATCAGCCGGTCGATGTTGCCCCAGGCGCCATCCACCGCCTGCGGGTGGGCGAAGATGTCGGTGAAGTTCTGCAGCCCGACGAAGCTTTCGCCCTCGGGGATCATCCCCGTGGTCGGGTCGGGTGTCGTGAACTTCCTGAATACGGATTCCCGCAGCGACAACAGGATCGGAATCCCCACGACGAAGAGGATCACCAGCATCGTCGGGGAGATCAGGAATCCGGCCAGGGTTCCCTGACCATCGCTGAGTAGGTTTTTCTTGCGCTTCTCGGTAAAGGGAGGCGTATTGCCGGCGATTGTTGTAGCAGCGCCCTGGCTCATGCTTCCCCACCTCCTTTGCTAGGGAAGGACACCCTCGGGGCCGCGGCATCAGCCGCGACCCCGAGAAGTCCCGACAGGGGAAGGTTACTTCAGCAGGTCCTCAAGTTTCGTCTGGAGACCATTGAACGCGTCGGTCGGCGTCTGCTGACCCTGCAGGGCGGCGTAGGTCGCGTCCTGGATCGCAGAGGTCACGTCGCCGTAGCGGACGGCCTTCGGCCGGGCCTGGGCGTTCTTGATCGACTCACCGAGGGTGGACAGGTAGCCGAACTCCTTGTTCAGATCTGCGTCGGCGTACATGCTCTCGAGGATCGGAGCCAGCGAACCCTTCAGCAGGAAGGTCTTCTGCTGTGCCTCGGAAGCGATCCACTTGATGAAGTCACCAGCGGTGCCCTTGTTCTTCGCGAAGGCCGAGATGCCGATGTTGTGGCCACCGAGGGTGGACACGCCCGGGCCGGTCTTGCCGGGGATCGGGGAGACACCGAACTTGCCGGCAACCTTGGAGGAACCGTCGGTCTTGCTGGCGAGGTTGTAGACGTAGGGCCAGTTGCGCAGGAACAGGATCTTGCCGTCCTGGAACGCCTGCCGGCTCTCCTCTTCCTTCCACGTGATGGCTTCCTTCGGGATCATCCCGCTCTTGAAGCCGTCCACCATCCAGGTCAGCCCTGCGACGGCCTCGGCGCTGTTCACGGCCGGCTTGCCATCGGCGGTGATGAACTCGCCACCGGCGGAGTTCACGGCCTCGGCGACGTTACAGGTCAGGCCCTCGTACTTCTGGAACTGGCCGGAGTAGCAGGACATGCCCTTCTGCGTCGGGAGCACCTTGTCGCAGGCGGCCTGCATCTCGTCCCAGGTGGTCGGAGGCTTCAGGCCCGCCTTGTCCAGAAGGTCGGAGCGGTAGTAGAGCAGCGCGCCGTCCGAGGACTGCGGGTAGGCGTAGAGCTTGCCGAAGTAGGACGCCGCGTCGACCGCGCTGGCGAGCATGCCATCGGTCGGGAACTTGTCCTTCGGAAGCTCCTGCAGCCAGCCGTTCGCCGCGAACTCCGCGGTCCAGACGACGTCGACGGACATGACCGAGAACTCGCCGCTCTTGGCCTGTCCGCGCTTGATCATGTCCGCGCGCTGTTGGTCAGCCTCGGGAGAGAGCTCGATCAGCGTGACCTGCTCGTTCGGGTGCGCATCGTTCCACTCCTTGAGCACACCGGCCCAGACACCGGCGGTGTCCTTGCCCTGCGCGTAGGTGATCGGCCCGCGCTCGTCCCAGTTCACGCCACCGCCGGCAGCAGCGCTGCCGGATGGGGTTGAGGAGGAACTGCACGCAGCGGTGATCAGCACGGCACCGACAGATGCCACTGCTGCGAGCACGCGCCGCGTTGTGCGTGCATGAGTCATTGAGTCCTCGCTTCTCAGAATGTGTGTCCCCCGCCTTGGGGACCCTCCCAGCACTCTAAACACGCGGCGCCCTCCAAGGGCAGCACCTTTCCCGGATTGTTATGGAACTCCAACGAGACGATCAACCGAATGTGAGAAATGAATCGATACAATTGGGTTTGATCGATTCAGAAGGTTGGGTAAAACGAGTGACCGGATGCAAGCTCACGAGAAGCGGTACCGCAGAGTCACCGTCGGCGACGACGTCCCTCAGCGTCCCTGCAGTAACGAGCGCAAGATCAGCACGAAGGCGACCGCACCGCCGGCAGCGGCAGCGAGCAGTACGACGCGATCCGTGCGCAGGCCACCGCGGTCGTCGACAACCTGAGCCTTCGCCTGGTCGAAGGTGCCGCGGGCGAAGGTTCGCGCGTCCGAGACCGTGTTGGCGACGATGGCCTTCGGGTGCACCTGGTTGATCAGGCCCTCCACGCTCGCGGCGAGCCGCTGCCGCGCCGCCTCGATCTCGGCCTCGATCTCCTCGCGGGTGCGCACTGCCTCTGCCATGGCTCCTCCACCTTCACCGGCCACTGCCTCTCGCACAGCCTATGCCAGCACGGTGCCGGTCGGCGCGAACAACCGCAGGGCCGATCGGACGTGCCCTATCGTGACGCCATGACCCAACTGCGACCGGGCGATCCCGCCCCAGCTTTCACCCTGCCGGACGCCGACCAGCGGCCCGTGCAACTCGCCGATTACGCCGGTGGCCGGGTCATCGTCTACTTCTTCCCCGCCGCGATGACCCCCGGGTGCTCGCTGGAAGCCATCGACTTCGACGCCGCGATGGGCGACCTCGACGCCGCCGGCTACCAGGTGATCGGGATCTCCCCGGACAGCACCGACAAGCTCGCGAAGTTCCGTGAGCGCGACCACCTCCGCTTTCCGCTGCTGGCCGATCCCGGGCGGGACGTTCTCAACGCCTACGGCGCGTTCGGCTCGAAGATGCTCTACGGCAAGCAGGTGCAGGGTGTGATCCGCTCGACCTTCATCGTCGACGTGGACGCCGAGGGCGCGGGCACGGTCTTCGTGGCGCAGTACAACGTGCGGGCCACCGGTCACGTGGCCAAGCTCCGCCGCGAACTGGGGGTGTGAGCCCGCCTCCGCGTCCGGATCAGTCTCCGCGGGCCGATGAGTCCGGCACGCCCGACTGCCAGGAGCGGGAACCACTGAGTGCCGAGCGCGCCAGCGTGTCCAGCACCGCGGTGGCGCCGGAGACGATCAGGTGCTCGCCGGCGGCGACCACCCGCTCGTCAGGGGGGTTCGGCTCGAAGGCGCCGGGGGCGTGCAGCACGGCGAGGGTGAGAATCCCGCGGCCCCGAAGTTCGCCGACGGTCACCTCCGCCAGCGGCCCGTCCGCGTCCGCCACCACCTCCTCCATGCTGAAGGCCAGGGCGGTGCGGATGTATGCCGAGATCCGGACGGATCAGGAGACGGACTGGGGTGCGATGGCCCGGGTCGCGGAGTTGCTCGGGGTCTCCACCGCGGAGACGGTGCGCAAGTGGGTCCGCCAGGCCGAGGTCGACCAGGGTGCCCGGCCAGGGGTCACGAGCGAGGAGTCGGCCGAGATCAAACGCCTGAAGCGGGAGAATGCCGAGTTGAAGCGGGCGAACACGATCCTGAAAGCGGCGTCGGTTTTCTTCGCGGCCGAGCTCGACCGGCCCGGGCAGTGATCGTGGACTTCATCCGCGAGCACGCCGACCACCAGCCCGCCGCCGGCGGGCTGCGATGGGGGGTGGAGCCGATCTGTGCCGTGCTGAGTGAGCATGGCGTGAAGATCGCCCCGTCGACCTACCACGAGTGGCGTGACAAGCTGCCCTCCGCCCGCGAGCAGCGCGACCAGGTGCTGCTGGAGCACATCCACCGGGTGCATGCCGAGAACTTCGGGGTGTACGGGCCCCGGAAGGTGTGGCTGGTCTTGAACCGGGAAGGCATCCCGGTTGCCCGCTGCACAATCGAGCGACTCACCTACGTCTCGACCTGGGCCGGCTGGACCTACGTCGCGTTCGTGATCGACGCCTACGCCCGCCGCATCCTGGGCTGGCGGGCAGCCACCAGCATGACCGCCGACCTCGTCCTCGACGCCGTCGAGCAAGCGATCTGGACCCGGCAACGAGACGGCCGCGCCGACTTCACCGCCTTGGTCGCGCACCACGCCCACGGCAGCCAGTACCTGTCCCTGGCGCACAGCCAACGGCTCGCCGACGCCGGCATCCGGCCCTCCGTCGGCACGGTCGGATCGTCCTACGACAACGCGCTCGCCGAGAGCATCAACGGGCTCTACAAGACCGAGGTCATCCGCCGCCAAGCCCCCTGGAGGAACGTGGATGCGGTCGAGATCGCCACCGCCGAATGGGTCGAGTGGTACAACCACCGCCGCCTCAACGAATACTGCGGGGACATGTCCCCGGTCGTCCTCGAGCAGGTCCACTACGCTCACCAACAACCCTCAGCAGCAAGCTGAGGAATCAAACCAGCGAGTCTCCGGACACGCCGGGGCGGTTCAAGATGCGCGCGTCTTCTGGGGGTGGGTCGTGTGCGATTCAATGTGTCGGTGACGTCGAGTTCGGAACCAGAGTTCAGGGCGGAAGAGCTCGCCTTGCTCCGCGACGCAGAAACAGGTGACGTGTCGTTCGACTGGGTGTTGATCCACTTGGGCCTACGCGCCAACCCACCAGAAGAACCCGCCGCGCGACCCGGCGCGCACGAGATCGACACCGCATTTGAGGTGTTGAGCCGATTGCTCGAGCTTGGTCTCGTGGAAGTCGGGCAAATGGAGTACATGGATGGTGGACCGCCCGGCCGGATCGCACCCGTGCACCATGTTGCTGAACCCCTGGACGTCGTGAAGGAACGCGTCACAAGAGCGGCCACTCAGCTCGGCGACTGGGAGCACTCCTGCTGGGTGGTTGCGACTCAACATTCTGCGCACTAGCGACCGTGGCGGACACGGAATGAGCGGATCGTTTGGCGGTGCATACTGCCGTCGGCCGCTAGCCTGAAGTCGTGCGGCAGCACGACTTTGATGCGGAGCGAGCGCTGGAGGCCGCCTTTGGCCATGCAAGAATGTCCCGGTTTGTGAGCCCGTTCTACCTGAAGCTCATGGGGTTCAACGCCGCGGACGCCCCGGCGGACCTAATCACCAAGGTGCGGGAACGAAGCCGCAAGCTGTCAGCCCAGGACATCACCCAACTACTCCAGATGCACTGGCGACCGCGGGTGATGGGCGCCTGGTACGCCATCGCAGCACAGGACGCCTCCCTGGCGGCCGCAGTACACGACTCACTGGAGACCTGTCTGGGACACCTCACATCGCCGCCATTGATAACCGCAGCCCTTGCATATCCGAACGCATCAACCGCGAGCCTGTTTCAGGACTACATCGAGGCAGATAAGCGCATGCAGTGGGGCGCAGCCGGCTTTGCCGCGGCAGCTCTCGCCCTCCTGCAGCCGAAGATCGAGGACGAAGCCAGCGCTGACCCACTGGCCCGGGCTGAAGACCGCGAGGCGGTGAGCACGCTCGCAGCCTTCGGCCGGGCGCTGCAGTCTAGATAGCTACAGGGTTTGCACACCGCGGCAATCGCGGGCGGTCGTGCTCGGGTGACCGGCAGCCGAAAGGCTACCCTCACACACCGCGGCAGTTCCGGACGTTTCGGGCGAGGAGGGTCGGATCGTCTTGCTGGCCATCCGGCGCGGGGTGATGGCTAGGGGATTGTGACGGTGTCGTGCCAGCAGATCCTTCCGGGGTCCTTCACCAGGTTCCCCGCCTCATCAGTGATCACCCAATGATCACTGCATTGGTCCCTGGAAAGAAGCGGTACGCCTCCCCTCCGACTTGGCCCGATTTCCAAATACCAGTCCCTGTCCTCGCCCGGTTGAAGGTTCCTGGCGCGCAGCTGCAGGGTTTGGTCGGTGGTGTTGTCGAAGTAGACATACATGTCAAGGGAGGGCTCGGTGAAGATGGCACAGCCAGCCAGGAGGGTCAGCAGCACACCGAGTAGAGCGGCGAATCGCACCCCACCAGTCTCGTGCCCAACCCGACCCGGGATGAAGACCCCGCTCGGGCGACACATGTTGCGGCGGCCGCCGACGAAGTTCCACACGCCTCCAACGGCTGAACGCGGGAAGGTGGCGGAATCCATGCTGACTGGTGCGACTGCCTCAGGAACACAAGACCGTCTATGGAATCATCCGCTCAGCTCGCGGCAGAAGCGGTCGTTCGCCCCGCGGTCTGCAGTTGCTACCGGCCTGTCAGTGACGAGCATGGCTGTCGCGGACGGCGGCCTCTTTCCATCCGCCGACCTCCCGACCGGTCTAGCGTGATGGCTATGCACTTCACCAGGGATGAACTCGTGTGGATCAACAACGCGCTCAGCGAGGTGCTTGGTGGGGCGAGCGCCATCGAGGAGTGGGAGTTTCACACGCTCATCGGTGGTGACCGAACTCAAGTGAGGGCACTTCTCCAGAGAATCCACGACGAGGTAGGGGTGATCCGACGCGCCGATCCCGAGTCTTGAGTGACTGGAAGTCAATCCCACATCCGCGCGGGGCCAGAACCGTGCGCTTCGACAAGACTGCGGTGTAGAACGCTCGGCCCAGGGTGAGCCCGCCCCGGGCGGGCCTATGAGTGCGGTTCCGTCCTTGTGTCTTTCGAGTAGCCGGCCGCGAAGTATGGCGAGCTGCTGCGCAGGTTGGTCACGACCGTCTGGGTGGTCGTGCTGACGACGAACTCAGGCAGTTCGAGGCTCTTGATGTAGTCCAGATGCTCACCCGCCGCCGCGGCCGCGCGGTTGAGAGCAGGCCATCGTTGCGCAGGCAAGGTGGCAGCGAACTCCCGGTATCGAGCAAGAAGCCTCCGGGAGATGATGGCGGGTTGAATACCAACGAGGAAGACGAGGCGGTCCAGCGTGAGGTGTGCAACCCGCCGATTGATGAGTGTTCGGACGCTCTCTGCGAGCACTCTCGACGGAACCCACGCCTCGTTGTAGTCGATCGCGACTACATCACCCTCGCGACGACGCTTGAGGGTGCAGGTGAGGAAGTCATCGATGCTTCGGGCGTGGAGTAGAAGGGACTCAACGAGAATGTTGTTGAGCAGCCAGTCGGCATCGCTTGGGGTCAGCATCAGTGAGAGGTCTCCGACACCTCGCGCCAATAGCTCGCGGCTGGTGAGGGCGAGCATTTCCACTTCGTAGGCGATGTGACCAGCCATGCCGTCCAGCTCGCTGGGCGTCAATGCTGTGTGCTTCACGCAGGCAGCGTAAGCGAGATCGGATGCGCTGTTGCATATGAAGTGCAAACAGGCCTTCGAGCATCGCGACAGAAGCGGACACTCCGACTTCCTGTCGGTCTTGGATCTCAGGCCGTGTCGGATAATCAACATGTGGTTGACGAATCGCTTCTGCCTGATGGCTGGACGCTCGAGCGCGTCCGCACAATCGAGCCGAGTGTAGAACTGCTTGATCCGAGCGCCCACTACGTCGCGGCTGACCAGAGGCCAACTCTGACCAACTTGGACGAACTGGCGCCCATCGTCATCCTCTGCTTCTCAGGCCTCTGCCTTTGCCTCGTCCAGGAGGATAGCAACGAGCCCGAGTGGTGGATGGGCCAGCTGGACGAGTCGGACGGCTCGATTGTCTGCTGGTCCTCGTACGGCAGTTCGCTGGAGGACGCCATCAGAGCGCTGTAGCGCTGCGGCCAGCCAGGCGAGCAACGTCCTGCATTCGGCATGAGCGCGAGACTCTCTTGACCCACGAAAGGATCGGTCTGCGTGGCGTGCGAGCTCGATCGGCTGACACCTCAGCTACCCGATCTCGGCCGGCGATGAACTCCCTGGAGTCCATCGCCAAGTGTGCGTGGACCAAGGGCAGATCGCACGCATGTAGCACGGAATCGTGGATCCACCCGACCTCTTCAGCGTATTGCCTAGTCAAATACGCTATACGATCGTGCCGGAGAAGGGACTTGAACCCTCACGCCCATGGGGCACAGGAACCTAAATCCTGCGTGTCTACCAGTTCCACCACTCCGGCCAGCGCGCCGCAGTCTAGTGGCGGGAGGGACGTCGTACCGGGTCGGTGCGTGCAATATACCCCCAGGGGTATATTGTCGCTGCGTGCAGACACCACAGTTGACCAGTGCAGCCCCGGCCCGCGAGTCCGAGCGCCAGCGGCTGGAGCACTTCCCGGTCGGCGCCTTCGCCGTGGTGATGGGACTGGCGGGCACCGCCGTCGCCTGGCTGAAGGCCGCGGCATTGTGGCCGGTCCCTCCCCTGGTCGGACGCGGTCTCGCCGTGTTCGCTCTCGCCACCTTCGCACTCGTCGCCGTGGCCTACGCCGTGAAGGCGATCCGCCACCGCAGCGCGGTGATCGCCGAGTGGGGCCATCCGGTCAAGTCCGCGTTCACGGCAACCATCCCGATCTCGCTGCTGGTGCTGGCTATCGGCTTCCTCGAGTGGGCGCCCGGATTCGCCGCCGTGTTGTGGTGGACGGGTGCCGTCCTGCAGGCCGTCGTGACGCTGTGGGTCGTCCGCACCTGGATCGCGGACGCCCGGATCGAGCACGTCCACATCCACCCGGCCTGGTTCATCCCCGCGGTCGGCAACATCGTCGCCCCGATCGCCGGGTCCGGGTTCGCCCCGCCCGCGGTGAACTGGTACTTCTTCGGCATCGGGATCGTCTACTGGCTGGGCCTGCTGCCGATCGTGCTCAGCCGGCTGTTCACAGTGGGCACCCTGCCGCCGCGGCTCTCCCCCACGCTCGCGATCCTGATCGCGCCTCCCGCCGTCGGTGCGCTGGCCTGGGTACGCCTGGGCGGCAGCTTCAACGACCCGCTGGTGAAGATCCTGCTCGGCGTGGCCGTGTTCCAGCTGCTCCTGCTCGCGGTCCAGGCTCCGGCCCTGCGCCAGATGCCGTTCGCGATCAGCTCCTGGGCCTACAGCTTCCCGCTTGCCGCGCTCAGCGCTGGCCTGATCGGCTCGAGCGCGAGCGGCGGCATCGACTACGGCTGGTTCGCCGCGCTCGTTCTCGCCGTGACCACCATCGTGGTCGCCGCGCTGGCCGTGCGCACCGGGATCGCCGTCGCACGGCACGAGATCTGCCGCCCGGAGTAGCCGACACGCGGCGAGGTCCTCAGCCGGCTCAGCGCGCCGATGCCGGACGCAGCCGCGGGTCGTCCGCGGCGAAGGTACGCACCGGGCCCGGCGCCGAACCGGCGGTCTCGAACCGGACGGTGACCCGGCCGAGCCCGGAACCCCACACCCAGCCCTCGCCGAACTCCTCGTGGACGACGTCGGAGCCCGGCAGCCACCCCGATGGACGCCGGGTCAGCGGCGCCTCGGCCTCCTCCACGACCCGGCCGGGAGCGGGGTCGCCGAGGTCGAACAGCGGCTCCTGCGCCACTTCCACCAGCCCGGAGACCCCGACACCGAGCAGCCGGACGCCGCCGGCAGTGTCGAGCCCGTCCAGCAGGTCTCGCGCGACCCGGCCGACCACCTCAACCCGGTCGGTGGCACCGTCCAGCGTGCGGGAGCGACTCACCGAGGAGAAGTCCGGCCAGCGCACCTTCACCGTCACCGTGCGGGCGAACAGCTCCGCCTTCACCAAACGCTGCACGACCTGCGAAGCCTGGCGTTCGGCGATCCCGGCCAGAATCCCCGCATCCGCGATGTCGTGCTCGAAGGTGTCCTCCACCGAGATCGACTTCGTCTCGCGTTCGGGCTGAACCGGCCGCTCGTCGTCAGCCCTGGCGAGGGCATAGAGGTGCTCGCCGCCCGCCTTGCCCAGCTCACGGACCAGCTCGGCCGATGACAATCGCTGCAGGTCGGCCACCGTACGCACACCGAGCCGGCTGAGCCGGTCCATGGTCGCCGGCCCGACGCCCGGGATCGCGCGGGCCGGCAGCGGCGCGATCGTGGCCACCTCGGTGCCCGGTGCGACCAGCCGGACACCGTCCGGCTTGGCGAGTTCGCTGGCCACCTTCGCGATGAACTTCGAGCTGCCCAGGCCGACCGACGCCGTCAGGCCGCCGGTGGCCGCGTTCAGGCGCGCCCGCAGGTCCGTGGCCAGCTCTCGCAGCGACGCCTCATCCAGGGGACGCTCCGGGCCGGCGGCCAGGTCGACGAACGCCTCGTCGAGACTGAGCGGCTCGACCAGCGGCGACAACTCGCGCAGTAGCCCCATCACGATGCCGCTCGCCTCGCGGTAGGCGTCGAAACGCCCGGCCAGGAATGCCGCGTGCGGGCAGCGCCGCCTCGCCTCGCTCATGGCCATCGCCGATCCGACGCCGAACCGCCGCGCCTCGTAGGACGCCGTGGACACCACACCGCGCAGCCCGATGCCGCCCACGATCACCGGCTTGCCGCGCAAAGACGGCTTGTCGCGCTGCTCGACGGCCGCGAAGAACGCGTCCAGGTCGAGGTGCAGCACAGAGGCCCGGGCCCGCACGCTCACACCAGCGATTCGAGGTAGGCGACGCCACGGGGTGAGAGCCGGTAGCCGACCCGCAGGCTCTCGGTGAGTCCGAGCGCCTTCAGCCGGCGGATGTCGGCCTTCATCGGCGCCACCTCCCGACCCAGCAGCGCCGCGAGCTCGGTGGAGATCACGCCCGGGTTGTCGCGGATCCACTCCAGGATCGGGCTCGTCCACGGGCCGGCGCGCCTCCCGGCGTCCAGTCTCGCGACGGCGGCCCTGAGCCGGGCCAGGTCGTCCGCGTCCGGTACCTGCGCGCGGAGCTGGACGCGGGGATCCTCCCCCACCCAGGACAGGCTGATCCGGTAGACGTGCTCGCCGCCCTTGCCCGCCCGAGGGCTGCGGGATGCCGTCCGCTTCGGAGCGAGCTGGCGGCGCAGGGCGTCCGCGTCCGGGTAGCCCGCCGCGGCCGCGTCGCCATCCGTGAGCGAGTTGAGGTCGCCGACCTCGCTCACCCGATCGAAGCGAACGATGCCCGCGCTGGTCAACTGGGTGCCGCCGGCCTTCACCCGCGGCTGCTCCCAGCGCCGGAACGCGAGGGTGATCGTGCCGATGCGCACACCCTCGGCGACCGCGGCCGGCAGCAGCATCAGCGTCGCCGGTAGTGGACGAAATCGAACCCGTTGTGCGGCTCGCGGGACACCTCGAACCAATCCGACGGGTCGACCTCGGGGAAGTGGACGGATCCCTCGGCCTGCGCGTGAACCTCGGTGAGGTCGAGGTCGGTCAGCTGCGGCCAGGCCTGCTCATAGACGCTGCCTCCGCCGGCGACGAACACGAGGTTGTCCAGGCCGCGGGCGAGTTCGATCGCCGCTTCGACCGAGGGGGCGGTGGCGCCGTCCGCTCGTCCGTCGGTGGGCAACGCGACACTGTCGGGCCGGCTGGTCACCACGATGGTGGTGCGTCCGGGCAGCCAGCGTCCGATCGCGTCGTGGGTGCGCCGGCCCATGACCAGGACGTGCCCGCTGGTGACCCGCTTGAACCGGGCCCAGTCCTCCGCGATCTCGAAGGGCTGGCGTTCCCCGTCGCCGATCACCCCGTTGGCGTCGACGATCGCAATGGCGATGAGCGGCACGCGGTCCTCCTTGTTGTCGGGCCGATGCTAGCCCGCTTCGCCGACAGGAGCGCTCGCAGATACACCACCCCCGCAGCCATTGACACGTCTTCCCCGCGGCCGAAGACTGGAATCGTCGCGGCGAACCCCGGCCGCCCCGGACCATGGTGCCCGCAAGAGCCCCGGGGAGGGATCTGGATGAGATTCCGGTTCACAGCCGTCGCCACCGCCGTCCTCCTGCTGGGCTTTCCGGCACCGCCCGCCCTGGCCGCGACGCCGGAAGCCCCGGCCCTCGTGGCACCGGCCAGCGGCAGCACCGCCGGCTCACTGGCCATTCCCCTGACCGTGACCGCCTCCGATCCCGACGGGGACGGCCTGGACGTGCGCTTCGAGGGACGAGTCGCCGGCGCGACCGTGCCCGGGGACGCGACCGGCGACCCGTTCACCGTCGTGGTGCTCCCCGACACCCAGAACTACACCTACGGCGGCCGCCAGGGCATCATGTCGGGCCAGACGCAGTGGGTCGTGAACACCCGCTCCTCGCTCAACACCGCCATGGTGATCCACCTCGGCGACCTGGTCAGCGAGTACGACAACCTCACCCAGTGGGGCTACTCCTCCGCAGCGATGAAGATCCTCGACGACGCGAACGTGCCCAACACGGTACTGCCCGGCAACCACGACTTCGCCACCGACAGCGGGGAGTTCACGCAGTACGACGCCGCCTTCCCGCCCTCGCGCTACGCGGACGCCACCTGGTCGCCGAGCACGGCCCGCTGGGGCGGCTATCTCGGCCAGAACCAGTTCGGGACCGACGCGATCGACCGGCGCAACATGGACAACTTCGCCCTGTTCCGCGCCGGAGGCCGCGACTTCCTCGTCCTCAACCTGGAGTGGGAGGCCCCTGCGTACACGCTGGACTGGGCGGCGAAGGTCCTGGCCGCCTACCCCGAGCGGATCGCGATCCTGGCCACACACAGCTTCGTCGGGATCGACGGGCAGCGCAGCACGCTCGCCCAGCGACCCGGCGGCACGCCGCCGAACCAGCTCTGGTCGGAGTTTGTCTCCCAGCAGTGCTCGATCCGGCTGGTGGTCAGCGGCCATTACCACGACGGGGACGTCGGCGAGGCGAACCGCTCCGACCTCAACCGCTGCGGGCGGCCCGTCCAGCAGGTGCTCACCGACTACCAGGACCGGGCCAATGGCGGCGACGGCTGGCTTCGCTACTACACCTTCGACCCCGCGGCGGGGACGTTGCACGCGACGACCTACTCGACGAGCCTGGACCGGTACGAAACCGATGCCGACTCCTCCTTCACGGTTCCCTTCGACCTCTCCGAACCCCAGCCCGCGCCGTTCACCACCATCGCGACCGTGCCGGTGGCGTCGGGCGGCACCGCGTCCACGACCTGGTCCGGCCTCGAGCCGGACACCACCTACGAGTGGCGGGCCGTGGCCGGGGACGGCACGTCGAGCGCGACCTCTCCGACCTGGACGGTGCGGACCCCGAAGAGCTCAGATCTGGTCGACGACACCTTCACCCGCACCGTGAACAACGGCTGGGGCGCCGCGGACGCACAACACGCCTGGCAGGCGAAGTCCAGCCCGATCGCCTACTCCGTCGACGGCAGTGCCGGACGGATCACCGCAACGCCCGGACAGACCCGGGGCGTCTCCCTGACCGGCCTCGACCAGACCGGCATCGCGATCACGACCGACCTCTCCCTGGCCCAGGCGGCCACCGGCTCGGGGACCTATGTCTCGCTGCTGGGCAGGCTGGCCGGGACGAACAGCTACCGCGCGAAGCTGCGCTACCTGGCGGGCGGAACGCTGAGCCTCAGCCTGGTCCGCTACCTCGGCTCGGAGACCACCCTCGCATCGAAGACCGTCAGCGGCATCACCGTGAGCCCCGGAACGGGCCTGCGCGTCCGCTTCGAACTGGACGGGACCGCACCGACCACGCTGCGGGCCAAGGTCTGGCGGGTCGGCACCGCGGAGCCGGCCGCCTGGGGAGTGACCGCGACGGACGCGACCGCCGTTCTCCAGTCTTCCGGCACCGTCGGCCTCGACGTCTACACCTCCAGCACTGCGGGCGCGGCTTCGACCGTGTCCGTGGACCGGTTCATGGCCAGCCCGGTCGGCCCGGTCACCCCACCGGCCAACCAGGCACCCACCGCCGTGATCGACACCCCCACCGTCACCGACCTCACCGTCCACTTCTCCGGCACCGGTTCCACCGACCCCGACGGCGCTGTCACCGGCTACGCCTGGGACTACGGCGACAACTCCACCGGCGCGGGCCCTGCCCCCACCCATAGCTACGCCGCCGCCGGCACCTACACCGTCACCCTCACCGTCACCGACGACGACGGCGCCACCGCCACCCGCCCGGTCACTCTCACCGCCCCACAGCCGAACCCGGGGCCCCTGGCGGAGGACACCTTCACCCGCAGCGTCGGCAACGGCTGGGGTGCGGCGGACACCGGCGGGCCATGGACCCTCACCGGCTCGACCTCCCGCTACCAGGTGTCCGCGGGCGTGGGCCAGCACGTCCTCACTGCTGGGGGCTCCTCGGCCACCTCGACCCTGGCCGGCGTCGACTCCACCTCGACCGACGTGCGCGCGACCCTGGTCTGGAGCCGTGGCGCGTCCGCGGGCACCCTCTACGCCGCCGTCCTGGCACGCCGGGTCGGCACCTCCGGCGACTACCGCTGCAAGGTGGTGGTCAGCACCGCTGGAGCGGTCACGCTGCAGGCCGTCCGCACGGTCGGGAACACAGAGACCTCACTCGGCTCGGCCCGGGTGAGCGACCTCACCCAGGCCTCGGGGACCGCCTACCGGGTGGCCTGCCGGGCCGTGCCCGGCGGCGGCGGCACGATGCTCAGTGCGAAGTTCTGGCGGGTCGGCGGCGCCGAGCCCAGTTCGTGGCAGGTGACGGCGACCGACACCACGGCGAGCCTCCAAGTCGCGGGCGGGATCGGGTTCTGGACCTACCTGTCGAGCACGTCGACGGCGCCGGTGACCACGAGCATCGACGACCTGCTCGCCACCGATCCGGACGCGTGACTACACCGCGATCGGGGCCTTGATGCCCGGGTGCGGGTCGTAGCCGACCACCTCGATGTCACTCAACTCGAAGGCGTCGATCTCGGTCACGTCGGGATTCAGCAGCAGGGTGGGCAGCGGCCGCGGCTCCCGGCTGAGCTGCAGTCGGGCCTGTTCGAGGTGGTTGCTGTACAGGTGGGCGTCGCCGAGGGTGTGCACGAAGTCACCCACGCCCAGCCCGCTGACCTGGGCGACCAGGTGGGTGAGCAGTGCGTAGGACGCGATGTTGAACGGCACGCCGAGGAAGATGTCGGCGGAACGCTGGTAGAGCTGGCAGCTGAGCCGACCCTGCGCAACGTAGAACTGGAAGAACGCATGGCACGGCGGCAGGGCCATCTCGGACAGCTGCCCCACGTTCCAGGCGCTGACGATGTGCCTGCGGCTGTCGGGGTTGCTCCGGATCGATTCGATCACGCCCTTGATCTGGTCGACGTGCCCGCCGTCCGGAGTGGGCCAGGAACGCCACTGGTAGCCGTAGATCGGGCCGAGGTCGCCGTTCGCGTCCGCCCACTCGTCCCAGATCGTGATGCCGTTGTCGTGCAGCCAGCCCACGTTCGTCGAGCCGCGCAGGAACCACAGCAACTCACCGAAGATGCTGCGGGTGTGCAGCTTCTTCGTGGTGAGCAGCGGGAAGCCCTCGTTCAGGTCGAAGCGCATCTGGTAGCCGAACACGCTGCGGGTGCCGGTGCCGGTGCGGTCGGATTTCTCCACGCCGTGGTTGAGCACGTGGTCGACCAGGGCGAGGTACTGCTTCATCGCTGGGCCTCCAATGCCTGGAGCAGCAGCGGGACGACCGCTCGCACGGCCTGCCCGCGGTGGCTGATCGCGTCCTTCTGCTCGGGGGTGAGCTCTGCGTTGGTCACCTGGTTGCCCTCGGCGATGAAGATCGGGTCGTAGCCGAAGCCGTTGCCGCCGCGCGGCTCGAGCACGAGACGTCCCTCCATCACGCCGCGCACGATGTGCTCCTCACCGGTGGGGGTGACCAGCGCCATCGCACAGACGAAGCGGGCCGTGCGATCGGCCGGCTCGGTGTCGGCGAGTTGCGCGATCAGCAGCTCGAGGTTGCGCTGGTCGGTGGCGTCGGGGCCCGACCACCGGGCCGAGCGGACGCCGGGCATCCCGTTGAGCAGGTCGACCTCGAGACCGGAGTCGTCGGCGACGGCGAGCGTGCCGGTGGCTGCCACCGCGGCCCGGGCCTTGAGCAGCGCGTTGCCCTCGAAGGTGCGCTCGGTTTCGGCCGGCTCGGGATAGGCGGGAAAGGCACCCAGGCCGCGGACGTCGGCATCAACCCCCGCGGCGGCCAGGACGCGATGCAGTTCTGCGGCCTTCTTGGCGTTGTGGGTGGCGACCACCACGACGTTCACCGGACCACTCCCAGCGCCTCCTGCTGCAACCTGGTCAGCTCTGCGCAGCCAGCCAGCCCGAGGTCGAGCAACTCGTCGAGAACGGCCCGGCTGAACGGCTTGCCTTCTGCGGTGCCCTGCACCTCGACCAGGTCGCCGGTGCCGGTGGCGACCACGTTCAGGTCGACCTCAGCGTTCGAATCCTCCACGTAGGGCAGATCGAGCATCGGTACGCCCTCGATCACGCCCACCGAGACCGCGGCGACACTGCCGGTCAGCGGTTCGCCCGCCAGCGCACCGCGCCCGCGCAGCCACTGCACCGCGTCAGCCAGCGCAACGTAGGCACCCGTGATGGACGCCGTACGGGTGCCTCCGTCGGCCTGGAGCACGTCGCAGTCGAGCACGATCGTGTTCTCCCCCAGCGCCTTGTAGTCGATCACTGCGCGCAGGCTGCGCCCGATCAGGCGGGAGATCTCGTGCGTCCGGCCGCCGATCCTGCCCCGTACCGACTCCCGCTCGCTGCGGGTGTGGGTGGATCGCGGCAGCATCGCGTACTCACTGGTCACCCAGCCCAGGCCGCTGCCCTTGCGCCAGCGCGGCACGCCCTCGGTCACCGACGCTGCCACGAGGACGCGGGTGGCGCCGAACTCGACCAGCACCGAACCCTCGGCGTGGTCGAGCCAGTTGCGGGTGATCCGCACCGGGCGGAGATCGGAGGGGGACCGGCCATCAGCTCTGTTCACGGCGATCACCCTATCGGCGGGATCGGACACTGCGCCGTGCGCGCACCTGCGCGGGAACGACTCCGGCGGGACACGCCGGCTCATTCGCCGGGATCGGGCGCGAAGAGTTCGGGAACTACGCACAATGAACCCACGGATTTGCCAAGCTCGATACCCCCGGGGGTATATTGTTCCTGTCGTCATCGCCAACACCGTGATCTCGGCAGGCAACCAGCAATCAGCAATCAGCAAGAGGAGTTCATACGATGTGTCGTCCCGTCACCTGCAATGTCTGCGGCAAGACCACCTGGGCCGGCTGCGGTCAGCACGTGGCCCAGGTGAAGGCCATGGTCCCGGTCGCACAGTGGTGCGGCGGCAAGCACTCCGAGGCTGAGCTGGCTGCGGCCAAGCCCAAGGGCTTGTTCAGCATCTTCGGTCGATGAGGTTCGCCGGGACGGCCGCAGCCCTGGTGGCTGCGGCCACCCTGCTGGCCGGCTGCTCGAGCAGCACGGTCAGCGTGTCCGCCGGGCCCACCGCGGCCTCGGCGCCAGCGGCTGGCGCGACCCTGTCCCCATCCGACTTCGCCGCGGCGGCCAAGCTGCCCGACACCGTCCTGCTGGACGTGCGGACCCCGGCGGAGTTCGCGTCCGGGCACCTGCCGGGCGCGGTGAACATCGACATCGAAGCCGCCGACTTCGGCCAGAAAATCATGTCGCTCGACCAGAGCAAGAGCTACGCGGTGTACTGCCGTAGCGGCAACCGCTCCAAGGCGGCGACGACCGCCATGCAGCAGGTGGGCTTCACCAGGCTCTTCGACCTCGGCGGCGGTATCAACGCCTGGAAGTCGGCTGGCGGCGAGGTCGTCACAGGCTGAGCCCCTGGCCACCATCGTGCCCAGTTCCTCCTCCGGGCACTCTCTGCACCGTCGCCGGCTGCCCCCCCTCAGCCGGCGACGGTGTAGACCTGTTCGACACGGTCCACGAAGCCACCCATCAGCCGGCGCCCGATACCGGCGAACAGCTCGGGACTGCCCGTGGTCAGGAACTGCAGCTGGGGCGAGCGACGTTCGGAGTGCAGCAGCCCGGCGTCGGTGAGCGTCGCGAACACCTCCTTGGCACATTCCTCCGCCGAGGAGACCAGGGTGACGTCGTCGCCGATCACGTAGGAGATCACTCCGGCGAGCAGCGGGTAGTGCGTGCAGCCGAGAATGAGCGTGTCGATGCCCGTCTCCCGCAACGGCAGCAGGTAGCTGCGGGCGGCGTCGAGGAGTTCGGGCCCGCCCGTGATCCCGGCCTCCACGTACTCCACGAACAGCGGACACGGCGCGGTGACGAGTTCCACATCCGGAACCGCGACCAGTGCGTCGTCGTAGCTGCCCGACGTGGCCGTGGCCTCGGTGCAGATCAGCCCGATCCGCCCGGTCCGGCTCGCCCTGACCGCCCGGCGCGCTGCCGGCAGGATCACGTCCACCACCGGCACGTCGTAGCGCTCCCGTGCGTCCCGCAGCACCGCGGAGGAGGCCGAGTTGCACGCGATCACCAGGGCCTTCACCCCGGTGCCGGCGAGGTAGTCCAGGCACTCCAGGGCGTACTCGCGCACCTCGGGAATGGACTTGGTGCCGTACGGGGCGCGGGCGGTATCACCCAGGTAGACCATGTCCTCGTTCGGCAACTGGTCGAGCAGTGCCCGGGCCACCGTGAGCCCGCCGAAGCCGGAGTCGAAGACGCCGATCGGGGCATCGCTGAGTGTCACGAGCACCGACTTTAGGCCTGCGGCGGACCACCCAACAACCGCGACCACCAGCCGCAGCTTCAGGATCCCGCCCGGGTCCGGGTAGCGTCGTGGGGAGCGGTAGCGAAGTGGGACGGAGTGGACGGTGAACCCGGAGCCGATCGATGTCACCAAGGTGGCGTTGCGCGTCCTGCGAATCCTCGACGACGGGCGCCGGGCGCTCGATGGGCAGTGGCGTCGCTGGACGCAGCCGGACAAGCCGTCCGCGAAACCACCGGCCGACCGGAGGCAGCCGCCGGACATCTGGTAGCGACGGGTGGACCGAGTTCGGAACCGTCCCCAACCCGGTCCGGACCGGGTTGGGGACGGTTCCGAACTCGGTCCACTTCAGCCGTTGCTGCGGGTCAGGCTCAGCATGACCAGGCCGGGACGGCGTCCCGCCACGACGTCGGGGTGACCGCAACCGCCACCCCCGGACGCGACCGCGCAGCTGCCACACCCGGACGGCGGACACCCCAGCGAGAGCTCGCGGGACTCGATCCGTCCCGACCTCACCAGGTGCTCGACGGCCGCCCGGACGACCTCCTCGTCCAGCCCGAGGTTGCGGGCCATCTGGGTCAGCGTCGGCGTTCCGGCCCCGACTTCGGCCAGCACCCGGCTCAACGGTCCCGCGCTCACCAGAACAACCTTCCGACCTGGAAGACGGCCACGGCGAGCACCCAGGCCGTGACCAGCTGCATGCCGATGCCGAACAACGTCCACCTCGGCCCGATCTCTCGCCACTGCGCCGCGACGGTCGCCACGCACGGCGTGTAGGCGAGCAGGAACACCATGAACGCGAGCGCCGCCGGGATCGGGTGCCCGCCGGAGGACTCGGTGAAGGAGTTCATCACCGCCGTGCCCAGCGCGCCCGGACCTCCCCCGTCCGGCTCGGCGACCGCATAGGTCTGCGCCCAGGAGGAGATCACCGCCTCCTTGGCCACGAAGCCGACCGCGAGCGTGGAGGCGGTCTCCCACGAGCCGAAGCCTGCGGGCGCGAACACCGGCGCGATGGCCTGCGCGGCCACGCCGTAGACCGAGTCCTCGACCGGCACGGCCCCGAAGGACTGACCGGCCTGCACCGGGATCGACTGCAGCAGCCACACCGCGGCAACCGCTGCGACGATGATCCCGGAGGCGGTCTGCAGGAAGCCCTTCAGGCGCAGCCAGGTCACCGAGGCGGTGAGGCGCAGCGTCGGCACCTGGTACGCCGGCAGGTCGATGATCAGCGGCTCGGTGCCCATGGTCCGCCACAGGGTTCGCCGCAGCACGAGGCCGGCCAGCACGACGAGGTGGATCGAGATCACGTACATCGCGAACACTGCGGTGCCGGCGTATTCGCCGAAGAAGATGCTGCCGAGCATGACGAACACGGTCAGGCGGGCCGTACAGGAGGTGAACGGCACCAGCAGGGCGGTCAGCACCCGCTGCCGGGCGCCCGGCAGGATCCGGGTGGCCGAGATCGCGGGCACGTTGCAGCCGAACCCCACGATCAGCGGCAGGAACGCCCGTCCGGGCAGCCCGATCGAACGCATCAGCCGGTCGGCCACGACCGCGGCGCGAGCCAGGTAGCCGGAGTCCTCCAGCAGCGCCAGCAGGACGAACATCAGCGTCATCAGCGGGACGAAGGTGAGCAGCATGCCGACCCCGGCGATCAGCCCGTTCACGACGAAGCCCTCGACCCAGGTTCCGTCGAGCCCGACCGCGCCCAGCACCCAGGTGGCACCGGAGGAGACCGGGCCGGCGAACAGCCCGTCCAGCAGGTCCTGCAGGGGTGCAGCGACGGCCGTGGTGATCTGGAACACGGCCCACATCACGGCGAGGAAGATCAGCGGCCCGAGCACGGGGGCGGTCACCCACCGGTCGACCCGGTCCGACCAGGTGCGCGGCTGCTCGTCCGGAGCCCGGGTGCCCGCCTCGACCGCGGCAGCGATCCAGCCGAACCGGTCGTCGTCCCGTTCGAGCGCGTCGGTCGTCGCGGGCACGGGACGGGGTGCGGGCGCCGGTTCGCCCAGCGCCTCGCGGACCGCGCCGGCGAGCGCATCGAGCCCCGCGCGACGGCGCGGGTCGATCCCGACCACGGGACAGCCCAGCGCCTGCGACAACGCTGCGATGTCGATCTCGGTGCCGCGCTTGGCTGCGACGTCGAGCATGGTCAGCGCCACCAGAATCGAGATGCCCTGCTCGCGCAGCTGGGAGACCATGTAGAGGCTGTTCGCCAGCCGGGACGCATCGCAGGCCACCACGCAGAGGTCGGGCCGTTCCGCAACCGGACCGCCGACCAGCAGGTCGCGGGTGAGCGCCTCGTCCGGCGAGTGCGGGTCGAGGGAGTAGGCGCCGGGCAGGTCGATCAGGGTGATCTCGAGGCGCTTCTCCCCGGGGTCGCAGGTGCACTCCTCACAGGTGCAGCTGGCTGCGGACTGGGTGGTCTTCCAGACGCCGCGGGACACCTCGACGGTCGTGCCGGGCCAGTTGCCCATGGTCACGCGTGCGCCGGTGAGCGCGTTGAACAGGGTCGACTTCCCGGTGTTCGGGGCCCCGACCAGCGCCACAGCGGGAGCCTCCGGACCCGCACCCCCGTTGGTCGTGGTGTGGCAGCACGCCTTCACCGAGGGCGGGGCCGAGGGGACGACGAGGTTGAGGCTCCGTGACGGCTGCTGCTCGGTGAGGGCCATCAGCGCGCCACCTCCGCCCGCAGCTGGCGCAGCAACGCGGAGCCGAGGGCAATCCGGGAGCCGCCGACCAGGGCCACCCGTCCGCCGCCCGCGGTCTTCTGCAGCAGGGAGAAGCGGGTGCCGACGCGCAGCCCGAGCGACGCCAGCCGCTGCCGCGAATCCTCCGGCGCCGCCAACTCCAGCAGGGTCAGCGACGTGTGCAGCGGAGCACTCGCGAGGTCCATGCCTACGTACATGTGCGTAAGGTTAGCCTTATCTAATAACGTGCGCATCTTGTCTCGAAAAACATACTCCCCTGGGCACGGGGCAGCGACCCCGTCGCCGCCCAGGTCAGCGCAGGCCGAGCAGGCCGTCGGTCAGGAGCGCGAGCCACTCGTAGACCCGGAAGATGTAGCTGCGCGGGTCGTCGTCATCCAGGGCTTCGAGATCGTCCACGTCGCCGGCCGTCTCGATGCCGAGCCGCACGCTGAGCGCGAGCCTGACCGCGGTGAACGTCTTCAGCCAGCTGTCGAGCTCGATCACCCGCACCTGCACCGGGTGTTTGCCTGCCTCGCTGTCCCGAAGGGCGGAGAGCACCACCTCGGCCTGATCCACCCAGCCGGCCCGCTGCCGTTCCTGGGTGAGCCGTCGGAACTCCTCCGACGCCTTCCCGTCCTCGGCGTACGCGTCCGGGAACAGCCGACGGATCACGGGGTCGGCGCGGTCCAGCGGTTCGGGATCGTCAAGCTCCGCCTGCCACCGCTCGAACGGGTCGTCGGGGACCGGAGCGCCGCCATCGACCTCGAGCAGCCCCGCGAACTGCTCGACCAGCGACTCCAGCAACGTCACCTCGTAGTCGGTGAGCTTCATGGTGATCATCGGGCCCGACCGACGGAAACCACGCATCAGGCCTGCTCCAGCGTGGCCCACAGGCCGTAGCCGTGCATCGCGTCCACGTCCGCCTCCATCTGCTCGCGCCCGCCGGTCGACACCACGGCCTTGCCGTTGTTGTGCACCTGAAGCATCAGGTCGGCGGCCTTCGCCTCCGGGTACCCGAAGTAGGTGGAGAACACGTGCGTGACGTAGTCCATCATGTTCACCGGGTCGTCCCACACGATCGTCACCCACCCGGTCAGGGCCGATTCGGCCGGACGCTCCGATACCGCGGTCGCCCCACCCGGCTGGACCGGTGCGTTCTCGCCTGCCACCCGGCCATTCTGGCATGCCGTCCCGACGAGATTCGTCCGGGTGCGTCACTGTGCGGTGGGAGCGTTCTAGTCTGGCCGTCATGACCCTGCTGACCACGCCGACGGGCGCGCCCGCGACCACAGCGATGCTCACCGACCACTACGAGTTCACGATGGTGCGCGCGGCGCTTCGCTCCCAGACGGCGTTCCGGCGCAGCGTGTTCGAGTTGTTCGCGCGGCGCCTGCCCGAGGGCCGGCGCTACGGCGTGGTGGCCGGCGTGGGCAGGGCGCTGGACGCCATCCAGGCGTTCCGGTTCGACGAGGAGACCCTGAACTACCTGCTCGAGCGGAACGTGATCGACACCGACCTCGCCGAGTGGCTCAGCCACTACAAGTTCAAGGGCGACGTCTGGGGCTACCCGGAGGGCGAGGTGTACTTTCCCGGCTCGCCGCTGCTGATCGTCGAGGGCACCTTCGCGGAGGCCGGCCTGCTCGAGACCCTGCTGCTGAGCATCTACAACTACGACTGCGCGGTGGCCTCCGCCGCGTCCAGGATGACGGCGATGGCGGGTGAGCGTCCCTGCATCGAGATGGGCAGCCGGCGCACCAACGAGTACGCGGCCGTGGCCGCGGCCCGGGCCGCGTACATCGCAGGGTTCGCGTCCACGTCCAACCTCGAAGCGGGCCGCCACTACGGCATCCCCACCACCGGCACGGCTGCGCACTCCTTCACCCTGTTGCACGACAGCGAGGAGGAGGCGTTCAGGACCCAGCTGAAGACCCTGGGCAAGGGCACGACGCTGCTGGTGGACACCTACGACATCGAGGAGGCGGTCCGCACCGGCGTCCGGCTCAGCAAGGGAAAGCTGGGTGCGATCCGGCTCGACTCCGGCGACCTCGCCGAGCAGGCCGCGGACGTGCGGGCACTGCTCGACTCCCTCGGAGCGACGAAGACGAAGATCATCGTGACCTCCGACCTCGACGAACACCAGATCGCAGCCCTCCGGGCGGCGCCGGTGGACGGCTACGGCGTCGGCACCTCACTGGTCACCGGCTCGGGAGCCCCCACCTGCGGCTTCGTCTACAAGCTGGTCGCCCGCGCCACGTCCGAGGAGAGGGACGCCGAACTGCTGCCGGTGGCGAAGAAGAGTTCGGGCAAGATCTCGATCGGGGGCCGCAAATACGCGCTGCGCCGAATCGGCAAGACCGGCCGGGCCGAGGCCGAAGTGGTCGGCGTCGGCGCCGCCCCTGCGAACGACGGCAACGACCGGCCGCTGCTCGTGCAGCTGATGGCCAAGGGACGCCCGATCGGACGCGAGCCGCTCGAGGCCGCCCGCGAACGCCATCGCCAGGCGAGGGCGGAACTGCCGCGGTCGGCACTGAAGATGAGCAAGGGCGAGCCGGCACTGCCCACCATCCTGCTGGACGAGGCGGGCGGCGCGGCGGAGAACCCGTACGCAGGGGAGGAAGCGCAATGAGCCGGGCACTGATCGTCGTCGACGTGCAGAACGACTTCTGCGAGGGCGGGTCGCTGGCTGTGTCCGGCGGCGCCGCCGTGGCCGGGCGGATCGCCGGGCTGCTGGCCGGGGACCACGGTTACGACCAGGTCGTCGCCACGCGTGACCACCACATCGATCCGGGTGCGCACTTCTCGGCCACGCCGGACTACGTCGACTCCTGGCCCGTGCACTGCGTCGCGGGCACGCCCGGGGCCGAACTGCACCCGGCCCTGGCGGCCACGCCGTTCGACGCCGTCTTCGACAAGGGCGAGTACGCGGCCGCCTACTCCGGGTTCGAGGGCGCCTGCGGCGGCGAGGGACTGGCCGAGTGGCTGGCCGACCACGAGGTCGAGTCCGTGGACGTGGTCGGGATCGCGACCGACTACTGCGTCCGGGCGACCGCGCTGGACGCGGCGAAGTGCGGGCTCGCCACGCGCGTCCGGCTGGACCTGACCGCGGCCGTCGCACCCGACCGGATCGGCAGCACCCTGACCGACCTCGCTGCGGGCGGCGTCGAGGTGACCGGATGACAGCCGTCGCCTGGACCGAAGGTTCCTGGACGAACCCGCCGGCAGCCGTGGTCGAGGACGCGGACGGGCTGAGCGTCACCGCCGTCGCCGAGTCCGACGCCTGGCGGCACACCTCCTACGGCTTCGTGCACGACACCGAGCACGCGCTGCTGGCGCCGCTGGCGGTCGGCGAAGCGGTCGAGGTGGTCGTGCGCACGAGCTTCACCGGCCAGTTCGACCAGGCCGGGGTGTTCGTCCGCGCCGACGCGGAGCACTGGGTGAAGGCCGGCCTCGAGTTCGCCGACGGTGTGCTCAACCTGGGCGCGGTGGTGACCCTGGAGCGCTCGGACTGGTCGGTCGCGCCGGTGGACTGGAACGGGCGGACGGTGACCGTCCGGGTCAGCCGGGCCACAGAGTCGCTCACAGTCCGGGCCCGGGTGGACGATGAACCGTTCCGGCTGGTCCGGGTGGCGCCCTTCGTGGACGGCGACGTGGCGGCTGGGCCGTTCCTGTGCGCTCCGACCAGGGCCGGGTTCACGGCCCGGTTCCTGAGCTGGCAGGTCGGCCCGGCGGACGCGTCACTGCACTGACCCGGCTCTGGTCGCGCCGTACCGCTGGCGCGTCTGTGGACAGGCGCCGGCGGACGGGGTTCGCTGGTCGCATGCTCACACCCCCGGGCCGCCGTGGACTGGCCGTCGCGATCGCGAGTCTCGTCCTGGCCGCCTGCTCCCCCGCGTCCGTGGCACCCTCCCTCACGCCGCCCGGCCCGATCCCCGGCGCGGCGCCGGTCCCCGCGTCCGTGGCGGACGACCCGTCCGGCCCGCGCTACCCAGCGTCCGTCCCGCGCAGTGCGCGGCCCGTCGTCCGCACCGGCGACGACTGGACAATGCCCGCATGGGCGCGCCCGGCCCCGTTCTCCGGCTTCTTCTCCGAGGACGCCTCGCCGAAGAGCCACGTGCCGGTGCGCTCGGTGGACGTGACCTGGCGGCAGATCGCGCCCAGCAAGGACGGGCCCCTCGACCTGACCGCGACCGGGAAGGCCGAGGGAATGCGGTTCCCGTCGCTGGGCGACCAGCTGGCCGCGGGCGGCCCTTACTGGCTGCGCCTGTTCGCCAGCGGAGTCGACTGGGCACCCACCTGGGTGGCCAAGACCTGCGGGGTGACCGGGATCGGCCCCGACTACGAGGGTGAGAAACACCTGCCGATCTGGAACGACTGCGTGTGGTCGGCCTTGCGGGACACCTGGCGAAAGCTGCTCGTCGACCAGCGCATCCTCGCCGACCCGGACTTCCGGTTCGCCTACGTGCCGGGCGGGTTCACCTGGGTGGAGTTCGACTACGACATCATCAGCACGGCCGTTGCGCGGCACCTGCTCACGGAGGAGGCCTACCTCACCTGGTACGCGCGGATGCTGGACGACCTGGCCGGGATCGCCGGGAACCAGGTGGGCCAGCTCGTGTTCACCGGCGAGGACTACCCGTGGGGCCCGTTCGGCGCGGCGGAGGACCTGCTCGCGACGGCTGCTGTCCGGCACGGCTTCGGGATACGGACCGGGATCACGGAGGAGTTCAACTTCCACCTCAGCGAGACGCCCGCCTACGGCTCGCAGGTGCAGCCGAACGGGCACCTCACGCTGACCCGTGACACCGGCGCGCAACCCCGGGTGTTCGCGAGCGAGAACGAGTGCTACACCGACTGCGGGTACCACGCGAAGGACCTGAAGTACGCCGTCGTACACAGCAACCTGAAGGCGCTGCAGCTCCAGCTGAACTGGCTCTACGTGGTGCCGAGCGACTCCTACCTGGCCCGCTACCCCGACCACTGGGACTGGGTGCGGCTCTCGCTCGGACAGACAGCCGCCACGGCCCCCGACGCATGGGTGGCGCTCCGCACCGCGCAGGACACCTCCTGGAGCGACCGGCCGATCCCGGGCCGGACCTGGCGCAACCGGCCCTGGGTGCGCAATCTGGAGCGCTGGCTGGTCCAGGTGGACACGCCGGGCGCGGTCGCGCACCGCACGAAGGTCGACCGGCACTCCGGCGATCCGACGAAGGAGAACGGCACGGCCTACGAGGGCCTGGCCACGAAGCGCGCGGCCGGCGACGGCTCGCTGGCGTTCCGCGTGGATCCGGCCTTCCTTTCGGCTGAACCGCCCCACCCGGTGCTCGTGAAGGTCACCTACCGCGATGCGGGCCGGGGCAGCTTCCGGCTACGGCACGCAGACGGTTCCACGCCGTCGGTGCGGCTGACGAACACCAGGAAGTGGCGGACGGCCACCTTCGCGCTCGACCTGCGCGCGGTCCACTCGATGCCCGGCGGCACGGACCTGTGGCTGGACACGTCGAGGACCGACCTCGTGGTCCGCTTCGTCCGCGTGCTGCGGCTCGAGCAGCCCGGGCGCTGATCCCCACGAACCCCGGCGTCGGGACCGTCGACCCCGCCCGGGTTCCGCAGCCGGCTGGACGATCGGAGGGCGGCCGGCGCTCGGGCCGGCCCCGGGTTCAGACGACCAGTTCGATGTCGGCGCGGGGCACGACCATCGGGGCGCTGAAGTCGTTCATGATGCTGGCCAGCCGGAAGGCGCGCTCGTCGCGGTAAAGCCGCTCCAGGCTCAGCGGCTTGCCGTCGGGCCCCGACAAGGGAATACGCCAGTTCGGATACTCCTTGTCCGTGCCCGGCTGGTTCTGCGTCCGCCGATCTCCCACCGCGTCGGTCAGCGCCGCGCAGAGCACCCGCGACGGGGTCGCGACCAGGTAGCGGTGCAGGGCCTGGACGATGTCCTCCGTGGTCGCCGGGTCCGCGGTGAGGAAGCCGCGCTGCCGCAGCAGCCCGATGAACGACTCCCGCTCCCGCTCGGCATGAGCCAGCTCGGCCTCCAGCGACTCGGTGAGCAGGCCCAGTTCGTGCTGCAGCTTCACATGCTCCCCGGCGAGGTAACCGGCGGTCGGCGGCAGGTCGTGGGTGGTCACCGAGGCCAGGCAGTACTCCCGCCAGGCCTCCGGCTGCAGTGGCCGGCCCTCCCCGTCCCGCTCGAACCACGCGATCGACGTGCCGAGGATGCCCCGCCGGCGGAGGTAGTCGCGCACCCACGGTTCGACGACACCGAGGTCCTCCCCGACGACCAGCGCACCGGCCCGATGCGCCTCCAGCGCCAGGATGCCGACCATCGCCTCATGGTTGTAGCGCACGTAAGCGCCCTGGTTCGCCGCCATCCCGTCCGGGATCCACCACAGCCGGAACAGGCCCATGATGTGGTCGACCCGGATCCCCCCGGAGTGCCGGAGGATGCCGGCCACCATGCTCCGGAACGGGGCGTAGGACAGATCGTCCAGCCGGTCCGGACGCCACGGCGCCTGCGCCCAGTCCTGGCCGGTCTGGTTGAAGTGGTCAGGCGGCGCGCCCACGCTGATCCGGTCGGCGAAGAGGTTGCCGTAGGTCCACGCCTCTGCGCTCGAACCGCCGACACCGACCGCCAGGTCGTTCATGATGCCGACGCGCATGCCGGCGTCCTTCGCCGCGGACTGGGCTGCGCGCAGCTGGTTGTCGGCGACCCACTGCAACCAGGTGAAGAAGATGATCTGGTCCACGTGCTGCTCTGCGAACAGCGCCACGGTCGGGGAGGACGGCCGCTTCAGCTCGGAGGGCCACTCCCGCCAGTCCCCGCCGAAACGGGTGACCAGCGCCGACCAGGTGGCGAACTGGGTCAGGGCGCGGCCTTCCCGACGCAGGAAGTCGTTGAACGCCATTCGGCGGGCAGGCCGCAGGCCGTGGTCGTAGATCACCCGCAGCGCCTCGATCTTCGCCGTCCACACCTGGTCGCGACAGATCAGCTGCTCGCCGGAGAGTTCCTTCTTCAGCTTCGTCTTGATCTGGGCGATCCGGCCGCGGGCACGGTCGTCGAGCTCCGCGTACTCGGGCACCAGTTCGGGACGGATGTAGAGCGGGTTCACGTAGCGGCGCGACGCCGGCAGGTACGGGGACGCCTCCAGTGGCGGCTGCGGCTGCGCAGCGTGCAGCGGATTGACCAGCACGAAGCCGGCGAACTGCTGGGTGGCCGACCAGGTCGCGAGGTCGGCCAGGTCGAGCAGGTCGCCGACGCCCCAGGAATCCTCGGACGCGACGCTGTACAGCTGGGACGCGTAGCCCCAGGCCCGCTTCTCCCCCATCGAGGCAGGGAAGCCGAGGAAGGACGGGCTGACCACCAGCGTCGTCTCCGACTGCCCCGCCTCCGTGGTGGCCTGCAGCCGGTGGTAGCCCAACGGCAGGTCGGCCGGCAGCTCGAAGGAGGCCTGGCCGGTGAGCACGCCGTCCACCCAGCGCGGCGGTTCGTCGTCCGGCACCTGCGGGATGTCGCGGAAACCGCCCTCCTCCAGCCGGACGGCGACCCGCACCCAGTTCCCGTGCGGCAGGTGCACCTGCACCCGCCGCGGAGCGTCCCGTTCCATCACCACGCACGGCGGCAGCAGCCGGGTCCAGGGGCGCTGGCGGAACGCGTCCAGTGCGGCCCGGGCGCGCTCGGGGTCGGAGGCATCGACGTCCATCGCCGCCAGAATCGCGATCACCGTCTCGTCGGTGACCTCGGTGAGCCGGCCCTTCCAGTCCCAGAATTCTTCGGCGATGCCGAACGCGGCCGCGAGTTCAGTGAGGAACGGGTTGGAGAGGGCCATGGCCTGCAGCGACGCCTTCGTGGTCAGCCCCCGGTGGGTCCGGGGTCAGCGGACAAGTCGGTTAACGATACTGCCCGTCCGGCTCAGGTCCGTTCGAACGGCGCGAGCAGGCGTCGCAGCAGTTCCGCGAGCTGATCCCGCTCGGCCGGCTCGATCGAGGAGAGCACGTCGCGCTCGTATTCGAGCAGGTCCGCGAGGGCGTCCTGGACGAGACGCCTGCCGGCACCGGTGAGCCGCACCCGGACGCCGCGGCGGTCATCGGCGTTGGGCAGTCGCTCCACCAGCCCGCGCGCCTCCAGGCGGTTCACCCGATTGGTCATGGTGCCGGATGTGGACAGCGTCTGGCGGATCAGCTCCCCCGGCGACAGCTCGTAGGGGCGTCCGGCCCGGCGCAGCGCGGCCAGCACGTCGAACTCCCACACCTCGAGGCTGTGGGCGGTGAACGCCGCGCTTCGGGCGCGGTCAAGGTGCCGGGCCAGGCGGCTGATCCGGGACAGGCTTCCCAGCGGCGAGACGTCCGCGTCCGGGAGCTCGCGGGCCCAGGCGGCAAGGATCTGGTCCACCTCGTCGGCCATCGCACCTCCCCGGGATTATCTCGATGTCGAGACTTTATCGCCCGGGCCCGGCCTGCCGCACTCCCCTCCGGTCGGGAATCAGGGGCGAGCCGAGAAGTTCTCGACGCTGCCGATCCGCAGGGATGCGGCCAGTCCGAGCGCTGCGATCACGGCCATCGCGGTCAGCGGCGCCCCGAACCCGAACACCAGGTTCGACTGCGCCAGGCCCAGCGCGAACAGGGTGCCGGCGATCCCGGCGCCGATGCTGTTCCCCAGCGCCTCCCCGACCTGGAGCGAGGAGGTGTTGCGGCCGAGCTCCACGGTCTCGGACAGCTGCATCACGGCGAGCGAGGTGCTGGCCAGCGACAGGCCCATGCCGAACCCTGCGACCACCCAGCCGGCGACGGCGACGGCCAGCAGACGTCCGGGCAGCCAGGCCGAGGAGGACACGAGCACCAGGCCGGCGAGGACGCACGCCGTGCCGACGATGATGATCTGGTCGCGGCGCAGCCGCAGCCACGGACGCGACTGCAGCCAGGCGCCGACCATCCACCCGCACGAACCGATCGTGATGATCGCCCCCGCCCACTCCAGACGGAGCTTCTCCGCCTGCACGAACATCAGCGGAAGGAAGGTCTGGGCTCCGGCGAACGCACCGGCCGTGAACGCGCGGACGATGATCACGGCGGCCAGCCCGCCTCCGGTCGGACGGAAGCCCGCCGGCAGCAGCGGCGGCAGCGCCCGCCAGAGCAGGATGAGGCCGAGCGCAGCCCAGACCAGCGACCACAGCTCAATGTGCTGGCCGGCCAGCTGCGGGGTGGCGGCGCCGGCGGCCAGCTGCTGGCCGGCCAGCTGCAGGGTGGCGGCGCCGGCGGCCACCAGGCCGGCCCAGGCGAGCTGGCGGGGTGCGGCCGGCACGTCGGCGTGCGGTGGCAGGTCCAGCTCCCGCAGCGGCCGGAGGATCAGGGCGCCGGCCACGGCCATCAGCGGGAGTACCGACCAGAACACCCAGTGCCACGACAGTGCGGTGGACAGCCACGCCGCGAGCGGTGGTCCGATGAACGAGGGCCCCATCCAGGCGGCGGAGAAGCCGGTCATCAGCACGGCGCGCTCCCGCTCGTCGAAGACGCGGGCGACCAGCACCATCACCGCGAGGTTCATGGTTCCGCCGCCGAGGCCCTGGACGAATCGTCCGACCAGCAGCACCGGCATCGTGGGCGCGGACGCGGAGACCACGATTCCGACGGCGAAGACGACGAACCCGACGGCGAGCGGCAGCTTCGGGCCGAACCGGTCGCTGAACTGGCCCGCCGCGACGATGGCGAAGGTCTGGGCGAGCATGAACGCGGAGAACGTCCACGCGTACAGGTCGAGGTCGCCGAGGTCGGCGGCGGCGGCCGGCATCGCGGTGACGACGGCCATGGCCTCGAAGGCGATCGCCACCACGCTGAGCAGCAGGCCGATGGTCAGTGCCCGTCGGGAGGGCGCCGTCGTGGCCTGGGGTGTGTCGTCCGCCACGGGTCGCCTCCTCCGAGCCGTTACGATCAGCCCGACAGTCTCTCACGATCCGGAGCCAGCGATGACCTCGACCGATCCGTCCAGCCCCGACCGCGTCGAGGGTTCCACGCCGGACGCACCCCGGTTCATCCCACCCGCCGACGTCCCGCCCGCCCAGGGCGCCTGGGCACCCTCGCCGCAGGCCTACCCTCCGCCGTCGGCCTACCCTCCGCCGTCGGCCTACCCTCCCCCTTCGGCCTACGCCGCTCCGTCGGACTACCGCCCGGCGCCGCAGCCGACCGCGCCGCAGCCCTATACCCAGCCCGCCTACCCGCCTGCCCCGCAGGCGTACCCCGCCGCCGCCCAGCCCGTCCCGCCGCAGGCCTATCCCGCAGCTCCGCCCGCCCCCCAGCAGGACTATCCCGGCCAGGGCACTGTGCCGGAGGGGCAGCAACCCGAGCTCGCGGTCGCACCGACCGAGCGGGTGGGGCGCGGCCTGCTGTTCTCGTTGGGCGGCATCGTGGTCGGAGTCGTGCTCACGGTGGTGGTCTGGAAACTGAACTTCATCGCGTCGATCACCAGCTTCGCGATGGCCTACGTCTGCATCTGGCTCTACGTCAAGGGCGCCGGCAGCGCGCCGCGCAAGGGTGTCGGCGCCCTGATCGGGGTGATCGTGCTCGGGGTCGCGATCTCGCTCAGCAGCGTGGTGGCGGTGGACGCCCTCGACTACCTCGGCCAGGACTACCCGGACTCCACTCTCGCCGAGAAGGTCGACTTCGTCTTCTACAACCTCTTCCGCGCGGAGGTCTGGGAGTCGTACACCACCGAGGTGCTCATGTACGTCGTCTTCGCCGCGCTGGGTACGTTTGGACTGATCAGACAACTCGGCCGCGCGAGGGGGGCCCGATGACCAGCGAGAATCCGCGGGTGACCACGGTCACGAAGGAACGCACCGACGTCCGGGAGGATCTGCGTCCTGAGGAGGGCGACCACGAGCGCTTCTCCCACTACGTGCCCAAGGCGAAGCTGACCGAGGCGATGGTGATGGGCACACCGGTGATCGCGCTCTGCGGGAAGGTGTGGGTACCGTCGCGCAACCCCGACCGCTACCCGGTCTGTCCCGAGTGCAAGGAGATCTGGGAGTCACTGCGTCCCGGCGGAGGCGGAGGCGGGGACGAGGGCTGACGCCGTCCCGGGTCCGGCCACCGGCTGCCCTAGGATTGGCGCGTGGCATCGAAGACACTGATCGTCCTGAGGCACGCGAAGTCGTCCTGGCAGACCGACGAGGCTGACCTGCGTCGCCCGCTCTCCGAGCGCGGTGAACGCGACGCCGTCGCCGTCGGCGCCGTGCTCGCGGAGTACCCGCTGGACGTGGTGCTCGCATCGAACGCCACCCGCGTCCAGCAGACCTGGTCCGGTGCGGTCGACGGCGGCGCGCAGTGCGCTGACGTCCGGGTTTCCGAGCTGATCTACCACGCCTGGCCCGGGGAGTTGCTCACCGAGCTGCACGAGCTGGACGAGACGGTGCACACGGCCCTGCTGATCGGGCACCAGCCGACGCTGGGCGACCTGATCACCAGCCTCGCCAAGCCGTCGCCGCTGGCCGACCGGGTCTCGGCGAAGTTCCCGACCTCCGGGCTCGCGGTACTCACCTACCGGGGCGCCTGGAAGACCCTTGCCTCAGGCAAGGCGACGCTGAAGCGTCTTGAGATCCCAAGAGGCTGAGCCCCGGCGCGTCGCCGCGCCCGAGCCAGCACAGACCAGACCCCGCCGCGCGCTGCGTGGCGGAAACGGTCGCGTCCGGCGCTACCGCCTGCTCGGCGCACTCGGCATCGTGCTCAGCTTCGTCGCCGGACTGGTGGCCGGACCCCTGCTCGGCATCGACCCCAGCGCGTCGGGCAAGGCGGACGCCGCCACAACGGTGGCCGCCCCGGCCGTCGTCGCCGTCGCCACGCCGACGGCGACGTCCAGCATGGTGCCCGCGGTCACGCCGGCCGCCACCCCCGCTCCGACGCCCGCACCGAAGCCGTGCAAAGGCGTGAAGGACACCCGTTCCGCGACGGCGAAGAAGACGCCCTTCACCGTTTGCGGGATCGAGCTGGTCAGCAAGAACCACCGGGTCAGCTCCGCCTACGCCCCGAAGCTGGTCACGGTGGCGGTGCGCGCGAACGGCATCCCGGAGGTGCTGCTCCAGCCCCGCGCCGGCACAGCACTGAAGAAGATGTTCGCCGCGGCCGCCCGCGCCGGGCACACGCTGGTGGTTCTTTCGTCCTATCGCTCCTACGCCACCCAGGCGCACTGGTACGCCACCATGAACAAGCGCCTGACCGCGCCGGCAGGGGCGAGCGAGCACCAGACCGGGCTGGCGGTCGACCTCGCCGGCGTCTCCAACGGCGTCCTCGTCCGCGGCAGCACCCTCGCCCGGTCGCCGATCGGCGCCTGGCTGGTGAAGAACGCACCGACGTACGGGTTCATCCTGCGTTACCCCAGCGACCAGGCGAAGATCACCGGCATCGTGTACGAGCCGTGGCACTTCCGCTACGTCGGTGTCGATGCGGCGAAAGGCGTCGTCTCGACAAGGACGGAGACGCTCGAGGAGTACCTCAAGGAGTCCTGATCGCGGGTCAGGACGTGACCGGCGGCAGGATCTCCAGGGCCGGGTACTCGGGCTTCCACATGCGCTGGTAGATGTCGTGGATCGGGTTCGTCATCGGACGCCGGGCGAGGTCCTGCTGCTCTGCGGTCTCGGCGACCGCCTTGGCGACGGTGGACGCGACCAGGCGCAGCTCGCTCATCGGGGGCAGCAGGGACGCGCCGGGCCGATACTCGTTGACCAGGCCGGCGAGCGCGTCGGCCGCGGCGTAGATCATCTCGTCGCTGATCCGGCGCGCCCGCACGACCGAGGCGCCCAGACCGAGGCCGGGGAAGATCAGCGCGTTGTTGGCCTGCGCGATCGAGTGGTACACCTCGCCGTGCTTGATCGTGCCGTACGGGCTGCCGGTGGCGATCAGGGCGCGGCCGTCGGTCCAGGTGAGCAGGTCGGCGGGATGGGCCTCGGACCGGCTGGTCGGATTCGACAGCGGCAGGATGATCGGCCGCTCGCAGTGTTCGGCCATCCCGCGCGCCACGTCCTCGGTGAATGCGCCGTGCTGGGCGGACGCGCCGATCAGGATCGTCGGGTGCACGTTCGCGACGACCTCGGCGAGCGTGATCCGGTCCGGGTCCGCGACGTCCCAGCCGTCCACCTCGGCCCGGCTGCGGGCGTAGGGACGCTGGAAGTCGCGCACCCGGGCGCCGTCCTCGACGATCAGGCCGCGGCTGTTGAACGCATAGAACTGGGCGTGGCCGGCCTCGGGCGGCAGCCCGGCCCGGGTCATCGCCTCGCGGATGATGTCGGCGATCCCGACCCCGGCGGTGCCGGCCCCGTAGACCACCACACGGTGCTCCGGCAGCGGCGTCCCGATCAGCCGGACGGCCGCCAGCACGCTCGCCAGCACGACCGCTGCGGTGCCCTGGATGTCGTCGTTGAACGTGCAGATCTCCCCGGAATACCGGTTCAGGATCCGGTGCGCGTTGCCCGCGCCGAAGTCCTCCCAGTGCAGCATCGCGTTCGGGAACAGCCTCGTCACCGTGGTCACGAACAGGTCGATGAACTCGTCGTACTGCTCGCCACGGATCCGTGCGTGCCGCTCCCCGAGATACAGATCGGAGTTCAGCAGGCCCAGGTTGTCGGTGCCCACGTCCAGCACCACCGGGATCGCCCGCCGCGGGTGGATGCCGGCAGCCGCGGTGTACACCCCGAGCTTGCCGACCGCGATCTGGATGCCACCGATGCCCTGGTCGCCGATCCCCAGGATGCCCTCCGAATCGGTCACCACCACCAGGTCCACGTCATCGGCGTCCAGCTCGTAGTCCCGCAGCGACTGCTCGACCAGCTCGGGGTGGTCAATCGAGAGGAAACACCCCCGTGAACCCACGTACTCGTGGCTGAACCGCTCGATCGCCTCCCCGATCGTCGGGGTGTAGATGACCGGCAGCATCTCCTCCAGATGCTCACTGAGCAACCGGTAGAACAGCACCTCGTTCCGGTCCCTCAACTGCGAGAGCAGGATGAACTTCGCCAGCGGGGACGGTGAGCGCGAGTACTGGGCGTAGGTGCGCCGCAGTTGCTCCTCGATCGTGGTCACCCGGGACGGCAGCAGCCCGGACAGCCCCAGTTGCTCGCGCTCGGCCATCGTGAACGCCGTGCCCCGGTTCGCCATCGGGTGCACCAGGATCAGCCGGCCTCGCGCGCTCACCTGGAGCACCGCGTCTCGGGTCTCGGTGATCAGGTTGAAGTCGGTCTGTCGCATGGCCAGCCTCCCGGCAGTGTGTACGGACGATTACCCAGGTGCGTCGGCGGGCTCAGTACCGGTAGAGCTCGCTCTTGAACGGCCCCTCGACCTCGAGGCCCAGGTACTCCGCCTGCTCGGCGGTCAGTTCGCTGAGCCGGACGCCGAGCGCGGCGAGGTGCAGCCGGGCGACGTACTCGTCGAGCTGCTTGGGCAGGGTGTGCACGCCCACCGGATAGGTCTCGGGCTTCGTGAACAGCTCGATCTGGGCCAGTACCTGGTTGGTGAACGAGGTGCTCATCACGAAGCTCGGATGGCCGGTGGCGTTGCCGAGGTTGAGCAGCCGGCCCTCGCTGAGCACGATCACGGAGTGGCCGTCCGGGAAGTTCCAGCGATCCACCTGCGGCTTCACGTTCGTCCTGGTGACGCCGTCGGCAACCTCGAGGCCGGCCATGTCGATCTCGTTGTCGAAGTGGCCGATGTTGCCGACGATCGCTAGGTGCTTCATCCGGGCCATCTGGTCGGCCGTGATCACGTTCACGCAACCGGTGGCGGTGATGAAGATGTCGGCGGACTCCACGACGTCCTCCAGCGTCGCCACCTGGTGGCCGTCCATGGCCGCCTGCAGCGCGCAGATCGGGTCGACCTCGGTGACGACCACCCGCGCGCCCTGCCCGGACAGCGCGGCCGCGCAACCCTTGCCCACGTCGCCGTAGCCGCACACGACCGCCGTCTTGCCGCCGATCAGCACGTCGGTGGCCCGGTTGATACCGTCGATCAGCGAGTGCCGGATGCCGTAGCGGTTGTCGAACTTGCTCTTCGTGACGGAGTCGTTGACGTTGATCGCAGGGAAGAGCAGCGAGTTGTTCCTGGCCATCTCGTAGAGCCGGTGCACACCGGTGGTGGTCTCCTCCGTGACCCCGAAGATGCTGTTCGCGATGCCCACCCAGTCGAGCTGGGACGCCCGCAACTGGGCCAGCAGCACCCGGTACTCGTGGGAGTCGGACGCAGAGGCCTCGGGCACTCCCCCGGCCTTGGCGAACTCGACGCCCTTGTGCAGCAGCAGGGTGGCGTCCCCGCCGTCGTCGAGGATCATGTTCGGGCGCTGGTCACCCCAGTCGAGGATCCGCGCGGTGCTGGCCCAGTAGTCCTCCAGCGATTCGCCCTTCCAGGCGAAGACCGGAACGCCCCTGGGGTCGTCCGGGGTGCCGTCCGGACCGACCACGACCGCGGCGGCCGCCTCGTCCTGGGTGGAGAAGATGTTGCACGACGCCCAGCGCACCTGCGCACCGAGCGCGACCAGCGTCTCGATCAGTACGGCGGTCTGCACGGTCATGTGCAGCGAACCGGCGATCCGGGCGCCCCGCAACGGCTTCGACTCGCCGTAGCGCTCACGGAGGGCGATCAGGCCGGGCATCTCGTGTTCGGCGAGGGTGATCTCCTCGCGTCCGAAGGCGGCCAGGGTCAGGTCTGCGACGCGGTAATCCACGAGGTGCCACCCTACGCGAAGCGGCCAACGGCTCGCTTCCCGCGTACGCACGCCGGCCTCCCAGGACGCTCCCTCCTCGCCCGAACGCGCGCCTCGAGGGCACGACGGCCGCACGTCCTGGTTCCGCACCCCACACTGATCGGGACTCCTCGTCTAGCATTCGAGCCTGGACCAGGAGCGGGAGAGCGATGGACACCGGCGTCAGCATCGTGGGAATCGGCCAGCTACCGGTGCTCAGGGCGAGCCAACTCTCGCTGCGCGAACTCGGCGCCGAGGCCGTGCGGCTGGCGCTGGCCGACGCGGGCGCCGACCGCGCGGACGCGCTGTTCGTCGGCAACATGCTCGCCGATGAGTTGCAGGGCCAGAAGCACATCGCCAGCCTGATCGCGGACGAGGCCGGGCTGGTCGGGGCAGAGGCTCTGCAGGTGAGGGCGGCCACCGCCACCGGCGCAGCCGCACTGCGGATGGCCTACCTCGCTGTCGCCGGCGGCCAGGCGGAGGTGGCGGTCGCCCTCGGCGTGGAGAAGATGAGCAGCGACCGTCCGCACGTGGTGTCCGCGCTCGCGAAGGCGCTCGACGCCGAGCGCGAGGTGCGCTCCGGCGCCACGCTGCTCAGCCAGAACGCCCGGTTGATGCAGCTGTACCTCGACCGCTACCGGCTGCGCATCACCGACTTCGACGGCTTCGCACTGAATGCCCACGCGAACGCGAACCACAATCCGAACGCCCTCTTCCACGACCGGGTGGTCACGGCCGCCGATGTGGATGCGTCCCCCGTGGTGAGTGCTCCACTGCGGCTCCACGACGCCGCGCCGATCTGCGATGGCGCGGCAGCAGTGGTGGTGACCCGCACCGGTCAGGCGCGCGCGTTCACCGACCGGCCCGTCCGCATGCTCGGTGCGTCCGTGGTGACCGACCGGTTCCGGATCGAGGACCGCGACGACCCGTTGCGGCTCGCGGCGGCGACGCGGTCGGTGCACGAGGCGTTCCGGCGCGCCAACGTGCATCGCAGCGACATCGGCTTCTTCGAGGTGCACGACGCGTTCTCCATCATGAGCGCCCTGATCCTCGAGGCCACCGGCTTCGCCGAGCCCGGTCACGGCTGGCGGCTGGCCGCCGACGGTGCGATCCGTCCGGACGGGCGGCTGCCGATCTCGACCATGGGCGGGCTCAAGGCCCGCGGACACCCGATCGGGGCCTCCGCCATCTACCAGACCTGCGAGATCGTCGCGCAACTCACCGGACGGGCGGGTGCGAACCAGCTCGCCGATCCGCGGGTAGCCCTGCTGCAGAGCGTGGGCGGCGCCGGCAGCACCGTACTCACCCACATCTTCGGAATCTGAGATGCCGAGCCTGATCTTCCTCACCGGCGCCCCCGCCAGCGGGAAGTCGACCCTGGCGCGCCGGTTGGTGGCGGAGCGTCCGCTCGCGCTGCTGCTCGACCTGGACACCCTGCGCGGGCAGCTCGGCGACTGGCGCGCGGACCCGGCGTCCGCGGGCGTCCGGGCACGCGAAATCGGGCTCGCGATCGCGCGCGCCCAACTCGCCGCGGGCGGGGACGTGGTCGTCCCCCAGTTCGTCCGGCGCCCCGAACTGGTCGAGCAGTTCCGGGAACTCGCGTCGCTGACCGGCAGCCGGTTCCGCCTCGTCGCGCTGGTGAGCGGCGCGGCGGAGGCGGCTGCGCGGGATCAGCCGACCCGAACCACGCGGACGCCGAGTTCCTCCAGTCCGCGCCGGGTGCGCCGACCGTCGAGGAGCTGTACGCCGACATGCTCGCGATGCTCGCCCGGTTCGGCGAGACCCGCTACGTCGAGGTGATCCCTGGCGACGTCGAAGGAACACTGGCCGAACTCCGCCGGGCGCTCGCGTAGGTGTGGACGATAAGGAGAACCGTCCCCTTTCCATCCAACCGAATGCTCGCCCAGGTGTGGACGAAAAAGAGAACCGTCCCCTTTTCGGCCAGCGTCGCGGCGGATCGCCGGGTCAGGCGGTGGGCTGCGTCCCCCGATCGATGTCGGGCTCGAGGTAGAGCGCCGTCACCATCGGGTTCGCGGCCCGGATCGCAGCCTCGGCGTTGTCGATCACCTCGGCGACCCGGGCGGCGGAGTCGGTGGGCTCGACGGCGATCTTCGCCGCGACGAGCACCTCCTCAGGGCCGAGGTGGAGGGTCTTGATGTGGATCACCCGCCGGACGCCGTCCGCGCCGGCGAGCGCGGTCGTGATCGCGGTGATCGCCTCTGGCGTCGCCGCCTCGCCGAGCAGCAGGCTGCGGGTCTCCATGGCCAGGGTGATCGCGACGAAGATCAGCAGCAGGCCGATCAGCGCGGTGCCGGCCACGTCCCAGTACCCGACGTGGGTGATCAGGGTCATCCCGACGCCGAACAGCGCGAAGACGAGGCCGATCAGGGCGGCGAAGTCCTCCAGCAGGATCACCGGCAAGTCGGGCGACTTCGCCCTCCGGATGAACTGCGGCCAGCTCAGCCCGCCCTTCATCGGGACGGACTCCCTGATCGCGGTGCGGAAGCTCATGCCCTCGGCCACCATCGCGAACAGCAGCACGGCGATCGGCACCCACCACCACTGGCTGTCCAGCAGCTCGTTGGGGTGTCCCGAGGCGACCTCCTCGTACTTGTTGAACGCCTCGTACAACGCGAACAACCCGCCCAGGCTGAACAGGATCACCGAGACCAGGAAGGCGCTGATGAACGGCGCCCGCCCATAGCCGAAGGGGTGCTCATCGGTCGCCTCCCGCTGGGCCACCCGTCCACCCCGCAGCAGCAGGAGCTGGTTGGACGTATCGGCGAGCGAGTGCACGCCCTCGGCCAGCATGGACGCTGCGCCGGTCAGGGCCCAGGCACCGAACTTGGTCAGCGCGATGAACGCGTTCGCCGAGAGGGCAGCGATGATCGCCCTGGTTCCACCGTGGCTGCTCACGGCGTCATCCTGCCAGAACCGTGCCTCGAGTGGCCCGGACAGGCTCGAGCCTCCGGGATTGACCGGCGGGATTCAGGCGCGACCCAGGCCGATCTGCAGGTAGGCGGCAGCGAACAGTCCCTGCTGCAGCAACGTCACGTAGCGCTCCACCGCGGTGCCCTGGTCGTGGGAGATGTTCGAGACCATCACGTCCTTGGCGAGGGCGGCCGCGCGCAGCTGGGACCGGTCCTCCGCCGCCTGCTCGTCGTCCAGGCCGTCATCGAGCAGCACCAGGCCGGGCCGCTGTTCGGTGCCGCTCTCCTCGAACGGGTCCGCGAACGGGTCGCGCAGAGGCACCTCGTCCAGGAGCGGCAGCAGGGCGCCGCCATCCGCGGAGAGGACCATCCGGCCACTGGCCGACCGCAGGGCCTCTGCGACCCGGCGGCTCGCCCGTGCGGCGAGGATCGAGCCTCCCCAGACCATCGGCTTGGCGTCCGCGAGTTCGAGGGCGATCGCCTTCGCCGGGTTCTGCGTGGCATCCAGCGCGAGGGAGCAGGCCGTGGCCACCGCGTCCATCGCATCGGCGACGGGCTCGGGCTTCACCACCGGGCCGAGCCCGAGCCGGTGCAGGGCCACGAGCGCGACGATCGCCGCCGCCAGCGGGTCACCGGTCGAGGTGGGCAGCAGCGTGGTGGAAGGGGACGCGGACTCCCGCGCGAGCACCGAGTTCGCGGGGCAGGCCACGAGCAGCCGGCAACCCCGCCGCACGGCCTCGAACGCGGCAGCCAGGCTCACCTTGTCGCCGCCACCCATCACGACGACGATGTCCAGCGGCCCGACCCAGCCGGGTAGGCCCAGCCGCGGCCAGGCGACCAGCGGTACCGGGCAGGTGGGCTCAAGGACCGCGCGCAGCAGCCTCGCCTCCGGGCCGAAGGTGATCATGGCGCGGGGACGCTCGTCTGCGTCCAGCAGGTCCAGCGGGCCCTCTGCGGACACCGCCTCGCGCCGCACGCGGGCACCGGCCTCGGCGAGGGGACGCAGCAGGGGGTCGGCGGCCCGCAACGCGCTGAGGTCCTCCAGGCGCGCGTCGTCGAACTCGTACACTGCCGTCCCCTACCCGGTGGTTCCGGGTCGCCGCGCCTCGTCCACCAGCAGGATCGGGATGCCGTCCCGCACCGGGTAGGCCAGCCCGCAGTCTGACGCCGTGCAGACCAGGACGGAGGCCTCGTAGTCCCAGGCCAGCTTGGTGTGGCAGGACGGGCAGACCAGAAGTTCCAGCACCTCGGCCGGGAGTTCGCTCATCAACGGTCCTTTCGAATGATGGACAGGGCTTCGTCGCGCAGCGCCGCCACGGTACCCGCGTCCCTGGCCTCGACGTTCAGTCGCAGCAGTGGCTCTGTGTTCGACTCGCGGACGCTCACCCACCAGTCAACGCCGCTGACCAACAGCCCGTCCACCCAGGAGATCTCGCCACGCCCGGCGAAGGCATCCGCCACCTGTGCCATCACAGCCTTCGCGTCGCTGACGACCGAGTTGATCTCGCCGGACGCCGCGTACAGCGGCAGTTCGGCGGCCAGTTCGGACATCGGCAGTCCGGTGCGGCCCAGCAGCGCGATCACGTGCAGGCCGGCCAGCATGCCTGTGTCGGCCCGCCAGAACTCGCGGAAGTAGTAGTGCGCAGAGTGCTCGCCGCCGAAGATGGCGTTGTGCTCGGCCATCGCGGCCTTCATCCTCGTGTGTCCGACCACGCTGGTCGTGAGCTTCCCTCCGGCCGCGGCCACCACCTCCGCGACCGCACGGGAGGTGATCGTGTTCACGACGATGGTGGCGCCGGGCTCCCGGGCAAGTTCGCTGCGCGCGATCAGGGCCGTCACCACCGAGGGGCTGACCACCTCGCCGCGCTCGTCGATGATGAAGCAGCGGTCGGCGTCCCCGTCGAAGACCAGGCCGAGGTCGGCCCCGTGCTCGCGGACGGCCCGCTGCGCGTCGACCAGGTTCTCCGGCTCCAGCGGGTTGGGTTGGTGGTTGGGGAAGCTCCCATCGAGGTCCAGGAACAACCCGATCACCTCGATGTCCAGCGGTCCGAGCACGGCGGGCGTGGTGAAGCCGCCCATGCCGTTGCCCGCGTCCACCACCACCTTCAGGCGGCGCATGCCACGGAGGTCGACCAGGGAATGGAGGTGCGCGGCGTAGGCACCGAGCACGTCCTGGGTGCGGTAGCTCCCCCTGGTCTCCGCCAGGGGTAGTTCAACGTATGACAGCTCCCGGATCTTCGCCATCAGCTCGGGAGTGATCGGCGCGGCGTCCGGCAGGCAGAACTTCACCCCGTTGTAGGTGGCCGGGTTGTGGGACGCGGTGAACTGCACGCCGGGCAGGTGGGTGTAGCCGGACGCGAACCAGAGTCCGTCGGTGCTGGCCAGGCCCACATCGACGACGCCGGCCCCCTGGCCCATCGCACCCTCGGCGAAGGCCTGGCTGAGCTCACGCCCGCCCGCCCGCATGTCCCTTCCGATCACGAACTCGCGTCCGGCCAGTTCGAAGGCCGCCGCGAAGGCCGCGCCGATCGCGAGGGCTCCGTCGAGGTCCCACTCGGGATGCTCGCCACTGACCAGGCCGCGGATGTCGTTGGCCTTGAAGACCTGAGGTTCGATCACGCAGCGAGCCTATCGCCGCTCGGGCGCGGTCAGGCGTCCTGCGGATCGGCGAGCACAGCGAGGTGACCCTTGCGCCGGGTCACCGCCGGCGGCTGCACGGGCTCGGGGGCGCCGTCCCCGAAGCCGACCCGCCGGACCGCGTCCGCGAGGGCCATCAGGTCGTCGCTGGACGCCCGCGGGCTGTTCAGGTCGCCGGGGAGCCGGATCACCTCCCAGCCACGCGGAACGCTGAGCCCCGCCGAGTGGCCGCGGCACAGGTCGTAGCTCCCCGGCTCCGCACGGAGCGCCAGGGGGCCGAGCACTGCGGTGGAGTCGGCGTACACGAAGGTCAGCGTGGCCACCGCAGGGTCTCCGCACGCGGTCCGCGAGCAGCGCCGGTTGATCACGGCGCCACGTTACCGCCGTGCCCGGCGGGGACCCGGTAGCCGGTGACGGTGTGGCGTGCGGAGACGTGACCGGGAAGTAGGGTGAGGACATGAGGCGGCGGGAGCGGCACGGACGCGGGTTACGTGGTCCGCTGGCCGCACCCAACTCGCTCACCGGCGCTCCGGTCTCGCTGCGCCAGCGAACCCGCCCGGCCGACTTCTTCACCGACTGCCTGCGCGCATCGATCTCCCGGACCGCGCGGGTATGCCCCCGCGCGCTCGTCGGCATCGACATCGGCTACGAGGAGGTGCCGGGCAACCTCGAGACCTGGCGGAGTGCCCGGGTGCCGCTCGCGGCCGCCGTGCCCGCGCGTCCGGGCCACAACGGCCAGGTGGTGCTGTTCCGCCGTCCGCTGGAGCACCGCGCCAACTCGCGGGCCGACCTGCGCCGGCTGGTGCACCGGGCGCTGCTCGAGCAGCTCTCGGCCCTCACCGGGATCGGCCTGGATGAGCTCGACCCGTCCGGCGAGACGGACGACGACTGGGACTGACGCCTCGACAGGCTCGGCCGCTCGGAGCGTGGCCGATAAGGAGAACCGTCCCCTTTTCGGCCATGGCCGATATGGGGACGGTTCTCCTTTTCGGCCAGGGTGCAGGGACGTCAGCTGCCGGCGTGCGGGTCGAACACCACCGGCGCCTCGCCGCTGTGGGAGTCATCAGCGGCCAGGTCGACCACGGTGAGGCCCTTCACCTTGCCCAGCGTCGCCGTGGCGACCAGTGCGCCGCGCAGGTCAGTCGCCTGCGTCCGCACGCGGACCAGATTCGTGTCCGCGCGGGCCAGCGGCACCTCGAGGGTCGAGCCCGCGGGCACGGTCACCTGCTGGTCGGTCCCTGCGCCGGTTCCGCTGCCGAGGGTGAGGGTGACCATGGCGTCCGCATCACCGGGGTTGGCCAGCTGCAGCACGGTCGTGGCGGCCTTGCCCAGCGCCAGCGGCCACAGCGAGTCCGAGGGCAGCGGGGCGGTGGACGCCGTGTAGGCCGGGTCATGGCGGGCGTCGTTGCCGCCGGCGTCCAGCCACATCCCGGCCGCCACCGGCCGCGTGGAGTGCAGGACGATCGCGCCCGGCTGTCCGTCGAGGCCGATCTGCAGCTCGACCACCCGCGTGGACTGCGGGGGCACCTCCACCTGTTCCGTCCCGGCCAACTGACCCGGGCCGGACGTCGTCAGGGTGCCGAGGTTCACCGTCGCGGTCAGGTCGCCGGGGTTGGTCACCACGAGCGACCGCTCACCGCTCCCGGACGGCACGCCCGGGACCACGAGGTCGGTCGCCGGTGCCGCGGACTCCGGAAGCCAGTCGGCCCCGAGCGGCGCGTCGACCATCCAGGTGCGCTGGCGGACGAAGGCCGCGACCCGGCCGTCCCCGCTGCTCACCTCGACGGCGATCGGCCCGGAGCTGCGATCCAGCGTGCCCAGCGAGATCGTCTGGACGGAGTTGCCCTCCACCTCGATCCCGCGCGGGGCGGCCATCTTCCCGTTCTCGCCGTACACGGTGAGGTCCACCGACGCGCTGGTCTCGTCGAGGTTGGCGACCACCACCTCGGACTGGGCGGCGGCGCGGATGTCGGCACCGGTGAACCAGTGCGCGGTGCTCGCCGACGCACAGATCGAGGCCGAGAGACCGCGGTCCGGGCCAGCCTCGGCGGAGACCGACGTGGAGCCGCCGAACGGGTCTGGCAGCAGCGCCGACACGCGCAACGGTGCACCCGGGTGGTCGACGACGCGCAAACTGCCCGCGTCGCTCGCAGCCGCAGGGTCGGTGACCTTCGCGGTGCGCAGGCTGGGGGCGGCGGCCGCTGCGGCGATCCGGACGGTGGCAGTCGCCGATTCGAACCCCGGGCACACCACGGACGCCCTGGTCTCGGTCGCGGCGAACGGGGTCTCGGGCACGGCCTGCGCGCCGACGAGGGACGCGGCCACCGTGGCGACGGCCACCACGCCGAGCACGGAACCCGGCCAGATCCAGCGGTTCATTCCGCACCTCCCGCAATCCGGCGCGGGCCGGACGACTCGTTGCGGCGCCGCACGGACGGTGCGGCCAGGATCGCCAGGACCACGAGGCCGGCCAGTTGAACCCAGGCCCACCACATCGAGCCGGTGTCGAGGTCGATCGCGAGGTTCCCGCTGAGCGGGCCGACGGCGAACTGCGTTCCGGGAGCGCCCCCCTCGGTCGCGGCCAGGCGGGTGCCGCCTACCGTGACGACCCATCGCGGGTCGGCGGGCTCGGCGAGCCGCAGCAGCCGCCCGTCCTGCCCGGACCCGACGGCGATGCCCGCACCGACCGGCGTCCGGCCTTCGCCGGTGGCCAGTACGGCGATCGCCGAGCCCGGGACGGGCCAGACGTACTGCGCGTCATCGCCCGTGCCGACGCCCAGCCCGGGCACGTTGCTGATCGCGAGGCGTTGCTCAGGGGTGCCACCGGCCAGCGTCACGTTCGAGACCCCCAGCGTCACCAGGTCGGGCAGCAACTGGTCGTCCGCCGTGTCCCCGACCAGCCGCGCGGCCACGGAGGCGGCGAGTTGCTTGGCCGCGGCGTCACCGCCGAAAGCGATCCCGCGCTCTGCGTCCCCCAGCCGGGCGAAGTCGCCCTCCAGCAGCGCCCAGCGCACCTGGTCCCCGCTGGCCACGAGGGCGAGGGTGCGTCCGGGTGTCGGGGAGACCTGGGCGTTGCGGACGAAGGCGGGCACAGCGCCGACCGGGCCCCTGGCCACGCCGACCTGCCCGGCGAAGACCCACCACCCCGCTCCGACGAGCATCGCGACCACACACACCAACGCCAGCCCGAGGTTGGCCAGGTGCCGCAACCCGAGGTCGCGTCCCTGCAGTTCGGTGGCGATGCCGTCCAGCCCCGCGCACGCCGCCAGGACGAGCGCTGCGACGAGCAGCAGTTGCCATTCCAGGGCCTGCGGACGGGTCCAGGTCACCGGCGGCACCTGCACCACGATCCGGGTCAGCCCGATCGCGACGAGGGCGGCGACCCCGGCCCCGGCCAGGGCGCGTCCCGAGGTGCCCGGACGCCGGCCCGCGCCCACCGCGGCCGCGAGCCAGAGCACGGCGAAGAACCCCAGCGAGATCCACAGCGGGGGCCCGCCGGGCAGCGTGTGCCCGACCAGGATCGTCCAGGGCTCCGGCGCGGCGGACGGGGCGAGCTGGGGCTCGATGCCGGTGAGCAGCCGTCCGGGGTAGCGCAGCACGGCGAGCCCCCAGGGGCCGACCAGCAGCAGCAGCGGCGCCGCGAGCACCAGCGCCCACTGCGCCCACGCCCGGGCCCGCCGCGCGGTGAGCACCGCGCCGAGCAGTGCGAGCGCCCAGAACAGCGGTACCAGGGAGCAGGCCAGCAGCAGCCAGAATGCGACCGCGCCGGCCCGCCGCCAGCTCCACTCGCGGTCCGCGAGCCAGCGGAAGACGCTGTAGCCGAGCACTGGCAGCAGGATCGCTGTCGCGGCAAGGCCGAAGGTGCCCGCGTTGAGCCCGCCGACCAGGGCCGGCGCGAGCGCGTAGCCGAGGGCGCCGAGCCCGGCCAGGCGACGGTCGGCGACCAGGACGCGCAGCAGCCGGAACGCCACCAGCCAGGCCAGCGGCACCGCGAGTACGAACGTCCCGGTGACGAGCAACTCGGGTTGCCCGATTGTGAGCAGGGAGAGGATCCCGGCCAGGCCCGACCAGGGAGCGCCGGCCACTCCGGCGGCACCCGGTACGGGCGCGAGGTAGGACGCCAGCAGCGCCTGCCAGTCCTGGGGGGCCGGGAGCAGCTGGGCTGCGGTCAGGGAGCCGGTGCCGAAGGCGGTCCGGGCGGCCACCAGCGCCGCCACACCCAGAACTGCCAGTCCGGTGGCGGCCAGCGGGAGCCGGTAACGACTGGTCCCGGCGTCGGCGAAGTCGTCGCCGGTCATCTCGTCCAGGCTGACGCCGGTGCCGCGTCCGGTGAAGGTCTGTACCCAGTCGATCAGCCGCGCGGCGATCTGCTCCGCCCAGCGCCGGGCCCCTACCCCACGGGCGGGTCGCAGCGCGTTGGTGGCGTGCCGGGCGGCCGGGGTCACCGGCAGCGAGGCAAGGCGCTCGGTTACCGAATGCCGCAACTGACGTCCGGTCAGCCATCGCCACAGCGCGCGCACCTCTTCGCCGGCTCGCTCGGGGTCCTTGCCGAGCAGGTAGCCGAGCGCGGCGAGCAGGCAGGTCAGGACCAGCCGGAGCGAGGTGAGCCAGCGGCGCGCGGCGCGCGTGTTGCCCGCGACCAGCGCCATCCCCGCGGCGAGGTCGTCGGCAGGGTCGCCGTACGCGGAGTGGTCGACGATCTGGGACGCAGGGTCGGCCAGCACCCGGTAGCCGGACAGGTTGGCCCGCCAGCCGAGGTCGAGGCCCTGGTGGCTGCGGGGCAGCTCGGGATTGAACCCGCCGAGGAAGCGCCAGGCGTCGCCGCGCACCAGCATGCCCGCCATCGGCACGCCCAGGGCGGTGGTCACCTCGAGCTGGCCCTGGTAGAGCTCTCCCGGATCGGTCAGCGGACGCAGTCGGCCGCTGCTGCTGATGGTCTGGGCCCAGTCGCTGACCAGGATTCCCGCGCCCCGGCGGCGTGGTTCGACGAGCAACGCTCCGACGACCGCCGTGTCCGGTTCGTGGCGCACCCGGTCCAGCAGCGCGGTGAGGGCGTTTGCCGCGGGCTCGGCGTCGTCCGGCAGGATCCAGAACCAGTCGCCCTCGGCGTCGCCGGGCAACTCCGCGACGATCTCCTCAACGACCGCGTCGCCGTCCTCGATCGACTCGCGGGTGCGGCCGTCCGAGGATTCCCCGGTGGGGAGCACGGCGGCAATCACATGGAAGGAGCTGTAGTCGGGCGGGGCTTCGTGGTCAACGGCGTGCAGCCAGGCCCAGGGGTCCTCACTGGACTCGTCGTTGACCTCGCTCAACGCACACCCTCTCGAGCCGACTACCGGAACCGGGGGCACAGCCTACCGCTGGCGGGCACACCGCCCCCAACAGGATCGACGAGGGTCAGACGACGCGCGTCACGGGCGCGTCAACGGCCCGGGAGGTGCGGAATCAGATGACCCGCTTCTTCAGACGCCGACGTTCGCGCTCGCTGAGCCCTCCCCAGATGCCGAAACGCTCGTCATTTCCCAACGCGTACTCGAGGCACTCGGAGCGGACGTCGCAGGAGAGGCAGACCTTCTTGGCCTCCCGGGTGGAACCACCCTTCTCGGGGAAGAACGCCTCCGGATCGGTCTGGGCGCAGAGAGCGCGGTCCTGCCAGCCGAGGACGCCCTCTGCGTCCGGCTCCGTGATCAGGAACAGTTCCTGCATCTGACTTTCCCCTCGACCCAGCCCGCGCGGTGGGGTACGCGAACTACTTGCTGAGAATTACACGCCTGTCATTCACGAGAAGTCAACCCCGTTGGGCTACCATTCGCTCCCCCGGGACGTGGTGTCCCCCGGACGGGTGACGTGGTAGTTACTCGGGGTCCGCCGGCGTTCCGGCCTCGTCGCGGAAGATGGCCGGGGGCGGCTCTCGGGCATCCGCGAGGCCCCTGGCGCCCCTGCCGCGGCGTCATCTGCGGTCTGCCAGACCGCACCCGCAGCCTCGCTGCGCTGCCAGGTCGTCCGGGGTTGCGGGACGTCCGGTTCGACCGGGCCGGCCTCGATCTCGGACGTCTCCTCCACGACCGGTGCGGGGGGTGCGGTGTCGATCCGTCCTGCCGTCACGCCGCGCAGCAGCACCCAGAGCGCGCCGGCGCCGATGGCCTTGAGCAGGAGGTCGATCAGGCTGCCGATGATCTCGACGACGCGGCCGAACGGGTCGTCGGCTGCGATCGCCCCGAGCACGTAGCTGACCAGCGTGAGCACCACACCCACGCTGAGCACGATTGCGGCGACCAGGGTGACCTGGCGCGCGTGCCCGGTGGCCGGGGCGATGAAGAAGCAGGTGCTGACCAGCGCGACCACAGCGATCACCAGGGAGATGCTCAGGGCCGAGCCGCCGAGCGACTGGAACGCCTCGAACAGCGGCACGGCCCGCTGAACCTGCTGGACCAGCTGGACGATGCCGAGCACGAGGTTGGCAGCGACCAGCACGATCACGGCCCAGGTCAGGGGCTCGCGGATGCGTTTCAGGTTGTCGATCATGTGGGGGTTCCTCCGACTCTCGCCGCGCAGCCTAGCCAGCACGGATGAAACGACCCTGAGAAGACCAGGCCTGTGGCACGGCGCCGCGGTTCGGGGATTCGGCCGAGCCGCAACCCACGGACGGCGTCCGCCCGCTCACCGGATGCCCCTGCGTCCACCTCAGGCGAAGTGCGGGCCGGCCTGCCCGGTGACAGCGGCCACGAGTTCCTTGATCCGCTCGGCGTCCTCGGCGCGGGCGACGAGGGTGGCCTGGGGCGTCCGCACGACCACCAGCCCACTTACTCCGAGCAGCCCGACCACCGCGTCGGAGTCGGCGTTCACGACGACGTTGTTGCCCGCGTCCAGAGCGACGACGTTCGGTCCGGACACGGCGTTGCCGGCGGCGTCAGTGCCGAGGATCTCGGCGAGACTGGCGTAGCCGCCGACGTCCCGCCACTGCACGGGCAGCGCCACCGCGGCCACGTGCGCGCTCCCCTTGCCCAGCGAGACCGGCTCCATCACGCCGTAGTCGACCGACGTCTTCTCCAGCGTCGGGAAGATGATCGCGAGCCGCTCGGGGTGCTCGGCCAGTTCGGTGATCGAGTCGTAGCTGGCCGGGTGCAGCAGCCGCAGCTGCTCCAGCAGTGTCGCGGCCCGCCAGACGAACATGCCCGAGTTCCACCAGTACTCGCCGGAGGCGAGGTAGGCCTGTGCAACCTCCAACGCCGGCTTCTCCGCGAACTGGCGCACCTCGTGGGCGCCGTCGAACCCCGGCAACGACGCGCCGCGGTGCAGGTAGCCGTAGCCGGTGTGCGGGCTGGTCGGCACAACGCCCAGGGTGACCAGCACGCCGGAGTCCGACTCCGCGACGGCGAAGGCGGTGTCGAGACAGCGCGCGAACACGTCCACCGGCTCGATCACCTGGTCGGCCGACACCTGCGCGATCACGGCGTCCGGGTCGAGGCGATGCAGCACGGCCGCCGGCCAGGCGACCGCGTTCAGGGAGTCGCGCCCGATCGGCTCGCCCAGGATGTTCGCCGCGGGCAGTTCGGCCAGCTGCTCGGCGACGACGTCGGCGTAGGCCGCGCCCGTCACCACCCAGACCCGCTCGGCCGGCACCGAGGCCAGCGCGCGTTCGAAGGCCAGCCGGAGCAGGCTCTTGCCATCAACGAGGGGCAGGAGTTGCTTGGGCGTGCCCTGCCGCGAGAGCGGCCACAGCCGCGTGCCGGACCCGCCGGCCATGATCACCACGTACCGCACGGCTCCGAGCCTAACCGAACCACCCGGCGGCACGCCTACGATGGCCCGGTGCCCGAGAACCCGATCGTACGAGCCCTCGCGCAGGCCGCCCGCGCCCGTGGCGCCGAACCGCTGCTGACCTGGTACCGGCCCGAGACCGGCGGACGCACCGAGCTGAGCGTGCGCACCGTCGCCAACTGGGTGGACAAGACCGCGAACCTGCTCGACGACCTGGGCGTCGCAGGGACGGTCGCGGGCCCGGTCAGCGTCTCCCACCCTGGCCACTGGATGAGTCTGCTCTGGCCGCTCGCCGCGTGGCAGCGCGGGTGCGGCTACCGCGCCGGAGATCCGGACGCGGGCTGCGAACTCGTGGTGGTCGGGCCGGATGATCCGCGACCCCATCCGGGCCTGACCACCGTCGCATGCTCGCTGCACCCGCTCGGGCTCGGCCTGCGCGATCTGCCGGACGGGGTGCTCGACTTCAGCGGAGAGGCGCTCGCCCAGCCGGACGCGCACGCCGCCGAACCCGTCGACCCGTCGGCCTCGGCGTGGACCGACGACGGGCACGACCTCGACCACGCCGCCACCGGACGCGTCGTGGCGCAGCCGGGCCGGGTGCTGGTGCGTCCGTCCACTGCGTGGGCGACGCTGGCGGATGCGCTGCTCGGGCCTGTGCTGGGCGGCGGCTCCGCCGTCGTGGTGGAGGGCCCGGTCGAGGCGGACGCGCTGGCTCGCCTCGCGGCTGCCGAGCACGCCACCGCGCCGGTGGCATGATGGCGGGGATTCGCCGCGCCACTGCCTACCCGGACGGAGCCCGATGATCACGCGCCGCTCGCTGCTCACCACCACCGGTGTCCTCGCCGGAGGCATCGCCGCCGCGACCCTGGTCGGCTGCTCCAGCGAGCCGAACATCCCGCGTCCCACGGTGTCACCGACCGGGTCGATCACCGACCAGCTCGACCAGGTGCTGAAGATCATCGCCAACGGGTCGACCAACTTCGGGGTGTACATCGAGGACGTCCGCAGTGGCGGCACCTACAGCTTCAGTGGCGACTACTCCAGCCAGAGCGCGTCGATGGCCAAGCCGATGATCGTGGCGATGGCCGAGCGCAAGGCACGCTCCGACGGTGGGACGCTGAGCGCGGAGAACGTCGACAACGCGACGAAGGCGATCACGCACTCCGACAACGACGCCGCGTCCGCGTTGTGGGAGTACGCCGGCTACCAGGGCTACCAGACGCTGGCCGACGAACTGGGCATGGCCCACACCCACCTCGACCAGAACAAGGCCGACCAGTGGAGCTGGACCTGGACGACACCCTCCGACCAGGTGCTGCTGGTGAAGACCCTCGCCACAGGCGGTTCGCAGGCACTTACGGACGCCGAGTGCTCGTTCATCTACGACCTGATGGGCCAGGTGGAGGACGACCAGACCTGGGGTGTCGGGCAACCCAAGTCGGGCCCGGTGAAGGTGCACCTGAAGAACGGCTGGGTGCAGTTCAAGTCCACTGACGGGCTGTGGGCCGTGAACTCGATGGGCGCTGTGTCCGGCGACGGCCGCGACTACCGGATGTGCGTGATGACCCGCGTCCCCGACTTCGACACCGGCCGGGCGGTCACCAGCGAGGTCGGCAAGTGGGTGTTCTCGATCCTCGGTTCCGGGACGCTCTGAGCGACGCCGCGGAAGGTGCGCTGGTCGGCGGGCTCAGCCTCGCCGTGTCGAGCCATGGCAGATCCGAGCTCGTGATCGCCGTGACATCCGGGTAGTAGCGAGCAGTCGCCTCAGACCCGCCTGGCGATCACCGTGCTCGATGAGGACGACGAAGCCACCGTGTTGTGGCGGTCACCTTTCGGGATCCTGCGGACAATACGGAATGTGGAGGCGTGGACCGACGAGCAGGTGTGGGCGCGGGTGCGGTCCGGTGAGCCGGAGGGATTCGGCTTGATCTGGGACCGGCACCGCGACCGGGTGTTCCATCGACTGCTCCGCGATGGGACCCCGCCAAACGATGGCGAGGACCTCACCGCGGTGGTGTTTCTGGAACTGTGGCGGCACCGGGAGTCCGTTCGGATCGTGGAGGGGTCACTCCTGCCGTGGCTGATCGTCACCGCGGGCAACGTGGCGCGTAACGCCCGGCGCGGCCAGAAGCGCTACCGGACGTTCCTGGCCCGGCTGCCCCAGCCGGACGTGACCGCCCCTGGGGACATCGGTGAAGAGGATGCGCGTGCCCCGGCGCTGCGGGAGGCGGTGGCAGGTCTGGGCCGGGTGGATCGGGAGTTGCTCATGCTGACGGCGGTGGAGGGGTTCACCGTTTCCGCGTCCGCGCAGGCTCTCGGCCTGTCCGTGGGCGCGGCCAAGACGCGGCTGTCCCGGCTGCGAAGGCGGCTGCGCTCCACAGTCGATTCGGCCATGGTGGAAGGAGAACCCACATGAGCGGCGGCTTCTCTGCGGAACGATCGCAGGCAATCCGTGACGGCCTGGTCCGCCTGGCCGCGGCGCGGCCGGTTCGGCGTCGGCGTTGGTGGCGGGCGATCGGCCTGGTCGCCCTCGGCGTGGTCGCCGGCGCTGGCGCGACCGGCGCGGCGTTCGCTGCCGGGCTGATGCCGGGCGGCCCGCCGTCGTCCGATCCGTCCGCCGCCGCGTCGGCGCTACCGTCGGCGGACGCGGACGGGTTCGCTGCGGCCCCAGCGGGTGTGGAACCGGGAACTCCGATCGTCTCGTTGCTGGGCACACCGACTTCCACGCTGGTGACGAGTCGCACGACGATCGATATGTCGAAACGCCCCGATGCCGCCACCCACGCGCGGGTGACGGTCACCTGCGACTCCGCAGGGGAGGTCAGCTGGGGCACGGACCCCGGCGGGAACAACCCGACCTCGGTCTGTTCAGACACCGATGTCCAGACCGCCCGGGGCGGTGTGTGGTTCGACTTCGCCCTCGACGCGCACACGGACACCCTCTACGTCGCACCCTCAGACGGGATGCGGGCGACCCTGACAACCCAGTACCTGGCCGAGGTACCCACCCGCCTGGGAGTAAACGAGAACGGCCAGACCTACGGGATCGACGGCGGACCACAGGGCACTCCAGACCTGATCCTTGTCGGCGGCACCAACCCCGACGGCGAGCCGGTTTCCGGCTACGCGCGAGCGACGGACCTGGACGCATTCAGCCCCGATCACGCGGGTCAACCGGCCAACCCCGACCAGGCCGTCCGCTGGCAGGCCGAACGAGACACCAAATATCCCCACGGCTGGGACATCCCCATATTCGCCAGCAACGGAACCACCGTGATCGGCACCTTCCACATCGGCTGAACGTGCCTTCGCGCGACTCCGGGCATGCGACCTTCTCGCCGTGGCGGCTCAGGCGACGTGGGCAGCGGGGATCTGGAACTGGATGTCGAGGTGGACCGGACGGGTGTGTCCTGCCACGGGTGGCGGTTTGCTGCGGTAGGTGTGTCCAGTCGGCGTCGTGATGACGATGGTGCCGTCCCGGCCGGGAGTGGCCCGCCACCCGGCCACTTCTTTGGTCTGGTTGCAGCGTTCGCACAGTCCCTGGCCGTTGCTCGCACTGGTCGGACCACCCGCAGCGGCGGGTGTGACGTGGTCGGCGTGCCGAATCGGCGCCCCGCACCACGGTGTCCGACAGAACCGGTCACGGGTCGTGAGGAACTGGCGCAGCCCCTCGGGGAACAGCCGCCGTCTCGATTCCATCGCAACCAGCTGCCCGGTCCGCGGACGCGCATACAACCGACGCAGCCACACCGGCGCTTCGCTGTTCGCCAGTAGCCTGCGGGCGTGCTCGGCAGGTACCGGTCCGTACCCGGGGAGCTCCACCGGGCTGTTCCCGGCCCACAACAACGCCTGATCGGTCATCACCAACTGCACCTCGACCGGAACCTGCTCAGCCTGCGCCTGGCCCGTGCAGCGGGTCACGAGCGTGTCGGCCATCACCTGGCCACGCGACCGCCCGTCACCACCGGCCCGCGCGGTTTCGGCCGCTCGCACCAACGCCGCCCACACCGCCACCGCCTGCGCCACCGGCAACGTCGCAGAGAGAATCGCCATCGTGTCCGGAGCCGGGCGCAGCGTCACTCGCCGGTCTGCCTCCGCCCTGCCAGCACGCTCCACCACCGAGCGCGGATCCAACTGACACGCATGTCCCAGCGCGGTCGCCACCAGTTGCCGGTCCGACAACGACGCAAGCTCCGCCGCCATCCGGCGGTCGACCTCGGCCCGATCCTCCCGCGACAGACACGCCGTCTCCCGACACACCAAGGTCGCCTGCCACTCGCCGATCACGCCCCGGGTGAGCGCAGCCATCGTCTCCGGCAACTCGTACACCAGAGCCTCCGCCAGCCCCACCAGCCGGCCACCACGGTGCGGAGACTGCCGCCGCGCCAACGCCACTTGCGCAGCGACCCCCCGACCACGCTTGTCGGCCGGCACGCCGCGGGCTTGCTCCGCTGCCACCACTGAGGCCTTCAGTGCCACCGCCTCGCGCGCCTGCGCCGCACAGATCGCGTTCTTCGCATCCTCCAGCAACCGCAAGCGGTCGATTCGCTCGCAGTCCGGCACATCGCTGGCCAGCATGCTCAGCGCGTCCACCCAACCGACAAGGTCGGCGGTCCGGAATGCCGGGTGGTCCATAGCCACAGCATAATCGAACACACGTTCGAAAACAAGTGAGGATTGCCCCTCCAGAGCCACGCTCAGCCGCTGACCTTGCAGATCGCGTCGAGGTTGTCGGTGTTGGTCTGGGTGTTCGTCTTCTTCGGCGGCTTCGGGCTCGCCGAACCGGACGCGGACACCGAGGTCTTCGGCTGGTCGAGAGCCTCTGAGGCGGCGATCTTCTCGGTGACGACGGTGCGGATCTTCGCGAAATCCGGGGACGCCGGCACGATCAGCGGCGGCGTGAAGCTCACCGAAGCCATCGGCACCGACTTGCCCTTGGCTGCCAGTTCGAGAAGGGTGCCGAGGTCCGAGGACGGCACGTTCGTGGCGACGATCTGCTTGCCGGCGTCCGCGATCGCCTGGAACTTCGTCAGAACCGTCGCGGGGTCGAGCTGGCGCAGCATCGCGTTCATCACGCACTTCTGCCGGATTATCCGTTCGTAGTCCGAGGAGTACTCCCGGGAGCGGGCGAACCAGAGCGCATGGAACCCGTCCAGGTGGACGTTCTTGCCAGGCTCGATCCAGGCGTACACGCCGCCCCGGCCGTGCAGGCTTCCGATCGGCACCCGCTTGCCGATGTCGAGGTTGATCCCCCCGACGGCGTCGATCAGCTTCTGGAAGCCCTTCATGTCGATCATCGCCCAGTAGTTGATCTTCAGCCCCAGGATCTCCTCGATCACACCCTGGGTGGCCTGCACGCCCGGGTACTTCACACCGGGGAACAGCTTCTTGTTGTTCATCGCCAGCGTGTAGACGCCGTTCAGGAGGCAGGCGTCGGAGAGGTTCTTCACCGCGCAGTAGTAGCCGTTCGGGTACTTCGCATGGAGCGGCGAGTCGGCGGGGAAGGGTGCGTGCTGCAAGTTGCGCGGCAGGCTGAACAGCACCGTGCGGCCGGTCTGGACGTCGATGCTGGCCACGGTCATCGAGTCAGGACGCATGCCGGTACGGTCCGCTCCCGCGTCGCCGCCGAGCAGCATCACGTTGATTCGGCCGTTCTGCGCCTGGCTGTCGCCGCCGCCACCGAAGATCGTGCTGCCGAACACGTCTGCCTGGGTCGCGAACGCGTTCGACGCACCCCACGCCACGGTGCCGCTGGTCGCGGCGAGGACGAACGCGAGGATGCCCGAGACCCACTTGCCAGCGGTGGACAGGTGACGGGGGTTGGCCAGCCACCACGCGTCCAGCAGCAGCAGGATCCAGCCCACGGTCAGCGCCGGGACCAGCCAGCGCAGCACCGTCGGCGTGACCGGGTTGGCGTACAGGCTGATCACGAACGGTCGCGCCGGGGTGAACAGCAGGATCGCCACCACGACCAGCAGGGCGATCAGGCTCGCCCAGATCCGGAAGGCCACCCGCCCGAGCCGCTTCTTGCCGACCGCCAGTTGGGCCGAGCCCGGGATGACCAGGGTCATCAGCATCAGCACGACCGCCCGGCGCAGCGCAATCCCCTGGCTGCGGCGCAGCGGGGACGGCAGTGTCATGCCGACGGGCTGGGCTGTCGTGGCCAACGGGACTCCTGGCGGGGAAGAGCGTGGGATCTGGGCGCCTTCCAGTATTACCGGGGAAGCCCAAAAGGCCCCGGGTGGCGCGCCGGAGGACTCAGCGAGCGGTCGCGCCTGCCGTCCCGGTGTCGGATCGACGAGGTTGCGCCTTACTGTGCGCCCGGAACGTCGCGACGCCAACGCCGAGCGTGGTCGCAATCGCAACCAGGAGCACCCCGCAACCCCACGCCTCACGCTGATGAGCAGTCGTGCTCTCGGGACCGGAGCCGTGCGCCACCCTCAGATCTCGCGGTCCTCGTCCGACATGTTGCTTGAGACCTGTTCTTGGGCGACCGCGAGTTCCGCGTCGGTGTAGCCCAGCCCGCGCGACCACTCGATTGCCGTCAGCAAGTCGCGGAGCGTGCCATCTCGTGGTGGCTGCCAGCCCACGAACAGGCTCCACAACCACCACCAGATGGCACACGACAACCAGCGACCACACAGCACACGCCAGAACCACCACCACGTGGCACGAAGACACTCGATCATCGGCTTGACCGCGCGTTGTTCCGACGAGCACCACTAACTCGCCTGGTCGGGGTTGGCATCGACGCGCAGGCGAGGCCCAACCCGGGCAGGCCGTCCTCTGCCGGGTCAGTTTCCCCTGACCGCGGCACCCTTGGCGCGGGCCGCGTCCCGCAGCGACTCCTGGAACGCGACCATCTTCTCGGCCAGCGTCGGGTCGGACGCGGCGAGGATGCGGACGGCGAGCAGGCCCGCGTTGCGGGCATTGCCAATCGCCACGGTCGCCACCGGGACGCCGGCCGGCATCTGCACGATCGAGAGCAGGGAGTCCATCCCGTCGAGGTACTTCAGCGGCACCGGCACGCCGATCACGGGAAGCGGGGTGAGCGCTGCGAGCATGCCGGGCAGGTGGGCTGCACCTCCGGCACCGGCGATGATCGCCTTCAGCCCGCGGGTGTGCGCACCCCGCCCGTAGGCGACCATGTCCTCTGGCATCCGGTGCGCGGAGACCACGTCCGCCTCGTAGGGCACGCCGAACTCGGCGCACGCCTCGGCGGCAGCGGACATCACCGGCCAGTCGGAGTCCGACCCCATCACGATTCCGACCAAGGGCTGTTCACTCATCGGTGTCTCCCATCAGGTACCGGGCCGCGCGCCAGGCCCGTTGCGTCGTCGCCTCGACCTCGTCGCCGAGCGCGGTCACGTGCCCGACCTTGCGTCCGGGCACAAGGTCCTTGCCGTACAACTGCACCCTCAGCGCCGGGTCGGCGGCCAACGCCCCGGCCAGGCCACCGAGCAGATCGGCCCGCGAGCCGCCGAGCACGTTCACCATCACCGAGACCGGCGCGAGGGTCGCGGTCGACCCCAGCGGCAGGTCCGCCACCGCACGCAGGTGGTTCTCGAACTGGCTCGTCACCGCCCCGTCGATGCTCCAGTGCCCGGTGTTGTGCGGACGCATCGCGAGCTCGTTCACCACGACCGAACCGTCGCGGGCCTGCATCAACTCCACCGCGAGGATGCCGACCACACCCAGCTCGGCTGCGATCCGCAGCGCCATCGCCTGCAGGTCGCGCACCTGGTCCGGCCGCAGGCCCGGGGCCGGCGTGGTGGTGGCCGTGCAGATGCCGTCGGTCTGGACCGTCTCGCTCACCGGATAGACGACCGCCTGGCCGCCGGGACGGCGCGCGACCAGCACGCTCAACTCCCGGGAGAAGTCGATGAACTCCTCGGCGATCACGACGGCGCCGCTGCGCAGTCCCTCCAGCCCGTCGAACGGGATGGACGCCTGCGCGGGCCCGTCCAGCTTCCAGACGCCCTTGCCGTCATAGCCGCCGCGCGAGGTCTTGGCGATCACTGGCCAGCCGTGCTCCTGCCCGAACGCGACCAGCGCGGCCGGGTCGGCCACCACCCGGTTGGCCGGGCACGGCACGCCGAGAGCGCCCAGCCGCTCCCGCATGACCGCCTTGTCCTGGGCGTGCACGAGAGCCTCCGGACCGGGCCGAACGGCGATGCCCGCCGTCTCGAGATCGTGCAGGATCTGCGTCGGCACGTGCTCGTGGTCGAAGGTGACCACGTCGCACCCGGACGCGAACGCAGCCACCGTCTCCGGGTCGGTGTAGTCGCCCACCACGACGTCGTGCACCACCTGGGCCGCGGAGACCTCCGGGCCCTCGGCGAGCAACCGCAGCCGCAGGCCGAGCCCGATCGAGGCCGCGTGCATCATCCGGGCCAACTGGCCCCCACCGATCACACCGATGCTCGCCGCGGGAGTCCTCACCCGGCGAGCCTATAGTCCGTCCGCACGGGTGGGTGGCCGTGACAAGATGAGGACATGACCGCGCACATTGTCGCCATGGGTGGCGGCGGCTTCTCCATGTCGCCGTTCGGGGCTCCCACCAACCTCGACCGCTACCTGGTCGAACTCACCGGCAAGTCCTCGCCGCTGGTGTGCTTCGCCCCGACCGCATCGGCAGACGATCCCCAGTACATCAACAAGTTCCTGCTCGCCTACGGCACGCTCGGCGTCCGCACGATGGTGCTGACCCTGTGGCAGGGCAGCTCGGCCGGATCGGTGGCGCGACTCGCGGACGCCGACCTGCTGCTGGTCGGCGGCGGCCACACGGTGAACCTGATGGCACTGTGGCAGGCGCACGGCGTGGACGCGGCGATCCGCGCACGCCACAAGGCCGGCGACGTGGTGCTGGCCGGCGTCTCCGCCGGTGGCTCGTGCTGGTACGGCGGCTGCATCACCGACTCCTTCGGGGACTTCCGCGCCTGGCGCGGCGGGCTGGGGCTGGTCCCGGGGAGCTTCTGCCCCCACTTCGACGGCGAGGCCGGGCGGGCGCCCGCCTACACCGACGCGGTCGCCGGCGGCGACCTGCCGGGAGGCTACGGGGCGGACGACGGTGCCGGCGTCCACTACGTCGACGGGGTGCCCACCAACTTCATCGCCGAGGCCACCGGCAAGCGGGTCTACCGGGTGATGCCGTCCGACCTGCCGACCGCCAGCGGCGTCCTGGTGGAACCCCAGCAGATGACGGTGCTCTGAGCCGTTCCGATCGGGGTCAGCGGAAGATCAGCGTCCGCTGCACGATGAAGTTGACCGTGGTGGCCACACCCTGCGCGATCACGAAGCCGACGACCCGGGCGACCAGCTCGTTGCCGGTCGCAGAGAGCAGCCACGGGTAGCAGAGCGTCCACAGGCCGACCTGGACGGCGAAGGTGATCGCGTACAGCGCGACCACGGCAGCGAAGCGGCGCTTGGACGGCTCGGCCTGGAACGTCCAGCGACGGTTGATCAGGTACGCGGTGGTCGTCCCGGCGATGAACGAGAACACCTTCGCCCAGGTGTAGTCCAGGCCGAGCGCCATGAAGGCGTTCAGCAGGCCGAAGTCGACCACCGCGGACAATCCGCCGGTGACCACGAACTGGACCAGCTGGGTGCGCAGCGCCAGCCGGGTGGTCGCCTCCGACCCGGACGCCGCCTGCTCCTCCGTCACGCCGCCGCTCAATCGTCGCGCGCCTGGGGGTTCTGGATCGGGTCGTCGCCGCCGAAGAGCAGTTCGGTCATCACGACGTGCACGCGCTCGACGTCCGGGATGTCGTTCAGGGTGACGGGCTGGTCGGCCGCGGTGGTGAGCACGAGGGTGCCGCAACCGAGCAGCTGGTCGATCGGGCCGCGCTGGTAGGCGACGTTGTTGATCCGGCTCAGCGGCATGTCGTGACCGGTCTTGACCAGGATCCCGCGGCGGGTGATGATCCGGCGGTTCGTGAAGGTGTAGGTGCTGGTCAGCCACTTCAGGAACGGCACGACCACCCACAGCACGAGTGCGACCAGCGCGATCACGATCATCACCCAGCGCAACCAGTCCCAGCCGGCGACCAGCGGGATCGCGAACGCGAAGCCGCTCAGCACCGCGATCACCAGCAGCAGCAGGACGGGGACGATCAGGGCCTTCACGTGGGTGCGCAAGTGCAGCACCACGACCTCGCCCTTGCCCAGGAGTTGCGGATCCAGACCCATGGGGTCAATGGTGACACAGCCGCGCCCGGCGCTGGCGCTCCCTGCTCAGCGCAGGTGCACCACGTCACCGGCGGCGAAGGGGCGCTCGACACCGGCCACGCGCACCAGCAGGCGGCCCTCGGCGTCCACGCCGGTCGCGTCACCCTCGACGAACTCCTCCGCCGAGAGCTGCACCCGCACCGGCCGGCCCACGCTCGAGCAGCGGGCGGCGTACTCGGCACGCAGGTCCGTTCCGGTGAGCCAGCGCACGTACCAGGCGCCCAGAGCCTCGAGCACGGCCGCAACCAGGGCCGTCTCGTCCACCACGCCCCCGGCCAGCGCCACCGACGTGGCCGTCGGCACCGGCAACTCGTCCTCGGCGAGGGTGGTGTTGATGCCCATCCCCAGCACCGCGGCGGGCGGGCCCCCGGCGTCCACCCGCTCGGCCAGGATGCCGCACAGCTTGCGTCCACCGGCCAGCACGTCGTTGGGCCACTTCAGCTCCACAGCCAGCCCGGCCGCAGCCCGCAGCCCGTCCGCCACGGCCAGACCGGTGAGCAGCGGCAGCCACAGCCAGCGCGCGGCCGGCACCGGCGCCGGCGGACGCAGCAGCACCGAGAGGGCGAGCGACGTTCCCGGCGGCGCCTCCCAGACCCGGGTGAACCGGCCGCGTCCGGCGCTCTGGTGGTCGGAGACCAGCACCGTCCCGGAAGCTGCCCCGGCCCGGGCGGCGGCAGCCAGGTCGGCATTCGTCGAGCCCGTGGTGGCCACGGACGCGACCTCGACCCACACCGAACCCGGACGCACCAGTGCCCGGGAAAGCTCGACCGCGTCAACACGGGGAGAGTTCGGCGCGGGATTCACGCCCAGACCCTATGCCCGGGCGGGTGTCCCGGCAGTACTGTCTCCCCATGGCGCAGGACATCCACACCACCCGCGGGAAGCTGGCCGAACTCGGCGAACGCAAGGAACAGGCGCTCAACCCGTCCAGCCCGGCGGCGGTGGAGAAGGTGCACGCGCAAGGCAAGATGACCGCGCGCGAGCGGATCAACGCCTTGCTCGACAAGGGCTCCTTCGCCGAATTCGACCGGTTCTCCCGGCACCGCGCCAAGGCCTTCGGGATGGAGGAGAAGCGGCCCTACACCGACGGCGTGATCACGGGCGTCGGCGCCATCCACGGCCGACCGGTGTGCGTGTTCAGCCAGGACGTGACCATCTTCGGCGGCGCGCTCGGCGAGGTGTACGGGGAGAAGATCGTGAAGATCCTCGACTTCGCGATCAAGACCGGCTGCCCGATCATCGGCATCAACGAGGGCGGCGGCGCCCGGATCCAGGAGGGAGTGGTCTCGCTCGACCTGTACTCCCAGATCTTCCGCCGCAACACCCTCGCCTCCGGGGTGATCCCGCAGATCTCGTTGATCATGGGCGCAGCGGCCGGAGGGCACGTCTACTCCCCCGCCCTCACCGACTTCGTGGTGATGGTCGACCAGACCTCGCAGATGTTCATCACCGGCCCGAACGTGATCAAGACCGTGACCGGCGAGGACGTGACCATGGAGGAGCTCGGCGGCGGCCGCACGCACTCCACGAAGTCCGGCAACTCCCACTACCTCGCCGCCGACGAACTCGACGCGATCGAGTACGTCCGCCAGCTGCTCACCTACCTGCCCCAGAACAACCTGGAGGATCCGCCCGTCTTCGACGAGGAGGAGGCCGACCTCACCATCACCGAGCACGACCTGGTGCTGGACACGCTGATGCCCGACTCGCCGAACCAGCCCTACGACATGCACGAGGTGATCGAACGGGTGCTGGACGACGACGAGTTCCTCGAGGTGCACAAGCTGTATGCGCCGAACATCATCTGCGGCTTCGGGCGGGTCGAGGGACGCGCGGTCGGCGTGATCGCGAACCAGCCGATGGTCTTCGCCGGCTGCCTGGACATCAAGGCCTCAGAGAAGGCGGCCCGGTTCGTCCGCACCTGCGACGCCTTCAACATCCCGATCCTGACCTTCGAGGACGTGCCCGGGTTCCTCCCCGGCACCGACCAGGAGTGGGACGGGATCATCCACCGGGGCGCCAAGCTGATCTACGCCTACGCAGAGGCCACCGTGCCGCTGGTCACGATCATCACCCGCAAGGCCTACGGGGGTGCGTACTGCGTGATGGGCTCCAAGCCGCTCGGCGCGGACGTGAACCTCGCCTGGCCGACCGCGCAGATCGCGGTGATGGGCGCAGAGGGCGCGGTGAACATCCTCTACCGGCGTGAGCTCGCGGACGCCGAGGATCCTGCGGCCCGGCGCACCGAGCTGATCGACGAGTACAACGACGAGCTGGCCAATCCCTACGTCGCGGCCGAGCGCGGCTACGTGGACAAGGTGATCTACCCGCACGAGACGAGGGCCCAGGTGATCCGGGTGCTGCGCCTGCTGCGGACCAAGCGCATGCAGCTGCCGCCCAAGAAGCACGGGAACATCCCGCTGTGAGCGGCACGCCGGCCGAGGCGGGCCAGCCGCTGGTGCAGGTCGTCTCGGGGAGCCCGACCGACGAGGAACTCGCCGCCCTCGGCGCGGTGATCGTGGCGCTGCGCCGGGAGCGTCCGGATCCCCACGTGCCGGTGACCAGCACGCTGGCCGGCGGCTGGCGCTCGTACTGGCACACGGTGCGCACGCCGCTGGTGCCGGGCCGCGAAGCCTGGCGGAGCAGCTTCCGCCTCTGACCACCCACCCGACCGAGAGGGCATCGCATGGGAGCCATCGAGGACGCCCTGGGCGGGCCTTCGCCGTACCGACCGCCGAGCCGGCGTTCGCCGGAAGGCCCGGCCGCTGACGCGGTGCCGGGGCTGGTTCTGGCCTCGGCCTCGCCGGCCCGGCTCGAAACCCTGAGGAACGCGGGCCTGGCCCCGCGGGTGGTGGTCTCGGAGGTCGACGAGGACGCCTTCACCGCGCCCGACGTCACCGGGCTGGTGGCCGTCCTGGCCCGGGCCAAGGCGGAAGCGGTGGCGGTCGCCCTGGCCGCGTCCGGGGAGGACCTGCTCGTCGTGGGCTGCGACTCCCTGCTCGAACTGGACGGCGAGCCGCTCGGCAAGCCGGGCACGCCCGAGGAGGCGGTCCGCCGCTGGCGCCAGATGCGCGGCCGGACAGGCCACCTGCACACCGGCCACCACGTGATCCGGCTCGGCGCGTCCGCGCGCACCGCGTCCGGGGTCGCGACCACAGGGGTGAGCTTCGCCGACCTCTCGGACGCCGAGATCGACGCCTACGTGGCGACCGGGGAGCCGCTGCGGGTGGCGGGCGCGTTCACCATCGACGGCCTCGGCGGGGCGTACGTCCGCGGCGTGGACGGCGACCCCCACACCGTGGTCGGGATCAGCCTGCCGCTGCTGCGCGACCTGTTCGCGCAACTCGGTGTGGACTGGCACACGCTCTGGGATGCGGAGCGCCGCTAGCCTTGGAGGGCCATGACGAACACTGAGAACCTCCCCGAGGCGGACCGGAAGAAGTCCGTAATGCCCGCCTGGCTGCGGGCGATGCGGCCCAAGCAGTGGGTGAAGAACGTCCTCGTGCTCGCCGCCCCGCTGGCCGCAGGGCAGCTGCTCCAGCCGGCGGTCCTGCTCGCGTCGGCGTGGGCGTTCGTGTCGTTCTCCCTGGTCAGCGCGTCGATCTACCTGATCAACGACAGCCGCGACGTCGAGGCGGACCGGCTGCACCCGAAGAAGCGGTTCCGTCCGATCGCCGCCGGGGAGCTCTCGATCCCGACCGCCTACGTGCTCGCCGCGATCACGGTGGCCGCGTCACTGGCGATCGGGTTCTGGGTGGCGCCGCTGCTCGGGGTGACCCTCGCGTCCTACTGGGTGCTGCAGGTGATCTACTCGCTGTTCCTCAAGCACCAGCCGATCATCGACCTGGCCATGGTGGCGGCCGGCTTCCTGCTCCGCGCGGTCGCCGGCGGCGTCGCCGCGGGTCTGCCGCTGTCGCAGTGGTTCCTGCTGGTGGCGTCCTTCGGCTCGCTGTTCATGGTCGCGGGCAAGCGCTACTCCGAACTCAAGGAGCTCGGCACCGAAGCCGGCACCCGGGCCAGCCTCGAGCGCTACACGAAGTCCTACCTTCGCGAGGTCTGGTCGGTGTCGATCGCCATCGTGATCATGTCGTACAGCCTGTGGGCGTTCGAGCAGGCGAAGACGCAGCTGTGGGGCATTCCCTGGACGACGATCTCGATCGCTCCGTTCACCCTCGCCGTGCTGCGCTACGCGATGAAGATCGACCAGGGTCAGGCCGGTGAGCCCGAGGACGTGGTCCTCTCCGATCCGATCCTGCAGGTGCTCGCCGTGCTCTGGGTGATCCCGGTAGCCGTCGCGGTGTTCGGATGAACCGCCCGGTCGCGCTGGTGACCGGGGCGTCCCGGGGCATCGGACGCGCGGTCGCGCAGGCTCTGTCCCCCACCCACCACGTCCTGGTCGGCGGCAGGGATGCCGACCAGGTGGGCGAGGTGGCACGGTCGCTGGCCTCCGCCGAGCCGTTCGTCGTCGACCTCACCGACGAGCCGGCTGTGACGGCCGCGCTGGCGGGCGTCGAACGGATGGACGTCCTGGTGCACTCGGCGGGACTGGTTGCGTTCGGGCCACTGGCCGATTCGACCACCAGGGAGTGGCGCGAGCTGCTCGAGGTGAACGTGATCGCACCGGTCACCCTGACCCGCCTGCTGCTGCCGGCCCTGCGGGCAGCCCACGGGCTCGTGGTGTTCATCAACTCCGGTGCCGGGCTGGTCACGCATCGCGGCTTCTCCGCCTACTCGGCGTCCAAGTATGCGTTGACCGGGCTCGCGGATGCGCTGCGACTGGACGAGCGCGGCCGGGTGCGGGTCACCTCGATCCATCCCGGACGGGTGGCCACGGACATGCAGGCCCAGCTCAGCGCGTTGCAGGGCATGCCGTACGTCCCGGACGCCCACCTCGACCCCGCGGAGGTCGCCCGCGCCGTCCGGGTGGCTGTGGACGCGCCTCCCAACACCAGCCTGGACAGCATCCGGATCAACCCCGTCTAGCGGATCGCCGAAACGTTCACGTACCTCGCGGTTGCCGTTCGGCGAGCGTCCGCCGTTGCGGGGAGCGCCTCTGCGAAGCCGGGATCAGCGCTCGAGGCCGAGGGCGACCCCGAAGCCGAGCATGGCGACACCGGCAATCCCGTCCACGACCCGGCCACCGCGCCGGCTGGTCAGGAAGCCGCGCACGGCCTGCGCGCCGAGAATCACGATCGTGAACCAGGCCATGCCCATCAACACGTGCACGCCCGCCAGCAGGGCGCCGACCGCCACCGGCGGATAGCCGGCCGGAAGGAACAGCGGCAGCACGGTCAGGTAGAAAACACCGACCTTCGGGTTCAGCAGGTCGGTGAGCGCGCCCTTCACGAACGATTCCCGCGGCGAGTCGGCCACTGCGCCGGCGAGCTTGTCCTGCGGCAGCTCGCGGCGTACGGCGGAGCGCAGGTAGGTGAAGGCGAGGTAGGCAAGGAAGGCCACCCCTGCCCAGCGCAGCACCGCGAAGGCGAGCTGGGAGGCGACCAGCAGGGCGGCGACACCGGCCGCCGCCGCCACGCCCCAGACCAGGGCGCCGAAGCCGATCCCCGCCGCCGCGGCGAAGGCCGTCCGCCGACCGGCGCGGATGGCCTGCCGCAGCACGAACAGGGTGTCCAGCCCCGGCGTCACCGTGACCACAGCGGCCAGCAGCGAGAAGCCGAGGAGCGACTGGGCCAGCGTCATGGCGGCATCGTAGGAGCACCGGTGGCCGAAAAGGAGAACCGTCCCCTTCTCGGCCACCGGGTCTCATGGCCGAAAAGGGGACGGTTCTCCTTTTCGGCCACCAGGTCAGAGCCAGTCGACCTTCCGGAACAGGATGTAGAGGCCGACCGTGCCGAGCAGCATCAGAACCACGCTCTGCAGCAGTCCGGACACCGCCCCGAACCCGGGGTAGGGGAGGTTCTGGCCGAACCAGCCGGTGACCGCGGTGGGGACGGCGATGATCGCGGCCCACGCGGCCAGCTTCTTCATCACCTCGTTCAGCCGGGCGTCCTGCAGCGACAGGTTCGTCTCGAACACGCTGGAGACCATGTCGCGCAGGCTCTCCGTCCACTCCGCCGCCCGGATCACGTGGTCGTAGAGGTCGTTGAAGTGACCGTCCAGTTCGCCGGAGAGGGTCTGCCGGCCGTCCGAGCGGAACCGCATCACCGACGTGACCACCTCGCGCATCGGCAGCACCACCCGGCGCAGCTCGACCAGCGCCTTGCGCAGCGCGAACACCCGCTGCTGGATCGTCCGGGTCTTGATCGCGGGGTCGAACAGCAGGTCCTCGAGATCCTCCAGCTGGTCGTCCATGGCCTCGATGGTCTCGAAGTGGCCGTCGACCAGGTGGTCGAGCAGACCATGGACGAGGGCCGCGACCCCGCGGTCGAGCAGGCCGTCGTCGACCCACCGGGCCAGCACCCCGTCCATGTCCACCCGCTCGCCGGGACGGACTGTGATCAGCGCGTTGCCCAGCACGAACGCCGAGACCCGGCCAACCTCCAGCCCGGCGACACCGCCGTCCGCCGGGGGCTCCAGCCGGGTCGAGTAGCAGGTGAGGAAGAGGTGGTTCGGGTGCCAGCTCGCCTTCGGGCGCTCGCGCGGCGAGACCGCGTCCTCGACCGCGAGCGGGTCGAACCCGAGTTCGCCCGCGAGGGACGCCAGCACGTCCGGTTCAGGCTGCACGAGGTCGAGCCAGACCAGTATGTTCGGCTCGGCCAGCCAGTGGTCGAGGTCGGCCAGTGGGAAGTCCGCGGCCACCTCGACACCGTTGCGCCACGCCCGGCTGCGGCAGGTGCTCACACCGGCAAGCATCGCACCGTACTGGCCTGTACGAGCTCATCCACGCGGCGCCGCCGCCGTATCGCCCAACCCCCGCAAGGGGGTAGATTCCCAGACGTGGAGATCGACCTGACCGCCGAAGTCGGCCACGGTCTGGGCGAACCCGCAACGCAGGCCGACGCGGTGCTGTGGCCTCTGCTCAGCACCGCACTCGTTCCCTGTGGCGTCCACTCCGGCGACCCGAGTTCGATCCTGCGCGCCTGCAGCCTGGCGGTCACCCGGGAGGCCGCGCTCGGTGCGGCCGTCGGCTACGCCGACCGGGTCGGCGCCGGTGAACGCTTCGTCGACTACGACCCCGAAGACCTCGCCGCGACGATCATCTACCAGTTGGGGGCGCTGGACGGGCTGGCTCTCGCCGAGCAGGCCCGGGTCACCTGCGTCCGCGCCGGCGGGGCGCTGTTCGACGCGGTGCGCACCGACCGCAACCACGCCTGGGCGCTGGTCAACGCCGTCCTCGACTACGACCCCACGCTGACCATCATCGGCCTGCCCGACTCCCGGCTGCTGCAGACGGCAGAGCGCAACGGGCTTTCGATCGCCCGCGAGTTCCAGCCGCACCGGCTGCTGAACGCCAACGGGTCGCTGGGTGCGGTGGTCACCGAACCGGAAGCGGTTGCCCGGCGTGCGCTCGACGCGGTGGCCTCCGGCGGCTACGACACCATCCGGCTGCCCTGGCACACCTCCGCCGAGCGGGCGTGCGCGAAAGCCGTGCACACCGCGCTCGTCGAGGCCGGGCACACGATCACCACCCCACAGGCCCCCGCACAGCCCGAACTGCCCGTGCACCTCGCGGTCGCCGGAAGGATGAGTTCGGCCTGAGCTGCGATCTCCCGGCCCGTCCGCCGTCCCGGAATCCGTGGTAACGATTCTTGTCGGAATCCCACAATCATTGCCCAAGGTTCTTGGCTACACGCTCACGAATCTTGGTGATTCCACTGCATCTGCCCGATTCGGCTCGCACACGGGGGTGCGGACGTGGCAGGGTGCGTGCGGGCCCACTCCAGACCCGGGCCCCGACCGACCGTCCTGACCCAGGAGGCCCCGTGTTCCAGCGGATCGCGATCGTCAACCGTGGCGAGGCGGCGATGCGGCTCATCCACGCCGTTCGCGACCTGAACGCGGAGCAGCCCGACGCACCGCCGATCACGACGATCGCCCTGTACACCGATGCCGAGCGCACCGCCCGGTTCGCACGCGAGGCCGACGAGGCCTACCCGATCGGTCCGGCAGTGACCCGTCCCTACCTGAACCATGACCTGCTCGCTCGTGCCCTGACCGAGACCCGCGCGGACGCGGTCTGGGTGGGCTGGGGCTTCGTCGCGGAGGACTCAGCGTTCGCCGACCTGGTCACCTCGCTCGGGATCACCTTCATCGGCCCCTCCGGCGAGGCCATGCGCAAGCTCGGCGGCAAGATCGGCAGCAAGCTGATCGCCGAGGAGGTCGGCGTGCCGGTGGCGCCGTGGAGTCGCGGCGGCGTGGACACCCTGGACGAGGCGCTCGCCGCGGCCGAGCGGATCGGCTACCCGCTGATGCTCAAGGCCACCGCCGGCGGCGGCGGGCGGGGCATCCGCCGCGTGGACTCGCCCGACGAACTGAGCGACGCCTTCCAGCGCACCCGCGACGAGGCGCAGCGCGCCTTCGGCTCCGGGGTTGTGTTCCTGGAGAAGCTGGTCACCGGCGCCCGGCACGTCGAGGTGCAGGTGATCGCGGACGGCCAGGGCACGGCCTGGGCGCTGGGCGTCCGGGACTGCTCGGTGCAGCGCCGCAACCAGAAGGTCATCGAAGAGTCCGCCTCGCCGCTGCTGGACGCCGGCCAGGTGGCCGAACTGAAGGCGTCCGCCGAGCGGCTGGCGCTGGCCGTCGACTACCGCGGTGCGGCCACGGTGGAGTTCCTCTACCACCCGGCCGATCGGGAGTTCGCGTTCCTCGAGGTGAACACCAGGCTGCAGGTCGAGCACCCGATCACCGAGGTGACCAACGACTTCGACCTGGTCAAGGCGCAGTTGCACGTCGCAGCGGGTGGACGGCTGGTCGGCCGCCCGGTCGAGCAGGGCCACGCCATCGAGGCGCGGCTCAACGCCGAGGATCCCGACCGGGACTTCGCGCCCTCCCCGGGCACGATCACCCGCCTCGACTTCCCGGCCGGACCGGGCATCCGGGTGGACACCGGCGTGGCCGAGGGCGACACCATCCCCGCCGACTTCGACTCGATGATCGCCAAGGTGATCGCCTCCGGCAGCACCCGCGCCGAGGCTCTGGGGCGGCTCCGCCGCGCGCTGGCCGAGACCACCGTGATCATCGAGGGCGGCGCGACCAACAAGAGCTTCATCCTCGAGTTGCTCGACCGTCCTGAGGTGGCCGGGCCGAAGGCCGCGGCCGGCGCGAGCGGGGACGCCGGTCACGAGTGGGCCGACACCGGCTGGATCGACCGCACCCGCGCGGCGGGCGGCCTGGTCGCCGACCGGTTCTCCGGCATCGCGCTGGTGGCCGCGGCGATCGAGGCGTCCGAGGAGGCGGAACGACTCGAGATCGCCCGTCTGCTGGAGACCGCCCACGGGGGCCGGCCGCAGGCGCAGCACGCGTCCGGCCTCTCCGTGGACCTGAAGCTGCGCGGCGCAGCCCACACCCTGGTGGTCTTCCGCACCGGACCCGACCGGTACCGGGTGCGGGTCGGCGAGCAGACGGTGGACGCGAGCCTGGAGCGGCTCGACGACGTCCACGGACGCCTGGTGGTCGGGTCGCAGCGGTTCCGGATCGTCACCCAGACCCATGGGCCGGTGCACCTGGTCGAGGTCAACGGCATCACCCATCGGGTCTCCCGCGACGAGGGCGGCGTGCTCCGCTCACCCGCCCCCGCGCTGGTGGTGGCCACGCCGGTCTCGGTCGGCGACGAGGTCGCGGCCGGCACCCCGGTCGTGGTGCTGGAGTCGATGAAGATGGAGACGGTGATCGCCGCCCCGTTCGCGGCCAGGGTGCGCGAGCTGCACGTGATGACCGGCAGCCAGGTCGAGAGCCTCGCCCCGCTCATCCGGCTGGAGCCGCTCGACGGCGACGACAGCGAGGCGACCTCCGAGGGCGCCGAGATCGAGCTGCCCGAAGCCGGCTCCGAGGAGTCCGCCCCGGCCCGGGCCACCCGGCTGCTCGCCGAGCTGTCCGCGCACCTGATGGGCTACGACGTCGACCACGCGGCCGGCGTTCTGGCCGACTACCTGGCCGCCAGGGACGAGGCACGCGCCCAGGGCGCCGACGTGCTCGCCGGCGAGATCGCACTGGTCACGCTGTTCGCCGACCTCGCCGGGCTGAGCCGGAACCGTCCCGCCGGCGAGCAGGGCAACACCGAGCTGCGGATCCACTCCGACCGCGAGCACTTCCACGGCTACCTGCAGAGCCTGGACGCCTCCCGTGCCGGGCTGCCGGACGCGTTCGTCGAACGGCTCGGCCGCGCACTCGCCCACTACGGCGTCACCGAACTCGACCGGACCCCGGCCCTGGAGGACGCGGTATTCCGGATCTTCCTCGCCCAGCAGCGGGTCGCCCAGGATGTGCAGGTGGTGCTCGCCGTCCTCGACCGGTGGATCGGCGAGCCCGCCCCCGCCACCGGCGTCGTGACCTCCGCGCGGGGCGAACTGGAGCGCCTGGTCCGGGCCACCCAGCGCCGCTTCCCCGCGGTCAGCGACGTCGCCCGGTCGGTACGGTTCCGCTGGTTCGACCAGCCGCAGGTGGACGCCGAGCGCGAGCAGGTGCTCGCCGCGGTCGCCAGCCAGGTCGCAGACCTCGCCGCCCACCCGGACGCTCCCGACTACGCCGAGCGGATCGCGGCGCTGTCCGCGATCCCGGAGCGCCTCGTGCTCACCCTGGCCGAGCGACTGGGGTCCGGAGTCAGCCCGCACGAGCCGCTGCTCGAGGTGCTGATCCGCAAGCACTACACGGACCACGGACTCTCCGGGGTGAACGCCACCACCGTCGCGAACCGGTCGGTCGTCACGGCCGACTACGAGCTGCCGAACCGGCCGACCCGGATCGTGAGCACCCTGGCCACCGACGCCGAGCTGGACGCGGACGGCCCGGTCGCCGCGATCGTGGCCGAACAGCTCCGGCTGCGACGGCCAGGCCTGGGAGCAGTCGTCGAGCTCTACGTCGGCTGGCCGGCGCTGCCCGAGCGGGCCCAGCTCGCTGCCGGACTGCTCCCCCGGCTCACGGCCTGGGACCTGCCCGGCGGGGTCCGCCGGATCACGGTGGCCGCCTGCGCCCCCGACGGCGAGACCGACTACGTCACGTTCCGGTCCGACGCGTCGGGCGCCCTCTCCGAGGACCCCCGCGTGCGCGGCGTGCACCCGATGGTGTTCCGACGACTGAACCTGTGGCGGTTGCGCGAGTTCGACGCCACCCGGATTCCCGCGCCACGCGGCGTCCTGCTGTTCGACTGCGTCGCGAAGAGCAACCCGGACGACCGCCGCCTGGTCGCGATGGCTGAGGTGAACCAGCTCGCGGCCGTCCGCGACGGCAAGGGCCGGCTGCTCGGCCTGCCCCACGCCGAGCGCGCCGTGGAGAACTGCCTGGAGGCGATCCGGCGCACCCGGGCCGCGCGCGGTTCGGCGGGCAGCCGGCTCGACATGAACCACGTCTGGGTCTACGTGTGGCCCGAGATCGACCTCGACCTGCGGGACGTCACCGCCCTGCAGCACAAGATCACGCCGTTGTCGGACGGCACCGGCATCGAGGAGGTGCTTGCCGAGGGCACCTTTGTGAGCGAAGGCCTGGCGCCGACCCGGCTCGCGATCCGGTTCCGGGCGAAGGCGGGGACGGGCGTGGTCGCGTCCGTCGAACCGCCGCCGACCGAGCCGCTGCAGCCGCTGGACGACTACGCGGCCAAGGTGCTGCGGGCACGCCGGCGCGGCCTGGTCTACCCGTACGAACTCTCCGAGACCCTCGCCGGCCCCGGCGGCACGCTGGTCGAGCTCGACCTGGCCGACGACGGCGGGCCCGACCGCCTGGTCGAGGTGCAGCGTCCACCGGGCCGCAACCGGGCCGGCATCATCTGCGCCAGGGTGACCACGCCCACCCCGCTGTATCCGGAGGGGATCACGCGGATCGTGCTGTCCGGAGACCCGACCCGCGGCCTCGGCGCGGTCGCGGAGCCCGAGTGCCGGCGGATCATCGCCGCGCTGGACCTGGCTTCCGAACTCGACGTGCCGGTCGAGTGGTACACGCTCAGTTCCGGGGCGAGGATCTCCATGGACTCCGGCACAGAGAACATGGACTGGGTGGGCGCGGCGCTGCGCCGGATCGTGGAGTTCACCCAGGCCGGGCGCGAGATCAACGTCGTGGTGGCGGGCATCAACGTCGGAGCGCAGCCGTACTGGAACGCCGAGGCGACCATGCTGATGCACACCAGGGGCATCCTCGTGATGACGCCGGACTCGGCGATGGTGCTCACCGGAAAGCAGTCGCTCGACTTCTCCGGCGGTGTTTCGGCCGAGGACAACTTCGGGATCGGCGGGTACGACCGGGTGATGGGTCCCAACGGCCAGGCGCAGTACTGGGCTTCCGACCTGGCCGGGGCGTTCGAGATCCTGATGCGGCACTACGACCACACCGTCGTAGTGGCGGGCGAGGCAGGGCCGCGGCGCGCACCCACCTCGGATCCGATCGATCGCGATGTAACGGATTACCCGCATCAGCTCGCGGGCAGTGACTTCAGTACGGTGGGCCAGATCTTCTCTCCCGCGCACAACCCGGACCGGAAGAAGGCGTTCGACATCCGCACGGTGATCGCTGCGGTCTGTGACGCCGACCACCCGAGGGTGGAGCGTTGGGCCGGCATGGCCGACGCCGACACCGCGGTCGTGGTGGACGCACGGATCGGCGGCTACTCTGCGGCCGTGCTCGGCATCGAGAGCCGTCCGGTGCCGCGGGCCGGCTTCCCGCCGACGGACGGGCCGGACACCTGGACCGCGGGCACCCTGTTCCCGAGGTCCAGCAAGAAGGCCGCGCGGGCGATCAACGCGGCGTCCGGCAACCGGCCACTGGTCGTGCTCGCCAACCTGTCCGGGTTCGACGGGTCGCCGGAGTCGATGCGGAACCTGCAACTGGAGTACGGCGCCGAGATCGGCAGGGCGATCGTCAACTTCACCGGTCCGATCGTGTTCGTCGTGATCAGCCGTTACCACGGCGGTGCGTTCGTGGTGTTCAGCAAGCGGCTCAACGAGAACATGACCGTGCTGGCCGTGGAGGGCTCGTTCGCGTCGGTGATCGGCGGCGCGCCGGCGGCGGCGGTGGTGTTCGCCGGCGACGTGGCCAAGCGGACGGCGGCCGACCCGCGGGTGGCCACGCTCGAGGCGAGGCTGCGCACCGCGCACTCCCCCGACCGGGCCGCGCTCCAGCTCGAACTCGCGGACGCCCGGGCTGTCGTCCGTGCGGAGAAGATCAGCGAGGTCGCGGCCGAGTTCGACGCGGTGCACAGCATCCACCGCGCGGTCCGGGTGGGTTCGGTCGACCGGGTGATCAGCGCCGCGGAACTGCGTCCGGCGATCATCGAGGCGATCGCCTCCCGGCTCGGCTGAGCGGACGTCCGGGCACCAGGTCGTTCAACGCGCGCACGCGCTGGCTCGCGGTGCTCCGCGCAGTGCTTCCCTCCCCTCTCGTCGCGACTCCCCGTTCGGGCCATGCTCCCGCGCCGCCCTCACTCCTCGTCTAGACTCCGGCTCGGGTGCCCGTTCAGGAGGAATCGATGCCGATCACGAAGGTACTGGTGGCCAACCGCGGCGAGATCGCGGTGCGGGTGGTCCGAGCCGCCCGGGACGCGGGGCTGGCCAGCGTGGCCGTCTACGCCGATCCGGACGCCAACGGGCTGTTCGTGCGGCTCGCCGACGAGGCGTTCGCCCTCAACGGGCTGACCCCGGCCGAGACCTACCTCGACATCGCCAAGATCCTCGCCATCGCCGAGCGCTCCGGCGCCGACGCCGTCCACCCCGGCTACGGCTTCCTCGCCGAGAACGCCGGTTTCGCACGGGCCGTGATCGACGCCGGCCTGACCTGGATCGGCCCTCCGCCCGCTGCGATCGAGTCCCTCGGCGACAAGGTGCAGGCCCGGCACATCGCGGCCAGGGTGGGCGCACCGCTGGTGCCCGGGACGGCCGACCCGGTCGCGAACGCCGACGAGGTGGTCGCCTTCGCGACCGAGCACGGCTTGCCGATCGCGATCAAAGCCGCCTATGGCGGCGGAGGTCGCGGCCTGAAGGTGGCGCGGACGCTGGCCGAGATCCCCGAACTGTTCGACTCCGCCACGCGCGAGGCCGTGACCGCCTTCGGGCGCGGCGAGTGCTTCGTCGAGCGTTACCTCGACCGGCCCCGCCACGTGGAGACCCAGTGCCTGGCCGACGCGCACGGCAACGTCGTGGTGGTGTCCACCCGCGACTGCTCGCTGCAGCGACGGCACCAGAAGCTCGTCGAGGAGGCCCCCGCGCCATTCCTGACCGACGAGCAGCAGGAGCGGCTCTACAGCTCGAGCAAGGCGATCCTGCGCGAGGCCGGCTACGTCGGCGCGGGCACGTGCGAGTTCCTGGTCGGCCAGGACGGCACGATCAGCTTCCTCGAGGTGAACACGCGGCTGCAGGTGGAGCACCCGGTCTCGGAAGAGGTCACCGGGATCGACCTGGTACGCGAGATGTTCCGGATCGCCGACGGCGAGGAGCTCGGCTACTCCGACCCGTCCGCCCGCAGTCACTCGATCGAGTTCCGGATCAACGCCGAGGACCCGGGCCGCGCGTTCATGCCCGCACCCGGCACGCTGACCGCGTGGCAGCCCCCGTGCGGACCGGGCGTCCGGGTCGACTCCGGCTACCAGACCGGCATGGCCGTGCCCGGATCGTTCGACTCGCTGGTGGCGAAGATCATCGTCACCGGCACCGACCGCGACCAGGCGATCGCACGGTCGCGCCGGGCGCTGGCGGAGACGGTGCTGGACGGCATGCCGTCGGTGATCCCGTTCCACAGGGCGGTTCTGGAGGATCCGGCGTTCGTCGCGGCGGAGGGGGCCTTCGGCGTCCATACGCGCTGGATCGAGACCGAGTTCGCCACGCCGATCGAGCCGTACACCGGCACCATGGGCGAGACCGGGCCGGTCGAGAGCGACACCTATGTCGTCGAGGTGAACGGGCGGCGCCTCGAAGTGCGGCTGCCCGCCTCGCTGGCGGCGCCCGCGGCGAAGCCGACGGCCAAGCGGCCGACCCGGCGCAGCACGGGCGGAGCGAAGGCGAAGGCTCCTTCGTCCAACGAACTCACCGCGCCCATGCAGGGCACGATCGTGAAGGTGTCGGTCGTCGACGGCGACGAGGTCACCGAGGGCGACCTGGTGGTGGTGCTGGAGGCCATGAAGATGGAGCAGCCGATCACCGCGCACCGTTCCGGCGTCATCGCCCACCTCTCCGCGACCGTCGGCGACCCGGTCACGTCCGGCCAGGTCCTGCTGGAGATCGTCGACCCCTCCTGACCCCGAGCCCCGGGGACGGCTCAGCAGGCTCGCAGGGCTGCGGCGAGTTCGGCGTTGCGGACGGCGAAGGCGCGCCACCGCGCCGGGGTGGCGGACGCCGCCCGCTCCCCCGCCTCGCGTGAGCTGGGTCGGCTCGTCCAGCGGTCGAGGCGGTCGCCGGACGCACGCACGGTGACCAGCACCCCGTCCGCCCAACCGGCGACGACCAGACCCTCCGTGCATCCGGTGACGCGCTGTGGGGCGACCAGCCAGACCACGGCCGCGGTTTCCTCCACCACCTGCCCGGCCACCTCGAAGGCGAGCTGCGCGGCGGCCTGGTCCCTCGCACCGGCGAGCCGGAGGCGCAGTTCGTCGATCGCGTCCGGATCCCGCGCCAGCACCGCCCGGATCCGCTCGGCGAACCGGCCGAGGTCCGCCGGTACGACACCGCGGGCCTCAGCCAGCGATCCCGCCGCCGCATCCAGCCGCTGCCCGGCAAGCTCCAGCGGCCACACCCGCAGCAACCCGCGGCGGGCGAGCGCCAGCCGCTCGACACCGAGGTACGGCCCGAACGCCGATGCCGGCGGGTCCGTCTCCGCCACGACCAGCCGGAGCAGGGGGCGTGCCGGATCCGCGTCCAGTTCCAGCCACCCGACGAGCTCGAGGCCGCCCCGGATCCGGTTCCACCGCGGCAGCGCACGTTCCAGCAGGTTCCGCTCGAGCCACGCCGCCTCGGGCACGGACGCGCAGACGACCGCCTCGACCCGCCTCACCTGGGGCACCATCCGGCGCAGGTGGGGACGGTCGGCGAGGTCACCGGCGTAGGAACGGACCCTGGCCCGCAGGTCGCTCGCCCGGCCCACGTAGATCACCCGGTCCCGATCGTCGCGGAACCGGTACACCCCGGGCTCAGCGGGCATCACAGCGGCTGCCCGCCGCACCACTTCCCGCCCGGTCACGCCAGCATGAAAGCACCGGACGGCGCCGGCCGCGGCTCAGCGCGCCGTCCGGCCGGCGAGTTCGGCGAAGTGGTCGGCGAGGTGGTGCTCGCCGAACGGCTCCCCGACCGCGTCCTGGGTGAGGCCCTCGGCGAAGAACCGGGCGAGGTCCCCCGGTCGCTCGCCCAGCCGGGACGCCACCCACACCGCCGCGGCGAGCACGCCCTTCGGCACCGTGACCATCCGCTCGGGCCGGCCCGCGGCGGCGAGCGCCAGCCGGCCGATCTCGGGGTAGGTGAACACATCGGGGCCGCCCACGTCCCAGCTGCCGCTCACATCGCCCAGATGGTCGACGCAGAACCGGGCCAGGTCGGCTCCGTGGATCGGCGACACCCGCACGTCGCCCGGCGGCAGCACCATCACCCCGGCACGAGCCAGGGACGCGAAGTCGGACAGGTCGGAGAAGTAGCCGGACGGATTCACCACCTGGTGGGCGAGGGAGGACCGCTCCAGCACGGCGGCGAAGGCGGCCTTCGCGCGCAGGATCAGCGAGCGTCCCGACTCGGCGTGCAGCACGTTCACGTACAGGAACGACCGCAGCCCCTCGCGCTCGGCGTCCTCCAGCAGGTGCAGGTTGGCCAGGAAGTCGACGTCCCAGGGGCTGGCCTTCTGCCGGGTCACCCCGAGCGCGGAGATGACCCGGTCGGCGCCCGCGCACACGCCGGCTACGAACGCGGGGTCGGTGACCGGGCCCACCGCCCAGTCCGCGACCACCCCCCGCAGGGACGGTGCGCCGAACGGCCCGGGCTGCTCGGCCCGTTCCCTCGACCGGACGACCGCCCGCACGGCGTACCCCTGCCGGGCGAGCTCGACCACGACATGGCGCCCGAGGTAGCCGGTGGCTCCGGCGACGACAATCGTGTCCATACCTGCCTCCATCGCTGAGTGGTGGTTCCGAGTCAAGCACTCCTTCGCCGTCCGGCAAAACGAATGAGCATCCGCGATTGCGTGATAATGCGTAATCGACGCCGGTGCGCTTGCGCCGGCTCGGCGATCACCGCTAGATTTCCTGCAGCGCCGATACGCAAGAAAGGAGGCCGGCCCCATGATGATCACCAAGGATCCGCGACACGCTTTCCAGCTCGCCCCCGCCGGCCCCGTCGGCGACCGCTCCGTTCGTAGCTGCTAGCGGTTTCGCCCGCCACCGACATCGACGGCGGCAGCCTCCCGAAGCGCAGCGCCAGGCACCCAATCCCGGCCCGGGCGCACGGACGCGTGCACGCTCCCGCACCCCTGACCCCATTTCCGGGATTTCCCGGAAAGCCTCATACAGCCGCGCCCAAATGCGGCGACCCGATGTGACGAGAGAAACCACCATGAACACCACCATCCAGCAATCGCTCGACAGACCCGTCCGGGCGCACTCGGGGCCCGGCGTCGTGGACCGTGCCGCACTGCGCCTCGGCATCGCCTTGACCCAGTGGGCGACCCTGGCCGGGGAGCGGCGCTCCGAGCGCGTCGTTCGGCGTGCGCTCCGCGCCGAACGCGCTCAGCAACAGGCCCGACGGGACGCGAGGCGGCATCGCGAGCAGACGAGGATCGAGCCCTGGCTGCTGTTCCGCACCCTGCAGTGATCCGCCTCCGCGCCGGGCCGGCCAACGGCGTGCAGCTCGGGATCCGGCCCGGGTCCCGAGCCCCGACCCACAGAGATTTGGCACTGATTCGCGAAATACATCCCGTCGAGTTGCACAACAGCGCCAGGCGCGCTATTTTCTTCCTGACGCCCACACAGAAAGGAGGCCGCACGTTGTTGATCACTGATCAGCGTACCCAGTACGCAAGCGTCGGCTTCGTCGGCGCGTCCTCCGTCCGGAACGGTTAGCGGCTCTCGTCGCCACCTGCCCTGACGGTGGCGACGCCAACGAAGCCCGCACTCCGGATCATCATCACCCGGAATCGCCCCGTCCTGCGGTAAACCACCGCACACTCCTGCTTTGTCGTACCCGACGAAGCTGTCTTTCCTGCGCCTTTCTTTGGCGACCCCATTTCCAGACGAAGGAATACTTCCGTGTTTACCGATGTCGCAACCCGACACGTCCAGACCCCATCCACCACGACCACTCCCCTGACCGGATTCCTCGACCGCGTTGCGCTCCGCTTCGGCGTCGCCCTGGTCGAATGGGCCGGCCACGCGGAGGCCCGCGAGCTTGCTCGGCTCCAGCGCCGTCAGGCTCGCGAGGAGCAGCTCCGCGACCGGGCCCGGCAGCAGGCCGAGTTCGAGCGCGAACAGCTCCGCCTGGACAGCAACCGGTTGTTCTTCAACCAGGTCACGCTGTACCGGAACCTGCAGTGATCCGCGACCGCGCCGGTCCGTCGCCGCAGGATGCACCACGGCCCCGTCCCGGGGGATCCCGGGCCGGGGCCGTGTCGCGTCCGGTGCCTCAGTGCCCGGCTTCGGCGACCAGCCGGTCGAACAGGGCGTCCATCCGTGCGTCCACGACCCGCCGGGACGGCTCGGCGTCGTGCCACTCGACGATCTCCCGCGCTCCCTGGACGAAGGGCGTGGTGGCATGCCAGCCCGGGACGATGCTCCGGACCAGGCTGTTGTCGAACACCATCGAGTGCGCCTTGTCGCCGAGCAGCCCTGCGCCCATCTCCGGGTCTAGCGCCGCGATCCGGTCCGAGGGCACGTGCACGAGGCTCGGCTCCACGCCCGCGGCCCGACCCAGCGTGGTGTAGAGCTCGTTCCAGGGGATGCCGTGGTCCGCAGTGATGTGGAAGGCCTGGCCGAGCGTCCTCGGGTCACCGAGCAGGCCGACGAAGGCGCGGGCGAAATCGCGGGTGTGGGTCAGGGTCCACAGCGAGGTGCCGTCGCCGGGTACGACGACCGGCAGGCCGCGGCGCATCCGCTCGATCACCGTCCAGCCCCCGTCGAACGGCACCAGCGTGGCGTCGTAGGTGTGGGACGGCCGCACGATCGTGATCGGCAGCCCCTTGTCCCGGTATTCCGCCACCAGCAGGTCCTCGCAGGCGATCTTGTCCCGCGAGTACTGCCAGAACGGATTGCGCAGTGGCGTCGACTCGACGATCGGCAGCCGGGCCGGGGGCGTCTGGTAGGCCGAGGCGGAGCTGATGAAGACGTACTGCCCGGTGCGTCCGGCGAAGATGTCGAGGTCCTGGCGGACGTGCTCGGGGACGAAGGCGAGGAAGGACGCAACGACATCGAACTCCTCCGCGCCCACCGCCGCCCGGACGGAGGCCTCGTCGCGCAGGTCGGCGACCAGCGTTCTCGCCTGCTCCGGCGGCTCATGGACGGCTCCGGCCCGATTCAGGCCACGGTTCAGCACGGTCACCTCGTGCCCCGCCTGGACGGCGCGTCGCACCACCCCGGAACTGATCACGCCCGTGCCACCCAGAACGAGGATGCGCAATCCGCTGAATCCCATCCAGACCTCCTTCGTCAGGGCGCCGTCGCCGGCGGCGCCGTGCTCGCCCGGACGACGAGCGTGGCCGGCAGGCGCAGGTGCTCCTCGCCGGTCTCACCGGAGAGCAGGCCGAGCAGGATCCGGACCGCCTCGGCCCCCATCTGGTGCATGGGCTGGGCGATCGAGGTCAGTGGCGGGACGGCACTCGCCGCTTCGGGAACGTTGTCGTAGCCGACCACCGACAGGTCCTCGGGAACCCGCAGGCCGAGCTCGGCGGCGATCTCCAGGACCCGGATCGCGGAGAGGTCGTTGGCCGCGAACACCGCGGTCGGGCGATCCGGGCGGGTGAGCAGCTCGCGCGCGGCGTCCGTGGTCTCCAGTGCGCGGTAGCCGCCGACCCGGACCAGGTCGGGGTCGAACGGGAGCCCCGCGGCCTCCAGCGCCTCGCGGTAGCCCTGTTCGCGCTGTCGCGCGGAGACCAGGTCGGTCCGGCCGCGCACATGGGCGATCCTCCGGTGGCCGAGCTCGATCAGGTGCTCGGTGGCGATGCGGGAGCCGTCCACGTTGTCGGACTCGATCGTGCTCGGACCGGTGCGTCCGGTGTGCGGATCGATCGCCACCACCGGGATGGTCGTGTCGGTCACGGTCGCGGTGGGGGCGACGATCACCGCGCCGTCGATCAGGGTGCCGGCCAGCCGGGACAGCGAACGGCGCTCCCAGCCCACGTTGTTGTGCCCCAGATCGCCGGAGTAGGCGAGCAGCTCGTAGCCGGTGCCCTCCGCCGCGCTGGAGATACCCTTCAGCAGCTCCACGGAGAACGGCTCGAACTCCGGCACGAGGATGCCGATCACGTTGGTGCTGCGCCGACGCAGGCTGCTCGCCACCAGCGAGGACTCGTAGCCGAGCTCGACGACGACGTCCATCACCTTGTCGTAGGTCTCCGGCGCCACGCCGTAGCGGTCGTTGATCACCTTCGAGACGGTGGAGACCGAGACCCCCGCCACCCGTGCGACGTCGATGATGGTCACCCGCGCCGCGTGCGTCTCCGGCACCGAGCGGCGCGGTCTTCCCGGATGGAGGGTCACGGCGGTAACGGTAGCCCATGTGCCGGCCAGCAATTCCAGATCGTTTGGAAAACGTTATCGAAAACGTTTGACACCACAACAAATCGAGTGTCAGGATCCCAGTGGGCAGGAACCCCTGCCACAGTCGAGGAGGACTGAGAGGTCTCGATGAAGAAGACAGTCAAGGGCACGGCACTGGTCGCTCTCAGCGCGAGTGTCGCCCTCCTGGCCGCCGGGTGCAGCGGCGGCGCAACCAGTTCGACCACAGCGAGCGAGGGCGGCAGCGCCGCCCCGGTCACGATGTCGTTCTGGCACAACTCCACCACAGGCGACGGTAAGCAGTACTGGGAGGACACGGTCGCGGCGTTCGAGAAGGAACACCCGAACGTGACCATCAACATCCAGGCCATCCAGAACGAAGACATGGACGGCAAGCTCCAGACCGCGCTCGCTTCGGGCGGTGACCCGACCATCTTCATGGCTCGCGGCGGCGGCAAGTTGGCCGACGTGGTCGCAGCGGACCAGGTCATGGACATCACCGACCAGATCAGCCCTGAGGTCAAGACCGCTCTCGGCGACGGCATCTTCAGCGCCTTCACGGTCGACGGCAAGATCTACGGCATGCCCACCTCGGTCCTGCCCGGGGGCATGTACTACAGCAAGGACCTGTTCGCCAAGGCCGGCATCACCGCGACGCCGACCACGTTCGAGGAGCTCAACGCAGCCGTCACCAAGCTGAAGGCCGCGGGGATCGCCCCGATCGCCCTCGGCGGCAAGGACGCCTGGCCGGCAGCCCACTGGTACTACTTCATGGCCCTGCGCGACTGCTCCAGGGACACCATGGACAAGGCCGCCGCGACCAAGGACTTCTCCGATCCGTGCTGGCTGAAGGCCGGCGAGGACCTGCAGGCCTTCACCGCGACCGACCCCTTCAACAAGGGCTACCTCACCACCTCCGCCCAGCAGGGCGCCGGCAGCTCGGCCGGCATGATCGCCAACCACAAGGCAGCCATGGAACTGATGGGCGCCTGGGATCCCGGAGTCATCGCCGACCTCACCCCCGACAAGAAGGCGCTGCCCGACCTGGGCTGGTTCCCCTTCCCCGCCGTCACCGGTGGCGCTGGTGACCCCAGCGCGATGATGGGCGGCTCTGACGGCTTCGCGTGCCGCAAGGACGCTCCGTCCGCCTGCATGGACTTCCTGAACTTCATCGCCAAAAAGGCCAATCAGGAGGGCTACGCCACGGCGTTCAAGACCCTTCCGGCCAACAAGGACGCCAAGGGCGTGGTGACCGATCCCGCCCTGCAGGACGTGCTCGCCGCCTACGACAAGGCTGCCTACGTCGAGCTGTGGCTGGACACCCAGTACGGCCAGAACGTCGGCAACGCCCTGAACGGTGGCGTGGTCAACATGTTCGCGGGCAAGGGAACGCCCGCCGACATCGTCGCCGCAGTCAAGTCAGCGGCGGCCAAGGGCTAGCAACGACCTCATGAGCGACACAGTCAACGTACTGCCACACCGCTCGTCAGGTTCCTCGTCGGTCCGGGGTGGCGCCGCCAAGGCGTCACCCCGGGGCGACCGGGCCAGGGCACAGCGGCGCAAGCGCGCAGAAATCGCGATCCTCGCCGGACCGGCGATCATCATGTTCCTGGCCTTCGTGATCTTCCCTGTCTTCATGGCGGCCTACTACGGCTTCTTCCGCTGGAAGGGGTTCGGCCCGCCCAAGGACTTCGTCGGGCTGCAGAACTACGCGGTGATCTTCACCGACCAGAACTTCCTGGCCGCACTGCAGCACAACGGGTTCATCCTGGTGATGTCGCTGATCATGCAGGGCCCGGCAGCGATCGCCTTCGCCCTGCTGCTCAACCAGAACATCCGCGGACGCTCGCTGATCCGCGTCCTGATCTTCGTCCCCTACGTGATCTCCGAGGTGATCGTGGGCACCGGCTGGAGCCTGATGCTGCAGTACCAGGGCGCCCTGAACGACCTGCTCATCAACATGGGCCTCGGTTGGATGGCCACCGACTGGATCGCCGACCCGAACATCGCCATCTGGACCCTGATGGTGATCATCTCCTGGAAGTACATCGGCTTCGCGGTGATCCTGATGCTCGCCGGCATGCAGGGCATCCCCGACGAGTTGTACGAGGCCGCAGCCATCGACGGGGCGTCCTACTGGCAGATCCAGCGCTGGATCACCCTCCCCCTGCTCGGCCCGACGATCCGGGTCTGGGCCTTCCTTTCGATCATCGGCTCGCTGCAGCTGTTCGACCTCGTCTTCATCATCTGGGGCCAGTACGTCTCGTCCACGGCCGGCACCTCGACGATGGCCACCTACATGGTCCGGGAGGGCCGGCTCGCCGGCAACTACGGCTACGGCAACGCGGTCGCCGTCGTGATCTTCCTGATCTCGCTGGTGATCGCCCTCACCTACCAGCGCTTCGTGCTGCGGCGGGACACCGAGGGTGCGCTCACCGAGAAGTCGGGAAAGGCGGACGCGTAATGTCCCAGGTAGCCCTCACCGCCCGGTCCACCACCGGACGCGGCCGGCGTCGCTCCAGCCGCTCCGGCGCCAGCTGGGGCAGCCCCACCACCTACCTGATCGCGACTGTCCTGATCGCGATCTGCATCGCCCCGGTGTTCTACATCATCGTCGGCGGCTTCCGGACGAACAGCCAGATCACCGTCGACCCGTCCGGCTGGCCCAACCCGTGGGTGCTGAAGAACTACACCGACGTGCTGACCAGCGGGCTGTTCTGGCGCCAGTTCAGCAACTCGGTGATCTCCGCAGTCGCCACCACGGTGGGGGCGGTGGCCCTGGCCCTGATGGCGAGCTTCGTGATCGCCCGCTACGAGTTCAAGGGTCGCCAGGCGATGTACGCGCTGTTCGCCGCCGGCCTGATGTTCCCGATGACGGTGGCAATCACCCCGCTCTACCTGCTGATCAAGAACATCGGCCTGACCGACAGCCTGGTCGGGATCATCCTGCCGCAGATCGCGTTCGCGCTCCCGGTGAGCGTGATCATCCTGGTGCCGTTCATCGCGGCCATCCCGAAGGAGCTCGAGGAGGCCGCCTCCATCGACGGCGCCAGCCGGCTCGGCTTCTTCTTCCGGATGGTGCTCCCGCTGTCGCTGCCCGGCGTGATCACGACCGGCATCCTCGCGTTCATCGGCGCGTGGAACAGCTACATGCTGCCGCTGTTCATCCTGAACAGGTCCGACATGTACACCCTGCCGCTCGGCGTCCAGGCGTTCTCCTCCGAGCACTCGGTGGACACCGCGGCCGTGCTGGCGTTCACCTCGCTGTCGATGATCCCCGCGCTGCTCTTCTTCAGCATCTTCGAGCGGCGGATCGTCGGTGGCCTGACCGGCGCGGTGAAGGGGTGACCGGCGTTCTCCGGGACGGATCCCCGGCCCCCCTGCCCCTGTCCCCCACGTTCCCCGCACCGCACCTGAAGGAGCCGGACCCCGTGTCCTCGAACCATCACGTCCCCGCCCTGCCGGAGGTCTCCGCGCGCGTCGCCGAACTGGCCGCCCGCATGACCCTGGCGGAGAAGCTCGCCCAACTCGTGGGCTACTGGCTCGACCAGGGCGGCAACGTCGTCGCGCCCATGCAGGGAGAGATGGCGCCCGGAGCGAGTGGTCCCGGCAGCCTCGCCGAGACCACAAGGAACGGCATCGGACACTACAGCCGCGTCTACGGCACCCGGCCGGTGGACGCCGCCGAACGCGCTGCCTGGCTCTGGGCCGAGCAGCGCCGGCTGCAGCGCGAGACCAGGCTCGGCATCCCTGCGCTCGTGCACGAGGAGTGCCTGACCGGCCTCGCGGCCTGGGGCGCCACCACCTTCCCCACCCCGCTCGCGTGGGGCGCGTCCTTCGACCCCGACCTGGTCGAGGAGGTCGGCGCGGCGATCGGCACCTCCATGCATGCGCTCGGGGTGCACCAGGGCCTTGCCCCGGTGCTGGACGTGATCCGCGACCCCCGCTGGGGACGGGTCGACGAGTGCATCGGCGAGGACCCGTACCTGGTCGGCACCATCGGCACCGCCTACGTCCGCGGCCTGCAGGCGCACGGCGTCCACGCCACGCTGAAGCACTTCCTCGGCTACTCCGGGTCGGCCGCGGGACGCAACCACGCCCCCGTCCACGCCGGTCCGCGCGAGATCGCCGACGTGTTCCTGCCGCCATTTGAGATGGCCGTCCTCGACGGCGGTGCCCGATCGGTGATGAACTCCTACACCGACATCGACGGCATTCCCGTGGCTGCGAACGCCGACCTGCTCACCGGGGTGTTGCGGGAACGGCTGGGCTTCACCGGCGTTGTCGTGTCGGACTACTTCTCGGTCGGCTTCCTGCAGGTGATGCACGCCGTCGCTGCCGACCGCGGCGAGGCCGCAGCCCTGGCCCTGGTCGCCGGCATCGACGTGGAACTGCCCAGCGGGGACGCCTACCTGGCCCCGCTCGCGGAACGGATCCGCGACGGACGGCTCGAAGAGGCCTGGGTGGATCGCGCCCTGCTGCGCCTGCTCGCCCAGAAGGAGGAACTCGGCCTCCTGGACGCGGATGCCTACGCCGGCGAGCCGCCCGCGTCCATCGATCTCGACCCGCCCGCGCACCAATTGCTCGCCCGGCGCCTTGCCGAGCGCTCTGTGGTGCTGCTCGCCAACGACGGCCTGCTGCCTCTGGACCACCCCGGAGCACTGCGCCGGGTCGCGGTGATCGGCCCGAACGCCGCCCGGACCGAGGCCCTGCAGGGCTGCTACTCCTTCGCCAACCACGTACTGCCCGCCTACCCGGACCATCCGGTGGGGATCGCGATCCCGACCATCGCCGAGGCACTGGGTGCCGCGTTCGCCGCGGGGCCGGATCAACCCGAACTCGTCTCCGCGGTGGGGTGCGCCGTGGACGGCAACGACGTCAGCGGCTTCGCCGCTGCGGTCGAGGCGGCCGCCGGCGCGGACGTGGCGATCGTGATCGTCGGCGACCAGGCCGGGCTGTTCGGCCGCGGCACGGTCGGCGAGGGCAACGACTCAGAGACCCTCGCGCTGCCAGGGGTGCAGCGCGAACTCGTGGAAGCCGTCGTCGCGACCGGAACCCCGGTGGTCCTCGTCCTCGTCACCGGCCGTCCGTACGCGGTCGGGTGGGCGCTGGACGGCCCCGGGCCGCGCCCGGCAGCGGTGCTCCAGGCATTCTTCCCCGGCGAGGGCGGCGGCCCGGCGATCGCCGACGTGGTCACGGGCGCGGTGAACCCGTCCGGGCGACTGCCGGTCTCGCTCCCCCGCGCCGCCGGCGCGCAGCCGTACAGCTACAGCCAGCCGATCCTCGGCGGGGCGTCGGAGGTCACCTCGACCGACCCGACGCCGGTGCGACCCTTCGGGTTCGGACTGTCGTACACGTCCTTCGCGTACTCCGGCCTGGCCGTGGACGCGGAGGTCGTCGCCGGCAGCAGCTTCGCCGCCGAGGTGACCGTGACCAACACCGGCCCGCGGGCCGGGGCGGAGGTCCTCCAGCTCTACGGGCGCGACGTGCAGGCGTCCGTGGTGCGACCGGTGGTGCAGCTGCTCGGCTACACCCGCATCGACCTCGGCCCGGGCGAGTCCCGCCGGATCCGGTTCGATGTGCCCACCACGCGACTCGCCTTCACCGGCCGCCAAGGCCTCCGGATCGTCGAACCCGGCCGGGTGGAGGTCTGGGTGGGCTCGCACAGTGCGGCGTCGGCTGGCGGCGCGCCGAGCGTGGAGACCGGCGGCGCGATCCCGGACCGCGAGCTCGCGGTCGCCGTCCTGCCCGGCATGGCCACGCCGCGGGCGTCGCTGGAGGTCACCGGGCCGCTGCACGAGGTGAGCACGGCGGATCCGCGACTGGTCAGGGTGCAGGTCCAGCCCGGATGAGCCTGGTCCGCAACCCGATCCTTCCGGGCTGCCACCCGGATCCGTCCATCTGCCGGGTGGGTGCGGACTACTACCTGGTCACCTCCACCTTCGAGTACTTCCCTGGGCTGCCGGTGTTCCACAGCACGGACCTCGCGCACTGGGAGCCGCTCGGCCACGTGATCGACCGGGCCGGGCAACTCGACTACTCCGGGATCGCGTCCTCCGGCGGGCTCTATGCGCCCACGATCCGGCACCACGACGGGCGCTTCTGGGTGGTCTGCACCCTGGTCGACCGGGAGGACGCGAGCCGGGGAGGCAACTTCCTGGTCACCGCCACCGATCCGGCCGGCCCATGGTCGGATCCGGTCTGGCTGGACGCGGACGGCATCGACCCCTCCCTGTTCTTCGACGACGACGGACGCGCCTGGCTGCACGGCACCCGGCTCGCCCCCGAACCGCAGTGGCCCGACCAGACCGAGGTGTGGGTGCGCGAGCTCGACCTGACCACGCTCGCGCTCGTCGGGCCGCGGACCGTGATCTGGAACGGCGCGATGCTCGGCGCGGTCTGGGCCGAGGGGCCTCATCTGTACAAGATCGACGGCACCTATTACCTGCTCGCCGCCGAGGGCGGCACCGACTTCCACCACTGCGTCTGCGTGGCGCGGTCCGCGTCCGTCACCGGGCCGTACGAGTCGAACCGGTGCAATCCGGTGCTCACCCACCGCCACCTCGGACGCGGGGCGGACGTGGTGGGAGTCGGCCATGCGGACCTCGTGCAGGCCGGCGACGGAAATTGGTGGGCGGTCTTCTTGGGCATGCGCCCGTATGGCGGCTACCACTACCCGCTCGGACGTGAGACATTTCTCGTGCCGGTGGTCTTCGAGGACGCCTGGCCGGTGTTTATGCCCGGGGTGGGTAGTGTGCCCGGCCAGGTCCAGGTCCCGTTCGCATCCCCTCGCGAACGTGGACCCGGGCGGGATGGGCCCACCACCGGGCCCATCCCGCCTGCGGATCTCCGCTGGACCTCCCTGCGCGGCCCGGCTTCGGCGTTCGCGACCCCCTCGGGTACCGGCTGGCGGCTGCGGCTCACCCCCGAATCGCTCCTGGACCCGGTCACCCCTGCGTTCCTGGGCGTGCGGCAGCAACACCGCGACCTCGACGTCCGGGTTCCGCTGCGGGCGTCGCTGCGGCCGGGCGAGGAGACCGGGCTGGTGGTGCGGCAGTCCGAGCAGGACCACGTGCGGCTGGCCGTCGTGGGCGAACCGGACGGCACGCGCGTCGTGCGCGCGATCCACCGCAGGGCCGGGGTGGAGTCGGTGCTCGGCGAGGCCGCCGCCGGCGACCTGATCGAGCTCGGCCTGCGCATCCGTGGCCAGGACTACGGACTGCTCGTCGACGGCACCGGCCTGGCCACCGTGGACGGGCGGACGCTGGACAGCGTGGCGACCGGCGGGTTCCTCGGCCTCTGGCTGGGCGTGTACGGCACGACCAACGGCGGCCCGTCCGGCACCGTGGTCGAGGTCGGGCCATTCGAGTACTGTCCGGTTGAGCCCGCTTCGCCACACGGAGACCGGGGCCGCCGAGTCGAACCGCCGAGATCCTGACCGCCTGTCCTGATCGCCCCTGTGAGGAGCCCCGCACCATGCCGCTGTCCGACCTGACCCTGGCGGAACTGAACGAGTTCCGTCCCGAGGTGCCCGAGCCCGCCGATTTCGATGCGTTCTGGGCCGACACGCTCGCCGAGGCCCGCGCGGTGCCGCAGCAGCTGTCGCTGACCCCCATCGATGGGCCGGTCACGCAGTTCGAGGTCGAGGACCTCACCTTCCGCGGCTTCGGCGGCGATCCGGTGCGCGCGTGGGTGATCCGTCCGCGGTCGGCCGGACGCCTGCCCGCGGTCGTCGAGTTCGTCGGCTACAACGGTGGCCGGGGGCTGCCCGCCGAGCACCTCGACTGGGCGTCCGCGGGCTTCGTGCACGTGGTGATGGACACCCGCGGCCAGGGCAGCGGCTGGGGCGGAGGCGGGGCCACCCCCGATCCGCACGGCAGCGGGCCCGCGTTCGAGGGCTTCATGACCAGGGGCATCGACGACCCCCGCACCTACTTCTACCGCAGGGTGTTCACCGACGCCGTCCGGCTCGTCGAGGCGGTGCGGACGCTCGACTTCGTGGACGCCGACCGGGTCGCGGTCACCGGCGGCAGCCAGGGCGGCGGCATCACGCTCGCCGTGGCCGGACTGCTGGGCGGGCAGGTGGTCGGCGCGATGCCCGACGTCCCGTTCCTGTGCCACTTCCGTCGCTCGGTGGAGCTGACTCCCGACCGTCCGTTCACCGAGGTGACGAAGTACCTGTCGGTGCACCGCGACCAGGTGGACGCCGTCTTCCGGACGCTGTCCTACTTCGACGGCGCCGTGTTCGCGTCCCGGGCGACCGCGCCCGCGCTGTTCTCGGTCGGCCTGATGGACCAGATCGTGCTCCCGTCGTCGGTGTTCGCGGCCTACCACCGCTACGGTGCGGCAGAGAAGGAGCTCGCCGTGTACGAGTTCAACGGCCACGAGGGCGGCGACATGTTCCACTGGCAGCGGCAGGTGGAGTGGCTGCGCGAGCGCCTGTGAGCCGACGCCTGTTCCCCGTCGTCCGGACTCGACCCGAGCGGTGGAGTTTCCGTCCGCCGCCGGAGTGAGGGCAGTGCCCGATCACCTGAGACGATGACGGGGTGAAGTTCGACAGCGACTGGCCCAGGGACGCCCGGCTGGACCCTTTCCGCGACACCGTGTGGGAGCTGCGCCGCAACGGTCGCACGGAGGGGCACCTGGTCTGTCGGGTGATCCCCGTGCAGCGGTTGTGGGCCAAGCGGGAACAGCTCTGGTACCAGGTGGTCTGGCAGGACGGGCGCCGTGAGCGCGCGCTACTCGACTCCGGACCGGTCTGGAGCATCCTCACCGACCTCGGGAAGGGCCGCTTCGAGCTGCTCGACGTCGGCCAGCGGGTCTTCGACGCGGTCCCCGTCCCGGCGGAAGAACGGGACGCGCTGTGGGCTCGGCTCCGCCCGTCCGGGTAGGCCAACACCGAGAGCCCGCTCTCGTGCCGAAGGCGCCCCCTGGGCGGAGTCCTCGGCGCGAAGGCAGGCCTCGGCGGCAGGCCTAGTAGCGGGCAGCGACCGCCTGGTAGGCGGCGAGGATCTCCGGGTGCGGGTCGGACGCCGGCGCGGCCACCAGCTCCACCGGCCAGGTCGGACGGGAACCGCTGAGGATCCAGGCGGCCTGACGGGCAGCGCCGTCGGCGACGTACTCGCCGGGGCTCGGCACCTCGACCGGCACGTCGAACACCTGGCCCGCAATCACCTGCACGGCGGGGTTCGCCGCTGCACCGCCGATCAGAAGGATCCGCTTCGCCTCGACCCCGAGCTGCTGGACGGCAGTGACACCGGCAGCGAGCCCGCAGAGCATGCCCTCCACGGCCGCCCTGGCGAGGTTCTCCCGGGTGGTTGAGCCGAGGGTGAGGCCTGCGATGGTGGCGGTCGCGCCGGGCAGGTTCGGGGTCCGTTCGCCCTCGAAGTAGGGCACCAGGACGGCTCCGCCGGCGCCGGGCTCAGCCTGCAGGGCGAGCCGGGCGAGTTCGGCGTGGTCGACGCCGAGCAGGCCCGCGATGGCGTCGAGGACCCTGGCGGCGTTGAGCGTGCAGACCAGGGGCAGGAACCCGCCGGTCGCATCAGCGAACCCGGCCACCGTCCCGGTGACGTCCCCGACGGCGCCGCTGGTCGCGGCGAACACGGTGCCCGAGGTACCCAGGGAGACCACCACGTCGCCGGGGCGGGCGTCCAGGCCGAGCGCGGCGGCGGCGTTGTCGCCGGCACCGGGCCCGACCAGGAACCCGGGCCCCGCCACGGCCTCGGCCTCACCCAGCACCCGGGGCAGGACCGCGTCGTGGCCGAGGGCCCGGACCAGCAGGTCGCGGTCGTACTCCCCCGACATCGGCGACCAGTAGGCCGTGCCGGAGGCGTCCGAGCGGTCGGTGACCAGTTCCTCCAGGACCGGGCCGAGCTCCGACTCGTCGGTCGGCCCGTAGCCGCGCAGCCGCCAGGTCAGCCAGTCGTGCGGCAGGCACACAGCGGCAACCCTGGCGGCATTCTCCGGCTCGGCGTCGCGCAGCCAGCGCAGCTTGGTCGCGGTGAAAGAGGCCACCGGCACGACGCCGGTCCGGGCCACGTACTCCGCGGCCCCGACCTCGGCCACGAGGTCGGCCGCCGCGGCGGCCGACCGGGTGTCGTTCCACAACAGGGCGGGACGAATCACCCGGCCGTCCGCGTCCAGGACGACCATGCCGTGCTGCTGGCCGCCGATGCTGACGGCTCCCGCGCCGTCAAGCCCGCCGGCTTCGGCGATGGCCGCCTGCAGGGCCGTCCACCAGTGCGCAGGCTCGACCTCGGTCCCCGCAGGGTGGGACGACCGGCCGGATCCGAGCAGGGCACCGGTGTCGGCATCCCGGACGACAACCTTGCAGCTCTGGGTCGAGGAGTCGACCCCTACCACCGTGGTCATGGCTCAGCGGGCGCCGAGGAGGTGTTCGGTGGCCAGCTGCTGGAGCCGGACGAAGCCGAAGCCCTTGCCGTTGTAGTAGGCGCCGGCGTCGAACTCCTCGAACGCGGAGCGGTCGGCCAGCAACCCGGCGTAGCCCTCGCCCTCGCCCACGGTCGGGACGGCCAGCTCGGGCACCTTGCAGTCGGCAAGCGCCTGCTGCACCTCAGGGTCGGCGCGGAACGCCTTGGCCCGCTCCTTCAGCAGCAGGTAGGTGTGCATGTTCGCCTGGACCGAAGCCCACACCCCGGTCTCGTCCTCGGTGCGCGAGGGCTTGTAGTCGAAGTGGCGCATCCCGGTGTAGGCCTGGCCACCGTCGGGACCGCCGTTCTCGAGCAGGTCGACCAGGGCGAACGCGTTGTGCAGGTCGCCGTGGCCGAAGACGAGATCCTGGTCGTACTTGATCCCGCGCTGACCGTTCAGGTCGATGTGGAACAGCTTGCCGTGGTACAGCGCCTGCGCGATCGCGGTCGCGAAGTTCAGCCCCGCCATCTGCTCGTGCCCGACCTCAGGGTTCAGCCCGACCATCTCGGGATGCTCCAGCGACTCGATGAACGCCAACGCATGCCCCACGGTCGGCAGCAGGATGTCGCCCCGAGGCTCGTTCGGCTTCGGCTCGATCGCGAACCGGATGTCATAGCCCTTGTCCAGCACGTACTGGCCGAGCAGGTTGACTGCCTCGCGGTAGCGCTCCAGCGCAGAGCGGATGTCCTTGGCCGCGTCATACTCCGCGCCCTCGCGGCCACCCCACATCACGAAGATCTTCGCGCCCATCTCGGCAGCAAGGTCGATGTTCCGCAGCACCTTCCGCAAGGCGAACCGGCGCACCGCGCGGTCGTTCGAAGTGAACCCGCCATCCTTGAACACCGGCTGGCTGAACAGGTTCGTTGTGATCATCGGCACTTTCAGCCCGGTCGCGGCCAGCGCACCCTTCAGCCGCTCGATCTGGTGGCGACGCTCGTCCTCGGTCGAACCGAACGCGAACAGGTCGTCATCGTGGAACGTCAGGCCGTAGGCACCATAGGAGGCCAGCTTCTCCACCACATGCACCACATCCAGGGGTGCGCGGGTCGGGCCGCCGAACGGATCAGTGCCGTTGTAACCGACGGTCCACAAGCCGAACGTGAACTGATCGGCGGGCGTAGGAGTGAGAGTCACGGGAGGTCCAATCTCTCGTCAGTGAGTGAATGTTGTCTGATCCAACTTATCTCAGCGAGACCCGGCCTGTCCACGACCTTCTGCCCGATCGCACACGCGGCACAGTCCAACAAATTGGTCCAAAGCCGTTACGGGATTGTTATCGTTGCGCCTTGCCGCCGCCCGCTCAAGTCATTATGTTGCGGGTATCGACAAAGGCTGCAACGCGCAGTCCTCTGCCCCGGGCGAGGAGCAGGTGCGCCCGTCACGGGGTTTCAGCGACAAGTATTCAGAGAGGAAGACAGATGTCGCACAAGACCCGGTTCGTTGCGCTCATCGCGGCTGGTGCGCTCACGCTCACGCTCGCTGCGTGCTCGAGCACTACCGCCCCGGCCGGCACGGGAGGCGCCCAGCTGAAGGACTGCAACGTGGGCATCACGATGCCCACGCGCAGCCTGGAGCGCTGGATCAATGACGGCGCCCAGCTGCAGAAGGCACTTCAGGGAGCCGGCTGTACGGTCGACCTGCAGTACGCCGACAACAAGGTGGACCAGCAGATCAGCCAGATCCAGAACCAGATCGCCGGTGGCTCCAAGATCCTCGTGATCGCCTCCATCGACGGCACGGCCCTGGGCCCCGTCCTCGAGCAGGCCAAGAAGCAGAGCATCACTGTGATCGCCTACGACCGGCTGATCAACGGCAGCCCCAACGTCGACTACTACGCCACCTTCGACAACTACAAGGTCGGCCAGTTGCAGGGCAACTTCCTCAAGGACCAGCTGAAGCTCGACTCCGCAGCCAAGCCGATCAACTTCGAGCCCTTCGCCGGCAGCCCTGACGACAACAACGCGAAGTTCTTCTTCTCCGGAGCCTGGGACGTGCTGCTCCCCTACGTGCAGAAGGGCACGCTGGTCGTGCCGAGTGGCAAGGCACCGAAGTCGAACGACGAATGGGCGTCGATCGGCATCCAGTCCTGGCAGTCGGACAAGGCGCAGGCCGAGATGGACAACCGGCTCTCCTCGTTCTACACCGGCGGCAAGAAGGTTCAGGCTGTGCTGTCCCCGAACGACTCGCTGGCCATCGGCATCGAGGCTTCGCTGAAGAGCGCGGGCTACAAGGTCGGCACCGACTGGCCGCTGATCACCGGCCAGGACGGCGACAAGGCCAACGTGAAGGCGATCCTCGCCGGCGAGCAGGCCATGACCGTGTGGAAGGACACCCGCAAGCTGGGTGACCGGGTCTTCCAGATGATCCAGCAGATCAACAGCGGCGCGACCGTGGAGGTCAATGACACCAAGACCTACAACAACGGTGTCAAGGTCGTTCCGTCCTACCTGATCGAGCCCGAGGTCGTCACGAAGGACCTGGTCCAGAGCAAGCTGATCGACTCCGGCTTCCTCAAGGCCTCGGACGTCGGACTCGGCTGAGCGTCCTGATGGTGCGGCGGTCCCCCGGGGCCGCCGCACCATCGGTATGTTCGACCCGACCACGGCAGGTGAGAAGGCATGGCTGACCAGCAGACCATCCTGCGCATGCAGGGCATCACGAAGGACTTCAGCGGCGTCCGCGCCCTCGACAACGTCAATCTGGACGTGAGACGAGGGGAGGTGCATGGCATCTGCGGCGAGAACGGCGCCGGCAAGTCCACGCTGATGAAGGTGCTCAGCGGGGTGTACCCGCACGGCGCCTACACCGGCACCATCGAACTGAACGGCGCCGAGGCCACGTTCTCCGACATCAAGGCCAGCGAGGCCGCCGGGATCGCGATCATCCACCAGGAACTGGCCCTCAACCCGCTCCAGTCCATCGCCGAGAACATCTTCCTCGGCAACGAGCGCGCCCGGCGCGGCGTCATCGACTGGGACCGCACCGCCATCGAGGCGGCCGAGCTGCTGGCGAAAGTGGGCCTCGACGAGAACCCGGCCACGAGGATCGTCGAGATCGGCGTCGGCAAGCAGCAACTGGTCGAGATCGCCAAGGCGATGGCCAAGGACGTCTCCCTGCTCATCCTCGACGAGCCCACCGCGGCCCTGAACGACGAGGACTCCGACCACCTGCTCGACCTGATCGCGGGCATGCGCGACCACGGCATCACCTGCATCCTGATCTCGCACAAGCTCCGCGAGGTGCGCCGGATCGCAGACCGCGTGACCGTCCTGCGCGATGGGAAGACCATCGAAACCATCGACATGTCCGCTCCCGAAGCCACCGAGGCCAGGATCATCAAGGCGATGGTCGGCCGCGAGCTGAACAACCTGTTCCCGCCGCACCAGCCGAACATCGGACGCGAGCTGTTCCGGGTCGAGGACTGGACCGCCTACCACCCGGTGGACACGTCCCGGGTGGTCGTCGACCACGCCAGCTTCACCGTTCACGCCGGGGAGATCGTAGGGTTCGCCGGCCTGATGGGAGCCGGCCGCACCGAACTCGCGATGAGCCTGTTCGGACGGCTCTGGGGCACCAACGTGTCCGGCCGGGTCTACAAGGACGGCGAGGAGATCCGCACGGCCACCGTCGACGAGGCGGTCTCCCACGGGATCGCCTACGTCACCGAGGACCGCAAGCGGTACGGCCTGAACCTGATCGGCACCATCACCACCAACATCTCCGCCGTGGCGCTGGCCCGGTTCGCCCGCTGGGGCATCATCGACCGCAACCAGGAGTACCTGTCCGCCGAGGGCTACCGGAAGGACATGAACATCAAGACGCCCAGCGTCTCCGAGGTTGTCGGACGGCTCTCGGGCGGAAACCAGCAGAAGGTCGTGCTCAGCAAGTGGCTCGTCTCCGGGCCCGACGTCCTGATCCTCGACGAACCCACCCGGGGCATCGACGTCGGGGCCAAGTACGAGATCTACAGCCTGATCAACGCCCTCGCCAACCAGGGCAAGGCGGTCGTGATGATCTCCTCCGAACTGCCCGAACTGCTCGGCATGTGCGACCGCATCTACACCATCTGCGAAGGCGCCGTCACCGGCGACGTGCCCCGCGCCGAGGCGACGCAGGAGAGCCTCATGTACCTGATGACCATGGGAAAGGAACTGCGATGAGCTCGCCGACCACGACCGAGCCGACCGCCCCGGCCGCGAAGCCGGCCCGGCGGCTGGCCGTCGACCTGCGCCAGTACGGCATCCTCGCCGCACTGGTGATCATCATCGGCCTGTTCGAGGTGCTCACCAGTGGCCGCCTGCTGATGCCCGGCAACGTGAACAACCTGATCCAGCAGAACTCCTACGTGCTGATCCTCGCGATCGGCATGGTCATGGTGATCATCGGCGGCCACATCGACCTCTCGGTGGGCTCGGTGGTCGCCATGGTCGGCGCCGTGGCGGCGCTCGCCATGAGCCAGTGGGGGCTGCCCTGGTGGGCCGCCGTCGTGGTCGCCCTGCTGGTCGGTGCCCTGGTCGGCGCCTGGCAGGGCTTCTGGGTGGCGTTCATTCAGGTGCCGGCGTTCATCGTCACCCTGGCCGGCATGCTGCTGTTCCGAGGGCTCACCCTGATCTTCCTCGTCGGCGGCACGATCGGCGGACTGCCGGACCAGTTCGTGGCGATCGGGGCCGGCTGGCTGCCCAGCTGGCTGGGCACGATCGGGAAGACCGACGTACTCACCCTGGTGCTCGGCGCGCTGGCGTGCGTCGCGCTCGTCGTCCTGCAGGTGGCCGCCCGCAACGGACGCCGCAAGCTCGACCTGCCGGTGGAGGGCGCCGCGTCCTTCTGGGGCAAGATCGTGGTAGCGGTGGTCGCGATCATGGCGGTCTGCTGGCAGCTGGCCAACTACTCCGGCACGCCGATCATCCTGATCATCCTCGCGGTGCTGATCGTGGCCTACTCGTTCCTGCTGAACCGGTCCGTGTTCGGGCGCCACATCTACGCGATGGGCGGCAACCTGTTCGCCGCGGTGATGAGCGGCGTCAAGACCAACCGGGTCAACTTCGCGATCTTCGTCAACATGGGCGTGCTGGCCGCCCTCGCCGGTGTGGTCAGCACCGCACGGGCAGGCAGCGCGGTCGCCTCGGCCGGCCAGAACTACGAACTCGACGCGATCGCCGCCGTCTTCATCGGCGGGGCCGCCGTGCAGGGCGGAGTGGGCACCGTCACCGGCGCCGTGATCGGCGGCCTCGTGATGGGCGTGCTGAACATGGGCCTGTCCATCCTCTCGGTGGACGCAGCCTGGCAGATGGCGATCAAGGGCCTGGTGCTGCTGCTCGCGGTCGCCTTCGACCTGATCAACAAACGGCGGGGCGGACGCTGAGGCTACTCGCGTCCACGCGATAGTCTCGGCCCGGCGTGGACGAGGGAGGTGAAGCCAGCATGGCCATCACGGCAGGAACCACGGAGGACATCCGGCGCACCAATCTCGCTGCGATCCTCGGCCTCCTCTACCGGGGCGGGCCCGCATCCCGCGCGGCGCTCGGCAAGCGGACCGGTCGCAACCGGTCCACGATCGGCAGCCTGGTCGGTGATCTCGTCGACCTCGGACTGGTCGCAGAGAGCGACCCGGACCCGGACGGCCAGGTCGGCCGGCCCAGCCCGGTGGTGTCGATCCGTCCCGAGGTGACCGCGATCGCGGTGAACCCCGAGATCGACGCGCTCACGATCGCGCTGGTCGGGCTCGACGGCAACGTACGCCGCACGATCCGCCACGAGTACGGCCGGATCCCCACCGCGGCGGAGGTGCTCAGCATCACCTCCGCGGTGATCGCCGGCATGCAGGTCGAGCTGGACGGGCTGCTGGTCGCCGGCGTCGGGGTCGCTGTGCCCGGCCAGGTCCGCACCAGCGACGGCGTCGTCCGCAACGCGCCGCACCTGGACTGGCACGACCAGCCCTTCGGCGAACCGCTGGCCGAGGCCACCGGCTACCGCGTGCTGGTCGCCAACGACGCGGCGCTCGGCGCGCTCGCCGAACACGAGTTCGGCGCCGGGCGGGCCCACGACCACCTGATCTACCTCAACGGCGGCGCCTCCGGCATCGGCGGCGGCGTGATCACCGGCGGGACCCTGCTCGGCGGCGCGGCCGGGTATGCGGGCGAACTGGGCCACGTCCGGGTCTCGAGTTCCGGCGCCCTCGACTCGGCCGGGTTCGCGGGCACGCTCGAGGCCGAGGTGACCCGCGCGGAACTGCTGGACGCCCTGCGCCTGCCCAGTGCGGACCCCGCCCAGTTCGAGGCCGCCCTGCTGGCCGACCGTTCGGAGGCGGTCGCCGCGATCGTCGGGCGTCAGCTCGGCCACCTCGGCACTGCCCTGGCTGCGGCGATCAACCTGTTCAACCCCGAGGTCGTCGCACTCGGCGGCTTCCTGGCCGCGCTGCACGCCTACGACCCCCAGCGCCTCGAGCAGGTCGTGGCGGAAGCGGCCCTTGCGCCATCCAGGGAGGGGGTCCGGATCACCCCGGCGGAGCTGGGGCCGAACCTGCTGATGATCGGGGCGGCCGGGCTGGCGTTCGGTCCGCTGCTGGACGACCCGGCCTCGATCAGCTGACCCGTCGCGCCTGGTAGAAGCCCGAGGTCGCAAGGACGGGCCACCCGCGCACGATCCGCCGGTTCGCCGCGTTCAGGTAGTACAGCGGGGGCTGGCGTCCGACGATCGCGACCTCGCCGCCGGACAGGTAGCCCATCGCCGACTGCTGGAACACCGGATTCTTCGGGCGCGAAAGGCCGGCGCCGATGTCGTCGGTGTAGTAGTGCCCGGTGAGGTCGATCCACAGCGGGCAGCCGCGGCGGAGGTTGCGTCCGAAGATGTTCAACTCGATCAGGGGCCCCGGGTCGTCCGACGTGACACAGCCCGGCACGTCGACCGCTCCGGCCAGTGCCGTGAACCGGATGTCCTGACCGGTGTAGCTCTGGGCGTCGTGCAGGTCCTGGGCCATCCCCCAGGCGATCACGACCGGCAGCAGCGCGAGCGCGCCTGCCCAGCGCAGCCGGCGCCCGCGGCTCGGTGCGAGGGTGACCATCGACCCCATGGTGACCGCGAACGGCACCGCCATGACCGCCGGGTAGTGGGTGTAGAAGGACGGGGTGACCAGGAGCATGCCGACCGTCGCGAGCAGCAGCGCGACCGCGAGCCAGGTCAGCTCGAAGGCGCGGGCCCGCCACAGGGCCAGTGCGGCGACGACGACCGCCACCGTGGCCACGGCCCAGGCCAGCGGGGCGCTGGGGGGCGCGCCGGACAGCCCGAGCATCTCCCAGACCCGCGCCTCGATCGGCTGGTTGGTGACGTCCGGACGCCCCAGCTGCGCCGCCACCACCATCTTCCACATCTGCTCCGGCGCGGCGGCGAAGAACGGGACCAGCACCGCGGCACAGGAGCCGGCCGCGGCGAGCAGCACGGCCAGGAACGGGCGCACTCCCCGCCGCACCCAGACCCAGCCGAGGACGATCAGCACCAGCACGATGCCCCAGATCTTCACCGCAGGCACCAGCCCGAGCAGGACCCCGGCCCAGACCAGCCGGGCCCGCGACCGCCCCCGGGTGAGCAGCAGCAGGGACGCCAGCAGGAAGGTGTTCGCGAGCCCCTCCAGCATCGTGGTCGACTCGGCGTAGGCCGCAGGGAAGTAGAGCGCGTAGGCGAGGCCGCCCACGACCGCGGAGAGCAGGCCCAGCGGACGCAGCAGCCGTGCGACCGCGATCGCGTTGAAGGCGCCGAGCAGCATCCACGCCACCCTGGCCGCCGAGAAGGCGAAGCCCTCGGAGGTGACCTGGGCCAGCCCGGCGAACGGTGCCAGCGCCAGCAGGATCATCGGGGGGTGCAGGAAGAGGAAGTCGCGGTACGGGAGCCTGCCCATCACCAGCGCCAGCGAACCGGCGAAGTGCACGCCGTCGTCGTAGGTGCCCTCCCCGGTCAGCCGGGCGTAGCGGAGCAGATAGGCGCGCGCACCGACCGCGACGGCGCCGATGACCAGCACGAGCACGGCCCACGCCGTCCGGCTCGCCCGAATGTTCCCGGCGGGCCCCGTCGTCTCCCGGATCCCCAGGTCCGGCGTCCTCAGCGGGGTCGTGGCCCCTCCTCCCGAGGCAGCGTCGGGCAGGTCCCGCGCGCGGCTCGTCCCCATTGTCCACGGCAGGGACAAGCGGTCCGGCCGGCGAGGGAGTCAGTAGGTGATCACCTGATCGCTGGAGTGGCCGTGCAGGCGGCGGGCGGCCTCGGCGAGCGAACCCGACAGCGACGGGTACACCGTGAAGCTCTCGGCGAGCTGGTCGACGGTGAGCTTGTTGCGCACGGCCACGGACAGCGGGTGGATCAGCTCGGACGCGGCGGGCGCCACCACCACCGCACCGACGATGATGCCGGTGGTGGGCAGGCAGAAGATCTTCACGAAGCCGTCGTGCAGCGCCTGCATCTTCGCGCGGGCGTTGCTCCGCAGCGGCAGCATCATGGTGAGCCCGCGCACCACGCCGGTGTCGATGTCGGTCTGGCTACAGCCCACGGTCGCGATCTCCGGCGCGGTGAAGACGTTGGCCGACACCGTGCGCAGGTCGAGCGGGGCGACCGAGTCGCCCAGGGAGTGCCACATCGCGATCCGTCCCTGCATCGCGGCGACGCTGGCCAGGGCGAACACCGGCGTGCAGTCACCGGCCGCGTAGACCCCGCGTGCGCTCGTCCGCGAGACCCGGTCGACCTCGATGTGCCCGGACGCAGTGAGCCGCACCCCGGCCTCCTCCAGCCCGATGTGCGCGGTGTTCGGGATGGCGCCGACGGCCATCAGGCAGTGCGAGCCGCTCACGGTGGTGCCGTCGCCCAGTCGCACCACGACCTCGTCGCCGTGGCGCTCCGCGCCGACAGCGCGGGCGCCGTTCAGGACGGTCATGCCGCTGTTCTCGAACACCTGCTGGATCACCCGGGCGGCGTCGTCGTCGTGGCCGGGAAGCACCTGGTGCCGCGAGGAGACCAGCGTGACCGGCACGCCGAGCGCGGTGTAGGCGCTGGCGAACTCGGCGCCGGTCACGCCGGAGCCGACGACGACCAGGTGCTCGGGGACCTCCTGCAGGTCATAGATCTGGGACCAGGTGAAGATCCGTTCGCCGTCGGGCGGGGCGGAGTCGAGTTCCCGGGGATGGGCGCCGGTCGCGACCAGCACGATGTCGGCGGGGAGCGTCTCCTCACCGTCCGCGGTCTGGGCGATCACGCGCTGTGGCCCGTCCAGGCGTCCGGTGCCGGCGATGACCCGGACGCCGTCGGTGCGCAGGCGGTCGGCGATGTCGCCGGACTGGGCCTGGGCCAGGCCGCGAATCCGGGCGTGCACGCGGCCCAGGTCGACGCCCACGGCCGCGCCGAGGCGCCGGTCGTCGCCGACCAGGTGCAGGCCGAGTTCCTCGGCGCTGCGGATCTTGGTCATCACCTCCGCGGCGGCGATCAGGGTCTTGGACGGCACCACGTCGGTGAGGACCGCCGAGCCGCCGACGCCACGCCGCTCGACCAGGGTCACCCGTCCCCCGAGCTGTCGCGCGACCAGCGCCGCCTCGTAGCCGCCCGGGCCGCCTCCGATGATCACCACGTCCGTCACAACCGAATTCTCCCACGCCCGGGTCGGGTCGTCCGCTCCCCCGCGACCCGCCTCCCCCGGTGCCGACGGCCCCGACGCGCCGGACACCGGCGCCATCCCACGGCCGTGCCGGGCGTCTACGCTCGGGGGGTGCCGCCCCGAATGCCCGTCCAGACCATCGCCCTCGCCGCCGTCGCGGTCGCCGGTGTGCTCGTCAGCGTCGCCATGGTCCTGGTGGGGCTGCCCGAGGCGACGCCGGCACAGTCGGTGCTCCTGGAACTGTCCGCGCTCCCGCTGTCGGTCTCGGTCGGTGCCGGCGTGCTGATCCTGCACCTGCGGGCCACCCGACCGATCGGGCCCCGTTCGCGCCGGGCGCTGGTAGCCGGCGGAGCCGTCGGCGCACTCGGCCTGCTGCTGATGGCCTGGGCCTACCTGGGCGGGCCGCGCGACGTCGTCCACGTCGGCCAGGTGCTGGTCTGGTTGGGCCTGCTCGCGGCGCTGCTCGTGATGATCCGACGGCAACCGCGAAGCCGGATCACCCACTTCCACGTGCCCGACGAGGCCGACGAGGACGGGCCGGAAGAGCATCAGGCTGACCGGCGGCAGACCCCGTCGTTATAGTCATCGCGTGAGTGCCGAGACGAACCCGAAAGACCTGGCCCGCGAGGCGGCCGCAGCCCTGACCGAACGCTTCGGCGTCGGCTCCATCGACCTGGCCCTTGTGCTCGGCTCCGGCTGGTCCGGAGCGTCCACCGGGCTCGGTGAGCCGATCGGCGAATGCCTGCTCTCCGACCTGCCCGGTTTCGCGAAGCCCGTGGTCGCAGGGCACGGCGGAGCCCTCAAGCTGATCCGGACGCCTGCCGGCAAGGTGGCCGCCCTGTTCACCGGGCGCACCCACTTCTACGAGGGACGCGGCGTCGCCGCCGTCGTGCACGGCGTCCGCACCGCCGCAGCGGCAGGGGCATCCGCGATCGTGCTCACCAATGGCTGCGGTGGCCTGCACGTCGAGTGGGCTCCCGGCACGCCGGTGCTGATCCGAGACCACATCAACCTCACCGGCGCGACGCCGCTGGAGGGCGCAACCTTCATCGACCTCACCGAGGCCTACTCCGCCCGGCTACGGGCGCTGGCCCAGGAGGTCGACCCCACCCTCGCCGAAGGCGTCTACGTCCAGTTCCGCGGCCCCCAGTACGAGACCCCCGCCGAGGTGCGGATGGCCCAGATCCTCGGTGGCGACCTGGTCGGCATGTCGACCACCCTGGAGACCATCGCCGCCCGCGAGGCGGGGCTGGAAGTGCTGGGCATCTCGCTGGTCACCAACCCCGGCGCAGGGATCTCGCCGACCCCGCTCGAACACGCCGAGGTGATCGCCGCCGGCGCGGCGGCCGAACCGCGTCTGCGCGGGCTGCTCTCCGGCCTGCTCGAGCGACTCTAGGAGGACCCGTGATCGACGCGACGTTGCGCGCACAGGCCACCGCCTGGCGCGACCAGGACCCGGACGTGGCCACCGCGGCCGCCCTGGACGACCTGCTCGCCCGGGCGGACGCCGGGGACGGTGCGGCGCTCGCCGAGCTGACCTCGGCGTTCGCCGGGCCGCTGGAGTTCGGCACCGCCGGCCTGCGCGGACCGCTCGGGGCCGGTCCGGCGCGGATGAACCGCGTGGTGGTCAGCCAGGCCGCAGCGGGGCTGGCCGCGCACCTGCTGTCGCTGGGCATGGCCGGTGGCAGGGTGATCGTCGGGTACGACGCCCGCTACAACTCCGAGGTCTTCGCCCGCGACACCGCGCAGATCCTGGCTGGCGCCGGGCTGTTCCCGCTGCTGTGCTCGCGCCCGCTGCCGACCCCAGTGGTGGCCTTCGGCATCCGGCACTTCGACTGCGTGGCCGGGGTCGTTGTGACCGCGTCCCACAACCCGCCGCAGGACAACGGCTACAAGGTGTACCTCGGCGACGGCTCGCAGATCGTGCCGCCCACCGACAGCCAGATCGCCGCGCGGATCGCGGACGTCGCGTCCCGGCCGCTGGCCGACATCGCCCGCAGCGAGGACTACCCGCTGGTCGGCGACGAGCTGGTTGACGCCTACGTCGCCCGGGCTGCCTCGCTGGTGCCCGTGGAGGCGCCGCGGGACGTGACCTGGGTCTACACCGCCATGCACGGCGTCGGCGCGGCCGTGGTCGACCAGGTGGTGGCCGCGTCCGGCTTCGGCGAGCCGCACCGGGTCGCCGCCCAGATCCAGCCCGACCCGGCCTTCCCGACCGTCCCCTTCCCCAACCCCGAGGAGCCCGGGGCGATCGACCTGGCCCTTGCGCTGGCCCGCGAGGTGGACGCCGACATCGCGATCGCCAACGACCCTGACGCCGACCGCTGCGCCGCTGCCGCCGTGGTCGACGGTCGCTGGCGAATGCTGAGCGGCGACGAGCTGGGCGCGCTGCTGGCCGACGACCTGCTGCGCCGGGGAGTGCGCGGAACCTACGCGTGCTCGGTGGTCTCGAGCACGCTGCTGGCGTCGATGGCTGCGGCGCACGGCCAGCCGTTCGCGACCACCCTGACCGGGTTCAAGTGGATCGGACGGGTGCCCGGACTGGCGTTCGGCTACGAGGAGGCGATCGGCTACTGCACCGACGCCGCCGCCGTTCCGGACAAGGACGGCATCACCACCCTCGTCCGTATCCTCGCGCTGGTCGCAGGGCTGAAGGCGTCCGGGGAGACGGTTGCCCATCGGCTCGACACGATCGCGCGCACCTACGGGGTGCACCTGACCTCCCAGTTGGCGTTCCGGGTGGCCGACCTCACGCTGATCGCCGCCGCGATGGCGCGGGTGCGGGCCACTCCCCCCGCGCAGCTGGCCGGCGAGCCGGTCGCCGCGACCGACCTCGCGTCCGGGAGCCCGGAGCTGCCGGCCACCGACGGCATGCTGTTCACTGGGGAGTCCGTCCGCGTGGTGGTACGTCCCTCCGGCACCGAGCCGAAGCTGAAGTGCTACCTGCAGGTGAGGCTGGGCGTGCCGGAGAGCCAGAACCTGGTTGCGGCGCGGGAGCACGCCGCCCAACTGATGGAGCAGGCGCGCGCCGACATGACCGAAGCCCTCGGGCTGTGAGCGCGGCACCGCCGCGGCTGGTGCTGATCGCCGGCGCTTCCGGCAGTGGCAAGTCGCGGCTCGCACACCTGGCGGGCTGCCCGTCCCTTCGACTGGACGACTTCTACTTCGACGCCGACCATCCCCATCTGCCGCGGTCCCCGATCGGGATCGTCGACTGGGACGACCCACGCTGCTGGGACGCCGGGGCGGCCGTGGCCGCGTTGCAGGACCTGCTGTCGTCGGGTCGGGTGGAGGCACCGGCGTACTCGATCTCGGAGAGCCGCAGGGTGGGCAGCCACGAGGTGCGGATGGACGGGGCGTCGTGCCTGACCGCAGAGGGCATCTTCGCGATCGAGTTCCTGGCCACCTGCCGCGCCGCCGGCCTCGCTGCCGAGGCGATCTACCTCGACCGTCCCGGGTTCCTGGTGTTCTGGCTGCGCCTGCGCCGCGACCTCGCCAAGAAGCGCAAGCCGCCGCGGATCCTGCTGCGCCGCGGGATCGCCCTCTGGCGTGCCCAGCCCGGCCTGAAGCGCAAGGCCCTCGCCGCCGGCTTCACGCCGATGGGCATGCGGGCAGCCGTCGCCCGCCTCGCTGACTGAACCACGGGCGCGGGAACGGGGCCGGTGCCGGGGTCGCGGAGGTCGGCACCGGGCTCCCTGCGGCTCCCCGGAGCCGCGAGCGGCCCCGATGGGACCGCTTTCCACTTCTGGCGTCCTTACCCCTACGATGAGGAACGTGACCCCTGAGTTCATACTCTTGGCGCTCGTTGTTATCACGGCGTTGGCCTTCGATTTCACGAACGGTTTCCATGACACGGCGAACGCCATGGCCACTTCGATCGCCACCCGGGCGCTGAGTCCCAAGGCGGCCGTCACCCTCTCGGCAATCCTGAACCTGGTCGGCGCCTTCCTTTCGGTCGAGGTCGCCATCACCGTCACCAACGCGGTGATCCGGATCCAGAACCCGGACGGCACCCCGCGCGCCGACCTGATGGCCGACAGCGGGCACGGGCTGTTGCTGATCCTGATGGCAGGCCTGGCCGGGGCGATCATCTGGAACATCCTCACCTGGCTGTGGGGCCTGCCTTCCAGCTCGTCGCACGCCCTGTTCGGCGGCCTGATCGGCGCCACCATCGCAAGCCTCGGCTGGGGCGGCGTCAAGTGGGTCGGTGAGGGCTACCAGCTCGACGGCGTGGTCGGGAAGGTCATCCTGCCGGCCCTGTTCTCGCCCGCGGTCGCCATCATCGTCGCGATGATCGGCACCCGGCTGGTGTTCAGGATCACCGAGGGGGTCGCGCGGCGCTACCAGGAGACCGGCTTCCGCTGGGGCCAGATCGGGACGGCTTCGCTGCTCTCCCTCTCCCACGGAACCAACGACGCCCAGAAGACGATGGGCGTCGTCACCCTCGCGCTGATCGCCTCGGGCTACTGGACCGACACCACGGAGATCCCGGTCTGGGTGAAGATCGCCTGCGCCCTGGCGATCGCCTCCGGCACCTACATCGGCGGCTGGCGGATCATCCGGACCATGGGCAAGGGCCTGGTCGAGATCTCCTCCCCGCAGGGCATGGCGGCGGAGAGCTCGTCCGCAGCCGTCATCCTCACCTCCAGCCAGCTCGGTTTCGCGCTCTCCACCACCCACGTCTGCACCGGCTCGATCCTCGGCTCGGGCCTGGGCCGCAAGGGCGCGACGGTCCGCTGGAGAGTCGCCGGACGGATGGGCCTGGCCTGGCTGACCACTCTCCCGCTGGCGGCGCTGGTCGGCGCGGCCATGTGGTGGACCGGTCACCTGATCGGCGGCCCGGGCGGAGCGTTCGTCGTGTTCGCCATCATGTGCGTCGCAGCCCTTTACATGTGGTGGCACTCCCGGCGCAACCCGATCGGCCACCACAACGTCAACGACGAGTGGAGCGACGACGACGACGCGAACGCCGACCCCAAGGTCACGGTCTCCGGAGGGGTGCACTGATGGAGCAGTTCCTTGCCGCCCTGAACGGGGCCTGGCGCGTCCTCCTGGTCGGCCTCGTGCTCGGGGCCGGGCTGCCGGCGCTGTTCGCCCTCGGCGTCCGCGCCCAGGCGTGGGGCACCGGCGGGGAGGCCGGCATCCATGACAGTGACGTGGTACTGAAGCCGCACCCGGCCGGACGCGCGCTCGCCGTGACCATCTACGCCCTCGTCGTGCTGTGCGTAGTGGCCGGAATCAGCTACATCGTCGCCCACGGCCTCGGCTGGACCATCACCTTCAACGGCATCATCCCGGTCTTCACACCGAAGGGCTGAGCGCGGGGGCGGACGCGGCCAGCCGCTGCATGTCCTGCGCCACCCCGGCCAGGAAGCTGCGTGCCCTCGCCCCGACGTGATCCCGGATCATCGACTCCGGCAGCGGCTGGACGGCGATCCTTGTGCCCACACCGGCGAGCACCAGCGGGAGGGTGTAACCGACCGAGGACGGGAAGCTGGCCAGCTGCGCGGCCACCGGCCCCCTGCGCAGCTCGATCTCCAGCGGCACCTTCGGCCGCACCACCCGCAGGCCTGTGTGCCGGGCGAGGTCCCGCAGCTTGTCGGGATGCTCGCGGCGGTGCGCGAAGTACCGTCCCGCCGCGCCGGACTGCGCGGCCAGCCGCCCGACGGCGTCCAGGTAGGCGTCGGTGTCGACGACGCCCGTCTCCACCAGCGAGGAGCCGACCACGTCGACGCCGCTGAGCAGCCGCGGCGGGCCGAAGCGGCGACGCGTCCAGTCGTATCCGTGGTGCTGCACCCGGCTGCCCGGCAGCGCGGTGACGGACATCACGGTGAACAGCTGCAGGTGCGCGCGGGAGAGGAACCACCGGGTGTGCCGCGCCAGCGGCGCCCGCACCGCCGCACGACCCGCGTGCCAGCGTCGCAGCGGTTCGCCGCCGGCGAGCTGCGCGGCGAACTCCAGGGTTGCCGTGCCGTCGTCGACCACCACCACCTCTCCGGGGTGGGCGAAGGGCAGCAGCGCCTGGATCATGCCGGAGAACGGATCTCCGATGACCAGCCGGCGCGCCCTGGCCACGACCGGACGCAGCTCGGCCAACATCCGCAGCCCGCTCACGGCGGAGGCCCGCGGCGAGTGCCAACCCACCTCGATGCCCTCCTCCTCGGCGAAGTCGGCCATCGACTGGAGCTGGCCCACCGTGGTCCGGTCGCCGGGTGCCAGGACGACCAGGCGCGTGCGGTGCGCCGCCCGTTCGGCGTGGCACCACTCCAGCAGGTGCAGGAACTGGGCCGGGCTCTCGACCAGGGCCAGGGTGTCGGTGGTCATGCGAGGCCCCCGCGAAGTTGTCCGGGTGAGCGCAGCGGAGGGCGAGAACGGCGCGCGGTGCTCATGCCACCCGGTCCGGTCCCGCCTGCGCGGCGTCGGCGACCACGCCGGCCACCCGGCGCAGCTTCTTCATCGCCGCGAGCTCACCGGGGTAGATCTGCTTCACCCCGTCGCCGAGTGCCTCCTCGATCACCCGGATGTCGCGGACGAGCCGGCGCATGCCCTCCGGCTCGACGGAGGCGGCCTGGTCCGAGCCCCACATCGAACGGTCGAGGGTGATGTGCCGCTCCACCATGCAGGCGCCCAGCGCGACCGCGCACAGCGTGGTCTGCAGGCCCACTTCGTGGCCGGAGTAGCCGATCGGCACGTTGGGGTACTCGGCGGCGAGGGTGTCGATCACGCGCAGGTTCAGTTGCCCCGCCGGCGCCGGGTAGGTGCTGGTGGCGTGCAGCACCACGATGTTGCGGCTGCCCAGCACCTCCACGGCATGCCGGATCTGCTCGGGACTGGACATGCCGGTGGAGAGGATCACCGTCTTGCCGGTGGCGCGCATCGCGCGCAGGAGCGCGTCGTCGGTCAGGCAGGCCGACGCCACCTTGTAGGCGGGCGGGTTGAAGGCCCCCAGGAAGTCGACGCTCTCGACGTCCCACGGCGAGGCGAACCAGTCGATACCGACCTCGCGGCAGTGGTCGTCGAGCTGGCGGTACTGCTCTGCGTCGAACTCGACCCGGTGCCGGTACTCGATGTAGGTCATCCGGCCCCACGGGGTGTCGCGCTCGAGATCCCACATCTCCCGCGGGGTGCACACCTCGGGGGTGCGCTTCTGGAACTTGACCGCGTCCATGCCTGCGGCCTTCGCTGCGTCGATCAGCGCCAGAGCGGTACGCAGGTCGCCGTTGTGGTTGATGCCGATCTCGCCGATCAGATACACGGGCTGGCCCGGACCGACGAGGCGTCCGCCGATCCGACGCAACCTGGGGTTGACGTTCACAGTTGGTCCTCCTTCAGGATCCACGAGGCAATCTCGCGGACGGCTCCGTGCCCTCCCGGCACGGTGGTCACGGTGCGGGCCGCCGCCCGCACGGATGCGTGGGCCGAGGCGACCGCCACGGGCCAGCCGACCTGCTCGAAGCAGGGCAGGTCGTTGAGGTCGTTGCCGAGGTAGAGCACGCGGGACGGCGCCAGCCGCCGCTCCTCCAGCCAGAGCTGCAGCTCCTCTCCCTTCTTCGGGATGCCGTGGCGGCACTCGACGCCGAGCTTGGCCGCGCGCGCAGCGACGACCGGGTTGACCTCGGTGGACAGGATCAGCACCGGCAGGCCGGCCCGGCGCATCGCGGCGACGCCCATACCGTCGCCGCGATGCACCGCGACCCGCTCGGATCCGTCCGCGCCGAGCCAGGCCCGGTCGTCGGTCTGGGTGCCGTCGAAGTCGAGCACGACGGCGTCGACGTCGCCCGGGGCGGGCCGGGTGCGGGCGTCGAGCAGGGGAACCAGCGCGCGCGCCCGGTCCAGGTCGGCCGGCTCGTCGATCTCGAGGAGCCGGGCGGGATCGGTCGGGACGGCCACGGTGCGTCCGAAGAAGCGCCGGCCGGTCTCGGCGAAGCCGGCCGCGCGCATCGCGTAGGCGGCTCCGGTCTCCAGCCACTCCGGCTCCCGGTCCTGGCGGCGCTGCCGCCCCTGGGCGTCATGGTTGACGCCGGTGGCGGAATCCGCGCTCCTCCAGACGAAGCCGTGGAACGGCGCGGCGGTGAACGCGGTGTCGGCCCCGCCCTCGGCCACCGCGGCCACGACCGCGTCCAGCTCGGAGGGGGTCAGGAACGGGCTCGTGCACTGGACGAGCAGGAGTACGGCGAGTTCGTCGGCGTGCCGGCCGTAGAGCACCTCGACCGCGTGGGCGAGAGCCGACTCGCTGGAGGCGTGGTCGTCGGAGAGCTCGGGCGGACGATGGACGGCGATCGCGCCGGCCGCCGTAGCCGCTGCGGCGATCGCCGGATCGTCGGTGGAGACGGCCACCGCGCTGATCCGTCCGGCTGCCCGGGCGGCCCGGATCGCGCGCACCACGAGGGGCACCCCGCCGAGCCGGGCGAGGTTCTTCCCTGGGACCCCCTTCGAGCCGCCGCGGGCCGGGATCACGGCCAGCACCTTTCCCGGACGGCGCTGGGCGAGGCCGGCGGATACGTCGTTCACGCTCACACCTGCACGCTAGGCAGGCCACACACCGGGGAGGCCACGGCGGCCCCACGAGTCGGTGAACGTCCGGGGAACATCCCCGCCGCGCACCGGGGCGCTCAGGCGGCCTTGCCGAACAGCTCGCCGAGGATCGGGGCCAGCTTCGCGTTGTACTTGTCGGCCATCGACAGCAGCCAGCCCTCGTCGTGGCCGCCCTGGGTGATCGTGAAGTACCGGGTCGGCGCGATGATCAGGTTGTCGATCCGGGCGTAGGCGTGGTCGGTGTCGACGGTGGGGTCGCTGTCGGGCGAGCCGAGGTAGTCGACGGGGACGTCGGTGCGCACGGTCAGCATGCCCTTCCGGACCCGCTCCAGCTCACTCCACATCAGGACCGGACGCGTCTTGGCGGCGTTGATAAACGTCTCCTGCCACTGTGCCGCGTCCAGAAGCTCCCCGCGCTGCCGCTGGCCGTTGACGGCGTTCGCGAGCACGACGAGTCCGCCGAAGCGCGGGATGTCCAGCGGCACGTCCTTGATCCACGGCACCGGAATGCCGAACACGTCGGCCAGCACGTCGTTCATGTCGACCGGGGTCGCGATCATGATGATCCTGCGCAGGTCGATCACCGGGGAGTCGGCGACGGCCGGCTGCGAGGCGATGTCCTCCGCGGCGATGCCGCCGAAGCTCGCCCCGAGGAACACCACCGGCTTGCGCTGGCCGGACGGCGTGACCGACTGGACCGCGTCCGCCACGGAGCGCGCCGAGGCCCCGGCGTCGTAGCTGCGGCCGTACCAGTGGTACATCACGCAGCCACCCAGTTCCTCGACGAGGTTCTGGATCATGTTCGCCTGGTACTGGCTGCCGGTGAGGCCGGTGCCGCTGAACGTGATCACCACGAAGTGGCTCTCGCGGCACGCCTCGACGAGGGTCGGGTCGACGGCAGTGGTGCGCGCGGTGCGCTCGGGGTACAGCGCCCAGGTGATCGCGTGGTCGACCACGCTCGTGGTGGGGGCGTCCCTGGGGTCGATCGCCCACGACCGCTCGGCATCCAGCCAGAGGATCGCCGCGGACGCAGCCAGGCTGCCGGCCACCGCGAGCGCGAGGAAGCGGAGCCAGTGGTGCGCGAGGCGGACCCGTCCGGGTCGACGCATTCTGTCCACCCCCTCCAGCCCGACGGCACTTCCAGACTACGTCGATGCAGCGGCGCGGACGGACGCAGGCGGATTAGGTTGGAGCCATGAGTTCGCGTGTCACTCCGTGCCCCGCCTGCGGCACTCCCAACCGCATCCCGGTCTCGGCGAAGGGACGTCCGCAGTGCGCGTCCTGCCACGCCGTGCTGCCCTGGCTCGTCGACGCCGGGGATGACGACCTGGCCGAAGCCCTGGCCACGAACCAACTCGTCCTGGTCGACCTGTGGGCGCCGTGGTGCGGTCCGTGCCGCATGGTGGCGCCCGTGCTGGAGCGGCTCGCCGTCCGCTACGCCGGGAAGGTGAAGGTGGTGAAGGTCAACGTCGACCACAACCGGCGGACGGCGGCCCGGTACGACGCCCGGAGCATCCCCACGCTGGCCATCGTGCGGAACGGCAAGACGGTCGATCGGGTGGTCGGGGCGCAGCCCGAGCCCGCGCTCGCGAAACGGATCGACGCCCTGCTGGCGCAGTGACCCGCGGAAGACCCGTCCCCGGCACGCGTCAGGTGAGCAGCAGCAGGACGAGGCACGCCAGCGCGAGCACGGAGACCGCGGCCGCCGCGGCGACCACCAGGACGGCCTGACGGCGACGCTCCGCGGCGGTCATCGGGCCGGCACCCTCCGCACCGCGATGAGGGTGTCCTCCTGCGGCTCTCCCCCACCGTCGTCGGCGAGCACGTCGAGCACGGCGACGGTGATGTTGTCGCGACCGCCGGAGCCGAGCGCCCGCTCGATCAGCGTCTCGGCCGCGGCCTGCGGGTCCGCGATGCCGTCGAGGATGGTGGCGATCACGCCGTCGGCGAGCTCCTTGGTCAGCCCGTCGGAGCAGACCAGCCAGCGATCGCCGACCACGACCGCCGCCGCACGGTAGTCCGCGGCCCAGGCGGGTTCGAGGACGGCGTCCATGCCGACGGCGCGGGTGAGCACGCTGCGGGCCGGTGTCCCCGGCTCGCTGCTGACCGTGGCGACGTGGTCGACGCTGAACTGCTCCAGCAACCCGCGGCGATGTCGGTAGACCCGGGAGTCGCCCACGTTGAACACCAGCCACTCCGGGCCGCGCACACCGCTGACGAGCGCGAGCCCGGCCAGGGTGCTGCCCACGCCCTCCGGCACGCCGGCGCCGAGCCCCGCCACATCACTGTGAGCGGAGGCGATCGTCGCCTCCACGTCTTCCCTGGTTCGTTCCGGGCGACTGGCGAGCGGCTCGAACGCCCGGACCACGGCCGCGCTGGCGAGATCGCCGTGGCGGTGGCCACCCAGGCCGTCCGCGACCACCAGCAGGTCGGGCGCGACCAGCGCAGCATCCTCGTTCACGCTGCGTCGCAGGCCGGCGTGGGTTCCGGCACCCCAATTCGTCACGATGCCGCTCATCAGCGTGGCGAACCCTGGCGCAGTTCGAACTCCGCGTCTCCGAGGAAGAAGTGCGGGGTGAGCGGTTCCTCGGCACCCGGCACGACCGTGCGCTCGACGCCGTCCGGGGCCACCAGGGTGACACCGTTCGTCGAGCAGAGGTCGCGGACCAGCCACTCCCCGTCCACCAACCGCAACAGGGCGTGGCGCTTGGAGACGGTCCGGGTCGGGTCGGGGACGACCAGCAGCTGCGCACCCGGGTGGTCCGGATCCGCCGCGGGCTGCCGGCCGAGCAGCACCTCGCTCGCGGTCAGGGCGAGTTCCCGCTCGGCGGAGGTGACCAGCGTCCAGCTCGGTCGCAGCCGGGACGCCAGCACGGTGCGGTCGTCCGGTTCGTCGAACGCTGCGGACGCCTCCAGTATGGGTTCGTCGGTCTCCTCCGGGGGCGCCATCCGTGCGGGCTGGGCCAGGGGTTCCGGCACCGCCGGGACCTCCCGCTCCCCAGGCGCCACCGCATCGGTCAGCCCGGGAACCGCCGCTCCGAACACCTCCGGTGCCGGCAGTGGCGCCTCTCCTGCGCCCGGCGCACGGAAGACCTCTGGTGGCGGGGCCCAGCGCTGGTCGACCAGCGGGTCGGAGTCGACCGCAGCGGGGGTCTCCCCGCGCTGCGGATCCGCCACCGGGCTCGCGGCGGGCACCACCACGTCGTCGTTCGACGGGTCAGACCGCACCGGGTACCACTGCGCCGCCAGCGGCACGGGAGGCGGCACCGGCGTGAACGGCTCCGGCTCGTCCTCGTCGGGCTCGAGGACCGGCGCGAAGGCCGGGGAGACCAGCCGCGGGGCCGCGACCGCCTCCGAGGAGGGCGGCGGGGCAGCCGGTGCCGGAACCTGCGGGGCAGACTGCGCGGGCGGCGTCCAGTGGGCGACGGGTGGCCCCGACAAAGCGGGCGGCGGGTAGCCCTGCGGCTGCCCCGGATGACCCGGCGGTACCGGCGGCGGGGCCACCGGGCGCACCAGGGCCCGCCCCGACCAGCTCGCGTCACCCCAGGCCAGCACGCTCGCCCAGATCGGGTTCCACAGGGCGGCCACCACGGTCATCCCCGGGCCGTACCCGAAGCCGATGGTGATCCGGTGGCACGCCATCACCAGCACGACGAAGAACGCCAGCTGTCCGAGGATCGGCACCAGGACGACCAGAACCAGCCACGGCGAGTAGCCGCCGATGCGCAGGAGCACGGCGGCGTTCCACACCGGCACCCATGCCTGCCACCGCTCCTCGCCCACCTTCCCAAACACCCCGGCGAGCGCGAGGGACGACCAGACGTAGACGCCCAGGCCGAGCAGGACCACGATCACGATCCCGGCCAGCCGTGCGGCGGTCTGTGCATCCATTTCTGCTCAGGCGCCGCGCGGCGCCCGCTCCTTTCCCGCGTGAATACTCGCAGATCCCCTGTCCGGCCGGGATCGGTAGCGCAGGAACGATGCCAGCGAGGTCCGGGCACGCCACCGCTGTCGGAGCGAGCCCTCCCCGGCCAGGCGACGCCGTTCGGCGTCGACGTCGCGCCAGTAGGCGTCCGCCTGCTCGGCCGACACCGCCAGGCCAGAGAACACCGCCCGGTCGGCACCCTCGGCGAGGACGGCGGCCGCAGCCCCTCCGTAGGCGAGCGCGAGCTCGCTGCGGGTCTCGTGCGTGGGCACCACCGCGCCACGGTCGATCCGGGCGTCCACCAGTTCATCCCAGCCGCCGGCGATCCGCTGCACGGGATCGGGGCGGAGCCGCCGGGCCCTCCGGCGCAGCGCCTTGGCCAGCACCACCACAAGGAGCGGCCCGAGCACAACGAGCAGCCCCAGCACGACAATCGCCCCCACCCGCAGCGAAACCCACAGCCAGGCGAGGTTCAGCCCGGTGTTCGGGGCCGCGGGGTTGCTGTTGCCCTTCGTGCCCGTGGCGTCGGGCGGGTCGACCTCCTGGGCGGGCACCGGCAGCACCTGGGTCGGGTTCTCCGGGTCACGCTGGCGCTGGGTCTGCGCGGCGAGGTCCTCGCGGTACTGCGGCGTGGCGTCGAGCACCGCCCAGCGGCCGTCCGCCCCCTGCACCTCGACCCAGGCGGCCAGATTGCGGCCCGCGCACACCCCGTCGGTGCAGGCCGGGATGCCGCTGTCGTCGTCGGAGGTCAGCCGCGTCCCCACCACGACCCGGGCAGGGAAGCCCAACTGGTCCGCGATCAGGGCGATCGCAACCGAGAACTGCTCGTCGTCGCCGACCGCCGCGACCAGCGAGCCCTGCCCGCCATCCGCCTTCACGGCCTCCTCCTGCGCGGTGAGGGCGGCGAAGAGCTGCCCGATCCGGGCCATCGAGTGCCCGGCCGCACTCCCCCGGAACGAGTAGTCCGGGCCCAGCGCCGTGGCCCACAGCGGCGTCCCGCCGGACAGGGCCAGCGCATGGCTGAGGTAGCCGCGGGCGCGCAGCAGGCTCGCCAGCTCGGCGAGCCCCGCGCCGGTCGCCGGCTGGTCCTGGTTCCGCAGCCACTGCCGCAGGCTCTCGGGCGCGTCGTAGCGGGGGCTGTGCCCGGGCGAGGCGAGCGTCGCAACGTCCACCGGGTCGGCCAGCGCGACGTCCGCCGTGTAGCCGTCGCCGTCGGCCAGCCCCCCGGGCACCATCTCGAGCGCGGTCCCGGTGCCGGCGTCGTAGTAGAAGCCGTCGCCGAGCTCCTGCGTCCGCGAGCCCCGGAAGTCGATGGACGCGAGCGAGCCCGCGAGGGGCAGCCACGGCGTGCCCAGCGCCCCGGTGGTGACGCCGAGCTGCGTTCGTGCCCCGGCACCCGGGTCTCGGCGGTAGGGCACCCGCCGGAACTCGGTCCCGTCCTCCCCCGCCACCGAGAAGGTCACCCCGTCGTAGTGCGTGAGCGTGGCCAGCCGAACCCGGTCGGGCAGCGTGCCGGTCGAGCGCACCGAGAACAGGATGCGGTCGAAGCCGGCGTCGGTGAACGACTCGCGGTAGGCCACCAGCGGGTCGACCGCGTGGGCCCGCTGCAGGTCGGGGCCGGTACCGCTGCGGAGCACGTCCCGCTGCAGCCCGGACGCGACCAGCGGCGTGGCCAGCAGCGCCACCGCCGCGGCGACGCCCACCATCAGCCAGGCCAGGGCCGCCGAGCGCAGCGCTGCGGTCCCGCGCACCCGGGTCAGCCGGACGCCGCTGGCCTGGGCCGCCCGGTGCAGCGCCTCGGTCCGCTCGGCACGTGCGCGCCAGGCCAGCCAGCCCGCGCAGAGCAGCAGTCCGAGTCCGCCCAGCACCGCCTCGCGCGGTGCGGCCACGGCCAGTCCGCCGAGCCGCACCGGACGCGCCGGGGCGTCCGGGCCGAAGCCGAGCCCGAACCACTGCATGGCCAGCGCCACCGGAACGGCCGCGACGAAGCTGCGGGTACGCCGCCAGGACAGGAGCAGGGCGGCCAGCGGTCCGGCGAGAAACACGACCAGGGCCGGCACGAGCAGGTTGCGGTACTCCCCCACCGGCAGTTCGACGGTGACCAGGTCCTTCCACGCGGTGAACAGGCCGGCCAGGAACTGGGTCAGGCCCCGCACCGGGCCGACCCGGTACACCGGCACCGCGACGACCAGCCCCAGCACCAGCGCGACCGCCGCAGCCGCAGCGGCCGTGATCCCGCCGCGCCAGCAGGAGCGGTGCGCCCGCACCGCCAGCACCGCCGCCGCAGCGACACAGCCGCCCACCAGCACCAGGTACGTGATCGAGGCGTAGATCGGCCAGGCCGCGACTGCGGCGAGCGCTGTCATCGCGGCCACGTACAGTGCCCCGCCGGCCTCGATCCGGCCGAAGGTCCCGCGCGCCACCCGACGCGCCTTCACGACTGGGCCCCCCGGACGAGCAGCTGGGTGAGGTCACCGAGCACACCGACCGTGAGGACGGCCATCGAGCCGAACTGCCGCAACCGGGGTTGGGCGGTCTGGTCGCACACCACCGCGATCACGGCCGCGTCGATCGGGAAGGCCAACGCCGCCTGCCGCAAGGTGCGCAGCCCTACCGGTGAACCGGCGACCACCACCGCCAGCGACAGCTGGTCGGTCGACTCCGCTGCCAGCCGGCACACCTCGGCCAGCGGCATCGTCGACTCGGCGGTCTCGACCGGGCAGAAGCCGTCCAGCAGCGCGCGCGGCGTGGTGGTCGGCAGCGTCCGGATCGCGCGCATCCGCGACCGCACCAGCTCCGGAACCTCCGCGCTCGCCATCACGTCCAGGTCGCGGCCGTCGCGAATCGCCTGGACGGCGATGGATGCGGCGGCGCTCACCGCCAGTTCGAACTCGTCGGCGTCGGCGTACTCGTCGGCGGCGCAGCTCAGCACCACCGCGATCCGGGAACGCCGCGACTCCTCGTACTGGCGCACCATCAGGTCGCCGGTCTTCGCCGTCGACTTCCAGTGGATCTGGCGGCGGGAGTCGCCGGGGGCGTAGGGCCGGATGGCGTGGAAGGAGACGTCCGAGTCGACCAGGTGCCGGGTCGGCGCACCCTCGAGGTCCCGGACCAGCCCGACGCTCGTGGACGGCACCGGGACGGTGCGCGGGTGCACGTACAGGTCGTGCACGTCGTCGAAGGCGATCTCCCTGCGGAGCAGTCCCACCGGGTCCGCGCGGACGGCGGTCACCGGCCCGACCGTGATGATGCCACGCCGGATGGCCGGCACCACCAGATCCCGCGCGAGGTCCCGTCCGGGCCGCAGCAACGGCAGGGCGAGCTCGACCAGGCCGGTGCCGACCGGTAGCTCCAGCCGGCCGGGCAGCGCCGTGCGCCGTCCGATGTTCGCCACCCGGACGGCCCCCTTCACCTCACTGCCGGCCACCACCCGCTGGGCGGTGATGCCGAGGTCCACGGCATAGGCGGGACGCCCCAGCAGGAACGGCAGCGCCAGCAGGAGGAGCACCAGCGCGGCCAGGCCGGCCACGATCCACTCCACCCAGCCGAACCCCACGCCCAGGCCCAGGCCGACGGTCGCGGCGGCGAGCGCCAGCCACCCGGCCGGCGTCACCGTCGCCGCGACCAGGTGGGCGGCCGCGGCCAGCCGCCGGCGCACCGCCTGCCAGATGCGCAGCGTGGTGACCACGGCTCCGACGACCGCGCCCTCGCGCCCGGTGCCGTAGACCGCGCGGGTCCGCGTGCCGGTCTGGGCGGTCGTCCGGGTGGACCGGGATTCGGTGGACTCCATCGCTCAGCCGGCGACGCGCTCGCTGGGGGGCGGCACGGCGAGCACGACCTGTCCGACCACGGCCTCGGCCGTGACCCCGTCGAACTCCGCCTCGGGGTGCAGGATCAGCCGGTGGGCGAGCACCGGCTCGGCCAGCAGCTTCACGTCGTCGGGCACCACGTAGCCGCGCCCCTGGGCTGCGGCCCGCGTCCGCGCTGCCTTGGTCAGCGCCAGGCCGCCGCGGATGCTGGAGCCGAGCCGCACCTGCTCGGCGTCCCTGGTCGCCTCCACCAGCCGGGCGATGTAGTCGTAGACCAGCGGGTCGACGTAGACGTCGCGGGCCAGCGCGGCCATGTTCAGCAGGGCTTGCGTGGAGATCACCGCACCCACCTCGTGCCGGGTCACCGCGGAGTCCTCGAGGATCCGGACGGTGGAGGCCCGGTCCGGGTAGCCCAGCGAGGTCTTCATCAGGAACCGGTCCAGCTGCGCCTCCGGCAACCGGTAGGTGCCGGCCTGCTCGACCGGGTTCTGGGTGGCGATGACCAGGAACGGGAGCCCGACCGGGCGGGTCACGCCGTCGATCGTGACCCGGCCCTCGGCCATCACCTCCAGCAGCGCCGACTGGGTCTTGGGGCTCGCCCGGTTGATCTCGTCGGCCAGCACGATGTTCGCGAACACCGGACCGGAGTGGAACTCGAACTCCCCGGTCTTCTGGTCGTACACGGTGATCCCGGTGACGTCGCCGGGAAGCAGGTCGGGCGTGAACTGGATCCGGGTGCTGGTGCCGTCCACGGACGCCGCCAGCGCGCGGGCCAGCGAGGTCTTGCCGGTGCCGGGCACGTCCTCGAGCAGCACGTGGCCCTCGCTGAGCAGGGCCGTGAGCACCAGTTCGACGACGTGGCGCTTGCCGACGATCACCTGCTCGACGTTGTCGGCGATCCCGGCGAAGGTGCGCTGGAACCAGGTGGCCTGATCCTGCGAGATGGGCATGGTGGTCGGTCGCTCCTGTCGGTCAGGGAGTGGTGGTCGGGGTGGGCTCTGGGCCGGGGGCTGCGGTCGGGTCGCAGGTCGCGGACGCGGTGGCGGAGAAGTCGTACAGCCCCCAGGCGTCGGGCCAGCTCACGGTGAGCGTCACCCCGCGCACCTTGGTTGCCGCGGCCGGGGCCGCGTTGCTCGTGCCGGTGCCCTTCTGCCAGGCGCCGTCGCCGGAGCCGTCCGGCACCCAGTACTCGGCGGAGGATGCGTTCGCCCTGATCGTCGCCTTGTTGCTGGTCGACTCCCCGATCCCGGTGGGCACCTTCTCGCCCACGCACTGGGCGCCGAGCCCGGTCACCTGCACCTGGTAGGGCGCCGTCGGGCCGGCGGCGGAGGCCTTGTTGGCGCGCACGGCACCCCAGGCGCCGCACGCGTCCGTCCACTCCTCATGGCAGTAGCGCACGCGGAAGTTGTCGGCGAACTCCGCCCCGAAGGAGGACGGCTGGTCGAAGTCGGGCTGGTTCCGGTACGGCGGCTTCTCGGTCGAGGTCGGCGTGGTGGTGACCAGCCACAGGGGGTGGGAGTCGGAGCCGGACGCCGCCTTGTTCACCACGAACGTGTACCCGGTCGGCGCGGCCGGCTGCTGCAGCGCCCGGATCGTCCCGGTGGTGCTCGCCACACCGAACACCTGGCCGTTGAAGACCGAGGCCACGCACAGGGTGATGTCGTAGGCGTCCCCGGCTCGCAGTCCGCCGAACGACGCGCTGGTCGCGGTGCCGTCCGGCTCGCACGACTGCCCGGCGCGGGCGAAGCCGTAGCGCAACTGGGAGCCGTCCCCGTTCAGTGAGGCGGACCCGTTGGCGGTGATCGTCGCGGTGGTGCCGCTCGCGGACAGTGCCGAGCTGAGCGAAAGGGCGAGGCCCCGCGGACGCCCGATGCCGTTGCCGTAGACCGTGATGCTCTGGCCCGAGCCGGAACCGCCGAGGTCCGGAGGCAGGTCGAAGCGGCTGTACGGGGTGATCGTGATCCGGGTGCTGCTATTCGACCCCACGTGGAACTGGTCGACCACCACGCTGTCCTGGCCGCGGTTGAGCCGCACGGTCTGGTCGCCGCCCGCGTCGGAGGAGATCCGCAGCCGATCCGTCTGCGAGGTGTCGATGCCGCCGATGGTGAGCTTCACCACCTTGCCGTCGCCGTCCGGGGTGACGACGGGCTCGGCACTCGCCCCGTCGGGCGCGGGCGGGTCGGTGTAGGCCCAGGCGTCGGTCCACACGGCTTCCTTCGACTCCCCGACCGCGTTGTAGGCGGTGACCAGGTAGTTGCGCCGCTCGCCCAGCGGCGCCGGGATGGACGGGCAGCTGCCGTCGGGATCGCAGGTCGCCACCCTTTCGCCGCCCTCGCGGACGATGAAGCCCTTCAGCGCCGGGTATGCGCGGGTGGCGTCCCCCGGCTTGACCCGCAGCTGCACCGAGTCGGTGCTGAAGTTGATCTGGTTCACGCTCTGCGGGGCCTCGGGGAAGCCGAGCAGGTCGATGGTCAGGCGTCCGTCCCGCTCCCCCGCGGTGACCCGCCTCTGCGCGTCCTTGACCGAGAAGGTCGCGGTGCAGGTGCCGCCCGGCGTCCCGTCCGCCCAGGTCACCCGGATCGTCCGCTGCGACGCCACGGTGTAGGACACCCCGGGGCAGTCGGCACCAGCCTGCACGCCGACGACCACCAGCGGCGCCTTCGGCAGCGGGTTCACCTCGCCGGGCGCGCCGACCACGGTGACCTCGCACGAGCTGTTCTCCTCCGAACACTGCTGCTGGGCGCTCCCTCCCTGCGGCAACAGGCTCGGCGCCGGACCGACCCGAAGGGTCAGGGTCGCAGGCCGCACGGCATCGTGGCTGGTGATCCGCACGATCAGCGGCTCGTCGGTGCCGGGAACGGCGTCCTCGCTGCCGTGGATCGTGAGCCGCTGGCCCTTCTGGGAGACCAGGAACGAGCGCTGGCCGCCGTCGCTGACCGAGTAGACGACGGATGCCTGGTCGGCCGTGCCGGCCCAGGTCGTCATCTGCGCGAGGTCGTAGCCGGCGTCCTCGCCCGGGCCGACCGTGAGCGAGGCGGGCTTCAGGATCGGCTGCGGGGCAGCGGGGGTGACCGTGACCGGCACCGCCAGGACGGTCCACGAGTCCTGCGCGGCCAGCTTGACCGGCACGTAGCAGGAGTCGGTCCACGGCGCGCCGCGACCGGCGCGGTACTCGACCACTATGCCGGAGACCAGCCTGCAGGACGCGTCCCCGCGGGCCCCGGACGCGGCGAGCCCGTCCGTGCCCACCTGCAGGACTGCCCCGGTGGGCAGCGCCACCAGACCGGCCAGGTCGAACCGCACCGAGGAGCCCTCATCCACCAGTGGGACCTCGAGCCCACCGCGCAGGGTGAGCTGGACGTCCAGCGCCCCCGGCACCCGCAGGAAGCCGTAGGTGGCGATCGGGGTGCCGTCCGCGGACGTCAGCGGGCTGCCGTCGGCTGCGGTGGCGGTGAGTTCGAAGGGAATGATCCGGGTGCGCTGCGGCGCCTCGCCGGAGATCGACCAGCCGCTGGCTGCCGCGCCGGCGATCGGGCCCGCGCCCTGCCACAGGCTGAGGGTGAGCCGGGACGCGTCGCCGCCGGGCCAGCTGGCCTTGCCGGTGACCACGTCGACGCCCTGGGGGAACTGCTCGCGGGTCTCCGCGGTGAGCACGGTGTCGGAGACCACCGGGAAGTTCGGCACCTCCTCGCGGACCACCTTCACCACGATCAGGCCGGAGCCGGTGTTGCCCGAACTGCTGGTGACGTCGTAGCGGTACGACATGGTGCCGACGTTCTCGCCCGCGCTGATCACGACCTCGGCCTCGGACTGCTCGGCGACCAGTGCGGCGAGCCGCGCGTAGTCGGCGTTGGCGGAGCCGTCGGAGAGCGTCTGCGGGACGTTGGGCCGGACGCCGGTGATCCTCAGCGTGCCGCCGGTGGGGTCGATGTCGTTGGCGACGGCGGCCACCCGCACGGTGTTCTTCGCGCCGGCCTGCACCTGGGCGTAGTCGGTGTAGGTGACCGGGGCCGGGCTCGCGTCCTCGTCAAGCACGCCGACGCGGACGGTGCCCTCCCCCGTCGCACCCTGGCTGTCGACCACGCGGTAGCGGAAGTCCACCTGTCCCCCGCTGTCACCGGCCACGCTGGTGTAGGTGATGCTGCGGCCGTCCGCGGAGATCGCGGCCGCGCCGCGTTCGGGCTGGCTGAGTACCCGGTCCAGGCGCACCGAGTCTCCGTCCGGGTCGACGCCGAGGTCGTCGAAGCCGATCTCGACGCTCTGCCCGCTGAGCACGCGACCGGTCAGGGCCTGCGGCCGCGGTGGCCGGTTCTCGGTCACGGGTAGCACGGTCACCCGGACCGTGCCGTCGGCGGACAGGTTGGGGCTCCCGGCCACGGAGACCGCGTAGGTGATCCGGTACGCCCCGGGCCTGGTCGGAGCGAGGGTCCGGACCAGGTTGCCGGACGCGAAGGCCAGCGCAGCCGGGTCGGTGCTGCGCACCGAACGCGGGTCGAGGGTGACCGAGCTGCCCGCGGGGGCGATGTCGTTGGCGGTGACCGGGATGTCCAGCTGGGCGCCGGCGCGGACGGTGACCGCATCGTCGACCGCGATCGGGGCGAGCTGCGCGGCGGGCGGCAGCAGGTAGACGGTCGCCTCGCCGTCCACGCTCGCGCCCTCGCCGTCGGAGACGGTGTAGGCGACCGTGCCGAGCCGGCCGGGAGCGCCGTCACCGGTGCTGCCGAGCACCCGCAGCGACGCCTGGCCGACGGTGTCCACGGTGAGGGTGGCACGCCGGACGGGCTTCGCCTTCACCCCGCTCAGCAGCAGTACCCGTCCGGTCGGGTTGTCGACTGCGGCGAGCACGTCGACGGTCGCGTCCTCGCTGGGACGGACGAACGCGATCACGGGGGCTGTGGCCAGGAGGGCCGACCTGCCGTCGGTGACGGTGACCCGCACCGTCGCGGTGGCCCTCGTCGTCCCGTCGCTGACCGTGTAGTCGACCAGGTGCGTACCGGTGTCCCTGGCGCTGAAGGTGAACGCCAGTGAGCCGTTGACGACAGCGACCTTGCCGTCCCCGTGCAGCCGGACGTCGGCCAGCTCGAGCTTCGAGGCGGTGCCGGTGACGTGCCCCGAGACCGGAATGCTGCGGGTCTCGGCGGCCTCGACCGAGACCGCGAACGACTCGGCGGTCAGCCGTGGCCGCGGCGTCACCCGGACGGTGAGTTGCTTGGTGGCGGTCTCGCCCCGGGTGTCGGCGAGCGTGACCTCGACGGCCACCTTGGCCACCTCGGTGGCGGACGGGTCGTGGTGCTGCACCACGACCTCACCCTCCGGGGTGGCGGCAACCGAGACCGCGCGGCTCGCCGACTCCGCGCCCAGCACGAGCAGCGGGTCGCCGTCCGGGTCGACCCAGCCGTTCAGCACCGGTACCGCCAGCGTTCCGCCCGGCGCGACCTCCGGCGCGGGCCAATCGGCCAGGCAGCCGTTCGGGCACCAGGTGGGCGGCTGGTTCGTCGAATCGCCGGACACGGTGAGCGTGACGGTGGCCTGGCTGGAGTAGCGCCCGTTGACCGCGGTGCCGTCGCTGACCCGGTAGGTGAACGAGGCAGAGCCCGTGGCACTGTCGGCGACCCGCACGGCGAGCCGCTGGTTGTTGTCGGTCAGGCTGAGCGTGCCGAAGGCGGGGTCGAGCCGGGAGATCCGGCCGGGGTCGATCGTCAGCACGTCGGTGTTGGGGTCGTGGTCGTTCAGCAGGACGGGCAGGCTGACCAGCTCGCCGGCCCGGACGCCGAAACGATCGTTCGCCGCGACCGGCGGCTTGGGGTCCAGCACGACCTCGGTGCGGGCGCCGTCGTTCGAGCTCTCGTGCCGCTGCGGCTCTGCCAGCGACCAGTCCTGGCTGGACGGGACGAGCGCGCCGTCCGGCAGCGTCCACACCCAGCCGGAGCGGGTCTCGTTGAGGATCGCACGGTCGTCGCCGACCTGGAACTGCGGCACCGCGTCCTCGGTGAGCTTCGCCCCGGCGTAGTCGAGCGGGATCGAGCGGCCCTCGCGCCACAGGGTGCCGCCGCCGTCGCGGGGCAGCCAGGCCGCCAGCAGCTCTCCCGCGACCACAACGGGGACGGCGGGCACCCCGAGGGCCGTCCCGGGCTGGAAGCGACGGCCCGCGCCACCCTGGAAGTCGATCTGGACCAGCCCCTGGCTGTCGGCGAGCACCACGTCGTCGCCGTCGATGGCGGGACGCTGCAGCGCGACCGTGCCCGAGGTGGCCAGCTCCACAGCCTTCCGGACGCCGGAGAGCCAGGCGTGTCGCCCGTCTCCGGCGAGCACGGCCCAGTGGCCACCCACCGCGGTCACCTGGATGCCGTTCCCGGTCGGCCCGTCGGGCACGTCGTCGACGCCCAGTTCGCGGTCGGCGGCGACGTCGTACCGCAACACCCTGCGGGTCGGCGCGGCGTAGGCGGTGACCACGCCGGCAGCGTCCACGGCGACCGCATCGGCGGCGAACGGCTGGGCGTCCGCGCCGCCGTCGGCCGGATCGCGCAGCTGGTTGAGCGCGTTCAGCCCGCTCAACCGGCCGTAGCTGACCGTGCCCGCCTCCGAACGGAAGGCGACGAAGTCGCCGGCCTGCGCGACGTCGACCGTACCCGCCGGGGTGGCCGGCGCCTCCTGCAGGGCGTCGGTGTCGAGGTCGGCAGGATTGCTCGCGTCCACGCTCGCCACGCGGCCCAGGCCGTCGGCGAGCAGGTAGGCCGCGCCACCGGCCTGCGCGACCCGGGTCGCGTTGCGCACCTGACGGACGGTGTCGAGCTCCCCGAGCTCGGTGTTCACCCGGGCGTAGCGCTGACCCTCGCCGGACTGCAGCGCCCAGACCGCGACGTCCGGGCTGGCGGCGTGGCGGGCGTCCAGGCCGGGCCCGAGCACGGAGCCGGTGACCAGCGCGGCCAAGCCTGCGACCGAGCCCAGCAGTGCGAACAGGCTGCGGCGGGGCATCTCAGACCACCCGCCACAGGTGCAGGAGCACGGCAAGGACGACGAGCAGCACCGTCGCGGCGAGCCCGGTGAGGATCCAGGGCCAACTCGAACGCACCTTCGTTCCGGGCGCGACCGGCCCCGGGGAGTCGCTGGATGCGCTGCGGGCGCTCGGGCCGTCGGTGGTCCGGGCCTTGCGCGCGCTGGAGTAGGGGACGCTGGCGCGCACCGGGCCGCGGAGCTCGCTGTCGGCGAAGTCGATCGCCTGGCCGCCGGCGGCCCAGCTGTCGGGGGCGATCTCCAGCGGCGTCTGGACCAGGCCCAGGCTGCGCTGCACCGACTGCAGGGCCTCGGCGAACTCCCTGGCGCTGGCCTGGCGGGCCTGCGGGTTGCGCTGCAGGGCCGTCGCGAGCACGGTCTCCAGCTCGTGGGGCACGTCGCGGCGTCCGGTGGGGGTGTAGACGGCGCGCCCGATCCGGCGCTTCAGGTGCTCGGCGGTGTTCTGGCCGGCGCCGTCGCGCTCGAAGGGGCTGCGCCCGGTCAGCAGTGAGTAGACGGTGGCCCCCAGCGCCCAGACCTCGGAGGCGACGTTGCCGGCGGTGTGCTCGCCGGTCACCTCGGGCGCGCTCCACGGCACGGACATGGCGGACAGGCGCTCGGCCCTGTCCCCGGTGAGGGAGGCGGCGATGCCGAAGTCGGCCAGCACGGGCGCACCGAACTCGGTGATCAGGATGTTGGACGGCTTCACGTCGCGGTGCACCAGGCCGGCGCGGTGGGCGGTCTCCAGCGCGCTGGCGATCTTGATTCCGACCTGCAGCACCTCGGGTACAGGGAGGCGTTCGCTGCGGTAGCGCTCCCCGTAGGAGGCGGGGCAGTACTCCATCACGATGTAGGGACGCCCATCCGCGGAGACGCTGGCCTGGTAGACGGTGAGGATCGAGGGGTGTGCGCTGAGCCGGGCGAGCACGTCGGCCTCGGCGTTGAACATGCGGCGCACATCGGCGCCATGCAGGCCCGCAGGGAGCACCTTCACCGCGACCTGGCGGCGCGGCAGGTCCTGCTCGTAGAGGTAGACGTCGGCGAAGCCGCCTGACCCCAGTGGTCGCAGGTAGGAGAACCCGGACAGTACTGGGGCGGTCGTCGGCAGACGAGGCGGCAAGGCTCCCCCGGAAGAAGCTCAGCGGTGCTGGTACAGGGACGGCCGAACCAGTCCGTCCGCCAAGCCGGCTTTCCCCGCTGACTGAGGGTACCGCACGCTCGAGCGCGCTCACCCGGGTGTGGTCAAGGGCACGCCGACAATCTGGCGGCCCCCTCGCCGGGGACCACCATTCGCGCCGAGGCCTCGGCCCCTGGGCGAGGCCTCGGCGGGGACGCGTGGGGCGTGCGGTCGGAACGCGGGCCCTCGGCGGATCAGGTGTGGAAGCGGAACTCGACCACGTCGCCGTCGGCCATCACGTAGTCCTTGCCCTCCAGGCGCACCTTGCCTGCGGCCTTGGCCGCGTTCATCGATCCGGCGGCGATCAGGTCGTCGTAGCTGACGATCTCCGCCTTGATGAAGCCCTTCTGGAAGTCGGTGTGGATCACGCCGGCGGCCTCCGGGGCGGTCGCGCCCTTGCGGATCGTCCACGCGCGCGACTCCTTCGGGCCGGCGGTGAGGTAACTCTGCAGGCCGAGGGTCTCGTAGCCGACGCGGGCGAGGGTGTCCAGACCGGGTTCGGCGATGCCCATCTCGACCAGGAACTCGCGAGCCTCCTCCGGCTCCATCTCGACCAGCTCGGACTCGATCTTGGCGTCCAGGAAGATCGCCTCGGCCGGCGCGACGATCGCCTTCATGGCTTCGATCAGGTCGGTGTCGGCGAGCTCGTCGGAGTCGCAGTTGAACACGTACAGGTAGGGCTTGGCTGTGAGCAGGAACAGCTCACGCAGCGGCGCGAGGTCGAGCCCGGCCGCATGGACGCCGACGCCGCCGTCCAGCACCTTCTGCGCCTCGCGGGCCGCGTCCAGTTCGCTCTGGCGCTCCTTCTTGAACCGGGCCTCCTTCTCCAGCCGCGGCAGCGCCTTTTCCAGGGTCTGCAAGTCGGCCAGGATCAGTTCGGTCCGGATCGTCTCGATGTCGCTGCCGGGATTCACCGCACCGTCCACGTGGGTGACGTCGGGGTCGCGGAAGACCCGGGTGACCTGGCAGATCGCGTCCGCCTCACGGATGTTGGCCAGGAACGCGTTTCCCATGCCCTCACCCTGCGAGGCGCCCTTCACGATGCCGGCGATGTCGACGAAGCTCACCGTGGCCGGCACGATCCGCTCGGAGTTGAACATCTCCGAGAGCACCGCAAGCCGGTCGTCCGGCACGCCCACCACCCCCACGTTGGGCTCGATCGTCGCGAACGGGTAGTTCGCCGCGAGGACGTCGTTGCGGGTGAGTGCGTTGAACAGGGTGGACTTGCCCGCGTTGGGCAGCCCGACGATGCCGATGGTGAGAGCCACGTCGGCCAAGCCTACGGCAGGCGCGGCGGGTTCCCCCACCACGGCGAAGTGCGGAGCCAGGCACCCCGATTCGCTCCTTCGTGCCCCGCTGCGAGAGGGTGGGAGGCATGGAACTGTCCACAGTCATCTTCGACATCGGCGGAGTCGTCCTGAACTGGGTGCCGGAACGCGCGTACGAGCAGGTGATGCCTGCGGACGAGGTGCCGGGATTCATGAAGCGGATCGGCTTCGATGGATGGAACCGCGCCAACGACGCGCTCGCCAGCATCGAGGGGTCAGAGGACGAGCTCGTCGCCCGCTTCCCCGCCGACGCGGACCGGATCCGCGGCTACCGGCAGCACTTCCTGCGCACGGTCACCGAGATGGTCCCCGGGACGCCCGCTGTGATCGCAGAGCTCGGTCAGGCCGGGGTCCGGCTGGGCGCGCTCACGAACTGGGCCGCCGACATGTTCGCGCTGGCCCGGCCCCGGTTCGGGGTCTTCACGCGGTTCGGCGACATTGTGGTCTCGGGGACAGAAGGCGTCGTGAAGCCAGACCCCGAGATCTACCGGCTCGCCTGCGAGCGCCTCGGGATCCACCCCGGCGAGGCCGTGTTCATCGATGATTCGCCCGCCAATGTGCACGCCGCCGACGAGTTCGGCCTGCACGGACTCCACTTCACCTCCGCGGCCCAGCTGCGCGAGGATCTGGTCGGGCTCGGCCTGCTCGCAGACCGCGCCCGGGTCACCGAGCCGATCTTCCACTGGACGCTGCGCAGCAGGTGGGCCGAAGCCACCGCGTCCGGCGGCTTCCCCTGGTCGACCCGCGACGCCGACTACAACGCCGAAGGCTTCGTCCACTGCTCGTTCGCCGACCAGGTGGACGGGACTCGCCGCCGGTTCTACGGCGACGTACCGAACGCGAAGCTGGTGCTGCTCAAGCTCGATCCCGACCCCGACCTGCCGATCGTCGTCGAGGACGGCTACCCGCACCTGTTCGCGCCGCTCCCGGTCGACCGCGTCGCCGCGGTCCAGCGTCCCTGACCCGACTCCACCCTCACCACGGCTACCGGCGGTGCGGCAGGCCTCAGCTGTCCGCGCCGACGAAGAAGGCCTCCAGCGCGGCGCCGAGCCAGCGCGGGTCGTCCACCCCGCACAGCTCGCGGGCCGAGTGCATGCTGAGTAGCGGGATACCCACGTCGACGCTCTGAATGCCGAGCCGGGTGGCGGTGAGCGGCCCGATGGTGGACCCGCAGGGCACCGCGTTGTTCGACACGAACGGCTGGGTCGGCACGCCCGCGGCCCGGCAGATCCGCAACCAGCGGGCGGCCGAGGGCCCCTCGGTGGTGTAGCGCTGGTTCGCGTTCACCTTCAGCAGCGGCCCGGCGTTCACGCTCGGGCGGTGATCCGGGTCGTGCAGCTGCGGGTAGTTCGGGTGGATCGCGTGGCCGGCGTCCGCGGAGATCACGAAGGACGCCGCCAGCGCACGCTCGTACCCGTCCGCACCCCAGCCGAGGCTGTCCGCGATGCGCTTCAGCACGCTCTCCAGGAACGGTCCGGACGCGCCGCTGCGCGTGGAGCTGCCGATCTCCTCGTGGTCGAAGCAGGCCAGCACCTGCACCTCGCCGGACGGCTCCGCCGCGGCGAGCGCGACCACACCGGCATGCACGCTGGAGAGGTTGTCGAGCCGTGCGGACGCGAGGAACTCCCCGGTCACTCCGATGATCGCCGGCGGCTCGGTGACCGCGGCGAACAGGTCGTGGCCGTCGATCTCGTCGCGGTGCAGTCCCACGCTGCCGGCCACCGCCGAGAGCAGGTCGAGCGACGCGGTGCCGAACACAGGCTTCAGGTTCACCTGCTTGTCCAGATGCAGGCTCTCGTTGACGCTGCGGTCGAGGTGCGGCGCCACCTGGGGGATCCGCAGCCACGCCGGGGTGGAGACCAGGTGCACCTCGCCGGAGCGGGCGACCACCCGTCCGGCGAGCCCGAACTCGCGATCGAGCCAGGAGTTCAGCAGCGGCCCGCCGTAGATCTCCATGCCGGCCTGCGACCACCCGTAGGCGAACGCGGACGGCTCGGGCTTCAGCTTGAAACCGGGCGAGTCCGTGTGCGCGCCCACGATCCGGAAACCGACCGGGCCGGACGCGTCCTGCGGCGCCCGCCAGGCGATCACCGCCCCGTCCCGGACCACGTAGTGGGCACCGCCGGGCTGCCACGGATCGGTCTCGGCCTGCGCGGTGAAGCCGGCGCCGTCCAGCCGGCGCACCACCTCTGCGGCGGCGTGGTAGCTGGACGGGGAGGCGGAGACGAAGGCGGCCAGGTCCTCTGCGTGTGCGATCTCGGGCATGCGCCCCAGTCTGCACCCGGTCACCGACAGCGCGGCATCCGGGTCAGTGCGGTGTCCGGCTGGCGGTCGCCCGTCCGGACAGGTAGGCGACCAGGTCGGGACGCTTCACCTCGAAGGTATGCGCACCGCTGATCCCCAGCCACCGGGCGTTGGACGGTCGCCCGGAGCGGAAGATCCCGCCGCGCGCCTCGATCAGGAGGTCGCGGCGCACCTTGTCGACGCGGGTGATGGCCGCGAGTCGCACGGACGCCCGGTTGAGCGGCACATGGCAGTGCACCTGCTCGGCGTCGACGGTCAGGGCGGGACGCGTCCCCATCCGCGCGAGCACGAGATTGCCCGACGCCATGAACACGCAGGACGCGGCCAGGACCAGCCCGAGGAGCAGCCCGGCCACCGAGCCGATCGCCTGGGCCGTGAGCCACACCGCGAAGCCCGCGACGACAAGCCACCCCACACCCTTCGCCCACAGCAGCCAGCGCGCCGACTCCGCGATCCGGGTGCCGACCACGCCCTCACCGAGCTCGGGGAACTCGACCATCCCGGTCGGCAGCGCCCCTGCGGGCTTGTCGTCGTCCATGCGGCGAGTCTGCCCCTGATGGCTCGGCGCCCGCCACTCGTGCGGACTTCGCCCTTCCCGATCGCGGATGCGCCCATGGCGCCCGGCACTCCGGATCACCACGGACGGCCGGACCGGATTGGGGACGGTTCCGAACTCGGTCCACCCAGGCTCGACCAACCGGTACACGGACGCGGACCGAGTCGCGGACGGCCGGACCGGATTGGGGACGGTTCCGAACTCGGTCCACCCAGGCTCGACCAACCGGTACACGGACGCGGGCCGAGTCGGGGACGGTTCCGAACTCGGTCCACCCCGCGCGAGCCTGCGGGGCACTGTCAGTGCGGCCCGGCAAGATCGTGGGCATGGAGTTCCTGGCATGGCTGGTGGTGGGCGTCGTCCTGGGTGGCGGCGCGGTCTGGCTGGTGCTGCGCGCACAAGCGGGCACCCGGCAGTCCGAGCACACGGCGGACGCGGCACAGGCCCGCGCCGACGCCGCGTCTGCCCGCGCCGAGGCCGCGCAGGCGCGCACCGATGCCGCGCACGTCCAGCTCTCCGTCGCGGTCGCGCAGAATGACGCTGCCGACGCGCGCACCGAACGCGCCCAGGCGATGGCCGAACTCGCGTCCGCCCGTGCCGATGCCGCCGGGGCCGTCGCCGAGCGCGACGCCGCGGTGAAGCGTGCCGAGGAGATCGCCGCCGACCGCGAGCAGCTGCTCGCCCAGTTCAGGGCGCTCTCGGCCGAGACGGTCGAACGCCAGACCCGCCAGCTGGACGAGTCGGCGCAGGCCCGCCAGAAGGCCACCGACCAGCTGCTCACGCCGGTACGCGAGAGCCTGCAGCGGTTCAACGACCGGCTCACCGAGGTGGAGAAGGAACGGGTCGCGATGTCGGTCGACCTGCGCAACCAGGTGAGCGAGGTGCGACTCACCGGCGAGAACCTGCGCCGGGAGACCTCCGCTCTGGTCACGGCGCTGCGCAAGCCGCAGGTGCGGGGCGCCTGGGGCGAGCTGCAGCTGAAGCGCGTGGTCGAGTTGGCCGGTCTGCGCGAGCACTGCGACTTCGTGCTGCAGGAGACCACCCAGACCACCGCGGGGGCGACGATCCGTCCCGACCTGAAGGTGACGCTCACCGAGGGTCGCTTCATCTACGTCGACTCCAAGGTGCCGCTGAGCGCGTTCCTCGACGCCCACGAGACCGACGACGACGCCGAACGCGACCGGCTGCTCGGCCAGTTCGCGAAGAACGTGCAGAGCCACGTCGACCAGCTCTCCCGCAAGGACTACTACAAGGCCGACGGGGGTGGCACCCCGGAGTTCGTGGTGCTGTTCCTGGCGAGCGAGGCGCTCGCGTTCGAGGCGTTCAACCGCATGCCGAGGCTGCTGGAGGATGCCGCGGAGAAGGCCGTGGTGATCGCCACCCCGAGTTCGCTGATCGCGATGCTGAAGACGATCGCCTACTCCTGGCGGCAGGCGGCGCTGGCCGAGTCCGCGCAGGAGGTGTTCGGCCTGGGTCGCGAGCTGTACGACCGGCTCGGCACCCTGGGCAAGCACTTCGACAAGGTCGGACGCTCCCTCACCTCAGCCGTGAGCGCGTACAACGAGGCCGTCGGCTCGATCGAGGGCCGGGTGTTCCCCACAGCGCGCAAACTGCGCGACCTGAAGGTGATCGAGAAGGAACTGGCCCCGGTGAACGCCTCCGAGGCCGCAGTGCGCCCGCTGACCAGCGCGGAACTCGTCGAGGACGCCGCCGGCGTCGCCCCAATGATCGGCCGCTCCCGCTCCGCCGACGACCTGTTCGTCCGCCCCCAGCCGGAACTCGACGACCTGCTCAGTACCGAGACGCCAACCTCCGCTCGGTCGGACGCCCAGACCGCCTGACCGCCGCTGCTTGGGGCGATCAAGCCCCTTGACCGGCCCCCTGTGGCGGGGGATCAGCCCAGGACGCGACCGGTGGCCGGGGGCCGACACCGGCAGCGGCTGGCGACCGCCGACCCGGCGCGGTGCCAGAATGAGCCGGTGACGATCGATGCCCGGGCAGTGGATGAGGCCGCGCAAAGGCTGGCCGGTGTCATCATCCGGAGCCCGCTGCAGTTCAACGACCGGCTCAGCGCCGCGACCGGGGCCTCGGTCTGGCTGAAGCGCGAGGACCTGCAGCCGGTGCGCTCCTACAAGATCCGCGGCGCGTACAACCTGATCTCCCAGCTCGACGAGGCCCATCGGGCCGCCGGTGTGGTGTGTGCCTCGGCCGGCAACCACGGCCAGGGCGTCGCCTTCGCGTGCGCCCGGCTCGGCATCCGGGGACGGATCTTCGTACCGGCCACGACCCCGCGCCAGAAACGGGAGCGCATCCTCGCCCTCGGCGAGGGCAAGGTGGAGCTGGTCGTCACCGGCGACACCTACGACGAGGCGGCGGCCGCAGCCCGGCTCGAGGCCGGCGGCACCGGGGCCACGGTCGTTCCCGCCTTCGACGACCCGCGCACCATCGCCGGCCAAGGCACCGTTGCGCGGGAGATCGTCGACCAGTTCGGCACTCCGCCCGACGTGCTCGTCGTTCCCGTCGGTGGTGGGGGGATGATCTCCGGCTGCCTGGCCTACCTGGGCGAGCGGCACCCCGGAGTGAGCGTCATCGGCGCCGAGCCTGCGGGTGCGGCCTCGATGGCCGCGGCGCTCGCCGCGGGGCACCCGGTCGAGCTGGGCGAGCTGGACACCTTCGTGGACGGAGCGGCGGTCCGGCGGGTCGGTGAGCTCACCTTCGGGACCGTGCAGCGGTACCAGCCCGAGCTCTACGCGGTGCCCGAGGGCCGGATCTGCTCGGAGATGCTCGCGCTCTACCAGACCGAGGGCATCGTCACCGAGCCCGCCGGCGCCCTCGCCGCAGCGAGCCTGGGCCTGTACCGTCCCGAGCCCGGCCAGACCGTCGTCGTGATCATCTCCGGCGGCAACAACGACGTCTCCCGGTACGCCGAGATCGTGGAGCGTTCGCTGGTCTACGAGGGCCGCAAGCACTACTTCCTGGTGAACTTCCCGCAGGAGCCGGGCGCGCTGCGGCGGTTCCTCGACGAGGTGCTCGGCCCTGACGACGACATCACCCACTTCGAATACGTCAAGCGCAGCAATCGGGAGACCGGGCCCGCTCTGGTCGGCATCGAACTCGGCGACCCCGACTCGTTCACGGACCTGCTGCTGAAGATGGACGCAAGCCCGATCACCTTCGAGGTCGTCGCCTCCGACAGCCCGTTCTATCGCTTCCTGGTCTGATGGCCGAGCGCGGAGCGGCTCGCTGGAACCACAACCTGCACTACCACCGACTCATTCTCGACGCGGTTCCCGCCGGGGCTCGCACCGCGCTCGACATCGGCACCGGCGATGGGCTGCTGGCCCGCGACCTGCACCGGCTCGTGCCGGAGGTGACCGGCATCGACCTGGACGCCGCCGTCCTGGAACGGGCCCGGCCCGAGGACCCGGGCGTGAGGTGGGTGCACGGCGACGCGCTCACCTACCCGTTCGCGCCGGGCGGCTTCGAGGTGGTGACGTCCGTGGCGGTGCTGCACCACTTCCCGGACGCCGAGGCCGCACTCGCCCGGATGGTCGAGCTCACTGCGCCGCAGGGGTTGCTGGCGGTGATCGGGCTCGCCCGCAGCACGACGCCCACCGACTACGCCTGGGAGCTCGCCGGCATCGCCCAGCACCAGTACTTCAGCCGGCGTCGCGGCTTCTGGGAGCACAGTGCACCCACGCTCTGGCCGCCACCCCACAGCTACCGCGAGCTGCACGCGCTGGCGCGCCGGGTGCTGCCCGGCGTCCGCTGGCGGCACCTGCCGCTGTGGCGCTACGCGCTGCTCTGGCGCAAGCCCGTCTCGAATGCCGTGGGCGCCGCTCGCCCGAGCGAGCGGGAGACGCGACGTCCCGGTGAGTCGCGAGGAACGAACCGCGGGCTTTAGAGCAGCATCAGGAGCGTGCCGGCGACGATGATCGCCAGACCGAGCGCCGCCGCCCGGGTCACCCGCTCGTGCAGCACCCACACCGAGAAGCCGACGGTGAAGACGATGCTCAGCTTGTCCACGGGGGCGACCAGACTCGCGGGCCCGTCCTGCAGCGCCCGGAAGTAGCACAACCAGGAGGCCCCGGTCGCGAGCCCCGACAGCACGATGAACAGCAGGTCGCGGCGCGGCATCCGCCACGGCTGCCCGCGCCCGCGCCGCGTGACCGCCACCATCAGCCAGGCCATGACGAGCACCACGGCGGTGCGGATCGCCGTGCCGAGGTTCGACTCCACGCCCACGATGCCCACCTTGCCGAGGATCGCGGTCAGCGCGGCGAACACCGCCGAGCCGATCGCCCACGGCAGCCAGCGCCACCCGCCGTCGGTCGCCTCCGCGAGCTGCGACCGCGAACGGCGGACCATCAGCCAGGTGCCGAGCCCGATCAGGGCCAGGCCGGGCAGGCGGGTCGCGAGGTGGTCGGTCTCGCCGAGGAAGATCATCGCGAAGGCCACGGTGAGGACCAGGCTGGAGCGATCGACCGGCGCCACCCGGTTCACCTCACCCAGCTGGAGCGCCCGGAAGTAGCACAGCCACGATCCGCCGGTGGCCAGCCCGGAGAGCACCAGGAACAGCACCGTGGTGGTGGTCAGCGTGGCCAGCTGGCCCTGCGAGCCGACCAGGAACACCATCAGCCAGGCTGCGGCGAGCACGACGATCGTCCGGACGGCCGTGGCCAGCGTCGAGTCCGTGTGGCGGACGCCGATCTTGGCCAGGACTGCGGTCAGCCCTGCGAACAGCGCCGACCCGAACGCGAACCCCAGCCACATGCTGTCCTCCCGCCCGGCAGGCTACCGGGTGGCAGGAGGAAGCACTCAGTGAGGATCGCGCAACTCCGGGAAACGGTCCCCGCGCGGCCAGTGAGGCACGCGCGAGCCGGGAGTTGCGGCTGGGACCGAGCGGCCCGGTGGGCCGCTCAGCCCCGCCCGGACGGAGGCAGTCTCAGGCCAGCCCGACGCTGGTCAGCCACTCCCCCGCGACCTTGTCCGCGTCCTGCTTGTCGGTGACGACCTTGGCCACCAAGCCGGCCAGTGTGGCGGTGTCGAGCTTGGCCGAGACCGCGTTCAGCGCTGCCGACACCTCAGGGGTGGCCAGGCTCTTCGTGATCACCGGGATCACGTTCTGGGAACCGAAGAAGTGCTTCGTGTCCTCCAGCGCGACGAACCCGTTGGAGGTGATCGCCGGGTCCGTGGTGAACAGGTTCGCCGCCTGCACCTGGCCGTTCTTCAGCGCCTGCACCGTCAGCGGGCCGGCGGTGTCGAGCGCCTTGAAGCTCTTGAACTGCAGCCCGTAGGTCTTCTGCAGCCCCGGCACGCCGTAGCTGCGGGTCTTCCACTCCGGCGGCCCGCCGAGCACCATCTGCGCTGCGTGCGGAACGAGATCCTCGATGGTCTTCAGGCCGAAGGAATCCGCGGTGGCCTTCGTCACCGTGATCGAGTCGTTGTCCTGGGCCGCGGCGGGGTCGAGCACCGTGAGCGTGTCGGGAAGCGACGACTTCAGTGCGGCCACGGCCGCGTCCGTGGTGCTGGTGTCGGCGTTCGGATCGAGGTACTTCGCGAGCGCCCCGGTGTACTCCGGCAGCAGGTTGATCTCGCCGTCCTTCAACGCCGGGAGGTAGGTCTCGCGCGAGCCGATGTTCAGCTTCGTGCTCACCTGCACGCCCTTCGCCGCCAGCGCCTGCGCGTAGATCTGGGCGAGCAGTTCGTTCTCCGGGAAGTTGGCCGAGCCGACCACCACGGCAGTGGGCACTGCTGAGCTGGACGACGCCGGCGCCGGACTCGGGCTGTTCAGCGGATTGCCCGAGGAGCAGGCCGCCAGGGACAGCGCCGCTATGGACGCTGCCAGGATCATGCTGAACTTCTTCATTCGGGTTCCTTCCATTCCTCTTCAGCTGGCAAATGCCCCGGAACGGGCCGCCAGCCCGCGTCCTGGGAAACGTTCTGTGGTGCGGGGTGCACCGAGGCCCGGCGACACCACCAGCCGCTGCACCGCGGCGAAGACCAGATCGACCGCCATCGCCAGCGCGGCGACCAGCATCGCTCCGGCGGCCATCTGGCCGTAGTCGCGGTAGGCCTGCCCGTCGATCAGGAACCGGCCCAGTCCACCGAGGCTCACGGACGCGGCGAGCGTCGCCGTCGCAACCACCTGCAGCGCCGCCGAGCGCAGCCCGCCGAAAATCAGCGGCAGCGCGCACGGCAGCTCCACCCGGACCAGCACCTGCGCCGGCCGCATGCCCATGCCGCGGGCCGCGTCCCTGGCGCCGGGGTCGACCCCCTCCACCCCGGCGTAGGCCCCGGCCATGATCGGTGGGATGGCGAGCACCACCAGCACGAAGATGGACGGCACCAGGAACGCGACGTCACCGGCCAGCAGCGGCCCCACCACGAGCACCGCCACGAACAGCAGGCCGAGCGTTGGCACCGACCGCATCCCGTTGACCAGGTTCACCACCACGATGCGACCGTGGCCGGTATGCCCGATCCACAGGCCCAGCGGGATGCCGATCAGCGCGGCCAGCAGCAGTGTCACCGCGGAGTAGGCGAGGTGCTCGACGATCCGCACCGGGATGCCGTCGTAGCCCTGCCAGTTGGCAGGATCGCCCAGCCAGGTCCAGACCAGGTTCATGCGGGCACCCGCCTCAGCCAGGGCGTGGCCGCCCGGGTGAGCCCCAGGATGGTCAGGTCGAGAACGGCGGCGAGCACCATGCAGGCGAAGATGCCGACCACGATCGGGTCGACGAAGTCCCGTGCGAACCCGTCGGTGAACAGCGAGCCGAGCTGCGCGATACCGAGCAGTGCAGCAACGGACACGATCGAGACGTTGCTGACCGCGGCCACCCGCAGCCCGGCGGAGATCACCGGGACGGCGAGCGGGAGTTCGACGGTGAAGAACCGGCGCACCCGCCCGATGCCCATCGCGGTGGCAGCCTGCAGCACTTCCTCCGGCACGGCGGCGAGGCCGTCCGCGACCGTGCGCACGAGCAGGGCAACCGTATACAGGGTGAGCGCCACCACGACGTTGAGCGGGTCGAGGATGCCGGTGCCAAGGATCAGCGGCATCAGGATGAACAGGGCGAGCGACGGGATCGTGTACAACAGGCCCGTACCCGCGACCAGGGGCGTGCGCAACCAGCGGTAGCGGCGGGCCAGCCAGCCCAGCGGCAGAGCCAGCAACAGGCCGATGAGGAGGGGGATCACCGACAGGACGGCGTGGGTCACGGTGAGCGACGCCACGTCGTCGAGGTGGTCGAGGAACCACGTCACGCCTGATCACCTCCCGGTTCCCGTTCGATCTCGGTCAACACCTCGCGGGCGAGTACTGTTCCCACGAGCCGTCCCTCGCTGTCGACGAGCACCCCGCGCCGACTCGGTGCGGACAGGGCGGCGTCGAGCGCGGCGCGCAGCGAACCGTTCACCGGGGCGACCGTGCCGCCGCGGTGCAGTACCTCACGTCCCACCGGCCCGACCAGACGGTCGGGCTCCACCCAGCCGACGGGAGCCTGCGCCTCGTCGACCACCAGCAGCCACTGCGCACCGGAGGCGACCCGTCGCGCCACCTCGACGCTCGTGCCGAGCTCCACCGTGGGTTCGACGCTCACCGGCAGCGCCGGCGCGGCCTGGAACGCCAGCCCGCGGTAGCCGCGGTCGCGCCCGAGGAAGTCGGCCACGAAGTCGTCGGTGGGGTCGGCGAGCAGGTCGGCGGGACTGGCCAGCTGCGCGATGGTGCCACCCACCCGCATCACGACCACCTGGTCGCCGAGCTTGATCGCCTCATCGATGTCGTGGGTGACGAACACGATGGTCTTGCCGAGCTCCGCCTGCAGGCGCAGGAACTCGTCCTGGAGCTGCTCGCGCACCACCGGGTCGACCGCGCTGAACGGCTCGTCCATGAGCATCACCGGCGGATCGGCAGCGAGTGCCCTGGCCACGCCGACGCGCTGCTGCTGCCCGCCGGAGAGCTGATTGGGATAGCGCCGGGCCAGCTCCGGGGTGAGCCCGACCCGTTCCATCAGCTCGGACGCGACACTGCGCGCCCGGCTCCGCTCCCAGCCCAGCAGGAGTGGCACCGTGGCGATGTTGTCGAGGACCGTGCGGTGCGGGAACAACCCGCCGCTCTGGATCACGTAGCCGATGCCGCGGCGCAGCTCGTTCGCGTCGAGCGTCGCGGTGTCGCGCCCGTCGATCTCGATGGTGCCGGAGGTGGGCTCGATCATCCGGTTGATCATGCGCAGTGTGGTCGTCTTGCCGCAGCCGGACGGGCCGACGAGCACGGTGATCCTCCCCGTGGGAGCGGTCATGGTGAGCCCGCCGACCGCGGTGGTGCCGCCGGGGTAGGCCTTTGTCACGCCGGTGAAGGTGATCATTTCCGGTCACTTCCTGCGTCGGGCGGCCGTGCTGCACCGCCGAGGGACCGCCCTGCTGCAGCCCCGACACGGTCAGGGTACCCAGCCCCTCTGACAGTGCGTCCGGGGGATCCCGCCCGGACGGGATCCGTCAGGCCTTCGTAACCTTCGTCACCCGGCGGAGGTCAGTCGCCGTCGGCGCCGCGGCGCAGGTCCTTGCGCAACTCGGGTGGCAGCGCGAAGACAAGGTTCTCCTCGGTCAGGCGCTCCTCGACCGCCCGCGGGAAGCCCTTTTCGGTGAGGTAGTCCAGGACCCCCTGCACCAGGGCGTCCGGCACCGAGGCGCCGGAGGTGACGCCGACCGACTCCACACCGTCCAGCCAGGCCGCATCGATCTCGCCGGCGTTGTCCACCCGGTAGGCGGCCTTCGCGCCGGATTCGAGCGCCACCTCGACCAGCCGCACGGAGTTGGACGAGTTGCGCGAGCCGACCACGATCACCAGGTCCGAATGGGCGGCGATCTGCTTCACCGCCGACTGCCGGTTCTGGGTGGCGTAGCAGATGTCGTCGCTGGGCGGATCGATCAGCGCGGGGAACTTCTCCCGCAGCCGGCTGACCGTCTCCCAGGTCTCATCCACGCTGAGCGTGGTCTGGCTGAGCCAGGCAACCTTCGTCGGATCGATCAGTTCGACCGCGTCCACGTCGTCGGGGTGCTGGACGAGGGTGATGTGCTCGGGCGCCTCGCCCGTCGTTCCTTCGACCTCCTCGTGGCCGGCGTGTCCGATCAGCAGGATCTGGACGCCCTGCCCGGCGAACCGCTTGGCCTCGTTGTGCACCTTCGTGACCAGCGGGCAGGTGGCGTCGATCGTCTTCAGGCCGCGGGTGGCCGCCTCGGCATGCACCTCGGGCGAGACGCCGTGCGCGGAGAACACCACGGTGGCGCCGGTGGGCACCTCGGCCAGTTCCTCAACGAAGATCGCGCCGCGGGCCTCGAGATCCTCCACCACGTGGCGGTTGTGCACGATCTGCTTGCGCACGTAGACCGGAGGTCCGTACACCTCCAGCGCCTTCTCGACGGTGACCACGGCCCGGTCGACACCGGCGCAGTACCCCCGTGGGGCGGCGACCACGACTCGCTTGGCAGACATGCGCGCCAGTCTACGTTGGCGCGTCGGGCCGCACGCGGCGGGGGGTGGCGGGCGATAGCGTGACGCCATGCCCATGACCAGTTCACCGGAGCAGCCGCAGCCGCTGCGTGCGGTCGTGGCGGCAACCAAAAGCTGGGTGGAACGGCTCAGCCCGATCTGGGTCGAGGGGCAGCTGATCGAGATCAAGCGACGCTCCGGGGCCGTCACGCAGTTCCTCACCATGCGCGACACCCTCGCCGAGGTGTCGGTGACGATCTCCACCTCCCAGGCCGTGCTGGACGCGGCCGGCCCGCTCACCGAGGGCACGGTGGTGGCGGCGTGGGTGAAGCCGACCGTGTGGAGCAAGTCGGGCAGTCTCACCTTCGAGTGCCGCGAATTGCGCCCCTCCGGTGAAGGACGCCTGCTCGCAGCGATCGAGCAGCGCAAGCGGATGCTGCAGGCCGAGGGGCTGTTCGACCCCGCCCGCAAGCGACGGCTGCCCTTCCTGCCCCGCCGGGTCGGGCTGGTCACCGGCGCGCAGAGCGCTGCCGAGCGCGACGTGGTGGAGAACATCGCGCGGCGCTGGCCGGCTGCGGTCGTGGAGACCCGCCACTCCCTCGTCCAGGGCCCCGCTGCCGTCGAGCAACTGATCGACGCGATCCGCTCCCTCGACGCCCACCCCGAGGTGGACGTCATCATCGTCGCTCGCGGCGGCGGCTCGCTGGAGGACCTGCTGCCGTTCAGCGACGAGGCGCTGGCCCGGGCCGTGTTCGCGTGCCGGACGCCGGTGGTCAGCGCGATCGGGCACGAGACCGACACCCCGATCCTCGACCTGGTCGCGGACGTGCGGGCGTCCACGCCCACCGACGCCGCCAAGCGGGTGGTGCCGGACGCCGCCGCCGAGGCGCAACTGGTGGCGAGCGCGCTGGGCCGGGTGCGCGCGGCGATCACCGGCCGCCTGGACGCAGAGTCCCGCCGCCTCGCCGAGCTCCGCAGCCGGCCGGTGCTGCGCGAGCCGTCCGCCGTCCTGGTCGGACACGCCGAGCGCCTTCAGCAGGCAGAGGAACGGCTGTCCCGCGCGATCGATGCCCGGCTGCGCGAGGAGCAGCAGGGCCTGCGCCACGCCATCGAGCGGGTTCGGGCGCTGTCACCGCAGGCAACCCTGCAGCGCGGCTACGCCATCCTCACCGACGCCGACGACCGCACCATCGACCGGGTCGGCGCCACCGGTACCGGCGCCGAACTCACCGCCCGGCTGGCCGACGGCCGGCTCGGACTCACCGTCACGCAGACCATGGAGGACGCATGAGCAGTCAACCGGAGCTCGGCTACGAGGAGGCGCGCGACCAGCTGGTCGAGGTGATCCGCACGCTCGAGTCGGGCAGCGTGCCGCTGTCGGAGTCGATGGCGCTGTGGGAGCGGGGCGAGAAGCTCGCCGCGATCTGCCAGCAGTGGCTGGACGGGGCGAAGGCGAAGATCGACGCCGCCCGCGCGAACGGGGAAGACACCGGCACGTGACCCTTGCCCCGGGCTGGCTCAGGCCTGCGCCGGACCCGCGATGTTGACCATCCACTCGACGCCGAAACGGTCGGTCAACTGCCCGTACGCGTCGCCCCAGGGCGCCACGTTCAGCGGCATGGTGATGGTGCCGCCCTCGGCGAGGCCGTCCCAGTACTCCCGCAGGCCGTCGGACTCCGAGCCGCTCAGGGAGATGGTGATCCTGCCACCTTCAGCGACCTCGCCCATCGTCGAGGGCGTGTCCGCCCCCATCAGGGTGAGCCCGGCCGACGTGGTCAGCTGCCCGTGCATGACCTTGTCCGCCTCGTCCGGCCCGACCCCGGGCATCGGGAAGTCGCCGAAGCGGGACATCGTCAGTTCCCCGCCGAAGACGGACGCGTAGAACTCCATCGCCTCCCGGGCGTTGCCGGTGAAGTGGATGTAGGGGTTGAGCAGGGCCATGGGAATCCTCCTTGATCAGGTGTCATCGCCATTGTCGAACCCGCCTCCGACATTGCGGCCGGACCGCCCGCGCGGCTTGTACCCATTGCGGGCGCCGCCAGGCTCACCAGCGGTTGTGGACATCCTCCGCCCAGCCGTAGATGCCCTCGAACGTGATGTCGCCGAAGCTGCCCGACCACCAACCGAAGCACTGGTCGGTGCGGGAGGAGATGACCGCAAGGTCGGTGAGCGCGTGGCGGTTGTACTCGGGGGTGAAGACGGCTTCGAGGCCACCACCGCCGACCCGCCAGGGCCGGCGCCAGTCGGCGAGGTCGTAGTCCCAGGCCAGTTCGGCGGAGATCTTGTGCAGGTGCCCGTCGAGGAGCAGCCCGTTCTCCGTGGAACCGGTGCCGTCGGTCCAGCGTCCGCCGACCTGGACGCCGATCACGTGGCCGTCGTGAACGCCCGAGCCGGCACCCCAGTTCCAGACCACGTCGTAGGGCCAGCGGCCGCGGCCATGGTCGAGCACGGCCCAGGACTCCCCGGCCGGGATGTCGTAGCGGCCCTCGCCGACCACCAGCGTCCCGGACGCGGGCAGCGCGACGTCCTTCACGGTGTACTGGAACCGATCGCCCGACCACGGCACGACCACCGCCAGGCAGTCGTGATCGGCGGGACGGGTGACGTCCACGTCGAACCGGGCGTCCGGCACTTCGGCCCGCAGGTGGACCGAGCCGCCCGCCGGGACCACGTCGATGGCCAGGCCCTTCGCCCTGGCCCGCGCCGGCCCCGCATCCAGCACCGGCGGCAGTACCGCACCGCGCGGCGGCAGGACGGTCGCAGCCCTCCCCCAGGACTGGTGCGAGCGCCGGTCGAACACCCAGACCTCGTGCACGGCCGCGTAGTCGATCAGGGACACCGTGAACGCGAGCACATGGGTGGGTGTGACCACGTTCCAGTACTCCCAGCGCTTGTTCCGCGGCCAGCCGTGACGCCCGCCGATGCCGGAAGTGTCGACCAGCGGACGTCGCGCCCAGCCGACCGCTTCCGGGTTCAGCGACCCGTCCGGCAGGGTCAGCGACACCGCCGCGGTGAGCTCGCGTTCGACCATGCCCCCATCCTCGCACCGCCCGGACGCCCGCTCCGGGCCATCCGGGATCCGCGGTTCGCCTACTCCTCCATGGTGGTCAGGTCACCCTCGTCCTGGCCGAGGGCGCGGGCCCGCAGCACGCGGCGCATGATCTTGCCCGAGCGGGTCTTCGGCAGCTTCTCGGGGAAATCGATCCAGTCCGGCTTCGCGATCGGGGACAGGTGCTGCGACACGTGCCGGCGCAGGTCCTCGGCGAGCTCCTGGCTGCCCTCGAAGCCCATCCGCAGCACGACGAAGGCGTGAATGGCGTTGCCCTTCACCTCGTGCGGCAGGCCGATCGCGGCCGCCTCCGCCACCGCAGGGTGCGACACCAGCGCCGACTCCACCTCGGCCGTGCCGAGCCGGTGCCCGGACACCTTGATCACGTCGTCGGTACGTCCGATCACCCAGAAGTAGCCGTCCTTGTCGCGCTTGGCCGAGTCCCCGGCCAGGTACTTGCCCGGGTACTTCGACCAGTACGTGTTCACGTAGCGCTCGTCGTCCTTGTAGAGCGTGCGCAGCATCGCCGGCCACGGGTTCTTCAGGACGAGGAAGCCCTCCTCGCCGTCCGGCACCGGCTCGCCCTCCTCGTTCAGGATCTCTGCGACCTGGCCGAAGAACGGCTTGCCGGCCGAACCCGGCTTCAGCGGCATGGACGGAGTCGGGCAGATCTGGAACATGCCGGTCTCGGTCTGCCACCAGGTGTCCATGATCGGGCAGCGCTCCTTGCCGATCACCCGGTGGAACCACTGCCACGCCTCCGGGTTGATCGGTTCGCCCACCGAGCCCAGCAGCCGCAGCGAGCTCAGGTCATGCCGGTTCGGCCAGGCCTCCCCGAACCGCATCAGCGAGCGGATCGCCGTGGGCGCGGTGTAGAAGCTCGTGATCCCGTAGTACTCGATCAGCTGCCACCACCGGTTCGGATAGGGATAGGTGGGCCCACCCTCGAACATGAACGATGTCGCGCCGGTCAGCAGCGGCCCGTAGACCAGGTAGGAGTGCCCGGTGATCCAGCCGGGGTCGGCCGTGCACCACCAGCGGTCCTCGTCCTTGATGTCGAAGGTGTACTTCAGGGTCGTATACGTCCCGACCATGTACCCGCCGTGGGTGTGCAGGATCGCCTTCGGCTTCCCCGTCGACCCGGACGTGTACAGGATGAACAGCGGGTCCTCCGCATCCATCTCCTCGGTCGCGCACGGGCCCTTCGCGATCGGCAGCGCGGTGAGGTCGTGGTACCAGTGGTCGCGCAGCGGGTCCATGGTCACCTCGTGCCCGGTGCGCCTGACCACGATCACGTTCTCCACGGACGGGGAGAACCGGATCGCCTCGTCGACGATGTCCTTCAGCTTGAAGATGCCGCCGTTCACCCACGACCCGTCCGCGGTGATCACCACCTTCGACTCGGAGTCGTCGATCCGGTCGGCCAGCGCGTCGGCGGAGAACCCGGCGAAGATCACGGAGTGCACCGCGCCGAGCTTGGCGCAGGCCAGCATCGCGAAGACCACCTCGGGGATTCGCGGCAGGTAGATCGTGACCTTGTCACCCTTGCCGACACCCATGGCCTTGAGCACGTTGGCCATGGTCATGACCTCGCGGTTCAGGCTGAAGTAGGAAAAAGTGCGGTAGTCGGTGCCGTTCTCGCCCACCCAGATCAGGGCCAGCTTGTTCTTGTACGGCCCGGACAGGTGCCGGTCGATGCAGTTGTGGACGATGTTCGTGCGGGCTCCGGTGAACCAGCTGAAGAACGGCGCGTTCGAGTCGTCCAGCACCGTGTCCCACGGTTGGTACCACTCGAGTTCCGCGGCGCGGTCAGCCCAGAAGCCGATCGGGTCGGCGGCTGCGGCTTCGCGCAGAGCGAGGTCTTCGGTCCCGAACAGGGTCGGGTCCGGGTAGACGGCGTCGTCCATCTGTCCTCCTGGAGTAGGTCGTTGACGCGGTGAGCCTAAGCGCGTCCCCGACGCCGCGGAACCCCTGATTTCCCGCGTCGACGACTTTCGGCCACCATGTCCGCGTGATCTCCGAGGACGGCATCGTGCTGCGCACCCGCGACGGGGTGGACGAGTTGATCGTGAACGGCGTGTTCGCGATGGACTCCACCGAGGTCAGCTCGGAGCTGGCGCTGGCCGACGCGGCACTGCCGGCCGCCCGCGTCCTGGTCGGCGGACTGGGGCTGGGCTACACGGCGGCGCGGTTGCTGGACGGCGGCGCGGAGCTCGTCCGGGTGGTCGAACTGTCCGCAGAACTCGTGGACGCCGCCCGCAGGGGGGCGACTGCGCAGCTCGGCCGCCTGGCCGCCGACCCCCGGATCGAACTGGTCACCGGTGACATCGCCGACGCGATCGAGGGCAGCTGGGACGCCATCCTGCTCGACGTGGACAACGGGCCCACCTTCCTGATTCACGACCACAACGCCCGCCTGTACCGCGCCGAGTTCCTGCGCCGCTGCCTGGCCGCGCTCGCCCCGTCCGGCCGGCTCGTGGTCTGGTGCGAATCCGCGAGCGCCGACCTCGCGGCCACCCTGAGCGAACTCGCCGGCAGCGTCGAGACGATCCTGGTCCCGGTCACCCGCGGTCAACGGCACTTCGAGTACGTCCTCTATCGAACATACAGTTAGCTTCTTGACTATTCGAAACCTAAGCATCTAGGCTTGGCGTGTGGCCACGAACGAGCGCGCAGCACAGATCGCCGAACTGATCGGACGGATCTCGCTGCGCGCCCGCCAGAACATGGCCACCGCGATGGACCAGGTCGACCTCGCCGGGCTGACTCCGCACCAGGCACGCATCCTGGGCTGGATCGAGGCCAACGAGGGACGCGGCGTGATCCAGCGTGACATCGCCGACGTGATGGGGGCCCGTGCCGCCAGCGTCTCGAGCCTGCTGCAGGTGCTCGAGCGCGACGGCTGGATCGAGCGCCGCGCCGACCCGTCCGACTCGCGCCGCAAGACCCTGCACACCACCGAGAAGGGGCGTGTCCAGGTCAAGCGGTTCGAAGCCGAGATCTGGGCCGGGGCGAGCCTTCGCCTGGCCAGCTTCACCGACGCCGAGGCCGACGACCTGCGCCGGCTGCTGACCAAGCTCGACCAGGAACTGGCCGACTGACCGAATCCACTCACCTGCGCCGCCACGGCGCCCTGTTGCCGTGCGCCCATTCTCCGTGAAGGGGGAAACCAATATGACTACCGCAACCACAGCCCCACCGGACGATCGCTACTACCTCCTCGAGGCGCCGCTCAACCGCGCGCTCGTCCACCTCGCCGTACCGATGATGGCCGCCGTCATCGTCGGCGTCCTCTACAACCTGATCAATGCCGGCTTCATCGGCTCGCTCGGCTCCACTCCCCTGCTGGCCGCGATCGCCTTCGGCCTCCCGCTGACCGGGCTGGTGATGGCCGTGGGCGGCGTGTTCGGCACCGGCGGAAGCACCGCGATCAGCCGCTACCTGGGCGAGCTGGAGACCGCCACGCCCCAGGAGGCCGACCAGCTGCGCACCAAGGTGCGCGCCTACTCGGCGTTCACCATCTGGGGAGCAGCGATCGTCGGTGCCGTCGTCGCCGTCGCAGGGCTCGTGCTCCTGCACCCGCTGGTGACGTTGCTCGGAGCGAACGGCGACGCGTTCGCCCCCACGTCGGCCTACGTCAGCGTCCTCCTCGCCGGCACCCCGGTGCTTGCCGTCGCGTTCGCGATCGAGCAGCTCGTCCGGTCCGAGGGCGCCGCGAAGGCGTCCATGATCGCGATCATCGCCTCCACCGTGGCGAACCTCGCTCTCGATGTGCTGCTGATCCTCGTCCTGCACTGGAGCGTGGCCGGCGCCGCGCTGGCGATCGTGCTGTCGAACGTCGTCACGGTCGTCTACCTCGCCGGCTACCTCCAGCGGAGGAGCCCGGAACTGAGGATCGGGCTGCGCTGGTTCCGTCCCGACCTCGCCACCGCGAAGGAGGTCTTCGGCGTCGGCGTCTCCGAACTCCTGATGAGCAGCTTCCTGGTCGTCAGCGCACTGGTCTTCAACAACATCGCGGTCGCCTACGGCGATGCGTTGCTCGCGGCGTTCGGGATCGTGCAGCGAATCGTGCAGATCCCGGAGATGCTGGCGATGGGTGTGGCGCTGGGCGCGATGCCGCTGCTCGCCACCACGGTGGGTGCCGGACTGCGCCGTCGGGCCCACGCGGCCCTGCTGCACAGCTCCGTCTGGATCGCCGTGATCGTGCTGGTGTTCGCCGTCCCGTTGTTCGCCTTCGGGACGCAGGCCCTCGGCCTGTTCAGCACGGATCCCGCCGTGCTCGGCGTGGGCGCGGTCGTGCTGGTCGCCCAGCTGGTCTCGGCGCTGTTCAACGGGTTCACCGGTCTGGCCATCACCTGGTTCCAGGCCAGCGGAGCGGCGGCGTGGGCGACGATCCTCTCGATCACCCAGGGCGTGCTGTTCATCCCCGTCCTGTTCGGCGCGCACGCGTGGTTCGGGCTCACCGGGACGATCTGGGCGATCACCGTCTCCGAGGTGCTGTGCTTCATCGTCGCCGTCGTGCTGTTCATGGTCCGCCCGAAGGCGGCCGCAACCGTGCCCGCCATGGGCTGAGCCCCACGCCGTCCGCCACCGCGTCACACCAGGCGCCGAACGGCGAGTCGTGCCGCCCGCGGGCCCAGGCCCGCCCGCCCGTCACGGGACGGGGCGGGCCACCACCGGCTCGGGGAGGAGGGCCAGTCGCACCTGGTCGCCGGGCTGGACGCCCTGGCCCACCGGGTGCTGCACCCGCACCAGCACGCCACCAGGAGCCCGGACGGAGGTGCGCCGAAAGCTGCCCAGGAAGCTGCTCTCCTCGACGTGCACGTCGATGCCCGCCTCGGCGCCCGCCACCAGGCGGACGTTCTCCGGGCGCAGGTAGACCTCGACCGGCCCGTCCGGGACTGGCGAGCGCAGCGGGAGCCGTTGGCCCCACACCGCGACCACGCCGTCGGCGGCCACCCCGGGCACCCGGCTGGACAGCCCGACGAACTCCGCCACCGACGCGGTGACCGGACGCAGGTAGAGGTCCTCGGGCGTCCCGATCTGCTCGATCCGCCCCGAGGTCATCACCGCCACCCGGTCCGAGATGGCCAGCGCCTCCTCCTGGTCATGGGTCACGAACACCGTGGTGATGCCCAGCCGCAGCTGGATCCCGCGGATCTCGTCGCGCAGTTGCACCCGCACCTTCGCGTCCAGCGCCGACAGCGGCTCGTCGAGCAGCAGCACCCGCGGCTCGGTGACCAGCGCGCGGGCCAGGGCGACCCGCTGCTGCTGACCGCCGGAGAGCTGGTGCGGGTAGCGGTCGGCCAGGTCGGCGAGCCCGACCAGTTCCAGCGCCTCGCGGGACCGGAGCGCGGCCTCCGCCCGAGCCACCCCTCGCCGGCGCAGCCCGAACGCCGTGTTGTCCGCCACGCGCAGGTGCGGGAACAGGGAGTAGGACTGGAACACCATGCCGAGGTCGCGCCGGTTCACCGGGACGCCCGAGACGTCCTGACCGGCGAGCAGCACCGTGCCTTCCTCAGCCTGTTCGAGACCGGCGAGCACCCGCAACGCCGTGGTCTTGCCGCAGCCCGACGGACCGAGCAGGGAGACGAACTCCCCGGGCGCGATGTCCAGGTCGATCTGGTCCAGCACCCGGTGCGCACCGAACGACTTCACGACTCCGCGGAACTGGACCCGGGTGCCGGCCTTCGTGGCGCCTCCCGCCATGGTCGGGCGAGGCTGGATCGCCGTCATCGTGCCGCTCCAATCCGGCCGACCCGGCCGATCACAACCAGTAGGACGAACACGAACGCCAGCGACATCAGGGTGAACATCGCCGCGGCGTAGGCGTCGATCTTGCCCACCACCACCATCGCGGTCTGCAGCACCTGCCGGTTGAGCAGCGAGGCGATCGTGAACTCGCCGAGCACCACCGCCACCGAGATCAGGGACGCCGCGAGCAGCCCCGGTCGCAGGTTCGGGGCCAGCACCCGCAGCGCCACGTCGGGCCAGCTCGCGCCCAGCGACCGCGCCGCCTCGGACAGCGTGACCGCGTCGATCGCGTCGATCGAGGCCTGGATGGCGCGGAACGCGAACGGCAGCACGGTGATGCCGTACGCGAAGGCCAGCGTCCAGGCCCCCGTGCCGAGCGTCCGGCCGATCACCAGGTAGATCGGGGCGAGCCCGACCACGAGCACGATCGCGGGAATCGAGATCGGCAGCAGGACGACGAACTCGAAGGCCCGGCGCAGCCCCGGGAATCTCAGGTTGATCAGGATCATGGTGGGCGCGAGCAGGCCGAGCACCAGCACCACCGTGAGCGCGGCCAGCCCCAGCGAGTTGGCCAGCCCGGTCCAGAGCGGACGCAGCACGTAGGCCCGCGCGGGGTCGAACAGCCCGGCCCAGTGATCCAGGGAATAGCCCTGGTCGTCGCGCAGCGTGTAGAGCAACGTGCTGACCAGCGGGATCGCGAAGACCGCGCCGACGGCGACGCCGATCACCCAGCGTGTCGGCCGCCCGGCACCGAGTGCCGCCGCACTCACGACTGCCACCGCGCGGCACGGGACTGGACGGCCGAGTACCCCCACATGACGAGTCCCACCACGACGACCATGCCGAGGGCGAGCACTCCGGCGAGGTTCTGCCGGCCGAGCAGGGTCTCGCTGGTCAGGGCGGTGCGGATCTGGAGGGTGACGATCTGCGAGCCCTGGCTGGCCAGCGCCGCGGCCGTGGCGTAGGAGGAGAACGCGTTGGCGAACAGCAGCAGCAGGCTGGCCAGGAAGGACGGGGCCAGCACGGGAAGTCCGACGTGCGTCCAGAACGACGCCCGGGTGCCGCCGAGGGTGAGGTTCGCCTCCAGCCACTGGGGCCGCAGGGCAACCAGCGCCGGCATGAAGGTGATCACCATCAGCGGCACCTGGAAGTAGACGTAGGGCAGGATCAGACCGGGAAGGTCATAGATCCAGGTGCCATCGGCGAAGATGTTGATCCCGAAGGTCTGCAGCAGGAACTGGGTCACGATGCCCTGCACGCCGATGGTCGCGATGAACGCGAAGGCCAGCATCACGCCGCCGAACTGCGCCAGCACCCCGGACGCCGCGTCCACCAGTGTGCGGACCGGACCGGTCTCCGCGAGGCCGAGCAGGGCGTAACAGACCGCGGCCCCGAGCACGGCCCCGACCAGCGCCGTCAGCAGCGACAGCCAGGTGGAGTTCCAGAAGGTGCGCAGGATGACCGGATCGGCGAGCGCGGAGAGATTGCCCAGGTTGAGCCGTCCCTCGCTCACCACGCCGGACGCCACCGCGAGCACGGTGGGAAGGGCGAGGAAGGCCAGCACGTAGGCGGCGAACGGAACCAGCCCGAGCCAGGCCAGGTCCGCCCGCCGCCGGACGCGTCGGGGACGGGGGGCTCCAACCACCGCGTCCCCGTCGAGTTCCGGTGCGATCGTGCTCACTGGATCGCCGCGGCCCACTTGTCGCCGAGCAGCTTCCCGGCCGCGTCGCTCTGGGCTGCGGTCGGCACCACCGCGTCCTTCGGCGCCTCCGGGAGCTTGGCCGCGAGCCCGGCGTCGATCGAGCCGGCCTTGGTCATGGCTGCCATCCGGATCGGGCGCGCCCCGCCCTTCAGCCACAGGTTCTGCACCTGATCGCTGTAGAGGAACTCCTCCCACAGCCGGGCAGCGGCCGGATGCGGGGCGTTCTTGTTGATGGCCTGGTTGTAGTAACCGGCATACCCGGTGCCGGGCAGGATGGTCACCTTCCAGGACGCCTTGTCCGCGACGTGAGCCGCGTTCAGGTAGTCCCAGTCGAAGACCACCGGCGTCTCGCCGCTGGTCACCGTGCTGGTGGTCACGTCCACCTTGAGCAGGTTCCCGGCAGCCTTGAGCTTGCCGAAGAAGTCGATGCCGGGCTGGAAGTCGTCCAGCGTCCCACCGCTCTGCACGGTGGCCAGCCCGACCGCGGCGAAGGCTGCGCCGGCCTGGGTCGGGTCGCCGTTGATGGCCACGGCGCCCTTGTAGGTGGAGCCGAGCAGATCGTCCAGCGACGTCGGCGCGGGGAACTTCGACGAGTCGTAGCCGATCGACATGTAGCCGCCGTAGTCGCCGTAGAACCGGCCGTCGGAGTCCTTCAGGTTGTCCGGGATGTCGTCCCAGGTCGACACCTTGTAGGCGGCGAACTGGTCGGTGTTCTGCAGCGCGACGGTGAGCCCGATGTCGAACACGTCCGGTGCGGTGTCCAGGCCCTGGTTCGTCTTGGCTGCCTGGATCTCCTCCGCACTGGACACGTCGGGCGACTGTTCGTTGACCGTGATCCCGGGGTATTTCGCGCTGAACGCCTGCAGGATCTCGCCGTAGTTCGCCCAGTCATGGGGCAGCGCGATCACGTTGAGCTGGCCCTCCGCCTTGGCCGCGTTCTCCAGGTCGGAGAGGGCGCCGATGTCGGCGAGGCTGACCGCCGTCGCCGCCTTGCTGGTGCTGGCCTCTGCGCCCGGCGTGGTACTGCCCGCGCAGGCGGTGAGGGCGAGGGCGCTGGCGACCGCGACGAGCCCGGCGGCGAGCCGGCGCGACGTGGCGCTGTCGGTGTTCATGTCTGGTGTTCCTCCCGATCCGGCGGCCGCCACTCAGCGGCGGCACGCCGCTGACGCTAGGCAGATCGGGTGAAGCGACGGGCGCGGTGAAATGAACGCCTGATGACATCCGGCCGGAACTTCGGCGTCAGATGCCGACGTCCTCCAGCATCTCCGTGACCAGGGCCGCGATCGGCGAGCGCTCGGACCGGGTGAGCGTGACGTGGGCGAACAGCGGATGGCCCTTCAGCCGCTCCACCACCGCCACCACGCCGTCGTGGCGTCCGACCCGCAGGTTGTCGCGCTGGGCCACGTCGTGGGTGAGCACCACCCGCGAGTTCTGGCCGATCCGGCTGAGCACGGTGAGCAGCACGTTGCGCTCCAGCGACTGGGCCTCGTCCACGATCACGAAGGCGTCATGCAGCGAACGGCCCCGGATGTGGGTCAGCGGCAGCACTTCGAGCAGCTCCTGTGCGACCACCTCGTCGATCACATTCTTGCTGGTCACCGAGCTGAGCGTGTCGAACACCGCCTGGCCCCAGGGCGACATCTTCTCGTTCTCGGTCCCGGGCAGGTAGCCGAGTTCCTGGCCGCCGACCGCGTACAGCGGACGGAACACGAGCACCTTCGAGTACAGCCGCCGCTCCAGCACGGCCTCCAGCCCCGCGCACAGGGCGAGTGCCGACTTGCCGGTACCGGCGCGCCCGCCGAGGGAGACGATGCCGACCTCCTGGTCGAGCAGGAGGTCGAGGGCGACCCGCTGCTCTGCGGAGCGTCCGCGGATGCCGAACGCCTCGCGGTCCTTGATCAGCCGGACGGAGCCGTCGCCCAGAACCCGGCCCAGCGCCGAGGATGTCGTCCCGTGCAGCACCACTCCGGTGTGGACGGGCAGGTCCACCGCCTCGGAGACGACGGCGACGCCCTCTGCGTACAGCCGCTCGATGGTGGCGGACGTCACGTCCACCTCGGCCATGCCGGTCCAGCCGGAGTCGGGGGTGAGCTCGTGCCGGTACTCCTCGGCGGCCAGCCCGACCGCGGACGCCTTGACCCGCATCGGCAGGTCCTTGCTGACCAGCACCACGTCGCGGTTCTCGGCGCGGTAGTTCAGCGCGACCGCGAGGATGCGGGAGTCGTTGTCACCCAGCCGGAAACCCGGCGGCAGCACCTCCGGATCGGTGTGGTTGAGCTCGACCTGCACCGTGCCCTCGGCCTCGTTCACCGGAACCGGCGCGTCGAGGCGTCCGTACTTCACCCGCAGGTCGTCGAGGTCGCGCAGCGCGGTGCGCGCGAAGTAGCCGAGTTCGGGATGGTGCCGCTTGGCCTCGAGCTCGGTGATCACGACGAGGGGCACGATCACGCTGTGCTCGGCGAAGTTGCGCAGTGCGTGCGGGTCGCTGAGCAGGACGGAGGTGTCGAGAACGTAGGTCTTCAGCGCCAGCGCTGACTCGCGGGTTCCGGAGAAGGCGGTCCGGGATGCGGTGCGGGGCATGTCGATCCTGTCCGAGCCGGATCGCCACCCGTCCGGCTCAACCGAAGTGGTCAGCCGAAGGGCATGGGCCCGGGCGCAGGCCCGCGAGTCACGCCCAACCCACCATCCCGGCGGACGCCGGGACCCGCGAGTGCAGCCGGTGGGCTCAAGAGAGCGGGACGACGCATCTGGTGCCTCTCGTGCGGGTGGGTGGGACACCCATCCGTAGTGCCGAGACTAGGCGCGATGCCGGACCGGTCCGGCCCGACACGCCGCGTGCGGGGTGCTGTTAACCCACCCGACACAGACCGTTCCTCAGACCTCGTTCGCCAGGACCAGTTCGATCATCGCCTGGGTGCCGCGCGCGTCCTCCAGCGTCCACGCGAACGGGACGCCCTCGCGGACGGAGCGCGCGAACGCCTCCATCTCGAGCACGTACTGGCGCACGTCCGGGAAGTGGTGCACGCGGGTGGTGTCGTGGTGCACCACATGCACCTGCGCTTCCCGGTAGACGCCCGCATTGAACGGCGCGACCACCCGGATCATCCCGGCCTCGCCCTGGAACGTGACCTCCTGCCGGTCGTAGAGCCGCATCGAGGTGATCGAGGAGTAGGTGAACTCCCCGCCCGGCCCGGCCATCGTCCCGGTCACCTGGGTCCAGGTGTCGACGTCGTTCTCGCGCCGGATCCGGGCGCTCAGCGCAACCGGCTCGGCCCTGGCGGCGAAGCGCGCCGAACCGAAGGTGTACACGCCGATGTCGGGGATCGAGCCCCCGCCCGTCTCCGGGCGGTTGCGGATGTTGCCCGGGTCGGCGGAGAGGTCGTAGCTGAACACGGTGTCCACGTGGCGCAGCGTGCCGATCTCGCCGTCGTCGATCAGCTGCCGCACCAGCTGCCACTGCGGGTGGTGGACGATCATGTACGCCTCCGCGGCGACCAACCCGGTGCGGTCGCGCAGCTCGATCAGCGAGTCGATCTCGCTGGCCCGCAGGGCGATCGGCTTCTCGGTGAGCACGTGCTTGCCCGCCTCGAGAGCCTTGCGCGTCCACTCGACGTGCAGGTGGTTCGGAAGGGGCACGTAGATCGCGTCGATCGCCGGGTCGGCCAGCAGCGCGTCGTAGGAGTCGTGCACGCGCAGGTCGGGCGCGAACGCCTGGAACGGCGCGGCCTTGGCCGGGGAGCTGGTCGCCAGTGCCGCGAAGCGCACTCCCTCGGCCTCGTTCAGGGCGCGCGCGGTGTGCCGCAGCGCGAAACTCGAGGCGCCCAGCACGCCGAAACTGACGACTTCCATCCTTGTCCCTCCCGGTTCGGTGACACCTAGACTCCTGCGCATGGCCGACCTTCCGCAACACCTGATCATCGCCACCAGCCCCGTCGCCCCCGCCGCGAACCAGGTGGTCGGCGACCACTACCGGATCACCGTCCTGACCTCCCGCCTGCTCCGGCTGGAGTACTCGCCGACCGGCCGGTTCGAGGATCGCGCCACCCAGCTCGCGCTGCACCGCGACCTTGGTCCGGTTGACTTCCGGGTGGTCCGCGACGCGGCCGGGCTGCACCTGTTCACCGACGCGCTGGTGCTCGACTACGACGAGGGCCCGTTCTCGTCCTCGGGCCTCACCGTGCGCCTCTCCGGCGGCCCCGGCTACCACAGCGAGTGGCGCTACGGCGTCCGCTTCCAGCCGGACAAGTGGCAGCCCGGCAACCTGGGCGGCACCGCCCGCACCCTGGACGGTGTCGACGGATCCCGGCCGCTCGAGGACGGACTGGTCTCGACCACCGGCTACGCCATCCTCGAGGACACCGGCCTCGCGCTCGGCGAGGACGGCTGGGTGGCGTCCCGGATCGAGGGCAACACCGACCTGTACTACTTCGGCTACGGCTGGGACGCCGCCGACGCCGTCCGCGACTTCTACCGACTCACCGGACCGCAGCCGCTGCTGCCGCGCTGGGCGCTGGGCAACTGGTGGAGCCGTTACCACGCCTACACCGCGGACGAGTACACCGAGCTGGTCGAGCGCTTCGAGGCGGAACAGTTGCCGTTCAGCGTCGCCGTCGTCGACATGGACTGGCACAAGGTCGACATCGACCCGAGGTACGGCCACGGCTGGACAGGCTTCTCCTGGAACACCGACCTGTTCCCGAATCCCCGCGACTTCCTCGCCCAGCTGCACTCCCGCGGACTCCGGGTGTCGCTGAACCTGCACCCGGCGGACGGCGTCCGCGCCCACGAGGACCGCTACCTGCCCCTGGCCACACGCCTCGGCGTGGACGCCGCCAGCGAGCACCCGGTGAACTTCGACATCGCCAACCCCGACTTCCTGGTCGCCTACTTCGAAGAGGTGCTGCACCCGCTGGAGGACGAGGGGGTCGACCTGTGGTGGCTGGACTGGCAGCAGGGCTCCTACACCGCGATCCCGGGGTTGGACCCGCTGTGGATGCTGAACCACTTCCACTTCCTCGACTCGGCGCGGGACGGGCGGCGTCCGCTCACGTTCTCGCGGTACGCCGGGCCGGGTTCGCACCGCTACCCGGTCGGCTTCTCCGGCGACACGATCACGACCTGGGCCAGCCTGGACTTCCAGCCGTACTTCACGGCCACCGCGGCCAACATCGGCTACGGCTGGTGGAGCCACGACATCGGCGGGCACTGTTTCGGCGTCCGGGACGACGAGATGGCCGCGCGCTGGTTCCAGCTGGGCGCGTTCTCTCCGATCAACCGGCTGCACTCCACCAACGAGGAGTTCTCCGGCAAGGAACCGTGGAAGTTCTCCCCGCTGGCCCGGCAGGTGATGGGCGAGGCGCTGCGGCTGCGGCATCGGCTGGTGCCCTACCTCTACACCGCCGCGGAGCGGGCGCACCGGCTGGGCGAGCCCATCGTCCGTCCGGTGTACTGGCTGGATCCGCGTCCGGAGGCCCTGGCCGCGCGGACGTCGTTCGCGTTCGGCAGCGAGCTGCTGGTTGCACCGATCACGAGCCCCGCTGATCGGGGTACGACGCTGGGCCAGGTTTCCACCTGGCTGCCGGCCGGGGAGTGGGTCGACTTCTTCACCGGGGTGCGCTACTCCGGTGGTCGGACGGTGCAGCTGCACCGTCCGCTGACCGGCTACCCGGTGCTCGCGAAGGCGGGCGCGATCGTCCCGCTGACCTGGCCCGATGCGTACGGGACGGGCACCCCGGACGCGCTCGAGGTGCATGTGTTCACCGGCGCGGACGGCGAGTTCACCCTCTACGAGGACGACGACGCGGCCAGCCCGAGGGCGGTGACCACCCGGTTCACCTGGTCCGAGGCGAACCGGACCCTGGCGGTCGCGCCCGCAGAGGGCGCCCTGGACCTGCTGCCCGCCGAGCGCCGCTACCGGTTCGTCGTGCACGGCCTCGACGGCGCGCCCGTCGAGCTGGTGATCGTGACCGCTGCCGGAGCGACGGTCCGGTGCAGCGGAGAGCCGGCGGCCAACCCGGTCGAGGCGCTCGTCCACGGGTTGCTCGCCGCCGCCCAGATCGAGAACGAGATCAAGGAGTCGGTCTGGCGGCTGTTCGAGCGCGAGCCCGCAAACGCCCGCCGCGTCGCAGCCCTCCAGGCCATGCGGCTCGAGCCGGCCCTGTTCTCCGCCCTCACCGAACTCCTGCTCGCCGAAGCCTGAGCCGCTCGTCCTCCGGGGAGCAACGACCCGCGCGGAGTGGCCGAGAAGGGGACGGTTCTCCTTTCCGGCCACGTTCCCGCCGGACGTCACGAAGGGCGGGCCGCCTGTGCGTCCAGGAAGGCGTCGATCGCGGTGAGGATCACCGCCATCGCGGCGAACGACTCCCGCCAGCCCGGCCCGACGAACATGCCGTGGTTCATCCCGGCGATCTCGACCACCTCGTGGCGCTCCCGCAACGCATCGTCCGGCTGCCACGACTCGTCGGCTGTCCCGCCCACGAGCAGCGACCTCGGCACCCGCCGCAAGGCCTCACGCACCGGGCTCCGCTCCAGCAGAGGCGTCAACCAGATTCCCGCCAGCTCCCGCTCGGCCGCCCACGGGAGCGCCAGCGACCCGATCGACTTCCCGACCACGATCGTCCGGGGGGCGGCCGGCGCAGCCTCCTCCAGCTGCCCGACCGCCGTCCGCACGACGACGTCCTCGTCCTCGCCCCACTCCTCGGCGTCCCATTCGGCGCGGGTCAGGTGCCAGCCGTGGTCGAGCAGGGTCCGCGCCGGCCAGAACAGGCCGTGCCGGCGGACGTGGTAGTTCACGCCGGGCAGGAACAGGGCACGTCCGGTCACCGGGCCGTCCGGCTCGTCCTGCTGGATGCGCATCGCCAGTCCCGGTTCTCAGCGGCCGTAGCGGCGCTCGCGCTGGGCGTAGGAGCGCAGCGCGCGGATGAAGTCGACCTTGCGGAAGTCGGGCCACAACGCCTCGCAGAAGTAGAACTCCGAGTGCGCGGACTGCCAGATCAGGAATCCCGACATCCGCTGCTCCCCCGAGGTTCGGATGATCAGGTCGGGGTCGGGCTGGCCGGCGGTGTAGAGGTGGTCGGAGATGTGGTCGATCTCGAGAGTGCCGGCGAGTTCGTCGAGCGTAGTGCCCTTGGCCGCCTCGCTGGCCAGCAGCGAGCGGACGGCGTCCCGCAGCTCGTGGCGCCCGCCGTAGGCGATCGCGACATTCACGTGGATCCCGCTGTGGGCGGAGGCCGCCTCCTGTGCGCTGCGCAGGTGGTTCGCCATCTCGTCCGGCAACAGGTTCAGGTCGCCCACGACCTGCACGCGGTAACTCTTCGCAAGGTCGGCGACCAGGCGGTCGATCACGCGCAGCAGCGGCGAAACCTCCCCGGCTCCCGCGCGAGTCAGGTTCTCCGTGGAGAGCACCCACAAGGTGACCACGCCGATCCCGAGGTCGGCGCACCAGTCCACGAACTCCTTCAGCTTGTCCGCACCAGCCTGGTAGCCGACGACCAACGGCTGGTCTGGAGCGTTGGCGCGCGCCCAGCGCCGGTTCCCGTCGGCCAGCACCGCGACATGGCGCGGCAGCGCCGAGCGGTCGAGCTGGGCCAGCACCTGGGTCTCGTAGGCCGAGTAGAGGAAGCCCAGCGGCTGCAGCCGGTTCACCGCCTCGCGTATCCGCAGCCCGAGCGACATAGGTGCACCTTAGCGCCGCAGGCTGGACGGACCCTCGCAACCTCGGACTTGAATCCCGGCCGGATCCAACCTACGCTGACGTAAGTTACTGGAGCGTAGGTAAGGAGCTGCCGATGGCCGCACACGAGGCGGGCCTCCTGCCGAAGCCGCGACTGCGTGGCTGGCTCCATCTCGGTATGACCCCCGTGGTCCTGGTCGGCGGGATCCTGCTGATCGTGTTCTCCCCCACCCTGGCCACCAAGATCGGCAGCGCCGTCTGGCTGGCGGGCTCGCTGCTGCTGTTCGGCACCAGTGCCACCTATCACATCGGTGGCTGGCGCCCGAGCGTGAAGGCCGCCCTGAGGAAGGCCGACCACGCGAACATCTTCGTCTTCATCGCCGCGACCTACACCCCGATCGCACTGGCGCTGCTGGACCGGCCGAACGCCACTGCCCTGCTGGTCCTGATCTGGCTGGTCGCTGTCGCGGGAGTGCTGATCCAGGCCTTCTGGGCGCAGGCACCGCGCTGGGTCAACGTGGCCTGCTATCTGCTGATGGGGTGGGCGGGCACGGGCTGGCTGCCCGCGTTCTGGGTGTCCGGTGGCCCTGCGGTGGTGATCCTGATCATGCTCGGCGGCCTGGTGTACACCGTCGGCGCCGTGATCTACGGACGCAAGCGTCCCGATCCCTTCCCGGCCTGGTTCGGCTTCCACGAGATCTTCCACGCCTGCACGATCGCGGCAGCGGGCCTGCACTTCGCTGCGATCGCGGTGGCCATCTTCGGCTGAGTATCCTCTCCCCGTGCTGCTCTCCGACCGCGACATCCGTGCTGAGCTCACCGCAGGACGGGTGGTGCTCGAGCCCTACGAGGACGCGATGGTGCAGCCCTCCAGCGTCGACGTGCGGATCGACCGCTGGTTCCGGCTCTTCGACAACCACAAGTACGCGGTGATCGACCCCGCGGAGGAGCAGGCCGAACTCACCCACCTGGTCGGGGTCGAGGCGGACGAGCCGTTCGTCCTGCACCCCGGCGAGTTCGTGCTGGCCAGCACCTACGAGGTGGTCACGCTGCCCGACGACATCGCCGCCCGCCTGGAGGGCAAGTCGTCACTGGGCCGGCTCGGCCTGCTCACCCACTCGACGGCGGGGTTCATCGACCCCGGTTTCTCCGGCCACGTGACCCTCGAGCTCTCGAACGTCGCCACGCTGCCGATCAAGCTCTGGCCCGGGATGAAGATCGGCCAGTTGTGCTTCTTCCGGCTGTCCTCGCCGGCCGAGCACCCGTACGGCGACACCGTCTACGGCTCGCGCTACCTCGGCCAGCGCGGCCCCACCGCCAGCCGCTCGTACCTGAACTTCCACCGCACCCGGCTCGACCCGGACGCCGGCTGAAAGCGTCCCGCGCGGTCAGTTCACGCGGCTCCACAGCGCCGTGCGCAGCTCGGTGAGGTCGGAGGTGGGCGCGAAGCACGTCGTGCCGCGGCACACGTACACCCCGGGTCCGGGACGCTCGTCGAAGTGGTGCGCGAAGCCCGACGTCCCGGGGCGGCCGGTGAGCACCGCTGTGCCGATCGGCGCCATCCGCCAGGTGGCGCGGGACAGCTCGGCGAGCGGCTCGGCGTCCACCACCACCGCGACCGCAGGACGCAGACCCGTGCGGGCCTCGTCAGTGACCAGGGCGTCCACCAGCGCCGAGCCGGCGAACCGCGGCGCCTGCTCGAGGATGCCGGCCAGGGTGGCCGCGGCGGCGTCCGCGTGGGCGTCCAGCTCGGGGCGGTCGGCGAGCAACGCGACCAGCCGCAGCGCCGCTACCAGCGCACTGGTACCCGACGGCGTCGGGTTGTCGCTGACGTCGCGCGCCCGCGCCCACAGCTGCTCGGCGTCGGACGCCGCGTCGTGGAACCCGCCGTCCGCGGCACCGAACAGGTCCAGGGCCTGGTCGAGCAGGAGTTCGGCGCGGCGCAGCCACTCGGCGTCCCCGAGCGCACCGGCGAGCCGGGCGAAGCCCAGCGCGACCGCGCCGTAGTCCTCGGCGAACCCGGTGACGGGGGACGCCACGGCGTCCAGCGACGAGCGGTGCAGCCGGCCGTCCCAGTGGTCGCGCCACAGGCACTCGGCCGCGCCGAGAGCCAGCTCCAACCAGCCGGGCTCGCCGAACACCTCGGCCGCCCACACCAGCGAATCGACAGCCCACCCGTTCCAGGCCGCGACCACCTTGTCGTCGCGCGCCGGCGCGAATCGCTGCTGCCGCTCCGCGAGCAGCCGCGCGCACACCGAGGCCAGCCGCTCGGGATCGGGATTGCCGCGCAACTGCAGCGTGGACAGGCCGTGCTCGAACGTGCCGGACGTGGTCACGTGGAACACCTCGGCGGCCCACGCCCCGTCCTCCTCGCCGAGGGCATCGACGAGCAGCTCTGGCGTCCAGCAGTAGTAGATGCCCTCGTGCTGCATGCCGTGGGCATCCAGGCTGTCGGCGTCCAGCGAAGACGCGAACCCGCCCGACTCCAACCGCAGCTCCCGCTCCAGCCAGCCGACGATGCCGCGCACGACCCGCTCGAATTGGGCGCGCAGCACCGGGTCGTGGTCGGGGACGCGCCGCCAGCCGCGGGCGTAGCTGCCGAGCAGCAGGGCGTTGTCGTAGAGCATCTTCTCGAAATGCGGAACCACCCAGCCGGCGTCCACCGCGTAGCGGGCGAAACCGCCGCCGACCTGGTCGTGGATACCGCCGCGGGCCATCGCGTCGAGGGTGCGCTGGGCGACGTCGAGTGAGCCGGGCTCGCCCTTCACGAGCAGGGCGTCCACGAGGAGCGGTGCGGGGAACTTGGGCGCGGTGCCGAAGCCGCCGTGCAGCGGGTCGAACTCCCGGCTGACCGCATCGAGGATCGCCCACACGTCGAGTCTCGGCGCCTCGGCGGGGATCGGCGCGAAGGCGTCGGCGAGGTGCAGGGTGATCGCTTCGGCGCTCGCGTCCGCTTCGTCGCGGCGCTGCCGCCAGGCGGTGTCGATGGCGTGAAGTACTTCACTGAACGACGGCATGCCCCCGGTCGGCTCCGGCGGGTAGTAGGTGCCGGCGAAGAACGGGCGCCCGTCCGGAGTGAGGAAGACCGTCATCGGCCAGCCGCCGGACCCGGTCAGCGCCTGGGTCGCCTTCATGTACAGCGCGTCGAGGTCGGGTCGCTCCTCGCGGTCCACCTTGATCGCCACGAAGTTCGGGTTGACCACGGCGGCGATAGCCGGGTTGGAGAACGACTCGTGAGCCATCACGTGGCACCAGTGACAGGCGGCGTAGCCGACCGAGAGCAGGATCGGGCGATCGGACGCCGCTGCCTCCGCCAGCGCCTCCGGACCCCACTCCCACCAGTCGATCGGATTGTCGGCATGCATCCTCAGGTACGGCGAGGTGGACTCGGCCAGGTGATTCACGTCGAGCAAGCATAGGTGAGGACCGCCCCGAGGAGTCCGGGGCCGTCCCGGGCGGACCGCGCTCAGTGGTCGGTGGAGGCCTCCGCGGGCGAGACCGGGGTGGCCGGCGACTCCGGTTCCTCCTCGAACTCGATCCGGTTCAGGTTGTGGCGCAGGCTCCAGTAGAGGAGACCGAGGAGGACCAGCAGCCCGCCGGCCATGGCCAGCGGCAGCCAGTCCGGTGTCACCAGCGTCAGTTGCACCATGCGGGCAAGGCTAGCGGCTCCACCCGCCCGGTTGCGCCGTCGAAGCCGGTCCGTGCGACCCGCTCGACCAGCCCGGGTTCAGATGCTGTAGCTCCAGGCGCTGCCCGGCTCGGCGTCCCGCACGCCGGCGAACAGGTCCGACTCCGGCAGCGTCACCGCGACGGTCGAGCGCACCAGCTGGTAGTCCTCGGTGGGCCAGCCGGCCTTCTGGATCTCCAGCGGCACCGCGAACCAGCGTCCGTCCGGGTCGATCTGGGTGGCGTGGGCGAGCAGCGCGCGGTTGCGCACCTCGAAGAAGTCCGCGCACGGAACGAAGGTGGTCAGCCGGGAGAGCCGGTCCGTGTCCTCGCTCCACTGCGTGAGCCACTCCGCGTACGGGCGCTCCATTCCTGCCTCGTGCATGGCCGCGTCGAGGGCCGCGAAGCGTCCGCGATGCAGCGTCATGTCGTAGTAGACCTTCGGCACCACCCACGGCTCGCCGTGTTCGGGCCAGGCGGACGGATCGGCTGCGGCGTCCACGGCTGCCATCGACACCCGATGACACTGGATGTGGTCCGGGTGCGGGTAGCCGCCGCTCTCGTCGTAGGTGGTCAGCACCTGGGGACGGAACTCGCGGATCACCTTCACCAGCGGCTCCGCAGCCACCCTCGGGTCGAGCCGCGCGAACGCGTCCGGCGGCAATTCCTCGCCCTCGGCCGGCATCCCGGAGTCCACGTAGCCGAGCCAGACCTGCTCGATGCCGAGGATCCGCGCGGCCTCCGCCATCTCCGCCTTGCGCAGCGCTGGGAGGTTCGCCTCGTTCTCGGGCGTCTCCAGCTTGGGGTTCAGGATCGAGCCACGCTCACCCCCGGTGCAGGTGGCCACCCGCACCCGGACGCCCTGCGCGACGTAGTACGCGGTGGTCGCTGCGCCCTTGCTCGACTCGTCGTCGGGGTGGGCGTGAACGTGTAGCAGCCGCAGGCTCATGGCCCCATTCTGCGGAACCGGACGCCCCGAACCCAAGTCGGACAGGACAGAATGGACGCCGTGACCGATCCGGACGCCGCAGCCCGCCTCGCCCGCCGCTATCCCGCGCCGCCCCGGCGCCGCGGGTGGATCCCGGTGGCGATCGTCCTCGCCGTCCTCGGCACGGCCTGGCTGGTCTGGGCCGGCGGGCACGGCGCCCTCGACGTGGTCACCGCCCGGGTGGACGCGTTCAGCGTCCGCTCGGATTCCCAGATCGACGTGACCGTCACCATCGACCGTCCGGATCCCTCGAAGGGGGCCCGGTGCCAGCTGTACGCCCAGGCGGTCAGCTACGACCGCGTCGGAGAGCTCACCGTCACCGTCCCTGCCGGAGGCGAGCGCCTCACCAGCCAACACATCGAACTGCGCACGTTCAAGCGCGCCACCACCGCGGTGATCGATTCGTGTACGACCACCTGAGTTGTCTGACCCAAGGATTGGACTAGCCTGCACCGCATGACTGATCCGACCACGTGGCTGACCCAGGAGGCCTTCGACCGGCTGACCGAAGAACTCGCGTACCTCAAGACGGAGGGACGCCGGACGGTGACGGCCAAGATCGCCCAGGCCCGCGAGGAGGGTGACCTCAGCGAGAACGGCGGCTACCACGCCGCCCGCGAGGAGCAGGGCCACCAGGAAGCGCGGATCCGTCAGCTCACCGCGATGCTCGAGAACGCCCAGGTGGGTGAGGCTCCCGCCGCGGGGTCGGATGAGGTCGTCCCCGGCGTTTCGGTGACCATCTACTACGACGACGACCCCGACGACACCGACACCTTCCTGTTGGGTTCGCGGGAACTGGTCGGACTGGACGATTCGGTGGACGTCGAGGTGTTCAGCCCGCAGTCGCCGCTCGGAGCCGCGATCCTCGGCCACCGGGTTGGCGAGACGGTCAGCTACATCGCCCCCACCGGCAAGCCGATCGAGGTGACGATCCTCGAGGTCGAGCCGTTCACCCGCTGACCCCGCACGCACCGGTGGCCTGCGCGGGCCGTGGTCGGCCCGCACAGGCCAGTTCGTGCTGAGGGCCCTGTCTACTCCAGCCCGGCGAGCAGCTCGGCAGCCTCGGCGGGAGACAGCGCGCCGGAGGCCACCTCGCTGAGCACCTGGTCGCGGGTCATGGCGGCCGGGGCGTCGGTGTCTCCGGCGAGGCCCAGCTTCACCAGCAGCCCGGTGAACCGGGCCCGGGCGGTCGGGTAGGACACCCCGAGGTGTTTCTCCACCTCGCGGAGATTGCCACGCGAGGCGAGGAAGACCCGCAACAGCTCGGTCTCGCGCTCATCGAGCGCGCAGAAGTCGCAGTGACCGAACTCACCGGCCAGCTCTGAGCCGCAGTTGCGGCAGCCCAGTCGCGTCGTGACCAGCTCGCCACCACAGACCGGGCACTCGGACGGCGCCCGGTAGCTCATTCCTCGCTCCCGGCCTTGATGTTCGCCCAGCCCATCACGACGCCCACGTCGAGGCGGGCGGACCCGTTGCCGAGAACAACCTCGTCCACCTGCCCGCTGTGGGCACCGCTCCAGCTGACCCGGCCGAGCTGGGCCTCGCCGCGAACGGTGACGTTGGAGTCGTCGCCGAGTTCGACGGTGAGCTGCCCGGATTCGACCCGGACCCGGGAACGCCCGGTGGTGATGCTGCCCTTCACCGCGGCCGAGCCGGCCTGCACCAGCACGTCGTTCACCTCGGCGATGCCGCTCAGTTCGGCACCGCCCGCCGTGACCCGGACCTTGCCGAAGTAGGGCACGCCCTCGCAGGTGAGGTGACCGGCGGTCACCTCGACGTCCACGATGATCGCGGGGTTGATCCGCAGGTAGAGCTCCTTGCCCAGCCCCATCGCGCGGATGTCGTCGAGGTTGCGCGGCGGACGCAGGATGCTGAACCCGTCCAGGCTCGGCCCGATCTCGCCGTCGCTGGTCACCTCGAGCACCGAGCCGTTGCGGCGCAGCACGTGCGGCCCCTCCGCGGACGCGGTCGCGACCGCCGGATCACCCACGATCCGCACTCGCCGGCCCACGGCGCGGACCGAGATCCGGTCCACTCCCTTGCTGCCGGTCGGGCGGCGGCGCCCGGAGGCGGGGGCCGGCTCGTCGGCGTCCGGCTGCCCGAAGACCTCACGGGCGTACGGCGAGTACTGGCGGCGTCCGGGATCCTCACCGAGCTCCTCGTTGGTCGGCTCGGCCGGCTTGGGCTCCGGCGCGTCCGCCTTCAGCGCGTCGATGCGACGGGCGGCCTCGGACGCGTCGATACGACCCGCGGCGAGGTCTTCGAGGATGGGGCCCAGATCAGGTGTGCTCATGACTCGATGGTAGGTCAGATCTTCCAAAAAGGAAAGCCTGGCTTTCTATTCTGGCAAGCTGGCTCGCGGTTGATCGAAGCGTTCCGGGTCAAGGCCGCGGATGAACGCCACCGAGAACGCCAGCACCGGGATCACCAGCAGGGCGCCCACGATGCCGGCGATGGTGGCCCCCACGGCAAGTCCGAGCAGCACAGCGAGCGGATGCAGTGACACCGCCCGGCCGAGCAGGATCGGCTGCAGGAAATGGCCTTCGGCCTCCATCACGAAGACCGTGATGGCCAGCATGATCAGCGCGCTCACCGGGCCGTAGGTGACCAGTGCCAGGGCACAGGCCACCGTCCCGGCCAGGACGGCGCCGACCACCGGCACGAACGCAGCGACGAAGGTGAGCGCGAACAGGGCCCAGGGCATCGGCAGGCGCAGCGCGAGCGCACCGATCAGGATGCCGAGAGCGTCGACGAGGGCGACCAGCACCTGCGCCCGCATGTAGGACACCAGGGAGGCCCAGCCCCGGTCGGCCGCCCGCCCGGTAGCGAGCAGGTAGTGACGCGGCACCAGCCGGGTGATCGAGGCCCAGATGCCGCGTCCGGACGCGAGGAAGAAGAAGGTGGCGATCAGCGCGATGGCGAGACCGGCGAAGAAGTGGCCCACCCCCACCCCGGCGTGGGCCGCCACGGCCGCGAGGTCGGCACGGGAGGCGTTGACCCAGTCGGTGAACTGGGTGAAGTAGGTGTCGAGTTGGGCCTGCTCAATGTGCAACGGCCCGGTGGCCAGCCAGTTCACGAACGTCGCGAACCCGGCCAGCGCCTTGTCCCACAGTTGCGGCCACTCCCTCACGACCTGCGCGCCGATCGCGGCGATCACGCCGACGACGATCAGAACCATCACCAGAAGGCAGGCGGCCGCCGCCAGCGCGGGGTGCCACTTCCAGCCTCGCAGCAGCCGGTTCAGGGGGGTGAGCAGCGCGGTCAGCAGCACGGCGACGGCCACCGGAACCGAAACGGCGGAGAAGTAGGTGAGCAGCCACCACAGCAGGGCAACCACCGCGGCGACGACGAGGACGCGCCAGGACCAGTCGGCGGCCGTGCGGAGTCCCTGGGGAACCCTCGAACCGGGCTCGGGCTGTCGGCGGGGACGGGGCGTGAGCATGGTGGAACTGTAGCCAGCGGGCTCCGTCCGCAGCCCCCGGGAGTTCCCGGACCCGTCCCCGGTTCCACCCGTCCACCGCGGGTCACCCGGGCTGCGAGGCGACGCGTGGCGCCCTCGGCCCGGACGTAGCGGCGCCAGGCGAAGGGGCAGCCGGACGGCAGTAGGGTGGCGGCCGTGAGGACGCCACTGCCGGAGCTGATCGCACCCGACTGGGCCCAGGCCCTCGCCCCGGTGGCGGACCGGATCGCCGCGATGGGCGATTTCCTGCGGGCCGAACTGGCCGCCGGACGCGACTATCTTCCGGCGGGGCACAACGTCCTGCGGGCCTTCACCCGGCCACTGGCGGAGGTGAAGGTGCTGGTCGTCGGCCAGGACCCGTACCCGACGCGCGGCCACCCCGTCGGGCTCTCGTTCTCGGTGGCGCCACAGGTGCGCCCGCTACCGCGGAGCCTGGTCAACATCTACGCCGAACTGCAGGCCGACCTGGGCATCCCGCCCGCAGCGTCCGGCGACCTCACCCCGTGGTTCGAGCAGGGCGTGCTGCTGCTGAACCGGGTGCTCACGGTCCGTCCCGGCTCCCCCGGTTCACACCGGGGCAAGGGCTGGGAGGAGGTCACCGAGTGCGCGATCGAGGCGCTCGCCGCGAGGGGTGGCCCGCTGGTCGCGATCCTCTGGGGCCGGGACGCCCAGTCGCTGGGCGCGCGGCTGGCCGGCATCCCGCAGATCGCCTCCGCCCACCCGTCGCCGATGTCGGCCCATTCGGGCTTCTTCGGCTCGCGCCCGTTCAGCCGGGCCAACGCCGCGTTGCTCGCCCAGGGCGGTACCGAGGTCGACTGGCGCCTCGAGACAACGGCCTGATCCGGGTGGTGACCGGAATGCGGCACCCCCGGTGAGCGTTGAAGCGGCGTGTTCTCCTTCACCAAGTCCACGATGATCACTCCCGAGGGTGCGCTGCCCGGACGCGAGCGCCCGATCCTCACCCCTGGCACCAGCTTCCACGAGGTGCTCGGCACCCGGATCGACGAGGTGCCGGACGGCGCAGAGGTCGCCTACTTCGCGCTCGGCTGCTTCTGGGGCGCGGAGAAGCTGTTCTGGCAGCAGGACGGCGTGATCACCACCGCGGTGGGCTACCAGGGGGGATTCACCCCGAACCCGACCTACGAGGAGGTCTGCTCCGGACGCACCGGCCAGGCCGAGGCCGTCAAGGTGGTGTTCGATCCGACCCGGACCAGCTACGACGCCCTGCTGTCGGTGTTCCTGGAGAACCATGACCCGACCCAGGGGATGCGCCAGGGCAACGACCACGGCACCCAGTACCGCTCGGCGATCTACACCACCGGGCCCGAGCAGGACGCGGCCGCGCGCGCAGCCATCGCCGCCTACCAGCCGAAGCTGAGCAGTGTCGGCTACGGCGCGATCACCACAGAGGTGGTCCCGGCCGGCCCGTTCTACTACGCCGAGCGCTACCACCAGCAGTACCTCGACAAGAACCCCAACGGCTACTGCCCCGTCCACGCCACCGGGGTGGCCTGCGGCTGAGCATGTACGCGCAGCGAAGAAGGGGCCAGTCTGGGATAGACTGACCCCTAGGGCCCGAATCCTCAGCAGGGCTGCGACCTACGATGCCGTGGCGACCTGCTGTCCTCGCTCCCCGCATGTCATACATGGACACCCGGGGACATCATTTATGTCGCTGATTCGTTCACCAGCGGTTCGTCAAAGGCCAGAGCTCGAACAAATGCAGAGACTCGGTTGGCGTCGCCCACGGTCATATCTGTGGGAAGGGTGAGTTCCACCATCAGGCCGGGACGTAGAGGCACGGAGTAGGTGACCAGCAACGGTTTGGAGCCGTGTGCCGGGTGTGCATCCGTGCTGGCACCAGCTTGGCCGCCCTGGTTCGACTTCTCTCGAGACGCTTTCGAATCAAGATCATCAGCTCGCTGCCTGGCGGGCTTTCGGGCGGCCCGCGTCGCAGGTTTCCAAGGCCGGTTGTCAAGCCAAGCGATATAGGCCTCAACGGCGCTAACGAAGCGTGACTTGTACGTCGCTAGACTCGCGCTGGTGTAGTCCATGCGATGCCGGTTCTCGAACCGACGCAGTAGTTCATCAACATCGAGCTGCCGTACGTCGATCACGTCGGGGTTGCCTTCAAGCTCGAGTATGCGCCGACTCGACACTGCCCAGGCTCCGGCAGTCGTCGGATTCATCTCACCCGTACGACCCGCCCAGTCGAGGAACTCTTGCAGCCCCGCGGCAGTGCCTTCTCTAGCGCGCTCGGACACCTAGACCACCACCTTCCGTATGACTCTGATCCAAATCATAGCCGAATCTTCCGTCACGTCAAGATCCGGTGTATGTGGACGTTCCCGGTATTGGCAGTACTAGACGCTATACGGCGGGTGGTGGAGGGCTTGGTCACGTTCGTTGTTGACCCGCCGCGGGCCGCACCGGTTTACTGGCAGCGATCCTGCGAGCGGTGAGGACCAATGACGGACCAGACCGATCCCACGCGGCCCACGATGGCCGATGTCGGCCGTGCGGCCGGCGTCTCCGCCACCACTGTTTCGCTCGTCCTGAACGGACGGGACACCAAGATCAGCAATGCCACCAGGGAACGCGTGCTGGCCGCCGTGGCCGCGCTCGACTACCGGCCGAACCGCACCGCGCAGGGACTGCGGCTCGGCACCACCAGCACGATCGGCTTCCTCACCGACGAGATCGCGATCGAGCCTTTCTCCGGCCCGATGATCGCCGGCATCCACGACCTCGCCTGGGAGCAGCGATCGCTGCTGCTCATGGTGAACACCACCCGCAACCCGAACCGGTTGCGCGCCGCGGTGGATGACCTGCTCGATCGCAGGGTCGACGCACTGATCTTCGCCGCGATGGGCACCCGGCAGGTGGAGTTCCCGGACGTCCCGCCGACCACCCCGACGCTGCTCGTGAACGCCTTCACCCCGGACGGAGGGCTGCCCGCCATCCTGCCCGACGAGATTGCCGGTGGCCGGGCGGCCGTCGAGCACGTCCTTGCTCTCGGCCACCGGCGGATCGCCTTCATCGCGGGACGCGAGGCCGCCTGGGCGACCAGGATGCGGATCAAGGGCTACCGCGAAGGCCTGGAGGCGGCCGGCGTGGACCCGTCCCAGTGCCCGATCTACCTGGGCAACTACCGCATCGACAGCGGCTACGAGATCACCCTGAAGGCGATGCGGGGAAAGCGCCGTCCCACGGCGCTCCTGATGGGCAACGACCAGATGGCGACCGGCGCCTACATCGCGCTGGCGCGAATGGGCCTGCGGATCCCCGACGACGTGTCCGTGGTCGGCTACGACGACGAGCCGCTCGCCGCCGACCTCTCCCCTGCGCTCACCACCGTGCGGATCCCTTTCTACGAGATGGGACGGATCGCGGCCCAGCACACCCTCGACCGGACAGTCGACCGACTGTCGTCGCGGACCTACGAGCCGTGCACGATCATCCACCGCTCCTCCACGAACCCTCCACCGGGGCAGTGAGGCAGCAGAACCTCCACCTTGGCCGGCAGGCCGCGCACGCATAACGTCGGCAGGCATGTGCCGCAACATTCACACCCTGCACAACTTCGACCCGCCGGCCACGAGCGAGGAGGTGCGCGCCGCCGCGCTGCAGTACGTGCGCAAGGTCGCCGGAACCACCCGTCCCTCCCGGGCGAACCAGGAGGCCTTCGACGAGGCGGTGGACGCGATCGCGCACGCCACCGCCCACCTGCTCGGGCACCTGACCACGTCCGCGCCGCCGAAGAACCGGGAGGCGGAGGCGGCGAAGGCACGGGCACGCGCGGTCTCGCGCCAGCCGGTCAGCGCCTGACGCTCGCGGAAAGCACGAGCGCCACCGGCGTAGCGGTGGGACCGTGCAATCCCGCGCGGGCCGATGGCGCTCGGTCAGACGGCGACGGAACCGGGCCGGGTTCCCGTCCGCGACGCTGCGGCGCGGAAACCCGACGTCTCAGCTCGCAGCGGCCGCGAGCTTCTCCAGCGCCTGCTCCCACTTGCGGGTGAGCGCGGCGGCGTCGAAGTAGTGGGGGATGTGCTCGTGCCGGATCTCGACGCGGGTACCGTCGCCGGACGCGGCGAGATCGACCTCGACGATGGTCTTGGGGGCCTCCTCCGCTGCGTGCCAGCTGAACCGGATCTGCTCCAGCGGATGGAAGGACCGGACGACCCCGTAGGTGCCGTCGGTCGCGTGCCAGCTGTCGCCCTTGTCGCCCAGTTCGCCGCCGGTCCCGAGCAGGGCCTCGGCGCCCTCGCGGGTCGCCAGCAACTTCCACATTTCCTTGACGGGTCTGGACACCGACCGGCTGACAGTCACGGTGGTGTCCACAGGGTTCACGAGCGTGTCGCCCTGGCTCTGTTCGGTCATGAGATACCTCGTTCCACTCAGTGGTTCGAACCGTCCCTTCGATGGGCCGGTACCGACACCCTACTCAGGATCACCGGCCATGGCAGGGGGTTCACGCAGCCAACTTCGGCGACCTTTTCCGGTGCTCCCGCGTGTCGCTACACGGAGGTTGCCGCAGCACCGGATAGACATGGGTCAAGGCCGGACCAGGTATGAGATGGTCCGGCTTTCACGTCCCCGCACCTGTGGCAGGTGTGCCGGGTGGGACGTCCGGAAACAGCTGTGACAGCTCCCGCGAAATTCGCCCGAAGAGTTCCTCAGAACCGCTTGCGAAGCTCCCCCTGCGGGCGTAGAACTATGCCTACGCAGATCGCGGAGCCGGACCCGAGAGGGAACGGAAACCGGGTCGGCGGCCGTACAGCAATCGCGGTTCTTCATCCGGTGGAGCAATCCGCAGGACGCTTCCGGGACAGGGAGTGGGGCCGGCGCGCTGAGCGGGTTCGGGGAGTGTCCCGCTCCGGACGAACTGAAGGCCGGACCAACTCATACTTGGTCCGGCCTTCGCCTTTCCCGGCGTTCACCCTCCTGCGGCCACCCGGTAGGTTGGGTGACCCCCATGACGGAGGTCGCCCATGTTCCCCGCCCCGATCCTGCGCTGGCTGCACTGGACGCTCAGCATTCCCGCGGTCGCCGTGGTCCTCCTCGCACTGACCTGGGGACGCAACCCGGCCCCGGTCGTCCTCGCCATCGAGGGCGTGTTCCTGGTCGGGTCGGTGCTCGCCGCCGTCCATCACGCTGAGGTCGTGGCGCACCGGGTGGGTGAGCCGTTCGGCTCCCTCGTGCTCGCCGTGGCCGTCACCGTGATCGAGGTCGCACTGATCGTCACCTTGACCCTCTCCGGCAAGGGCGACACGTCCACCCTCGCCCGCGACACCGTCTTCTCGGCGGTGATGCTGACCATGAACGGCATCGTCGGACTGTCCCTGCTGGTCGGCGCACGGCGCCACCACCAGGTGGTCTTCAACGCGGAGGGCACCGGATCCGCCCTGGCCACCGTGATCACGCTCGCTGGCCTCACCCTCGTGCTGCCGCGATTCACCACCACCGAGCCCGGGCCGGTGTTCAGCCCCGCCCAGCTGGCCTTCGCGGCCGTGGCGTCGCTGGCCCTGTACGGCCTGTTCGTGTTCACCCAGACCGTCCGGCACCGCGACTTCTTCCTGCCCACCACGCCGGACGGCGGCGTCCTGGACTCCGAGGACCACGCCGACCCGCCCGACAACGCGACCGCACTGACCAGCGCCGGCCTGCTGCTCGCGTCCCTGATCGCGGTGGTGGGGCTGACCAAGCTGGAGTCGCCGGCCATCGAGGCGGGCGTGGAGGCACTCGGATTCCCGCAGTCCTTCGTCGGCGTCGTGATCGCCCTGCTCGTCCTGCTGCCGGAGTCGATCGCCGCGGTGAAGGCCGCCGCACGGAACCGGGTCCAGACGAGCCTCAACCTCGCATACGGCTCGGCGATGGCGTCCATCGGCCTGACCATTCCCACCATCGCCGTGGCCACGATCTGGATCCCCGGGCCCCTCGCGCTTGGTCTGGAGCCCGTGCACATGGTGCTGCTGTTCCTCTCCGCCGTGATCGCGATCCTCACCGTCACCCCTGGTCGCGCCCGGACTCTGCAGGGATGGGTGCACCTCGCGTTGCTGGCGGCGTTCCTGTTCCTGTCGATCGCTCCCTGAGCCTCGGTGGCCGAAAAGGAGAACCGTCCCCTTTTCGGCCAGGTGGGCGAGAAGGGGACGGTTCTCCTTTTCGGCCAGGTCACCAGTCGTGGCGGCCAGGGACGACCCGCGAGCTGCGCCGGTAGGCGGACACGGTCGGCTCGCCGTCCGCCCAGAACCGCCAGGGACGACCCGCCGCCACGCTCACCCCGACGCGCGGCCCGGACACCACGCGGCCGGACGGCTCGCCGCGGGCCAGCTCGAGTCCACCGGACCCGAACCTGCGGCCCGAGTCGTCCAGCGTCCAGCCCAGGGCGCGACCCAGGTTTCCCGGCCCACGGGCCAGCGCGACGTCTGCAACCTCCGGACGCCGCTGACGGGCCAGCTCGAGCCCTGCCACCACCCGACCCGCCCGCAGCAACACCGCGGAGCCGCCGCCGGTGCTCCCGCACACGACGTTGCCGCAGATGTGCAGCCCGTGCGACAGGTAGCAGTACAGGGTTCCGGGCGGCCCGAACAGGTCCCGGGTGCGCGGTCGCGGGCCCACGTAGGCGTGCGCAGCCGGGTCGTCCCGACCCGCGTACGCCTCGACCTCGGTGATCCGGACGGTCACCCCGCCGTCACTCACCAGGGCACCGACCAGCAGCGGAGCCAGGTCGGCCGCAGCCAGGGAGAGGTCGTACACGCCACCAGTCTGCCCGTGTCGGGCCGCCGCGCTACCCTCGACCCGTGACCACGCGCCCCCGCCGCCTGCTCGTCCTGAGCTGGCTGTGCGGGATGCTCCTGACCGGCTGCGCCCCCGCTGACCCGACCCCGGTCGACACGCCGACCCCTTCGCCGACGGCGAAGGACTTCACCGTCCCGGACGCAGCCGTCGCGATGGTCGAACGCCTCCTCTCCGAGGCCGACAGCCAGCAGGTGCTGACCGTTGACATCACGGCCGAGACCGTCGAGGTCACCGTGCTGGACGCCGACCACAAGCCGGTCGCCTGGGCCTATCGCGACGGCGAGATCGGGCAGGTCCCCACCGACCAGCAGTACGTCGACCAGGCAACCTTCGACGTCTCGCGGTTCAACTTCTCCGACGTGGGCGCGCTGTTCCGTGCCGCAGCGGGTCAGTCGGGCTCGGCGGAGAACCAGACCCTGACGATCGTCGACTACTCCGGCGGCAACGTGACCATGTCGGTCTCGACCGTGCCCGAGTCGCGCACCGTGTTCTTCACCCCGAGCGGCGCGCTCCTGCCGATCCTCAACTTCGACACCGAGGGCGGCATCACCCAGGGCATCACCGACGCGCTCGGCTCGCGCCTGACTGTCTACTCGATCACCGTCGACTCCGGCCAGGGGGTCTGGGTCGACTACCCCGGCGAACCCGACACGGTGGTGCGTCGTACCCGGACGTCGAAGGTGCCGGTGACCACGAACGTGACCGCCCGCAGCGTGAGCCTGCCGCTGTTCCTGGCCGCCCGGGTGAGTGCGGCCTCGATCTGGAAGGTCGTGGACGCCGCCCGCGGCGCCGGCGAGCTGCCCGAGGAAGGCGGCTGGAGCGTCGTGATCGACGACCGGCGCAACCTCGGCGCCCCCCGGATGTACTTCAGCTTCGGCACCCGTGTGGTGACCACCGACATCGAGGGCAACGAGGTCATCTCGTAGCCAGCGCCTCCCGGACCGGCTCCGGCGCACTGATCAGCACGTACTCGACGTTGCGTTCGGGACCGGGCACCCCGACCTTGCGCCCGTCCGGACCGAACACCCCGAGCCGTGACCCGATGTAGCGCCGGGTGTCGAACGCCCGCACCTCCACCGGATGGCCACGGACCGCGCACATCTCGACCAGGTCCGCCAACGGCACGAAACCCTCGTTGCTGAACGAGACCACCATCGTCTCCGCCCGCACCTGCGCGATCACCGTGGCCAGGGCGTCCGGCATGGTGCGTCGCGAGTTGAACGGGCTCCGGGTGGCCGCGTCGCGGGCGTCCGCACGCTTGCACGCCACGCCGTAGTACTCCGGGGAGTCCCAGCGCACGATGGTCTCCCAGACGTGGTAGTTCGTGAAGTAGCGGTGCTGGTTGTAGGGCGGGTCGAGGTAGGCCAGATCGACCGGGTCGAGGGTAGGGGCGAGCGTGAGCGCGTCCCCGCGGACCGCGCGTCCCGTGCCCGGGGTGAGCTCCGGAGCGACCAGGCGCAGCGGGCTCAGTGCCCGCGGGGCCCAGTCCTTCAGGTAGGCCATCTGCAGCCCGACGGTGGAGTCGACCCGGTCGGCCGCCTCGAGAAGTGCGGTGAGCAGGACCGGCCGCAGCCGGTGGTCGGCGTAGTGGTCGTCGATCCCCTGCCGGATCGCGTCGATCCGCATCCCGTTGTCGGGATGGAAGTAGCGGGACCGCTCGCAGAACACCTCGGTCACGTACCCGCGACGATCGGGCAGCGCCGACAGCCGGGCCAGTGCCTCGGCGAGTTCGGCGGCGTCGACGTCGGCGGCGTCGGTGACCACATACGCCTGCGCGAGCACTTCCGAGTAGGCGGCGGTATCCACGCAGGTCGCGAAGCCGCCGCGCCGGCAGAACTCCTGCGCGACCCGGGTGGTGCCGGTGAACAGGTCCAGGGCCGTGCCCGCGCCCGAGGCGCTGAACAGCCGGCCCAGCTCGCCGACCAGCCGGCGCTTCGAGCCCAGATACTTGATCAACCCAGCGCGCCCGCCGCGAAGGTGTTGCACTTGCCGGGATCGCCGGAGTTGAAGCCGACGGCCAGCCAGTGCTTGCGCATCGCGGCCGACCCGTGGGTCCAGGATTCGGGCGACACCGACCCGGTGGACTTCATCTGGATCCGGTCGTCGCCCACGGCCAGCGCCGCATCCACGGCGCGGTTGAGGTCGTCCCGGGTGACCTGCGTGATCGGCGAGTTCGGGTCGGCGGTGGCGTTGGCGAGCCAGGCGCCCGCGTAGCAGTCGGCCTGCAGCTCGAGGCGCACCTGGGCCGACTTCGGCCCGGTCCTGTTGCCGGAGGCCTGGGCCTTGGCCAGCACGCCGGTCAGGTCGGAGATGTGGTGGCCGTACTCGTGCGCGATCACATAGGCCTCGGCCGCGTCCCCACCCTCGGCGCCGAGCTGACCCTTCAGCATGGTGTCGAAGAAGCTGTCGTCGAGGTAGACGACCTTGTCGGCAGGGCAGTAGAAGGGGCCGACCTCGGCGGTGGCCGTGCCGCAGCCGGTGGCGATCTGGCCGCTGAAGATCTTCGTCCGCGTCGGTACGTAGCCCGGGTACGCCTCCGTCCAGAACGCCTGGATCGAGTTGGTGTACGCGACGAACCGGCAGTCGCGGTTCTTCGCGATATCGGCGCCGGAGGTGCACTGCGCGTACGGATCGGGTGCCGTTGTGGCCGGGACGCCGGTTGTGGAGCCGCCGCTGAGCAGGCCCGGGTCGATGCCGAACAGCAGGGCCACGATGATCACCAGCAGGCCGGCCCCGCCGCCGAGGGCGATCGTGGTTCCCCGGCGTCCGCCTCCGCCGCTGACCTGGGACGGGTCGAGCTTCGCGTCCTCGTTGTACTGCACGCCCCACCTCCGCTGGCTCCGGCGACGCCCAGCATAACCAGCAGTGACCGGTTACCACTCGGTTACCGGGCGGGGAGGCGGCTTGGTTCGACACGGCCTCGGGGTCATGATGGACCGATGCGGATCATCGGGGTGGAGGTTGCGGGGGGCAACCCTGTCTTCACCGGTCCCCTGCCGCACGGCGCCGACCCGCACCGGCTGGCCTGGGAGCTCGGCTACCGCATCGTCCGCCCGCTCTCGGCGACCGGCAGTGCCCCGGACCTCACCCTCACCGTCCAGGTGGGACGCCACGGGCGCAACGCGGACCTGCAGGAGCCGAAGACCCGCTCGATCGATCCGAACCTTGACCTGTCCACCGAGCCGGAGCCTGTCGTGCGGCAACGCCTCGCCGCCTACGGGATCGTGTTGTCCCCGCGCGGCCTGCTGGCCACGCAGTTCTCCGACCGCACGGCCGTGCCCGGCCTGTGGGGGCTGCCCGGTGGCGGCATCGACCCCGGCGAGAGCCCGAGCCAGGCGCTGATCCGCGAGATCGGGGAGGAGACCGGGCAGGACCCGGAGATCTCGCACCTGCTCGACGTGCAGACCGACCACTGGATCGGCCGATCCCCGTCCCGGGTGGTGGAGGACTTCCACGCCGTCCGGATCATCTACGCGGCCAGCTGCGCGCAGCCCACGGACCCGGTGGTCTACGACCGGGGCGGGACGACCGAGTCCGCCGCGTGGATGCCGCTGGACCGCTGGGCGAGGGTCGCCTGGTCGTCCGGGGCACGGGTGTTGCTCGATCGCCACCTGCGCGACCTGATTCATTCGGGGCTGGTGCCCCGCTGAGGATCCCGGTCGCGATCCGGCCGCTCCTGCGGCTCGGCGTGCGCTGGCGTCACACCCCCCGGCTCGGGAGGTACGAATCACGACATGGCGAGGGCCCCGGCGCTCACGCCGGGGCCCTCAGCTCGTGGGCGGCTACCGCCGGAAGTACGACAGCAGCCGGAGCAGCTCGATGTAGAGCCAGACCATGGTCACGGTGAGGCCGAACGCACCCCGCCACGACTCGGACGCCGGCGCGCCCATCGCCACGCCCTGCTCGATGAAGTCGAAGTCGAGGATCAGGTTGAACACCGCAAGGCCGACACCGATCGCGGAGGCGATCAGTGCGAACACCGTCAGTTGGCCGGCCTGGATGAACGCCAGGCCGAAGAACGACAGGATGAAGTTGATCAGCAGCACGCCGGCGTAGGCCATCGTGCCGATCAGCACCATCTTGCGGAACTTGCTGGTCACCCGGATCCGGAACAGCTTGTAGACGGCCAGGGTCATGCCCGCGGCCACGAAGGTGCCGACCACTGCCGGCATCACGATGCCCGGGTACATGTACTCGAAGGCCTTGCTGACCGCGCCGAGGAAGAGGCCCTCGACCGCGGCATAGGCCAGCACGAAGCCCGGGTTGATCCGGCGCCGGAAGCTGACCATGAGGACGACGCCGAACGCGACCAGGCCGGAGACGATCCAGATCGGCGTCAGCAGGGCGGTCGGGAGGAACATGAAGGTGACCGCCGCCACGGCGACGACGGTGCCGAGCGTGATGGCCGTCTTGGTGATCACGTCGTCGATCGTCATCCGGCCCGCGGCCGGGGCCTGCGGCTGGAACTGCTGGGCATTCGCGTCGGTGTAGCCGTAGGGCTGACCGGGCGGGGCGTAGGGGGCGTACTGACCCGGGCCCGGCTGGCCGTACGGGGCCTGCTGAGCCGGTTCCGCCTGCCACGTGTCAGGCCGGGACAGGACCGGGTTGCTGCTGCGCATGTGCTGCTTTCCTCCTTGGCTGGCGACGGCTCCGCCGTCGTCGGACTTCCATGGTAGGTAACGCTGCTGTGGGGTGGCTGTGTTCCACCCTGAACCAACCCTGATCCGGCGACCCTGAGAGTGCGGGAGCCGGGCTCAGGCAACCCGACCGGTCCGGGTGCTGGTCAACCGGCCCGGGTCACCACCGGCGGTGCCGGCCGGGCGGCAGGAGCCGCTCGCGGCTGCGCGCGTCCAGCAGCTCCGGGTGCTCGGCGAGCAGACCGCGCACCTCATCGGCGCTCACTCCCGCCGCGTCCGCGAGCGCGTCCAGTCCGGCCCCCTGGTTCGCCGCCATGGCCATCCAGCGCGTCAGCCGCAGCTCGTACGCCCGGGCCTTCGCCTGCAGCGAGGCCCTCGCGACGACGGCGGCCGACACCTCCCGCAGTGGATCCCGGGCAGCCTCGAGCGCCTCGGTCGGCGTGTGCGTGAGTCGTGTGTCATCGATGAGGTCGGTCACGGTTCCCCCAGTAACTCCTTGCCGAGGGAATTGTCCCGCGCCCACCTGTGAACAGCCCGACCACGCCCCCGCGTGTCGCCACCCCGGAACGCGAGTTCCGCCTAGCGGGCGATCCGGCGGCGGTAGGCCCGCATCGCGACGGCGTAGGCGACGACGAGGATGCCTGCGCACCAGGCGAGGGCGATCCACAGGTCGGCCCCGACAGGTTGTCCCGCCAGCAGGGCCCGGAGCGCATTGACGATCGAGGTCACCGGCTGGTGCTCGGCGAACCAGCGCACCGGTCCCGGCATCGTCGCGGTCGGCACGAACGCCGAGCTGATGAACGGCAGGAAGATCAGCGGGTAGGCGAACGCACTCGCCCCGTCCGCGGACTTCGCGGTGATGCCGGGGATCACGGCGATCCAGGTCAGCGCAAGGGTGAACAGGACGAGGATGCCGGCGACCGCGAGCCAGGCGGGAAGCCCGGCAGAAGAGCGGAAGCCCATCAGCAGGGCGACGAGCACGACCACCACGACCGAGGCGAGGTTGGCGACGAGTGAGGTGAGGACGTGAGCCCACAGCACCGACGCCCGCGCGATCGGCATCGAGTGGAGGCGCTCGAAGATTCCGCCCTGCATGTCCAGGAACAGCCGGAACGCCGTGTAGGCGATGCCGGAGGCGATGGTGATCAGCAGGATCCCGGGGAGCAGGTAGTTCACATACGACCCCGGGCCCGCGGTGATCGCGCCGCCGAGGACGTAGACGAACAGCAGCATCATCGCGACCGGGGTCACGGCGGTCGTGATGATCGTGTCCAGACTGCGGGTGATATGGCGCAGCGACCGTCCCAGCAGGATGCCGGTGTCTGCGACGACGTGCGTGCCGGTCATCGCTCGTCCTCCCCGTCCGCGCCGACCAGGGTGAGGAAGACCTCCTCGAGAGTCGGCTGCTTCTCCACGTACTCGACCGTCGCCGGCGGGAGCAGCGCCTTGAGCTCTGCGAGCGTGCCGTCCACGATGATCCGGCCGTCGTGCAGGATCGCGATCCGGTCGGCGAGCTGCTCGGCCTCGTCCAGGTACTGGGTGGTGAGCAGCACGGTGGTGCCCTGCTCGGCGAGTTGCCGGATGTCCCGCCAGACGTCGATCCGCGCGCGCGGGTCGAGCCCCGTGGTCGGCTCGTCGAGGAAGATCACTGGCGGCTCGCCGACGAGACTCATCGCGATGTCGAGCCGGCGGCGCATGCCACCGGAGTAGCCCGACACCGCCCGGTCGGCGGCGTCGGCCAGCCCGAACCGCTCCAGCAGCCCGTCCGCGATCGCCCCGACATCGCTCAGGTGCCGCAGCCGGGCGACGAGGACGAGGTTCTCGCGTCCGGTGAGCACCTCGTCCACGGCGGCGAACTGCCCGGTGAGGCTGATGAATGCCCGGACGTCCGCCGCCCGGGAGGCGACGTCGAAGCCGTTCACCGCGGAGCTGCCGTCGTCCGCCCTGAGCAGGGTGGCGAGGATCTTCACCAGCGTCGTCTTGCCCGCGCCGTTCGCACCGAGCAGCGCCACGATGCTGCCCCGCGCGACCTCGAGGTCCACGCCCCGCAGCACCTCGAGGTCGCCGTAGGCCTTGGTCAGGCCACGCACCTGAATCGCTGCGGTCACGCCCGCTCACCCCGCTCGGCGTCCTCGATCGTCCGGATCAGGCGGGCGCGCTCCTTGTCGATCCAGTGCTTGCCGGTGTAGGCCTGCGCGAACGTCTCGGCGAACTCCACCGGGTCGTCCCCGATGACCTCCCGCAGCGGCGTGCCGTCCGTGGCGGCACGCTCCCAGAGGTCGGTGAAGTCACTCATCATCTGCATCGTCGTCGCTCCGTCGACGACGCCCGCGTAGTACATGAAGTACCGCTGGAACGCCTTCGCCGAGCTCGCCCAGGGCCCCGGCAGGGCCTCGAGCCGGGCCTTGTACTCCCGGTACCGCCGCTTCTCCTCGAGCGATCCGGTGACCAGCTCTATCCACTTGGCAGCCATGTCAGTCTCCGTCCCTGAGCCGCCCCAGCCGCTCGGCGAGGAAGCTCCATGTCGTCCAGAACTCGGCGAGGTCGCGCCGACCCCGTTCGTTGAGCGTGTACACCTTGCGTGGCGGCCCCTTCTCCGAGGGGACCTTCTCCACGTCCACCAGCCCGCGCTGCTCGATCCGCACCAGCAGGGCGTAGACCGTGCCCTCGGCGATGTCGGTGAAGCCCTGCTCCCGCAGCCACGCGGTGATCTCGTAGCCGTACGCCGGGCGCGCGGCGAGGAACGCGAGCACGATGCCCTCAAGCGTGCCCTTGAGCAGCTCGGTCAGCTGTTTGCCCATCGATCCTCCAGCTACTCAGTGTCACTGACTACTAGTACATAGTAACACTGAATAGCTCGGAACGCAGCCCTCGACCTCGAGCCGGCGCGCCCGTCCGGATCGCGGCCCGCTCCGGGTGGCGGTGTCCCTGGCCGACGAGTCGTCCCTCCACGCACTCCAGAAGAGGCGCGCCTGCGGGACGGGTGCTCCCCCGTGATCGGTCGGTGCGATTCCCGACAGCCCGCGGGGGTGGGCGGCACCTCGGGCAGCCGGGTGCCGGGATGCTCGCGTCCACGCCGGCTCGACGTGAACGGAACACCCCGGTCCCGGGAAGTCGCCAAGGCCAATGCCGGGAGCAACCTTCGGTGGCTGTCCTATCCCCGACAAGCTACCGACCGCTCAACCAGCAACCGCGGACTCTGTCGGCGCCCCCCCGAACGCACAGGAGCCGCGTCCCCGACGTCTGGTTTGGCGGAACCGTCGCCAGGGTGGCCGGAGTCGAGGCTAGCGCGGGTGGCGAGGGCACCAAAGACCCCGCACGGGTGACACCACACCTCGCGACAAGGGGGTACTATTGCGTATCACTTCGAAGCCTTGAGCCCCCCTCTTCAGCTCGGCCGGAGATTGACGGTCGTCAGGGCACAGCCCCTCGTGCCCTGACGACCACCCCAATCAGCTCCACTGGCTGGCCGTCTCGAACGCGCTTCCCGCCGGCTCCTCTCCCCCGGCTCAGCCTGCTCCGCTCCCCACGGCAGGACGCCGGCGGCCTCCACGAACGAGGAGGCCGTCCAGCGGCGGCGACCAGAGGTCGTGCCCGCTGCGCCCGAAACGGTGCAGCAGACCGTTGGCGGCCTGCCAGCCCGTGGTGGCCGCCCGTTCCATCAGTGCCACCGGCCAGTCGCAGCGGACGAGATCTCCCGCGAGCACAACCCTCGCGTCGGGCGTGTCCACGCTCGGACGCAACACCCATGGTTCGACGCCCACCAAGGGGCAGTCGTCCATCACCAGCCACTGCTCGGCGACGACCTCGGCGGCACCCAGTTCCGGATGGATGCGGGAGGCCTCGCGCCACAGCGACTCCCGGCTGGCCGGGGAGGGATCGCTCAGCGCGTAGCCGTGCACCTCGACCACCGTGCCGCCGGTTCGCGCTGCCCAACCGGCGGCACCGGCCTCGAACGCGTCCAGCCGGCTCAGGTTGTCCAGCGGCCCGTAGCCGCTCGTGCCGAGGAACTCCGCGATCCCGGGGAAGCGGCCCGACAGCCAGCGCCGCCCGACGCCGAACGCGGGCGCGCTGCGCAGCGCACCGATCCGTTCCCGCCAGCCGGCGTCGCCGAGCCAGGTCGCGTCCGCGACCAGCTGCTGCAGCGAGCGCAGGTCGAGCGCCAGCACCACCGCGTCCGCCGCCAGGCGGGCATCGGTCGTGGTCACCACAACGCCGCGTTCGGCCTCCTCCAGGCCCACCACCCGGGTGCCCGTGCGAACCTCGACACCGAGGCCGGCCAGATAGCGTGCCAGCGGCGCCCACAGCGCCGTGTCGTAGTCGTCGTTCGGCACGTCGAACAGCAACCCCTCCGCCGAGCCGACGAAGTAGGTGTGGAACATCGCCACCAGCTCCCCGGCGGAGAAGTCGCGAGGGTCAGCGAAGAAGCTGCGCGCGAACACCTCAAGGGCCAGGTGCCGGGCGCCGTCGGGGAACCGCAACCGGTCCAGGAAGTCCGCCGCGCTCACCCCGTCGAGCTTCGAGTACGTCGCAGGGAAGCTCACCGTGAGCAGCCCGAGCGCCTCCCGCACGTCCACCCCGAGCAGGTCGCGGGCCCGGAAGGACGGGCTCTGCGCGACGAAGCCGATCAGGTTCCAGGGCGGCGTCCGCGGGATGGACGTGAACGAGTCCACCAGCGGTGCCCCGTCCCCAGCCGGGGCCAGCTGGAGCGGGTAGTCCGCGATCGGCACCAACCGGTCCAGGCCGGGATCGGCCCGCCGCAGCAGGGAGCGCAGGTTGTAGTACTGCCGGAAGAAGGCGTGGAAGCCCCGGCTCATCGTGCCGGTCGTGCCGTCGGGCAGCGGTACCGGCCACGCCCGGACGCGGCCGCCGAGCGTGTCGGCCGCCTCCAGCAGCACGACCCGGACGCCACGTTCGGCCAGCCCGGTCGCCGCGGCAAGGCCCGCGACGCCGCCGCCGACGACGGCCACGGTCGGCGTCCCCGCCGCCGCGACGGCTGCGCCGGCCGGCCGGCCGGCCGGCTCTGCGGGGTGCCGCACGGCACGCGGATCCCGTCCCGGGAGCCAGCTCCTCATTCGCGCACCTCCCGTCGTCCCAGAGCCTTCCAGGTGATGATCACCGCGGTGACCAGGGCGAACCCGAACCCGAAGTCCTCGATCGGGATGCTGAACGGGAACCGGATGCCGAGGAACATCCCGGGGGTGTAGCGCACCACCGGATCGTCGAGCCGGGTCAGCCAGCCGTCCACGAGGACCTGGAAGAAGAAGATGATCGCCATCGCCAGCCAGTACTGGAGGCTGCGGAAGATGCCCGTCCGCGCCCAGAACAGCTCGATCGCCACCACGACCAGCACCGCGGCCAGCGTCGCCATCGTGTACTCAGCCATGTTCGGCCCCCTGTCGCTGCGCCGGCTTCACCGCGCGGCGTCGACATTCCAGCACGGTGCCGACCGCCTCGTAGGTGAGCAGGCCGCAGATCGGGATGACCACGAAGAACACGAACTCCTCCACCGGCACGCCGCCGGGCAGAATCCAGCCGGTGGTCTGGGTCGGGCTGTAGCTCCAGTGGCCGCGTGCGATCGCGATCGCGTCCCAGACGAAGAACACGACCACCGTCGGGGCCAGGGCCAGCACCAGCCGCAGCGGACGCCGGTACACCCGCGCCCGCAGCCAGAACTCCAGCGGCAGGGTGAGCAGCAGGCAGCCAGCCAGCACCAGCAGGTAGGCGGACGTCATCGCGCCACTCCCGACATCAGGCGGCCCTCCGCGGGCCGAGCAGTAGCGCCCCGGCTGTGGTCACGGCCTTGCGCCAGGTCGGCACCCGGGCCCGGCCGGAGAACACGTCGTAGTCGCGCGCCTCGATCCGGTCCAGGATCTGCGAGTACAGGTCGAGCGCCGTCCCGACGCACCGGGCCGAGGCCGGCGGCAGCATCGGCACCCCGGTGCGGGCCAGCGCGTACAACTCGCGGTTGCGGCCGATCTCGAAGGCCATCGCCTCCCGCCAGGGCTGGTCGACCGTGCGCCGCCACGGGTCGGCCCCGAAGCGGGCCAGGTCGTCGGTGGGCAGGTAGACCCGCCCGCGACCGAGGTCCTCGCCGACGTCCCGCAGGAAGTTGGTCAGCTGGAACGCCAGTCCCAGTGCGCGCGCCGGCTCGAAGGCCTGCGCAGTGAGCGGCTCGAGAATGGGCAGCATCATCTCCCCGATCACGGCGGCCGAGCCCTCCATGTAGCCGCACAGGTCCTCCCAGGTGGCGTAGTCGGTGACGCTCAGGTCCATCTCCATCGCGCCGAAGAACCGGTCGAAGCACTCGGTGTCGATCCCGGCCTCATGGACGGTGTGGGCGATGGCGGCAAGGACGGCGTCCGGGGGATCCCCTGCGATGGCGGCGTCGAATCCGGCACGGAACCTGGCGAGCGCCGACGTGGTCGCCGCCACGTCGCCGGTGGTGGCGCCGTCGGCGTCGACGATGTCGTCGGCCAGCCGGCACAGTGCGTACACCGCATACACGTGCCTGCGCTGCGGCGCCGGCAGCAGGGCCGTTCCCCAGTAGTAGGTGGTGCCGTATGCGCGGGTCAGCCGCGCGCATTCGGCGTAGCCGGCGTCGAGATCGGTGCCGCTCACGACCGGCCTCCCAGGTACGCGCCGACCCGCTGCGCGGCCAGTTCGCCGCTGACCAGCACCATCGGCACGCCCACCCCCGGCGTGGTGCCCGACCCGGCGAAGAACACCCCTGGCAGCCGGGGCTCGACGTTGGACGGACGGAACGGCCCGGTCTGGAAGAAGGTGTGCGCGAGGCTGAACGGGGTGCCCATCGCCATGCCCTGGGCCGCCCAGTCCATCGGGGTGACCAGCCGCTCGGTGACGATGTCGTCGGGGTAGCCGTTCCTCGCAAGGAAGTGGTGCAGCCGCTCCCGCGCCGGGCCCCGCTCGGCCGTCCAGTCGATGTCGGCGCCGAGGTGCGGCACCGGCTCGAGCACGTACAGCGTGCTGTGCCCCTCGGGAGCGGCGGCGGGGTCGTCGAGGCTGTGGACGGTGACCAGGCGGGACGGGTCGCTCATCAGCTGCTTGCGCGTGACCAGCTCCTCGAAGGAGCTCTCCCAGGCCTCGGCGAAGTGGATGTTGTGGTGCGCGACCCCCGGTCGCGGCGTTCCGCGCACGCCCACGTGCCAGACCAGGGCGGACGGCGACCAGGCCGCCTTCGCGAGGCCGCGCGGTGGGGCGAGGTCGGGCAGCAACTGCCGGTAGGCGGTGGGCAGATCGAGGGTGACCACGACCGCGTCCACGGCGATCCGCTCACCGCCGGCGACGACGCCGGCGAGCTTGCCCGAGCTGTCCTGGATCAGCCCAGTCACCGGGCAGTCGTAGCGCAGGTCGGCTCCGGCTGCGGAGAGCGCACCAGCGAGCGCGGTCGGGACCGCCCGCATGCCGCCCTCGGGAAAGTAGACCCCCCGGATACAGTCCATGTAGGTGATCACCGCGTAGATCGCCAGCGCCTCCGCGGGCGCGAGGCCCGCGTACATCGCCTGGAAGGTGAACAGCCGCACCAGCCGGTCGTCGCGGAACCACCGCCGGACCGCCTTCTCCAGGCTGGAGAAGCCGCCCAGGCCGAGCAGGCGCGCAGCCGCCTTCGGGCTGGCCAGCAGGTCGAGCGGGGAGTCGAAGTTGCGCTCGATGAAGTTCGGCATCTCGAGCGCGTAGAGCTCCTCCAGCCACGCCACGAACCCGGGCAGGGCCGCCGCGTCCGAGGCCAGCCCCCTGCGCCGGATCTCCGCCACCTGGTCGGAGGCGTTCGCGCGCACCAGCAGCTGCGACCCGTCGGCGTACAGCGCCCGGTAGGCCGGGTCGAGGCGGCGCAGCGGGAGCAGTTCCTCCCGGTTCGCGCCGATCCGGGAGAACGCCCGGTCGAGCAGGTCCGGCATGGTCAGCACGGTCGGGCCAGTGTCGAAAGTGAAGCCGGCCTGGACCAGCGTGCCCGCCCGGCCGCCCGGTCCGCCGTCCCGCTCCAGGACGACCACATCGTGCCCGTCGGCGACCAGCTGCGACGCCGCCGACAACCCTGCGAGGCCGGCGCCAAGGACCGCGACGCGGCTCATCCGGCACCCCCGCGGTGTTGGCAGGCAGCGCGCAGCGCGGGAGCGGAGCGCGCTGTCGTGTTCATGCGTCCCGCCAGGCGACCCGCCGGGCGAGGGCTTCGAGTCCCGGAACCGCGGCGCGGTCGATCGCCGGATCTTCCAGGGCGAGGACGGCGGCCGAGACAGCCTCCCGGATCATCGTCTCGACGTCCGCGATCACGCCGGACGTGACGAGTTCCTTCTGCAGGGCGCCCACCAGGCGTCCGGACGCGTGGCCGTCGGCAGCCCGCCGCAGCAGGCGCCGCCACCGTGGCGAGAACCGCTGCTCGGCCAGCGCCATCAGCACGGTCGGCTTGCCGGCGACGATGTCGTCGCCGACCGGCTTCCCCGTCGTCGCGGAGTCGCCGATCACGCCCAGGATGTCGTCGCGCAGTGCGAACGCCTCCCCGACGGCCACCCCGTAGCGCTCCAGCGCAGCCAACGTTCCCGAGTCGGCTCCGGCCGCCACCGCACCGAGCTGGAGCGGGCGCCACACCGTGTACGCACCCGACTTCGCCCGGGCGACCTCACGTGCGTGCGCGAGGTCGCGGCGCCCGTTCGCCGCCCCCACCAGATCGCGACCCTGCCCCATCATCAGCTCGACGCACAGCGTCCGCCACACCTCCTGCAACGGCCGCGGCAGCGTGGCCACCAGGAGGCCGGATTCGCTGTGGGAGAGGTCGCCGGCGAGGATCGCAATGTTCTCCCCGTAGCGCTGCGGGTCGCCGATGCCGTGCAGCCGCAGGTGCTGCTCGCGGGCGCTGGCGTGCACCGACGCGTGCCCCCGCCGGGTCTCGGAGCCGTCCATCACGTCGTCGTGGATCAGCGCGAACACGTGCAGCAGCTCCAGGGCAGCGCCGACCGTGACCAGGTCGGCGTGGCCGATGCCCGTCCGCTGGCCGCCGGCGGCCACCCAGCCCCAGTGCGCCATCCGTGGACGGAAGCGCTTGCCACCCGAGTGCACCATGCCCTCGAGCAGCTCGATCACCGAGTCGGTGTGCAGCACGCCCTCCCTGGGGACGACGGCGGAGGCCAGGTCGGCCCACATCGTCCGCAGCGACTCGATCGTCTGGGTGATCCGGTCCTCGACCGCCGCCACCGTGGCATCGTCGCCGGGCGCGGGGGCCTGGAGCCCGGGCCGGTGCCGGGCGGATGAGTGGATCAGGGTCATGCCGCTCCCGCCTTTCCGATCGCCGCATCGAGCAGCGGAACCTGGAGCGCGCACCACGGGCTCAACAGGGCCGGCGCCGTGTCGGCGATCCGGCTCAGGTCGTCCCAGCGGATCCAGGCCGTCTCACACACCTCGGCCGGGTCCGGACGCACCGTCTCGGCGAGACGGCCCACCCAGACCGGGCACGCCTCGTTCTCCACGATTCCGGACGCGTCGACCGCGCGGTACCCGAAGTCCGGCAGCACGAGCTGGAGCCCGCCGACGGCCGCGCCGAGTTCCTGGCCCACCCTGCGTCGCACGGCGTCCTCCATCGACTCCCCCGGTCGTGGGTGACCGCAGCACGAGTTCGTCCAGACGCCGGGCCAGGTGACCTTGCCCAGCGCGCGCCGGGTCAGCAGTACCCGGCCGTGCTCGTCGAACAGGTAGCACGAGAAGGCGAGGTGGCGGGGGGTGCGATCGGTGTGCACGCTCATCCGCGACGCCGTCCCGCACGGGCGGTCGTGGTCATCGAGGAGCACCACCAGGTCTTCCTCCTGTGCAGCCACCACGCTCCCACCTCTGCTCATCGTTCGGTTCGGGTCGTAGCTCTCGGACGTCTTCTGCACGGTTACCTCAGTGGTGGACGTGGACGAGGCCAGGCTGTCCAACCCGCCGGAGCCAGATCAACCCCGTCACGGTCAGCACAACTGCGGCGGCGACGGCCGCGGCCGCACCGGTGAGGACCGAGGACGGCTCGCCGGCGATGCGCCCGACGGCGATCCAGAACAGGCCCCAGGCCATCGCCAGGGCCACGCCCAGGCGGGCGTCCAGAAGCCGGGCGAGCAACACCCCGATCACCGCAGCGACCGCGAGAACTCCGACCGCCCACAGTTCTGCGACCTCGAGGGGGGGATTGACGCCGGAAGCGACCAGCGTGGCGGTGATGTTCGCTGCGGTGGCGATCGAGACCCAGCCCAGGTACAACCCGAAGGTGCCGTCCACGATGACCTTCTCGACCGACCCGGCCCGAACCGGCGGACCCAGCCGGCGCATCAGTTCCCCGAGCGTCGCAGCCAACCCGAGGATGACCACAACGCTCACCCACAGCCACCCGGCCTGGGTGACCAGCAGCCAGGCTCCGTTCAGCACCATGGACAACGCAGACAGCCAGCCGATCCGGCGGGCGCGTGGGGAGGATGCGTTCGACGGCAGCCACTGCCAGACGACGTAGGCGATCAGGCCGGCATAGATCACCGACCAGATCGAGAACGCGCGCACCGCGGGAGCAAGCAGGGTGGCAGTGGCGGACAGGCTGCCGCCCGCGGACTCCTCCACCCGGGTCCCGATCAGGCCGATCCCGAACAGCGTGCCGACCACCATGAACACAGCACTCGCCGTGACCAACACCTGACGCACTCGATCCGGCATCTCCGGCCTCCTCTATTCGATCAACCTTGAACAAGAGTGTGACACGCCGCGCATGCCGTCGAAAGCGCAGAGCGTCAAACATTGGACAAAATACGTAGGCCGTGCCTCTCCTGCTGCGGTGGCCCCGCGACGTACGATCACCTGGTCATGGTCACGATCAAGAAGGTCGCAGAGCTCACGGGGGTGCCCGAGCACACCCTGCGGGCCTGGGAGCGCCGCTACGGGCTGGTCGAGCCGACCCGGAGTGCGTCGGGGTACCGGCTCTACGACGAGGCGGCGATCGGGGCGATCCGGCGGATGAGCGACCTGGTCCGCGAGGGGTGGGCGCCGCGCAGAGCCGCAGCCGAGATCGCCCGGCGCAACGGGGCCGAGCACGACGGGGCCCGCGCCCGGCAGGACCTGCTCTCCGCCGCAAGGCGGCTGGACGCCGAGACGGTGGAGCGCATCCTCGATGCCCAGCTCACGCACGACTCGTTCGAGCGGATCGTCGACGAGTGGCTGATGCCCACGATGTCGAGCCTCGGCAACGCCTGGGCCCGTGGAGAGATCACGGTGGCCGCGGAACACCTCGTGGCGACGATCGTCATGCGCCGGCTCGCCACGGCCTACGACCAGGCGGCCACGTCCGTGAAGGGAACGACCGTCCTGATCGGTGCCCCGCCGGGCGTCGACCACGAGATCGGACTGCTCGCCTTCGCGACCGCCGCGCGCCGCGCGGGCCTGCGGACCGTGTACCTGGGCGCACAGGTGCCTGTCGCCGCCTGGGGCGAGGCCGCGATCGAGACCGAGGCACGCCACGCCGTGACTACCCTGCACCGCCGTGCCGATGCGGTCCGCCTCCAGCCCGTGGCCGCGGCCCTCGCCGGTCTGCCGGGACTCGGACTCTGGGTGGGTGGGAGCCACCAAGCCGCGGCGCCGGAAGCCTTCCAGCCCCTGGGGCACTCCATCGCCGCGGCGGCTGCGGCGATCGCCGCCGCCTGATCAGTCCGCGACCGGTCGGCGCGCCACGAACGTGTGCAGGATGCCGCGCTGCCAGCCCCGGACGTCCTTGCGGGCCACGTCGATGAACCCCGCCTCCACCAGCCGGGCGGCGAAGCGCTCGGTGCTGTCGAAGTCGATCACGCTACGCCACAGGTAGGTGTAGAGCCTCGGTGAGCCGCGAAGGACGAACGCCAGCGGGATCACCACCATCCAGCACACCAGGGTCCAGACCAGCGCTCGGAGGCGACGCCCCGCCACCGAGTACTCCTGGATGACCAGCCACCCGCCGGGTCGGAGTTGTTCGTGGACCAGCCGCAACACGTGATCGCGCCCGCCGGCGGGGATGTTGCGGAACAGATAGGCGGCGAGCGCCCCGTCCGCCCGGGGAAGCCCGAGGTCTGGAAGCTGCTCGGCCGCGGCGTGAAGGAGGCGCACCGTCTGCGGCCAGGGCTTGGCCCGGGCGTGATCGAGCATGCGGGCCGAGGCGTCGATGGCGAACACCGTCGCGTCCGGAAGGGCCCCCAGCAGGGCGGAGGTGGACGAACCGGACCCGCAGCCGAGGTCGAGCACGGCATGGCCGGTGCCGAGCCGGTCAGCGAGTTGCCGTGCCGCCGCGGCGAGGTGCCGGTGGTAGCCGGGGTTCAGTCGGGTGAGCAGGTCGTAGCGGTGCGCGGCCCGGTCGAAGTCGCGATCCAGGCCGGGGGTGGTGGCAGGCGCCGCGGGATCGGGGCGACTCGTGGGTGCGTCCGGGACGTTCATTGCGCCACGCTAGATGAGGATCGCCGCGGGAAGCGACAGGCTCATATCCGCAGCCCGAGTCCACGCAGCGCGTATCCGGCGATGAGGTCGTCCCACTCGATGGTCGGTTCCGCGACGATCGTCGGATCGCGGGCCAGCAGGCGAGTGAGCAGCGCGTCGGCCTCGAGCATCGCCAGTGGCTGCCCGGGGCATCGATGCGCACCGTCCCCGAAGCTCAACGCGGCCGGATTGATCCCGGCGGGCAGGGATCGCCCCGGGCACAGATCCAGCGGCCGCTCGCCCACGGCGTCCGGGTCGGCGTTTGCCGGGCGGACGCAGATGTCGACGAGATCGCCGGCCGCGAGCGCCCAGGTGGCGTCGCCTTCGACGAGTTCGAGACTCGCCTGGACGCGACGGTAGAGATGCCCGACCACGGGCTCGAGCCGGATGATCTCGTTGAGGATCGCGATCCGCTCGGTCGGTCCGGCGGCCACGTACCGCTCGCGAAGGCTCGGGTAGCGCAGCAGGTGCCAGCAGGCCATGGCGATGAACTCGCGCGTGGTGACCATGCCTGCGGTCCCGTACGTGATGCACTCGACCAGGATGTCCGCATTGGTGTACCCCTCCGCGATCAGGTGGCTGATCACGTCGTCACGTGGCTGGGCGCGACGCGCGCCGATCGCAGGCCGGACGTCGGCGGCATAGAACCGCAGCACCGGCAGCAGACCGTTCACCGCGGCCTGCGCCCACTGGCGGCGGGAGCGACCCAGATCCGGTTTGGTGATGTCGAACGGTGGTTGCCTGAAGAAGGAGACCAGCCGGGCGGCCATTCCCGGGATGGCGGACTCGGTGAGCCCGACCACCTGCGCAGTGACCTCGACGGTGTAGTGCAGCGCCAGGTCGTCGAGCCGGAACGTGCCCTGCTTCTCCGCCGTGGCCAGCAGGGCGTCGGCGCTGGCCGCCATGGCTTCCGCGTAGCGGTCGGCGACCACCGCGGGAGCGAAGAACCGGGCGACCTTGCGGCGCTGTTCGTCGTGCCGGGGGCCGTCCGAGATCAGGATCGGATGGTGCTTGAGGTAGCCCTTGGGGATCCACTCCGCAGTGAAGCCCGCCTGGGTTGTCCCCTCGCGCGCCCGCAGGACCTGGCGCGCGACGCCGAGCGAGCGGACCCGCCAGACGTGGCCGTCGACCTCAACCCGCGGCAAACCGGCTTCCCCGGGCTCAACCGCCCGGCGTCGGTCACTGTGATCCACGCCGCTCTCCCTGCTCGGTTTCCCCACACCGTAGACCACCGCGGACGCGGCCGATGGGTTCAGCCGCGAGGAAGCCGCCAGCCGACCCAGGGTGCCCCCAATGGGATTCGAATCCGTCCAGACGGCCTCCCCGGCACCCCTTGTCAGCCCTGCTATTATGGCTTTGACTAGGTGTTTCGATGCCGAGTCGAGTCACGAGTGCAGACGCCTGCATAGGCATGTTGGGTGTACCTAAGGGCCCGATAAGGGCCCGGCGTACCAAATGGGAGCGTGAGAAATGGGACGGCGCGCGAGAGGGTCAGCAAGGCGCCGCAGCACCTGGGGAACAGTCCGGCTCAAGGCGTCAGGCAAGTACCAGGCTAGCTACCGCCACGGCGGCATCCCTGGCGTGCTCCCGAGCACCGTCTACGCCGCACCCATGACCTTCCAGACCGAGGGGGATGCCCGGGTGTGGCTGGAGATGGAACGTCGGCTGATCGAGAGCGACCAATGGAGCCCACCCGCCGACCGCGAGGCGGCCCGACGCCGCGCCGAACAGCCGGGCCCAGAGCGTCCCACCGTCGCCACGTACGCCCGCCAGTGGCTGGCTACCGCCGACCTTCGGACGACCACCCGCACCCGCTACGAGGCCAGCCTGCGGATCTACATCTGCGGCGAGCCGCTCGCCTTCAGCCTGCGATCCAACAAGCGCACCGGCAAGCGAGCACGCCCTAAGGTGTGGACCAACCATCCCCTGGGCGACGTCGCGCTCGCCGATCTGGACCGAGCGCAGGTACACGCCTGGTGGCGTTCACTTCCGCTCGTTGAGCGGCGCCGCAGCTGCGACCTCGCCTACCAGTTTCTGCGAACCATCTGTCTCGCTGCGGTCGACGACGGCATCATCGACAGCAACCCCGTTCGGGTAAAGGGGGCCGGCAAGCCGTCCAAGCGGCGCAGCATCGAGCCGCTCACACCGGCACAGGTGCGCGAGATCGCCGACAACATGCCGGACCGCTGGCGCCTCGGCGTGCCGCTCGGCGCGTGGTGCGCTCTTCGCTCGGGTGAGGTGCGCGAACTCCGGCGCAAGGACATCGACCTGAACCGAGGCGTCATCAAGGTGACCCGCGGCGTCACCCACGCCGGACAGCGCACCCAACACGTCGGCGACCCCAAGACAGAAGCCGGCATACGCACCGTCCGCATCCCTGCGTCGATCCTCAGCGAGGTCAAGACCCACCTTCATGAACACGCACAGCTGGGCCCGAACGGGCTGCTCTTCTGGCGGGACGACGGCGGTCACGTCACCGACACCGAGTGGCGAGCCGCCTGGCTGCGCGCTTGCGCCGAGGCAGGGATCGAGGGCTTCCGCTTCCACGACCTACGGCACGTCGGCCTCACCTACACCGCACTGGCCGGCGCGACCATCCGCGAACTCCAGGTCGCCGCGGGCCACACCACACCAATCATGGCTCTCCGCTACCAAGAGGTTGCCGCCAGCCATATGGACGATGTGGTCAAGACGTTGGATGCCATGATCACCGGCCAGCTCGGCCCTTGACCGTGGTCCAGCGCCCGGCAACCGGTCAGGGAACGTCCCTGGCGACTGGCGGCCCGAAAGGCGCTGCAATCGGCCTCAGCCCACTGGTCGGAACTTGCCACCGAGGTGGCCGTCATGACCGTTTGACCCCGGCGATGCTCTCCACGATGCGGTCTGCGCCGATGCCGCTGCGCCGGGTTTCGGCGTCGACACCTCGAGCGAAGAACTGACTGGTGCAGTTGACCGAGCGGCGCTCGATCAACTCTCCCACGCAAGGCGTTCGTGATGACCGCTGAAGGACCCGCGCCGATCGGCTCGACCACGGGCGTCGGCAGTCTGTGCTCAAGTGAATGCCGGCGTCACAACAGCTCAGTTCGCCGGAAAGCTGGCGGCGGCTCTCCGACCAGAGGCGGGAGCCTCTGTCGCGCTCCAGATAACGATCGGATAACGGTGTTGCGTCAACGCGTTTGACGTTCTTACGGTTCCATCAATCGTTTGACTTCAATCGTTTGACGAAGGTGTCTCATGGTGACTCTCAAGGACATAGCGGCCCACGTGGGTGTGTCTGCGTCATCGGTGTCGCTCGTCCTCAACGACCTCGACACCGGCAGGGTCCGACCCGACATCGCTGCCCAGATCCGTCAGGTGGCCTCGGAGATGGGCTACGTGCCGAACCTGCTGGCCAAGGGTCTGAAGACGCGGCAGTCGCACACGATCGGCTTGGTTTCGGACGAGGTTGCTTCCGTACCGTTCGCTGGACAGATGCTGGCCGGCGCGCAACTTGCGGCGTCGGAGGCGGATTACCTGGTGATCCTCATCGATACTGCCGGGCACAAGGAGTTGGACGTCGCCGCGGTGCAGACTCTGTTGCAGCGCAACGTCGAGGGTCTCATCGTGGCGGCCGAGTTCCATCGAGAGGTTGAGCTGCCGCTCATCCCGGAAGCGACCCCGATGGTGGTTCTGAACGGCTACCCGGCCAACGGTGAGGCGAGAGCGGATTGGGTGGTGCCGGACGAAACCGCCGGCGCTCTTGCGGCGACACGTCGGCTGATTCAGGCGGGGCACCGCCGGATTGGCTTGTGCAATGTCGCGAGCACCCAGTTTGTTGCACGGGATCTCCGGCGTGCCGGCTACGAAGCGGCGCTGCAGGAGGCTGGCATCAAGGTGGATCCGTCCCTGATCGTGGAGGCCGCTGACCCTGGCGTGGCTGCCGGTCGGGCGGCGGCGGTACGGCTGCTGGGTGAGGCGAAGCCGCCGACCGCTGTCTTCTGCTTCTCCGACCAGATCGCGTTCGGCTTCTACCAAGTGGCCCAAAACCTCGGGCTCGAAATCCCTGGCGACCTATCTGTCGTGGGGTTCGACAACCAGCAGTTCGTCGCGGACGGGTTGCTGCCCGGCTTGACCACCGTGCAGCTTCCCCATCACGAGATGGGCACCTGGGCGGCCCGCCAGGCGATAGCCCGCATTCAAGGCGCAGGACCATCCTCTGGCCGGACGCACATGGTCATGCCTTGTCCTCTCGTGGAGAGGGGTTCGGTCGGACCGCCGCGACGGTAGGCGCCGCTGAGAAGCCGCGACCTCCATTCACAAGTCCAGCGATCCCTCCACGGGAGAACTGGTCCCCTTGCCGGGTTTCCGGCTGTCACCCGCCCAGACGCTGGAGCGCGCCCGAAAAGGGTCGCGGCCTGGCCCGATCAGACGACGAACCATCACCGAGCACATCAACCATGAAAGAGAGGAAGAAGGACATGTCAGCATCGTTCAAGCGGAAGCTGGGGGCTACTCTCGCAGCCGCTTCACTTGGGGTCACGGCACTGGCCGGGTGCTCCAGCGCCCCCGCCGCCACCACGTCCGGGTCGGCGGCAGAGCCGACGACGTTCAAGGTGTTGCAGTATGAGGATCCCACGACGCCACAGGGTCAGGGCTGGAAGAAGGCTGTGGAGATCTTCGAGGCCAAGCACCCCGGGGTCAAGGTCGATTTCCAGCAGACAAGCTTCGACGCGATGCGGCAGAACGCGAAGATCACCCTCACCGGCAATGACGTTCCCGACGTTGTGGAGTTCAACAAGGGCAACGCCGATGGTGGCCAGCTAGCCGCCCAAGGCCTCTTGCAGCCGCTGACCGAGCAGGCCAAGCAGCGTGGGTGGGACCAGAAGGTGACCGGCGCCATGGCTGCGTTCGCCCAGTACGACGCCGACGGCAAGGCCGGGTCGGGCGACTGGTACGGGGTGCCGAACATCGGCGAGTACGTGATGTTCTACTACAACAAAGAACTGTTCAAGAAGGCCGGCATCACCGCACTGCCGACCAACATGGCCGAACTCGAGGCCGCCATGGACAAGATGATGGCTGCGGGCATCCTGCCCATTTCCAGCTCGGCCAACACCAGCCAGGGCTTCAACCAGATGTGGGTCTGGTACTCCCTGGTCTCGGCCGGAGCCACCCGAGATCAGATCGATGATTTCATGTTCGTCCGCAACCCGGTCAACTTCCACGCCGCCCCGTGGTCTGACGGAACCCACAAGTTCCAGGACTGGATCGACAAGGGCTACGTGGGCACGAAGCTCGGCGGCCTGTCCTTCGAGCAGGCGACCGTTAACTGGCTCAGCGGGAAGGCCGGAATGCTGATGTGGAACAACGGCCAGTTCGCCCGAATCAGCAAGGAGTCCAAGTTCGACTGGGGCTACTTCACCTTCCCCGGCGCGAACCTCTCGATGGGCTCCTCGGGCCACCTGTGGGGCGTGCCCGCCAAGGCCAAGAACAAGGACCTTGCCTATGACTGGATCGACATCACCCTGAGCCCCGAGGTCCAGGACCTGATCGGACAGCAGGGCGGTCTGCCGCTCGCCGGTGACGCCAGCAAGATCACCGACACCACGACTCGAGAGTTCACCGAACGGTTCAACGAACTCCTGAAGGCGAACACCTTGTCGTTCTACCCCGACTACCCGGTGCCTGGCTTCCTCGACTTCATCCAGACCCACATGCAGTCGATGTCCAACCGCAATGAGACCGCCGAGCAGTATCTCGACGCGCTCCAGAAGTTCTACGACAACGGCACCAAGGGCTGAACCACCCCGCCGGCTCGGGGTGCCGGCCATCGCCGGCACCCCGAGCAAGCCCGCTACCACACACCACGAGGCGAAACATGACCCAACTGACGGCTCAGCGGAGCACCCCGCCCTCGATCAGGACCAAGACACGGCCCACCCGTCACCAAGTGTCCTACTGGTGGTACCTCGTCCCCATCGCTGTCGGCTTCGCCGCAGTGGTACTCCTGCCGTTCCTGGCCAACATCGGCTTCAGCCTGTTCAAGTGGAAGGGTGGCCTGGCTCCTCTCCGCTGGTACGGGCTGGGCAACTACCTCGACCTCCTCCAGGACGAGCAGTTCTGGCTGGCGTTCAAGAACTCGCTGTTCATGATCGTGGCCATCGTGGTGATCCCGACCGCCATCGGCATCCTGCTGGCCGCAATGCTCTTCGACTACATCGGGCGCAAGTTCGGGACCCGAGCAGCGACCTTCCTGCGCGCCACCTACTACCTGCCTCAGATCCTGCCGATCGCCGTGGCCGGCTTCATCTGGAGCTGGATCCTCGACCCCTCGAACGGATCCATAAACACCTTCCTGCGCTCGATCGGGATCACTGAAGGCCCCGACTGGCTCGGCAGCCCCGACCTAGCGATCTACTCGGTGATGGCCATGCTCGTCTGGCTCCAGATCGGCTACCCCGTCGTCGTCTTCATGGCAGCCCTCTCCCGAGTCGACCCCGAACTCTACGAAGCCGCCGCGCTCGACGGCGCCGGCTGGTGGCGTCAGTTCAGTGCCATCACCATCCCGACAATCCGCCCCGAGATGTTCATCGTCGTGCTCACCGCCACGGTGACCGCCCTCAAGGTCTTCGCACCCATCCTCATCCTCACCGGCGGGGGGCCCGAAGGATCCACGATCGTGCCCTCCTACTACGCCTACCGCAACTTCTTCGAGCTGTCCCAGGTCGGCTACGGCTCCACCATCGCAACCGTGATGTCAATCGTGATCTTCGCCGTCGCCGCAGCCCTGCTGTCGTGGCAGCGCCGCACCGACAACGTCTGACAGGACCTCGACACATGACCACCATCCAAGCCACCCGACCCACCGCGGCCCTGCCCACCAAGCTCCGACACCGCAAGCAGCGACCCACCCGCTGGGTGGTGCTCATCATCGCCGCCATAGTCGCGATCATCATGCTGGCACCGTTCCTGCTGATGGTGCTCAATGCGTTCAAGACCGGAGCCGACTACTCCAGCAACGGCCCCCTGTCCTGGCCCACCGAGTTCACCGGCCAAGCGTTCAGCCACTACCTCGACATCGTCAACTACCCCCGCGCCTTGTGGAACTCGATCCTCATCTCCACCGTGGTCGCCTTCGTCGGGACCGCGCTGGCCATGATCAGCGCCTACGCCATCGGAATCGGCAAGGTCAAGGGCGGCGGACCCATCCTCGCGGTGCTGCTGCTCGCCACCATGCTCCCGCACGAGGCACTGATCTACCCGCTGTTCTACGGAGCGCAAGCCACCGGGACCTTCAACACTGTCTGGTCGGTCATCATCGTCTTCACCGTCCTCCAAGCCGCGTTCGGCACCTACCTCCTGGCCAGCGTTATGAGCACCGTGCCCAAGGAACTCCTGGAGGCCGCAGCCATCGACGGAGCCAACCGCTGGCAGATCCTCTGGCGGATACTCCTCCCCGTCCTGCGACCGGCCCTTTCGGTGCTGCTGGTGTTCTTCTTCATCTGGACCTGGAACGAGTTCTACATCCCCGTCGTCCTGCTCGCCGACCAGTCCTCACAGACCGTGCCGATCGCCCTTTCCACCCTGCGTGGCCAGCACAACATCGACATCACCGTGCTCAACGCCGGCTCACTGCTCTCCCTGCTGCCCACCCTGGTCTTCTTCCTCATCTTCCAGCGCACCCTTAGCCACGGCGTCACCGCCGGCGCTATCAAATAGCGCCGAACCCGACCTCTCGTCTCAAGCAAACACAAAGAAGGACACTCAATGATTCCCCAGTGGACCATCCCCACTCCGACCCCCGGCGTGCGCAGCCACTCGATCAACGCCGAGAATCCCACCGGCGCCCCGGGCAAGGCAGCCCACGCCTCCTCTGCCCTGGGAGCCGGCCGCAAAGGTTGCGCCTTCCGGCCCCTACCAGCCGGCCAGACACTCACCCTCGCCGAGATCGACGGCCCCGGGATCATCCGCCACATCTGGCTCACGGTCGCCGACCGCACCGAGGCCGGCCCCTTCGTTCTCCGCGACCTGATCTTGCGCGCCTACTGGGACGACAACCCGCATCCGTCCATCGAGGTCCCGCTGGGAGACTTCTTCTGCAACGGGTTCGCCACACGCGCGCTGGTGACGTCCGTGCCGATCGTGGTCGCGCCAACCGGCGGGATGAACTGCTACTTCCCGATGCCCTTCCACCGGTCCGCACGGATCACCCTCGAGTCCCAACACCCCGGAGACCTCGAACACGTCTTCTACCAGGTCGACTACACCACCGGAGACGAGCTGCCGCGAGACTCGAGCTACTTCCACGCCCAGTGGCGGCGCTCCAACGCCACGACGCCGCGCGGCTGCGACCACACGATCCTCGACGGAGTCGAGGGGACCGGCACCTACGCGGGCACCTACATCGCCCTCGCCTCCCTCGAGCGCTACTGGTGGGGGGAAGGAGAAGTCAAGTTCTTCGTCGACTCCGACACCACCCTGCCCAGCCTGTGCAGCACCGGCCTGGAAGACTACGCCGGCGGCGCTTGGGCGTTCCAGGACGAGCTCCGCAGCGACCCCCAGCCCGAAGTTCTGACCTTCAGCGCCCCCTACTGCGGCTACCCCTACACTTCGGCCCACGACCACACCAAGGCCTCACCGTTCGCCACCCCTGCTGCGCCCATGCACGGCCTCTACCGTTGGCACCTTCCCGACCCCATCTACTTCCGAAGCAGCCTCAAGGTCACCCTCCAGCAAATCGGTGCGTGGGACTTCGGGCTGTTCGAGCGCCAAGACGACATCGCCACGACCGCCTACTGGTACCAGACCATGCCGCACGCGGCGTTCCCCCAGCTGCCCCCTGTTGCGGACCGTCGCCCGCGCTGAAGGACGAACAGGCTGCGCCGGCACATCCCGCCGGTGCAGCCGCGACCGCCAAGAGAGCCAAGCACATGACAGCCCCTATCACCGTTGTCGGTGAAGTACTCATCGACATCCTGAGATCCCGCGACGGCGACGCGGTCGAGCATGTCGGTGGCAGCCCGGCCAACGTCGCGATCGGCCTCGCCAGACTCGGCCACCCAACCAGGTTGGCGACATACTTCGGCACGGATCCGCGCGGCAGGAGAATCGCCAACCTCATGTCGAGGGAAGGCATCCGGCTCACCCCGCCAAGCCAGCAAGCACCGCGCACTTCAGCCGCCACCGCGGCGCTCGACGCCGCCGGTGTCGCCCACTACGAGTTCGACCTGGCGTGGCATTTCGAAGCAGAGACACTCAACCTTCACCGTGACGAACACCTCCACACAGGATCAATCGCCGCCGCCGTGCGACCCGGAAGCGCAGCAGTCCTCGCGGCCGTGCTACGCGCCCGCGAGCACTCCACCATCTCCTACGACCCCAACATCCGCCCCGCCCTCATGGGCAGGCCCGATCAGGTCCTACCGATGGTCGAACGCTTCGTCTCCTGCTCCGATGTCGTGAAGGCATCCGAGGACGATGTCGAGTGGCTCTACGGCGAAACCCCACTCCCCCAGGTTCTCGACCGATGGACCGAACTCGGCGCTTCGATCTGCGCGATCACCCGCGGCGGCGAAGCCATGGCCGTCTCGACCCTCGGGGACCACCGGTGGTTCCAGCCGCCCAAAGTCGCCGTCGCCGATACCGTGGGAGCCGGCGACTCCGCCATGGCAGGCCTCCTCTCCGGACTCCTCGACGCCGGACTTCTAGGCGGAACATTCGCCAGGGAAAGGCTCCGTTCAACGACTTGGTCCGTCGTCCAGGAAGCGGTGGCCCGTTCCCTCGCATGCGCAGCACTCACCGTGTCCAGAAGCGGCGCCAACCCACCCAGACGGTCTGAGCTCCCGCCCAGCGCGGCCTGACCACGGAGCGGCTACCGATTTGCACCGGGTGTATGCCGGTTCCTGCGTTGGATCTGCGCGTGCCTGGGGCATGAAGGTGGTCAGGGTTCATCGTCAAGGGGCGAGGAGCCGGAGACCTTCGTAGGTGGCGTAGTCGTGGAAGTCGGCGGTGTTGAGGGTGGCGAGGGGCAGGTCGTAGGTCAGGCAGCAGGCGGCGATCCAGGAGTCGTTCACCGGGCGTGGACGGCCGCGGCGTTCGGCGTAGCCGACGATCTCACCCCAAGTAGGAGCGACGTCGGCGCCGGCCGGGATCTTCGGCCGTGCGTCCACCCACGCGTCCAGTTCTGCTCGACGCCGCGCCCCGAGCTGGCGCACGACGGCCCACTTACGCAACTCACCGACCGTGACGAAGGTGATGGCCACTTCGTGCGGGGCCAGCTGCGCCAAGAGTTCCGGAGGCAGGGTGCGCTTGAGTAGCAGCGACGACACGTCGGTGTCGAGAACGATCCGCATCAGGTCTCAGGCGAGGCCGGCGGCACGGTCCGCGCGTAGCCAGGCAAGGAACTCGTCGAGTTCCTCCGGTGTTTCGAACACGCCCGGCGCTGCGAGATCGCTGCCATCGCCGACCGGCCTTGCTTCACGGAACAGCTCGTCCAAGTCGACCCGGTCGCTGCCATTGAAAGCAGGGATCGGCTGTGGATTCGTGGACACCGTGATCACCTCCTCGTCGTCGACGTCGTGCTCCAAGTGTGACACGGGGCGAGCGGCGGTCGGGGCTCGGCCTAGCCCGCACAGTCGCGGCTGCTTCTGAGCTTCGCGCCGCGTCGCGCTGTACTCGGCCACAAGTCGTCGGCGTCGATTCCGCGATCGCCACGCAGGTCGTCCAGGTCGTCGGCGGTCCCGCGGAGCGCGGCGGTCTCCGCTACACGGATCGTGGTGAACGTTGCGGACATGTGCCTGACAAGCGTGAACGCCACCGCCGGCCGGACTGGTGACATCACCTGGTGCCCGGCTGGTGACATGCCTGGAGGCGATGTCCGCAAAAAACCGATCCGTCCGATGTCCCGATCGCCGACTTCGTGGGCCTAGGGAGGTAGGAGGATTCCTCGCTTGCTGGCTGTCCGGATCGGGCCCGTTGCCGAGCTTAAGGGGATGAAGGAGGTTGCGATCTGGTCGATAAGTCGTCGGCCTTCGGTGTCCGAATCGGGGGGTGCTCGTCGGCTTAGTGGTCATGGAAGGAGGTGAGCCCTGGTGGCGATCGGTCTGGTGAAGCTGGGGGCCGGGTCGGGTTATGAGTACTTGGTGCGGCAGGTCGCGGTGCAGGACGCGACCGGCCTGGGCCGGGGAAGCCTGGCCGACTACTACACCGCCAAGGGCGAGTCCCCGGGCACCTGGTACGGCCGCGGGCTGGCTGGGCTGCGCCTCGAGGAGGGCTCTGTGGTGTCCGCCGAGCAGATGAAGCTGCTCTTCGGCGCGGGCCTCGATCCGACCACCGGCGCGAAGCTGGGCCGGGCCTTCTCGGTGTTCGCCAACACCCCGACCCCGTTCGAGACCGAACTCGCGCACCGCCTCGAAGCCTGGCGCGACACCCATAACCTCAATGCGGGAAGCGCGCTGCCCAAGGCGGTCCGGGAGGAGCTGCGGACCGGTCTGGCCAGGGAGTGGTTCGCCGCCCGTTACGGCCGGCCGCCGGCCGGGCCGCGGGAACTGCACGGTTTCATCGCGAAGAACACCCGCCGGCCGCGGATCGCGCTGGCCGGCTGGGACGTCACGTTGTCCCCACCGAAGTCGGTGTCCAGCCTGTGGGCGATCGCTCCCCCACCCCTCGCCGCTGCGATCCGGCAGGTCCACGACGCGGCCGTCACCGACACCCTGGCCGAGTGCGAGGCTCGGGTGCTCTTCACCCGGCAGGGCCACCAAGGTGCCCGGCACGTGCCGGTGCGGGGCATGGTCGCCGGCCGGTTCACCCACCGCGACAGCCGTGCCGGCGACCCGGACCTGCACACGCATGTGGCGATCTCGAACAAGGTCCAAACCCTCCAGTGCGCTTGGATGGCGATCAACGGCGAACTCGTCTATGACGCGAAGGTCACCTTGTCGGAGGTGTACCTGACCAGCCTCACCGCCCGACTCCGCGCCCTCGGCCTCACTATGGTCGCGGTCGGCCGCGAGGACAAACGACCCGTCTATGAGATCGCGGGCGTCGACCCCGCGCTGAACCGGCGCTGGTCGACACGCCGGGAGACGATCACCAAGCTCACCGGCCAGCTCGTCGCCGAGTTCGAGGACCACCACGAACGCCCGCCCACCGCGGCGGAGAAGCTCGATCTCGAACAGCAGGCGACCCTCGCGACCCGGGAATCCAAGCACCCGCCCCGCGCCGAGATCGACCAACGCCGCACCTGGGCCGCCCAAGCCACCCGGCTCCTCGGACGCGGCGGCATCGAGCGCATCCTCCACCAGGTGTTCAGCCGCGATACCGCACCCCCGGTCGTCGTCGTCGATGACGCGTGGATCGGCCGGACGGCCGCCGCCGTGATCACGGCCGTGGAGGGCAAGCGGTCGTGGTGGACACCGTTCAACGTCCGCTCCGAAGCCCTCCGACAGGCCCGGGCCGCCGCGCTCCCCCTCGACCAAATCGGCCACGCGGTCGACGCGGTCGCCGCCAAGGCGTTGGGTCCGGCGCATTCGGTGCCCATCCGCACCACCCGCACCATGCCCGTCGAGCCCGACGCGCTGCGCCGGCCCGACGGCGCCTCGGTGTACGAGCGGCCCGAAGCGACCCGCTACACCTCCCAACGCATCCTGTGGGCCGAACGCCGCCTCGTCGACACCGCCGGCCGGGGTGGCGGACGGGTGGCCGACCACAACTCGGTGTCGCTGGCGCTGCTGCAGTCGATGGCGAACCGTGAACCCCTCAACCCCGCCCAGCAGATCCTCGTCCGCGCCATGGCCACCTCAGGACGCCGGCTCCAGCTGGCGATCGCCCCGGCCGGGACCGGGAAGACCACCGCCATGCGCGCCCTCGCGACCGCGTGGACCAACAGCGGCGGCACCATCGTCGGCCTCGCCCCGTCGGCTGCGGCGGCGGAGCAGTTGCGCGGCCAGCTCGGCGCCGGTGCGGTGGCCGACAACCTGGCCAAGCTGGTGTGGGCGATCGGCCACCACGAACCGCTCGCCGAGCAGGTCGGTCCGAGCACGCTGGTGATCATCGACGAGGCCGGCATGGCCGACACCCTCACCCTCGACCACGTCGTCACCTGGTGCCTCGACCAAGGCGCCAGCATCCGGCTCGTCGGCGACGACCAACAACTCGGTGCGATCGGCGCCGGCGGTGTCCTGCGCGACATTGCGACCACCCACGGCGCCCTCCACCTCGACGAAGTCGTCCGGTTCGCCCACCCCGCCGAAGCCGAGGCCTCCCTCGCCCTGCGCGCCGGCGATGCTGGCGCGCTCGGCTTCTATCTCGACCACCAGCGCGTCCACGTTGTCGACCGCGACACCGCCACCAGCCAGCTGCTGGACGCATGGCTGGCCGACACCGCCGCCGGTCTGGACGCGCTCATGCTGGCACCCACCAGGGAGCAAGTCGCCCAACTCAACGCCGCCGCCCGACAAGCCCGCCTCAACGGTGTGCGGCCGGGCTGGCAGGCCGACCTTGCCGACGGCAACCAAGCCTCTGTCGCGGATGTGGTGATCACTCGCCGGAACAACCGGAGCCTGAACAGCGGGGAGACCGCGTGGGTTCGCAACGGTGACCGCTGGCGGGTCACAGCCGTCCACCGTGACGGATCGATCGACGTCCAGCACCTGCGCAACCACCACCAGCTCACCCTGCCCGCCGCCTATGTCGCCGAGAGTGTTGAACTCGGCTATGCCACCACGATCCATGCCGCCCAGGGCGTCACCGCCGATGTCTGTCACGGCCTGCTCACCGGCGCCGAGTCCCGGCAGCTGGCCTACACCATGCTCACCCGCGGCCGGCACGCGAACCACGCCTGGGTCGAGGTCAACGACACCGACGACCACCTCGCCCCGATCGCAAGCCAGTTGTTCCAGCCCGACACCGCGACCCAGCTGCTCGAACAGATCCTGGGCCACGACGACGCACCCGCCTCGGCCACCACCCTGATCGACCAGGCCGACCAGCCCGCCCGACTCCTCGCACCCGCGGCGACCTGCTACCTCGACGCCATCACCTTCGCCGCCGAACAGCACCTCTCCGACGAGGAGAAGCAGGTCATCGACTGGGCCGGTGAACGGTACGGTCTCACCGGAGCTGACGCCTGGCCCGCGCTGCGCGGCCAACTGATGCTCATCGCCGCCAACGGCCACAAGCCCGCGGTCGTGCTCAGCCAGGCTGTCGCCCTCGGCGGGCTCGAGGACGCCCGCGACCCCGCCGCCGTCCTGTGCTGGCGCCTCGACCTCACGCAAGCCTCCGGCGGCCGCACCCGCGGGCCGCTGCCCTGGCTGCCTGGCATCCCCACCCGGTTGCTCGACGATCCCGAGTGGAAGTCCTACCTCAGCGCCCGCTACGTTCTCGCCCGCAGCCTCGGCGAGGAGGTCCACCAAGCCGCAAGCCACGCCGAGGACCCCCCGCGGTGGGCCGAGCAGCTGCCCGGGCTCGACCCCGAGCTGGTCGCCGACATCCAGCTGTGGCGCACAGCCCAAGGCGTTCCCGACGACGACCTACGGCCCACCGGTCCCCAGGCCACCAGCCCGGCCGAGCACGACACCCAGCGCGACCTCGACCAACGGCTCTACACCGCCCAGGCCGGCATCCGCGAATGGGCACCCCGCATCGCCCACGCCGCACCAGCCACCGCCACCGACCCCCGCCTACCCGTCCTCGCCGCCCGCCTCGCCACCCTCACCGACCGCGGTGACGTCGAAGACCTCCTCCGGCGCGCCGCCGCACAGGGCAACCTGCCCGACGACCACCCCGCCGACGCCCTCGGCTACCGCATCGCCGCACTGATCAAGAAGCAGCGCCAGGCAGAGGCCGAAACCTGGGAAACCATCACGCCCACCGCCCCCAGGACCTACCCCGAACATTCGCGCTCGCACGACCACGACCGTGGCCGCGGCATCAGCATCTGACGAGAACCACGAAGGAGTTGCCATGGCGCTCATCGCCAACCCCGCCCTCTGGGGACAGCCCGTCCCGGAGTGGCTGTCGCTTCAGCAGGCTGCCCTTCTCTACGGCGTCAGCGTCGACACCCTCCGCCGCCGCATCCGACACGGGCAGCTGCGGGCATCACGCTTCGGGCAGCGGCTCATCCGCGTCCGCACGGCCGACCTCGACGAGCTGTTCCGTCCCATTCCCACGGTGCGGCCGATCCGACGCTCCTGGACTTGAGCGGGCGCTGTGGCGGTCTCCGGGCCGGCCCTTGTGCGTCCATTCGGTGCAGAAACGCGTGTACCTAAGGGCCCGATAAGGGCCCGAAAACCGGGCTTAAGAGTTACACCAGTGTATTTTTCCTTGTGAATGCCATGTTAAGACGTGCCCCCAATGGGATTCGAACCCATACTGTGGCGGGTTTAAGCCGCCTGCCTCTGCCAGTTGGGCCATGGGGGCCTCGGCGCGAGTCTAGGGCGACATCGTGGGCCCCGCTCCGCGAACGGGAGCCTCGCCGCGTCCAGTCTCCCGGTCCATCCTCGAGCCACCGGGCAGCCGCCGCCTGGGCGTGGCTCCGGCCGTGCTCAGCGGAGCGGGGGCGGGGCGGTGCTGGCCCGCACGACGAGTTGCGGCACGCGCAACAGCGGGTTCGGCGCCTCCTCGTCGGTGAGCACGGCCAGCATCACCTCCATGGCGTCGCGACCGAGCTGGGCGAAGTCCTGGTGCATGGTGGTCAGGGGCGGCGTGAAGTGCGCGGCTTCGGGGATGTCGTCGAAGCCGATCACGCTGACCTCGCCCGGCACCGACCGGCCCGCCTCGGTGAGCGCATGGATCAGTCCCAGCGCCATCTGGTCATTGCCGCAGAACACCGCTGTGAAGTCCTCGCCGAGCAGCCGCTGCCCCGCCGCGTAGCCGCTGGCGGAGGACCAGTCACCGAGCACCGGCTCGTGGGCGACCAGGTTGTGCTCGCCGAGGGCGTCGCGCCAGCCGCGGATCCGCTCCAGCGCGTCCATCGACTCGATCGGGCCGGCCACGTGCCGGATTCCGGTGTGGCCGAGGTCGATCAGGTGCCGGACGGCTCGCCGCGCGCCCTGGTACTGGTCCAGCGACACCCGGTGCAGGCCGCTCCCCTGGGAGACCACTCCCAGGAACGGGACGCCCAGGTCCATGCTCTGCAGCAGCCCGAGAGTGGACCGGTTGGACGTGATCAGGACGATCGCCTCCACGTTCTGCCGGACCAGGGTCTCGGCAGCCTGGCGCAGCGCCGCGGCGTCCGCCTGCAGCAGACTGGCCATGATCACCGCGTAGCGCTCCTCGCGCGCGGCCTCGTTGAAGTGCACCGCCGTCGTCGACGGCCCGAACTCCGGCAAACCGGTGGTGATCAGCCCGATCGTGCGGGAGCGCCGGGTGACCAGCGCCCGCGCGGCAGGGGACGGAATGTAGCGCAGCTGCTTGATCGCCCGCTCCACCCGCTCGCGGGTGGCCGGGCGCACGTTGGGCAGGTCGTTCAGCACCCGGGAGACCGTCTGATGGGACACCCCGGCGAGGCGCGCCACGTCGAAGATCGTGGCCGCCTTGGTCCGTTCCTCTTCGGTCGTCACGGTGCCTGCCGTCCCGGGCTTGCGTCCGGCGGACGTCCTCCCGGGGCTTGATGTTACTGACACGACAGGCTCAGGTGCGCCGTGACGTGAGCACCTTCTGCAGGATGATGAACACCAGCAGCAGCGCACCGATGAAGATCTTCGTCCACCATGAGCTCAGCGTGCCCTCGAAGGTGATGATGGTCTGGATCAGGCCCAGCACCAGCACCCCCAGCGCCGACCCCAGGACGAACCCGTAGCCACCCGTGAGCAGCGTGCCGCCGATCACGACCGCTGCGATCGCGTCCAGCTCGGTGCCCACACCGGTGAGCGCGTAACCAGACAGCGTGTAGAACGAGTACAGGATGCCGGCCAGGCCCGAGCAGAAGCCGCTCACCACGTAGACCAGCACCTTCGTCCGCGAGGTGGGCAGGCCCATCAACATGCCGGACTGCTCGCCGCCCCCGATCGCGTAGGTGGTCCTGCCGAACCGGGTGTACTGCAGTACCCAGACCGCGATCGCGAGCACGGCCAGGGCGATGATCACGCTCGGGGTGACGCTCATCCGGTAGCCGAGCACGATCCGCGTCTTGGCCATCCACGCGAAGACCGGGTCGGTGATGCTGATCGACTCCTTGGCGATGATGTAGCACAGGCCCCGGGCCAGGAACATCGCCGCCAGCGTGGCTATGAAGGGCTGCACCTCGAACACGTGGATCATCAACCCCACCAGCAATCCCAGCGTCGAGGTCGCCACCAGGATCAGCACCATCACCAGGATCGGGTTCCAGCCCAGCTGCAGCAGCTTGGCCGCGATGATCGTCGACAGGGCGAGCACTGCGCCGACGGACAGGTCGATGCCGCCGCTGATGATCACGAAGCTCATGCCCACCGCGAGCACGATCAGGTACGAGTAGCTGACCAGCAGGTTCAGGATCGTCGCCGCGGAGAAGAAGCCGCGATAACGCACGCCACCGGCGGTGAACATCAGCAGGAACAGCACCGCAGTGACCAGCACCGGGCCCGACTTGGGGCTGGTGAAGACGTCGACGGTGCGGGCCCAGGCGCGGCCGAGCCGGCTCGCGGGCACGGACATCGTGGTCATCGGCTCACCACCGCCTCACCCGGACGCGGCGCTGCGGCCCGGGACGCGGATCTCGTCCGCCATCTCGCGAAGGCCGCGGCTGTGGTCGGCGACTGCAGCAGGCAGACCGCGGTGACCACGGCGGCCTTGAACACCATCGTCGCGATCGGCGGGATGCCGACGGTGTAGACGGTGGTGACCAGGGTCTGGATGACCAGGGCGCCGACGAGGGTCCCGGTCAGCGAGTAGCGCCCGCCGTTCAGCGAGGTGCCGCCGATGACGACGGCCAGGATCGCGTCCAGCTCGATGAACAGACCGGTGTTGTTCGCATCCGCAGCGGTCTGGTTGGAGGTCAGGATCAGCCCGGCGATCGCTGCGAGCACCGCGGAGAGGGCGTAGACGGTGAACAGCAGCCCGCGGGCCCGGACGCCGGCCTGCCGGCTCGCCTCCGGGTTGATCCCGACGCTCTCGATCAGCAGGCCGAGAGCCGTCCTCCGGGTGAGCAGCGCGACGAGCGCGAGGATCACCGCGGCCACGATGGTGGCGACCGGGATGCCCACGATGAAGCCCGAGCCGAGGAACTTGAACGGATCGCTCTGCACGGTGAGGATCTGCCCTTCGGTGATCAGCATCGCGATGCCGCGTCCGGCGGTCATCAGGATCAGCGTGGCGATGATCGGCTGGATGCCGAGCACCGAGACCAGGAACCCGTTCCACAGGCCCAGCACGAGGGCCAGCGCGAGCGCGACGAGTACGGCCACGGTGACCGTGCCGACGGCGTTGGGGGTGGGTGAGCCGAGGATGATCGAGCAGGCCATCGCCCCGGCGATCGCGCAGAGACTGCCCACCGAGAGGTCGATTCCGCGGGTGGCGATGACCAGGGTCATCCCCACCGCGATCATCAGCGTCGGGGCGCCGTTGCGCAGGATGTCGATCACGCTGCCGAACAGGTGGCCCTCGTTGTTGACCGTGATCGAGAGGAACCCGGGGACCGCAACCACGTTGATCGCCAGCAGGACGACCAGCATGACCAGCGGCCAGAACAGGCGGTGCGCGACGGCCCTGCCCACTGCGTTCTTCACGATGCCACTCCGCTCTCGAGTTCAGGGTCCACCGATCCCTCGGCGATCACGGCCAGCAGATCGTCGACGGAGAGCCCGTCGTTGGGCAGGTCGGCCACCTTCCGCCGGTCGCGCAGCACCACGATCCGGTTGGCCAGCCGCAGCACCTCCTCCAGCTCGGCGGAGATGAACAGCACGCTCATGCCGTTCTCGGCGAGGCTGTAGACGAGCTTCTGGATCTCGGCCTTCGCGCCCACATCAATGCCCCGGGTGGGCTCGTCCAGGATCAGTAGCCGGGGTGCGATCGCCAGCCAACGGGCCAGCAGCACCTTCTGCTGGTTGCCGCCGGAGAGGTTGCGCACCAGCGCGTCCGCGTTGGGGGTCTTGATGTTCAGGGCCTCGATGTAGCTGGCCGCGAGTTCGTCCTGCCGCTTGCGCGGGATCGGCCGGAACCAGCCGCGGTCGGCCTGCAGGGCGAGGACGATGTTGTCGCGCACCGAGAGTTCATCGACGATGCCCTCGGCCCGCCGGTTCTCCGAGGAGTACGCGATCTGGTGCTTGATCGCCTGCCGCGGCGTGCGCAGGCGGATCGGCACGCCGTTCACCTTCAGCTGGCCGGAGTCGGTGTGATCCACACCCCCGATCAGCCGGGCGAGCTCGGTGCGTCCGGAGCCGAGCAGGCCGGCGAGCCCGACCACCTCTCCGGCTCCGATGGTGAGATCGACCGGGGCGATCGCGCCCTTGCGGGAGATCGCCTTCGCGGCCAGGAAGGTGGCAGGCCGCGCCTCGGAGGTCGCTTCCTTCTCCGCCGAGTGGATGCGACTGCCCAGGTCCTCCAGGGCGGAGAGCTCCTTGCCGATCATTGCCTGGACGAGGTCGATCCGGAGCAACTCGTGGGTGAGGTATTCCCCGACCAGCTGGCCGTTGCGCAGCACGGTGAGGCGGTCGCTGATCTCGTAGACCTGGTCGAGGAAGTGGCTCACGAACAGGATGGCGACGCCGCGGTCCTTGAGCGATCGGATCACCCGGAACAGCTCGGCGACCTCCTCCCCGTCCAGGCTCGAGGTCGGCTCGTCCAGGATCAGCACCTTCGCCTGGACGTCAATCGCGCGGGCGATCGCGACGAGTTGCTGGATGGCCAGGGAGTGGGAGTTGAGCAGCGAACCCGGGTCGATGTCCAGGTGCAGGCCCTGCAGGATCTCGGCGGAGCGGCGCCGCATGGCCCGCCAGTCAATGCCGCCCAGGCGCCGCGGCTCGCGTCCGAGCATCACGTTCTCGGCGACGGTGAGATTCCCCAGCAGGTTCACCTCCTGGTACACGGTGCTGATGCCCGCGGCCTGGGCCTGCGCCGGCCCGGAGAACGTGACCTGCTTCCCGGCCAGGCGGATCACCCCGCGGTCGACGCTGTAGACGCCCGTCAGGGCCTTGATCAGGGTGGACTTGCCCGCGCCGTTCTCCCCCATCAGCGAGTGCACCTCGCCGGGGAACATCCGGAAGTCGACCCCGTCCAGCGCCTTCACGCCGGGGAACGAGATCGAGATGCCGGTCATATCCACCACCGGCGCGGGGCTCGCGCCAGCGTCCGGCGCGGGGGTCAGGTCAGGCATCGTTACTCATCTCGGTCGGAGGTGGTCCCATCATGGGCCACGCCCCGGGTGGGTGCGCGAGGAGCAACGCACCCACCGTGGGGCGGGCATCAAATACTGCGCCAGAGCTCAGTACTTGCGGTTGGGCAGGGCCTCCTTCGCCTGATCCTGGGTGAACGTGGTCTCGTCGGTCACGATCCGCTGCGGGACGCTCTCGCCGGCGTTCAGCTTCTTGACGATGTCGATCAGCTGCTTGCCCAGCAGGGGCGAGCACTCGACGATGTAGTTGATCTTGCCGTCGGCGAGGGCCTGCATGCCGTCATGCACGGCGTCAACGGTGATGATCTTGATGTCCTTGCCCGGCACCTTGCCCGCGGCCTCGATCGCCTCGATGGCGCCCAGGCCCATGTCGTCGTTCTGGGCGAACACGACATCGATCTTGGGCTGGGACTTCAGCATGGCCTCCATGACCTGCTTGCCACCGGCGCGGGTGAAGTCACCGGTCTGGCTCGCGACGACCTTCATGTTCGGGTTGGCCTTGATCGCGTCGGCGAAGCCGGTGCCGCGATCGATCGCCGGCGCCGAGCCGGTCGTGCCCTCGAGCTGGACGATGTTCACCGGGTCGGACTTGCCCTGGTACTGCTGGACGAGCCAGTCGCCGGCCTCCTTGCCCTCCTTGACGAAGTCGGAGCCGAGGAAGGTGATGTAGAGCGAGGTGTCCTTGGAGTCCACCGCACGGTCGGTCAGGATGACCGGGATGCCCGCGGCCTTGGCCTCACCGAGGACTGCGTCCCAGCCGGTCTGGACAACCGGGGAGAAGGCGATGTAGTCGACGTTCTGCTGGATGTAGGAGCGGATCGCACTGATCTGGTTCTCCTGCTTCTGCTGGGCGTCGGAGAACTTCAGCTGGATCCCGGCCTCCTTGAAGGAGTCCTGGATGTCCTTGGTGTTGGCGGTGCGCCAACCGCTCTCCGCGCCGACCTGGGCGAAGCCCACGACGATCTGGTCGAGTGCCTTGTTGGGCGCCCCACCGGCTGCGCCCCCGGACCCGGCGGGCGTCGCCCCGGTACTGCAGGCCGACAGCGCCACGACCAGGGCGCCGGCTGCGAAAAGACCCACGGTCTTCTTCATTGACAAACCTCCTTGTTCGCTACCCGGTACGGCGGTGCTGGAAGCCTCCGATTCGGGACGGCCGCCCTTGGCCGTAGCGAAATGTTAAGGCTCACATGTTAGCCTTCACAATCGCGTCCCACCTACCGTTATGAAGTCGTTACCTAGCGTAGCCCTAGCTGGGGTAGCGATAACACAACTCGCCATGTGAAACGCTCACAAGAGGGGCTGAACCGGTCAGCCGGCCAGGCCGAGGACGATCCCGTCGAGGATGTCCGCCTCGCTCACCACGAGCTCGGCGGACACCCGCCGCGCCACCGTGGCGCAGATCAACCCGCCAGCGCCGATCACGTCCGCCCGACCCGGCACCATGGTCGGCAGCTTCGCGACCTGCGCGACCGGCAGTTCGAGCAGGCGTCCGGTGAGCGCGGCGAGGTCGGCCCGGGCCAGCACCGAGCCGTGCACGAGCGCACGGTCGTAGCTGGGCAGGCCCTGCGCCAGCGCGGAAAGGCTCGTCACCGTCCCGCCGACGCCCACCCAGCTGGCCACGGACGCGAAGTCGATCCCGCACGAGTCCAGCAGTGCGTCCACGTGGTCGCGGGCCGCGCCGATCTCTGCGGGGGCCGGCGGATCGGAGTGCAGGAACCGCTCCCGCAGCCGGACCGACCCGAGGTCGAGGGAGACCGCGCGCGTCGGACCCGCCTCGCTGCCCGGCACCAGTTCGGTGGAGCCACCGCCGATGTCCATCACCAGCACCGGCTGCGCGACCTCGGGAAGGGCGCTCAGCGCGCCCGCGTAGGACAACCGGGCCTCCTCCTCGCCCGGGATGACCTCCGCTTCCACGCCGAGCCGCGCCCTGACGCCGGCAAAGAACTCCGCGGAGTTCGCGGCGTCGCGGGCCGCAGAGGTGGCCACCACCCGGCGGTGCCGGACGCCCCGCTCGTCGAGCTCGGCGCCGAAGTCCGCCATCGCAGCCAGCGTCCGGGCCAGCGCGTCCGGATGGAACCGGCCGGTCGCGTCCACGCCCTGCCCGAGTCGGGTGAGGTGGAGGCGCCGGTCGAGCTCGATGAGACGTCCCCCGCTGCGCCGGCAGACCAGCAGCCGCACTGAGTTCGTGCCGCAGTCAACGGCCGCGTACAGCTGCTCAGCCATGGTCCTCCAGACACGGCCGGCTCCAGAACTCGCCGAGTCGGGCCAGGGTCTCGTCCCCCAGCGGGTTCACTCCGGGCCCCGCGGCCAGCGCGTGGGCGGCGAGCACGTGCAGGCACTTCACCCGGCTCGGCATGCCGCCCGCGCTGACGCCCTCGATCTCCGCGACGCTACCCAGCCGGGCCCGGTCGGCGAGGTAGGCATCGTGGGCAGCGGCGTAGCCGGCGGCGAGCGCGGGATCGGCGGCGAGCCGGGAGTTCATCTCGGTCATCAGGCCCTGCGCCTCGAGCGTGGAGCAGGCGGACGTCGCTCGCGGGCAGGTCAGGTAGTAGGTGGTGGGGAACGGCGTCCCGTCCGGCAGCCGAGGCTCGGTGGCCACCACGCCCGGCCGGCCACACGGGCACCGCCAGGCGACGCCGGCCACCCCCCTGGCCTCACGTCCCAACTGGGCGGCGACGGCCTCGGCGTCGCCAGGGGTCAATGGTTCCAGCACGGCCGCCATTCTGGCACGCCCTTCTCCGTCGAACGGAGGCGTTCGGTGATCAGGTCAGGGAGTGGTGACCTTGCGGGTGGGCGCGTCCGCGGTCTGGACCGAGCCCCACAGCCGGTCCCACCAGACCGGGTCGTGCTCACCGGCGGCCAGCGTCTGCTCGGAGGAGATCACCACGCCGCCGCCGAGCGGCTTGCCGTCCTCGCCGACCACGCGGTAACCGGTCTCTCCCGGCATCACCCAGCCGAGCCGCTCGCGGGCCTGGGCCCTGATGTAGTCAGGGTCGTTCCACCGGTCCAGCTCGGACTGGAGGTCGGCGATCTGCGCGGACCGCTCGCGAATCTCCTGCTCGGCGACGGCGAGGTCGTGCTGCTGGGTGAGGTAGACCCGCAGCGAGGTGCCGAACGAGATCGCCAGCGCGACGACCACGACCACCATCACGAGTGCCCGGCGGGTCAGGTGCAGCCCGCGCTGCCAGACCGGGACACTCGCGCGCTCTTCTTCGGCGATCTCCGCCGGAACCGGGGTGGCCGGGCTGGAGGTACGGGCGGACGCCCGGGACCGCCGGTTGGTGCGTCCCGGGCCGGTGCTCGTGCTGCGTGGGCTACGCGTCGCGCGTGCCATCGTCCTCGGCCCTCATCGTCGTCAAGGATAGGTGCGGCCCGAGGACCGGCCGCAGCGGACGCGCTGGGAGCCGCGGGGTTCGGACACGGCAGGACGCCGGCGGGATCTCCCGCCGGCGTCCCGGTGTCGTGCTGTGCTCAGGCCTTGAACCGCGGGAAGGCGGACGCCCCGGCGTAGCGGGCCGCGTCGTCCAGGTCCTCCTCGATGCGCAGGAGCTGGTTGTACTTGGCCACCCGCTCGCTGCGGGCCGGTGCCCCGGACTTGATCTGGCCACAGCCGAGCGCGACCGCGAGGTCGGCGATCGTGGTGTCCTCGGTCTCGCCGGAACGGTGGCTCATCATCGTGGAGTAGCCGCTGCGGTGCGCCATCGTGACGGCGTCGATGGTCTCGGTCAGCGAGCCGATCTGGTTCACCTTGACCAGGAGCGCGTTGGCGGAGTTCTCCTTGATGCCGCGGGCGAGCCGGACCGGGTTGGTCACGAACAGGTCGTCCCCGACGACCTGGATCTTGTGGCCGACCTGAGCGGTGAACTTGGCCCAGCCCTCCCAGTCCTCCTCATCCAGCGGGTCCTCGATCGAGACCAGCGGGTACGCGTCGATGAGCTCCTCGTAGTAGGCGATCATCTCGTCGGCGGTCTTGGTGCCGCCCTCGAAGGTGTAGCCACCCTCGGTCACGAACGCGGACGCAGCCACGTCGAGGGCCAGTGCGACGTCCTTGCCCGGCTCGAAGCCGGCCTTGGTGATCGCCTCGAGGATCAGGTCGAGCGCTGCCCGGTTGCTCTCCAGGTTCGGAGCGAAGCCACCCTCGTCGCCCAGACCGGTCGACAGGCCACGGCTCTTCAGCACCGACTTCAGGGCGTGGTAGACACCGGCACCCATCTCGAGGGCGTCGGCGAAGGTCGCCGCACCGATCGGGGCGATCATGAACTCCTGGATGTCGACGTTGGAGTCGGCGTGGGTGCCACCGTTGAGGATGTTCATCATCGGCACCGGGAGCACGTTGGCGGTCGGGCCACCGAGGTAGCGGTACAGCGGCAACCCCGCGGACTCCGCGGCCGCGTGCGCGACGGCCATCGAGACACCCAGGATGGCGTTGGCGCCGAGCTTGTTCTTGTTGTCGGTGCCGTCCAGCTCGATCATGGCCTGGTCGAGCAGGCGCTGCTCGTCGGCCTCCATGCCGATCACCTCGGGGGCGATCTGCTCGATCACGTTCTCGACGGCCTTCAATACACCCTTGCCGCCGTAGTGCGCGGCATCGCCGTCACGCAACTCGACAGCCTCGAATGCTCCGGTGGACGCACCGGACGGGACGGCGGCGCGACCCTCGGCGCCGTCATCGAGCACGACCTGGACCTCGACGGTCGGGTTGCCGCGCGAATCAAGGATCTGACGGGCGTCAACGAATTCGATACTTGCCACTTCTCATGCCTTTCCGACGGTGTGGTGGTCATCCAGCAATACCCTACCGGCAGCGGGCTCGCCGGGTTGCCGCTCAGGTGTTGTTGGAAGACCGGACGGGCGCGAGGCAGTGGACGATAAAGGAACCGTCCCCTTTTCGTTCACGGGGACGGCGCTCAGCGCCCGGCCTCGGCCTCGCGCACGCGGACCTCGAGGCCCCGCAGCGCGGCCCGGGCCTGCTGCTCGGGGTCGAGGCCGAGTTCCTCCGCGCGTCCGACCAGGCGCAGGAACTCGGTGCCGAGGTCGTCCGCAGCCACCGCGGAATCGGGGACGCCGAGCGAGGCGGGCTCCATCCCGTGGCTTCGCGCCCGCACGATCACCTTGTGGGCCCTGGTCAGCGCGGACAGTCGCTCGGGGATGCCGTCCAGCGCCGAGGAGCGGGCCTTCTCCGCTGCCTTCGCCCGCTCCCATGAGCCGACCAGGTCGTCGGGGACCGCGGCGTCGGAGAACACGTAGGGGTGCCGGGCCACCAGCTTGTCGGCGATCCGCCGGGCCACGTCCTCGATGTCGAACCGGCCGGTCTCGGCCGCGATCTCGGCGTGGAACACGACTTGCAGCAGCAGGTCGCCCAATTCCTCGCTGAGGTGGTCGTCATCGCCCGCCTCGATCGCCTCGACGACCTCGAGGGTCTCCTCTACGAGGTAGCGGACCAGCGAGGCGTGGGTCTGCTCCGCGTCCCAGGGGCAGCCGGAGCGGAGGCGGTGCATCACCGCCACGAGCCGCTCGAGCTCGCTCACCCGTGCTTGAGCGGGGCCAGCTCCGAGATCGAGCCGCCTGCGGTGCCGTCCACCAGGCCGGGCTGCTTCGGATCCCACGTGCCGAAGCGCGGGTTCACCACGATGTCGGTCTTCACGAACCGGTCGTTGAACGCCTGCTTGCCCGCGTCGGTCTGGAGCAGGAGGTAGGTCTCGGTGTAGTCGTTGACGAAGCCCGCGGCAGCCGGATCCTTCGCGATGGCGGTCAGCGCCGGGCTGCTCGTGAGCAACTGCTCGCGTTGGGCATCGGTCACCGTGAACTTGGTGTCGTTCGCCACCGTCTTCGCGATCTCGTTCTGGATCAGGATCTGCACCACGAGTCCCTGGGCGATCGTCCCGCTCTCGGCGGCGCCGGCTGTGGTCACCGCGTGGGCGACCGAGTCCACCTCGGCCTGAGGGATCGCGTGGCCGTCGACGTAGGCCGCCGCCTGGGGGTTCCCGGTCGCGCAGCCCGCCAGGGCCAGCACTCCGGCCGCGGCCAGGGCAGCGAGCTTCACCGATCTCATGTTCCGTCCGTTCATCGCACCAGGGCTTTCGATCCGCGATCCTACCCGCTGGCGGGGGCAGGGAAGATGTCGGCCAGTACCGTGGCCGCCCAGGCGAGCAGCGGGGCGTCCGTTACCGGCTGGCCGCCGATCGGACGCGTCGTCGGGCGCGGCACCAGGATCAGGCCCTGCGCCCTGCGCACCTGCGCACCCGGGTACAGCCGGGCCAGGCGCAGCTGGGCGGAGTCGGGCAGGTCCGCGGGGGCGAACCGGATCAGGTTGCCCTGCGAGACCACCTCGTGGACGCCGTAGCGCCGGGCCCGGAGCCGGAAGGACGCCACAGCCAGCAGCGCCTCGACCGGAGCGGGCGGAACGCCGTACCGGTCGACGAGCTCCTCGCGGACGGCGGCGATGTCTGCCTCCGACGTGACCGCGGCCAGCCGCTTGTACATCTCCAGCCGCAGCCGCTCGGACTCGACGTAGTCGTCAGGCAGGTGGGCGTCCACCGGCAGCTCGATCCTCATCTCCGGCTCCGGCTCGGAATCCTCGCCGCGGTAGTCCGCGACGGCCTCGCCGACCAGGCGGATATACAGGTCGAAGCCCACCTCGGCGATGTGCCCGGACTGTTCCCCGCCGAGCAGGTTGCCCGCGCCGCGGATCTCCAGGTCCTTCATCGCGATCGCCATGCCCGCACCGAGGTCGGTGTGGGCGGCCATGGTGGCCAGCCGATCGTGCGCGGTCTCGGTGAGCGGCTTCTCCGGCGGGTAGAGGAAGTAGGCGTAGCCGCGCTCGCGGCCGCGACCGACCCGTCCACGCAACTGGTGGAGCTGGGACAACCCCATCAGGTCGGCCCGCTCGATCAGCAGCGTGTTCGCCGTGGAGATGTCCAGGCCGGCCTCGACGATCGTGGTGCAGACCAGCACGTCGGCGCGTCGCTCCCAGAAGTCGACCATCACCTGCTCGAGCGCCCGCTCGTGCATCTGCCCGTGCGCGACCGCCACCCGGGCCTCGGGCACCAGTTCGGCGATCCGCTTCGCCGTGCTCTCGATCGACTGCACCCGGTTGTGGATGAAGAACACCTGGCCCTCGCGGGCGAGTTCGCGGCGGATCGCTGCCCGCACCTGATTGGCGTCGTACGGCCCGGCGAAGGTGAGGACCGGGTGCCGCTCCTCCGGCGGCGTCGCGATCACGCTCATCTCGCGGATGCCGGTGATCGCCATCTCCAGCGTCCGCGGGATCGGGGTGGCCGACATGGCGAGCACGTCCACGTTCAGGCGCAGCTTCTTCAGCGCCTCCTTGTGCTCGACGCCGAAGCGCTGCTCCTCGTCGATGATGACCAGGCCCAGGTCCTTGAACGCGACGTCGCCGCTGAGCAGGCCGTGCGTGCCGACGACCACGTCGACGCTGCCGTCGGCAAGCCCGGCGATCACCTTCTTCTTCTCGGCATCGGTGGAGAACCGGCTGAGCGCGGCCACCGTGACCGGGAAGCCCGCGTATCGGTCGGCGAAGGTGGCGTGGTGCTGTTGCACGAGCAGCGTGGTGGGCACCAGCACGGCCACCTGCTTGCCGTCCATCACCGCCTTGAACGCTGCCCGCACGGCGATCTCGGTCTTGCCGTAGCCGACGTCACCGCAGATCAGCCGGTCCATCGGGACGAGCTGCTCCATGTCGTGCTTCACCTCGGTGACCGCGGCCAGCTGGTCGGGGGTCTCGACGTAGGCGAAGGCGTCTTCCAGCTCGCCCTGCCAGACCGTGTCCGCGCCGAACGCGTACCCCTTGGACGCCTGCCGGGCCGCGTACAGCTTGATCAACTCGGCCGCGATCTCGCGCACGGCCTTGCGCGCCCGGGACTTCCGCCGTGCCCAGTCGCCGCCGCCGAGCTTGTCCAGGGTGGGGCTCTCACCCCCGACGTAGCGGGTGACCAGGTGCAGTTGGTCCATCGGCACGTAGAGCCGGTCGCCGGGCTGGCCGCGCCGCGAGGGGGCGTAGTCGAGCACCAGGTACTCCCGGGTCGCTCCAGCGACCGTGCGCCGCACCATCTCGACATAGCGCCCGACACCGTGGGTTTCGTGAACGACCGGGTCGCCGGCGGCGAGTTCGAGCGGATCGATCTGGTTCTTGCGCCGGGCCGGCATCTTGCGGGACGCCTTGTCGGCCTCCCGCTGGCCGGACAGGTCGCCGGCCGTGAACACGTCCAGCCCGATCGTGGGCAGGCTGAAGCCGTGCCGCAGTTCGGCGCGCACCACGGTGGCCAGACCGGGTGCCGGCGCCTCCGTGAGCGCCTGCGGGCGCACCGCAGGGATGTCGGCCGCCGACAGGATCTCGGCCATGCGCGCGACGAGGCCGCTGGACTCGGCCACCACCACGGTGTGCCGCCCCGCGGCCACGGACGCCCGGATGGCGGCCACGGCGGCCTCGGTGTCGCCGCGCCACACCGGGGCCTCACTGGCCTCCACGACCCGGCCCGGCACCCCCGTGACCATGCTGTCGCCGGCCATCGCCACGGACGCCGGAGACGGCGGTTCGAGCAGGTCGAGGATCGCGTCCGGGATGACGTCGGCGGTGCCGGGCGCATCGGCGGGCTCGGGGAGTGTGGCGCGGGCCTCGGCGGGGGCCGGATCGCCGGCGCTGAACGCCGAAAGGCTCCACCACAGCAGGCCTCGCTCGAGGGCGCGGGCACGAACGTCGGCAAGGCTGCGGTAGGCGGACGCGCCCAGGTCGATCGGCGCGCGGCCGCCCTCGGCAGCCGCGGCCCACGAGGCGCGCAGGAACTCCTCGCTGGTGACCACGAGTTCGTGCGCACGGGACCGGATCCGCTCGGGATCCGACAGCAGCACCTGGGTGTCGGCCGGGAGCACGTCGACGAGTAGTTCGAGGCCGTCGACCAGCACCGGCGCCAGCGACTCCATGCCCTCGACCGCGTGGCCGTTCGCGATCCGCTCGAACAGCTCGCCCAGGTTTCCGGGGGCGTTCAGGTGCACGGCGGCGAGCTCGGCCGCCCGCTCACGTACCTCCGTGGTGATCAGCAGCTCGCGACAGGGCGAGGCGACCACCTCGTCGAGCGTCGACTCCAGCGAGCGCTGGTCGGCCACGGCGAACGGGCGGATCTCCTCGATCGTGTCGCCGAAGAAGTCGATCCGCACGGGGTGCTCGAGGGTGGGCGGGAACAGGTCGATGATGCCGCCCCGGACGCAGAACTCGCCGCGCCGCTCGACCAGGTCGACCCGGAGGTAGGCGGCGTCGACCAGGCCCTGGGCGACCTGCTCGAGGTCGTAGTCCTCCCCCGCGACCAACCGCACCGGAAGCAGTTCGCCGAGCCCCTTCACCTGAGGCTGGAGCACGGACCGGATCGGCGCGACGACCACCCTGGGGGCGGGCAGCGGGTCGTTCCCTGCGAGGCGGCGCAACACGGCCAGCCGGCGCCCCACGGTGTCGGAGCGGGGGCTGAGCCGCTCGTGCGGCAGCGTCTCCCAGGCCGGGTAGTAGGCCACCGCTTCCTCGCCGAGCAACGAGGCGAGCGCGGCGGTCATGGACTCCGCCTCGCGGTAGGTCGAGGTGACCACCAGCAGTGGCCGCCGGCTCTGTCCGGCCAGCGCGGCCACGAACAACGGCCGGGCCGCATCGGCCAGGGTGAGGTCGAACGCCGGCAGCCTGCCGCTGCGCGAGTCACCGATGGCCTCGGCCAGGACCGGTTCACTGCCGACCAGGTCGACGAGGCCGCTCAGGATCACCGCATCACCTTACCCGCCGGGTCGGACACCCGACGCAGCCCGTGCGGCGGTGGCTTCCGCACCGCAGAACCCGGTCTCGCGGGTGCGCCCGACTCCCGGTGGGATCGGGCTCGACCCGTCCGGTCGCGGGGCGTGTGGCCGCGCGGAGTGGCTCAGGCCTTGATCGTGCCGTACTCCACGCCCTTCACGCACTGGGTGGCGCCGGCGGCAACCTTGGCGGTGATCGTGACGTCCGCGGTGGCGCCCGGCTTCAGATCCTGGATCACCTGGTAGCCGCGGCCCATCACGTCTCCGGACGCGGTGGTCCAGCTGACCGTGATCAGGAAGTCCGCGGAGTCCGCGAGGCTCGAGGTGAGCGTGCCGGTCACCGTCTGCTCACCCTTGTCCGTCTTGCACTCGCCGAGGGTGAGGTCCTTGATGTCGCCCTGGGGATTCTTCACCGTCGGGGGCGTGGGCAGGTCGGTCGGCGACACCCGACTCGGGTCCACCGAGACCACTGTCGAAGACGGCGTCGGGTTCGTGGCGGCCGTGCAGCCGGCGAACGAGGTCGCCAGGGCAAGGGCGAGCGCGGCTGCGCTGAGGTGCTTGAGGTTCATGATCTCCTTGGTTCTTCGATCCGGGCAGCCGCCCGGGGCCTGCTCAATCCTTCTGGCGGCGGCGCCGTCCCGCGACCAGCAGGAGCACGCCTGTGGCGAGGATACCGGCGCCGAACAGCGCCGCCGTTGTGCCGCCGAAGCCGGTGTAGGCCAGGCTGCCGCCGCTACCACCGCTACCGCCGCCGCCGTCGCCGCTGTCGTCGACGATCGAGGGCCTCGTGGCGGCGACCGCCGTGGCGACGGAGTCGACCACGACGCAGTCCCCGGTTCCACAGAAGGACGCGGCGGCCGTGGCGGTGTTGGTGATCCGGCCGCGGCGCGAGTCCGCGGTCGTCACCGTGTACGCCGGCGCGGTGCAGGTCGTCGACTCCCCCGGGGCCAGCGTGGTGACCGGGCAGGTGACCGCGCCGAGCATCGGGTCGCTGACGCCAATCCCGGCGAGGGTGACGTTGCCCGTGTTGGTCACCAGGAAGGTGTACTCGACCATGTCGCCGACCATCAGGCCCGAGGTGACGCTCGCGGTCTTGGTCAGGTTGATCGCGGGCACCTGCGCGAGCGGGGTCGTCACACTGTCCGTGCCGGTCACCGCGACGCCGGTCGGCGGGGTGCCCGAAGCGGTCGCCGTGTTGGTGACCGCTCCGGCGTCGATGTCGTCCTGGGTGAGGGCGTAGGTCGCCGTGCACGTCGTCGAGGCGCCACCGGCCAGGCTGGTGACCGGGCAGTCCACCGGGGCGGCCAGCGGGTCGTCGACACTGATCGGGTCGAGCGTGACGTTGCCGGTGTTGGTCACCGTGAACGTGTACTCGACGATCGACCCGACAGCAACCGTGGCCGGCGGTGTCGCCTGCTTGACCAGGCTGAGGTACGGACCGGGCGCGATCGGCAGGTCATAGCTGCCCTCGGCGGTCACCGCTGCCCCCACGGGCGGGGTGCCGGAAGCCGTCGCCGTGTTCGGCACGTGCCCGGCATCGACGTCCGCCTGGGTCAGGGTGTAGCTGCCGGTGCAGGTGGTCGACGCCTTCGGGACCAGCGGTCCTGCCGGGCAGGTCACCGCACCCACCAGCGGGTCGTCGACGCTGACCGGGTCGAGCGTGACGTTGCCCGTGTTGGTCACCACGAAGCTGTAGTCGACCTCGTCACCGGAGCGATCGCCACGGGCGGTGCCGGACTTCACCAGGGCGATGCCCGGCGTGGCGGTGATCGCGGTCGAGGTCGAGCTGGTCGACGTCACGCCGGGGCCTGCCGGCGGGGTGCCGGTCGTGGTGGCCGTGTTGTCGACCTGGCCGGAGTCCACGTCAGCCTGGGTGAGGGTGTAGGTCGCGGTACACGTCGTCGACGCGGTCGGCGCCAGCGTCGTCACCGGGCAGGTCACCGGACCCGCCAGCGGGTCGTCGACACTCACCGGGTCGAGCGTGACGTTGCCGGTGTTCGTCACCACGAAGCTGTAGACGATCGTCGAACCCGCCGTGTTCCCCGACGGCGCTCCCGCCTGCTTGAGCAGGCTGACCGCGGGCGCCTGGTCGATCGGGGTCGTCACCGTGTCAGTACCAGACACGGGCGCACCGACCGGCGGAGTGCCGGACGCGGTCGCCGTGTTGACCACCTGACCGGCGTCCACGTCGGCCTGGGTCAGCGGGTAGGTCGCCGTGCAGGTGGTGGACGCGTTCGGCGCCAGCGTGGTCACAGGACAGGAGACCGCACCCACCTGGGGATCCATCACCCCGACCGCGGTCAGGGTCACGTTGCCGGTGTTCGTCACCACGAAGCTGTAGACGATCGTCGATCCCGCAGTGTTCCCCGACGGCGTCCCCGCCTGCTTGACCAAGGTCAGCGCCGGACCCGCCGTGATCGGGGAGTCCGTGCTGTCTGTGCCTGTGACGGCCGGGCCGGTCGGCGGGGTGCCGGACGCGGTCGCGGTGTTCGCCACGTGCCCGGCGTCCACATCGGCCTGGGTCAGCGGGTAGGTCGCCGAGCAGGTCACGGAGGCGCCTGGCGCCAGCGTCCCTGCCGGGCAGGTCACCGAGCCGACCAACGGATCGTCGACCGAGATCGCCGACAGCGTCACGTTTCCGGTGTTCTGCACCGTGAAGGTGTAGTCGATCGTCGAACCCGCCGTGTTCCCCGACGGCGTCCCCGCCTGCTTGTCCACCGTCAGCGACGGCGCAGGGACGATCGAGGTGTCGGTGCTGTCGGTCGCGGTCACCGGGTCCCCGCTCGGAGGCGTGCCGGACGCGGTCGCGGTGTTCGCCACGTGCCCGGCGTCCACATCGGCCTGGGTCAGCGGGTAGGTCGCCGTGCAGGTCACCGTCGCGCCGGGGAGCAGGCTCGTCACCGGGCAGGTCACCGGGCCCGCCGTCGGATCGTTCACGGCCACCGTGGTCAGCGTCACGTTTCCGGTGTTGGCCACGACGAAGGTGTAGTCGATCGTCGAGCCTGCCGTGTTGCCGGACGGCGTGCCCGCCTGCTTGTCCAGCGTGATCGCCGGAGCGGGGACGATCGGCGTGGTGGTGGAGTCGGTCGCGGTCAGCACCGCGCCGGTGGGCGGCGTCGCGCTCGCTGTCGCGGTGTTCACCACCTGGCCGGAGTCCACGTCAGCCTGGGTCAGCGTGTAGGTCGCCGAGCAGAACATCGTGTCCCCGGGATCGAGGGTGGTGTCCGGGCAGGAGACCGTGCCCACCCTGGAGTCCGCGACGGAGACCGCGGTCAGGGTGACGTTCCCGGAGTTGGAGATCGCGAACTGGTAGACCATCGTCGAGCCCACGGTGTCCCCGGACGGCGTCCCGGCCTGCTTGTCGAGGGTGAGCACCGGGGCGGAGGTGATCGGGGTGTCCGTCGAATCGGTGCCGGTGACCGCCGCGCCCGTCGGGGGTGTGGCCGATGCGGTCGCCGTGTTGGCCACGTGCCCGGCATCCACGTCCGACTGCAGCAGGGTGTAGGTGGCAGTGCAGGTCGCGGAGGCGCCGGGCGCGAGCGGGCCCGCCGGGCAGGACACCGGGCCGGTCTTCAGGTCGCTGACCGAGACGTCGGACAGCGTCACGTTGCCGATGTTCTGCACGACGAAGGTGTAGTCGATCGTCGAGCCGGCGGTGATCCCGGAGGGGGTGCCCGCCCGCTTGTCCAGGGTCAGCCTCGGCAGGGCCGTGATCGGCGTCGAGGTGGAGTCCGTGGCGATCTCGGCCGCACCCGTGGGCGGCGTGCCTGACGCGCTCGCGGTGTTGTCCACCACTCCGGCGTCCACATCGGCCTGGGTCAGCGTGTAGGTCGCCGTGCAGGTCGTCGAGGCGCCGGGCGCCAGCGTGGCCACCGGGCAGGTCACCGGGCCGAGCTTGGGGTCGCTCACCTGCACCTGGGTGAGCGTCACGTTGCCGGTGTTCACCAGCACGAACGAGTAGCCGATCGTCGAACCCGCGGTGTTCCCGCTGGGGGCGCCCGCCTGCTTGTCCAGGGTCAGCGCCGGATCCGAGCTGATCGGGGTGTCCGTGGAGTCGCTGGACTCCACCGCTGCCCCGGTGGGCGAGATCCCGGACACGGTCGCGCTGTTCGCGACGTGCCCGGCGTCCACGTCGGACTGCTTCAGCGCGTACGTGGCCGTGCAGGTCGTCGAAGCACTCGGTGCCAGCGTCGCGGTCGGGCAGGACACGGTGCCGAGCAGCGGGTCGGACACCGCGAGAGTGGTCAGCGTCACGTTGCCGGTGTTGGTCACCACGAACGTGTAGCTGATCGTGGAACCGGCGGTGTTCCCGGACGGCGTCCCGGCCGCCTTGTCCAGCGTGACCGCCGGCTCCGGGCTGATCGGCGTCGTCACCGCGTCGATGCCGGTCACCAGCGGGCCGGAGGGCGGACGACCCGACACCGTCGCGACGTTCACGACCCGCCCGGCGTCCACGTCGGCCTGGGTGAGCGGGTAGGTCGCCGTGCAGGTCGTCGAGGCGTTCGGCGCCAGCGTCGTCGCCGGACAGGTCACGGCACCCACGATCGGGTCGTTGACGCTCACCGAGGCCAGCGTGACGTTGCCGGTGTTGGTCACCACGAAGGTGTAGTCGATCGTCGAACCCGCAGTGTTGCCCGAGGGGGTACCGGCCTGCTTGTCGACGCTGATCGACGGGCCGGCGGCGATCGGGGTGTCGGTCTGGTCAGTGGCGGACGGCGGGGTCAGGGAGTCCGGCGGGGTGCCGGTCGCCGTCGCGCTGTTCGCCACGTGCCCGGCATCCACATCGGCCTGGGTCAGCGTGTAGGTCGCGGTGCAGGTCAGGGACTCGCCCGGCGCCAGCGGGTCAGCCGGGCAGGTCAGGGCGCCGACCTTCGAGTCGTCCACGCCCACCGAGGCCAGCGTCACGTTCCCCGTGTTCTGCACCACGAAGGTGTAGTCGATCGTCGAGCCGGCCCCGGTGCCCGAGGGCGTACCGGCCTGCTTGTCCAGGCTGATCCCGGGCGTCCGGCTCAGCGGCGTGGTCACGGAGGCGGTCGAGGTGAGGGCGGCACCGGTCGGCGGGGTTCCGGAGGCCGAGGCGGTGTTCGCCACCTGGCCGGCATCCACGTCGGCCTGGGTCAGCGTGTAGGTCGCATGGCAGGTCGTCGATGCCCCCGGCGACAGGGTCGACACCGGGCAGGTCACCGCGCCCACCTTCGGATCGGTGACGCCCACCGAGGTCAGCGTCACGTTGCCGGTGTTCTGCACCACGAAGGTGTAGTCGATCGTCGAGCCCGCGGCGGTGCCGCTCGGCGCGCCCGCCTGCTTGGCCAGCGTCAGCCCGGGGGCCGAAGGCACGGAGGAGTCGGTGCCGTCCGTCCCGGTCACGGTAGCGCCGGCCGGCGAGATCCCGGACGCCGTCGCCGTGTTCGCCACGTGTCCTGCATCCACGTCATTCTGGGTCAGCACGTACACCGCGTGGCAGGTGGTCGTGGCGCCGGGCGCCAGTTCGGTCACCGGGCAGGTCACCGTTCCGACCTTCGGGTCGGTGACCTTGATCCCGTGCAGCGTCACGTTGCCGGAGTTCTCCACCAGGAACGTGTAGGCGATGGTCGAGCCGAGCGTGGTTCCGGAGGGCGTGCCGGCTTCCTTGTCGATGGTGATCGAAGGACTGGCCGGGATCGGTGTCGTCACCGAGTCGGTCGCGGTCCGTGCGGGGCCGGTCGGCGGGGTACCGGAGGCCGTGGCCGCGTTCAGGACCTGGCCGGAGTCCACGTCGGCCTGGGTCAGCGTGTAGGTCGCGGTGCACGTGGTGGACGCGTCCGGCGCGAGGCTGGTGTCGGGGCAGGTCACCGTCCCGACCTTCGGGTCGCTCACCCCGACCGAGGTCAGGGTGACGTTGCCGGTGTTGGTCACGAGGAACGTGTAGTCGATCGTCGCGCCGGCCTGATACCCGGTCGGGGTGCCGGCCTGCTTGTCGAGGGTGAGCGCCGGAGCCGCGGTGATCGGGGTGTCGGTGGTGTCGTTCGCACTGGGCGGGGTTACTCCACTGGGCGGCGTCGCGCTCACCGTCGCGCTGTTCGCCACATGCCCGGCATCGACGTCGGTTTGCGTGAGCACGTAGGTCGCCGTGCAGGACAGCGAGGCTCCCGGCGCCAGCGAACCGGCGGGGCAGGACACCGTGCCCACCTTCAGGTCGGCGACGTCCACCGAGCTCAGGGTGACGTTGCCGGTGTTCGTCACCACGAACGTGTAGGTGATCGTCGACCCGACGGTGTTGCCGGTCGGAGTGCCGGCCTGCTTGTCCAGGCTGAGCATCGGAGTACGGGGCAGCGTGGTGTCGGTCGAATCCGTCGCCGTCGCGGTGCCGCCGGTCGGCGAGGTGCCGGACGCGGTCGCCGTGTTCGCCACGTGCCCGGCGTCCACATCGGACTGCAGCAGGGTGTAGGTGGCCTGACAGGTGGTCGTCTCCCCCGGCGCGAGGCTGGTCACCGGGCAGGACACCGTGCCGACCTTCGGGTCGGTGACGGACAGGGGCGACAGGGTCACGTTGCCGGTGTTGCGCAGGACGAAGGAGTAGGCGATGGTCGAGCCCGCGGTGTGGCCGGTCGGCGCAGAGGCCTGCTTGTCCAGGGTGATCGCCGGCACGGAGTCGACAGCGACGTCCGTGGAGTCGTGGCCGCTGACGGCGGCACCGACCGGCGGCGTGCCGGACGCGGTCGCGGTGTTGGCCACGTGCCCGGCGTCCACGTCCGCCTGGGTGAGCGTGTAGGTCGCCGTGCAGGTCATCGACGCCCCGGGCGCGAGTTCCGTCGCGGGACAGGACGGCGCGCCGACGGTCGGATCCGCGATGCCGACCGAGCGCAGCGTGACATTGCCGGTGTTCGCCACGAGGAACGTGTAGGCGATCGTCGAGCCGGCGATGTTCCCCGACGGCGTGTCCACCTGCTTGTCGACGGTGATCGTAGGCGCGGAGGTGATCACGGTGTGGGTGGTGTGCGTGCCGGTCACCGGAAGGCCCGTCGGCGGGGTACCGGACGCCGTGGCCAGGTTGTTCACCGCACCGGCGTCCACGTCCGCCTGGGTGATCGTGTAGGTCGCCGTGCAGGTCATCGAGGTCGCGGGCGCCAGGCTCGAGTCCGGGCAGGTCACCGTGCCGACCTTCGGGTCGGACACGCTCACCGGGTCGAGGGTGACGTTGCCGGTGTTGGTCACGATGAACGTGTAGGCGATCGTCGATCCCGCCGTGTTCCCTGACGGCGTGCCGGCCTGCTTGTCCAGGGTGATGCCGGGGCCGGCCGCGATCGCGGTGTCTGTGCTGTCGGTCGCGGTCGTCACGCTGCCGCCGCCCGGAGGCACGGCCGAGGCGACGGCGGTGTTCGCGACCGAACCCGAGTCGATGTCCTCCTGCGTCATCGTGTACGTGGAGGAGCAGGTCGTCGTCTGTCCGGGAGCGAGGGTGGTGTCCTCGCAGAGCACGCCGACCAGCGGGTCGTCGACCTGCAGCAGGTTCAGGGTGACGTTGCCGGTGTTCTGCGCGACGAAGGTGTAGGTGATCGTCGACCCGGCGGTCTCACCCGTGGGCGTGCCGGCCTGCTTGTCCAGGCTCAGCGACGGCGCGGGCGTGATCGTCGTGGTGGTGGAGTCGGTCCCGGTCACGGCGGCGCCCGTCGGCGGATTTCCGGTGGCCGTGGCGGTGTTGTTCACCACGCCGGCGTCCACGTCCGCCTGGGTCAGCGTGTAGGTCGCGTGGCACGTGGTGGCCGCACCCGGCGCGAGCGTCGTGGTCGGGCAGGTCACCGTGCCCACCTTCGGGTCGGAGACCCCCACCGCGTGCAGGGTCACGTTGCCCGTGTTCTGCACGATGAAGGTGTAGGCGACGGTCGAGCCCGCCGTGTTCCCCGACGGCGTCCCCGCCTGCTTGTCCACCGCGATCGCCGGAGCGGACGAGATCGGGGTCGTCACCGAGTCCGTCCCGGTGACGGCCGAACCCGTCGGTGGGGTACCCGACGCAGTCGCCGTGTTCACGACCCGGCCAGCATCCACGTCAGCCTGCAGCAGGGAGTAGGTCGCCGAGCAGGTCGTCGTCTCCCCTGGCGCCAGGGTCGCGACCGGGCAGGACACCGTCCCGACCTTCGGGTCCGAGACCGCGATGTCGGTGAGGGTCACGTTGCCCGTGTTCGTGACCAGGAAGTTGTAGGCGATCGTCGAACCCGCCGTGTTGCCCGACGGCGTCCCCGCCTGCTTGTCCACCGTCACCGCCGGAGCAGACGAGATCGGCGTCGTCACCGAGTCCGTCCCGCTCACCGGCGGACCGGTCGGAGGGGTACCCGACGCGGTCGCCGTGTTCACGACCCGGCCGGCGTCCACATCAGCCTGGGTCAGCGCGTACGTCGCCGTGCACGTCGTCGACGCCCCCGGCGCCAGCGTGGCCACCGGGCAGGACACCGTCCCCACCTTCGGATCACTCACCCCGACCGAGGTCAGCGTCACATTGCCCGTGTTCGTCACCACGAAGACGTAGGCGATCGTCGAACCCGCCGTGTTCCCCGACGGCGCCCCCGCCTGCTTGTCCACCGTCACCGCAGGCGCGGCGTTGATCGGCGTCGTCACCGAGTCCGTCGCGGTGACGGCCGCGCCGGTCGGAGGGGTACCTGAGGCGGTCGCGGTGTTGTCGACGCGGCCGGCGTCGACATCAGCCTGGGTCAGCGTGTACGTCGCCGTGCACGTCGTCGACGCATTCGGTGCCAGCGTCGTGGCCGGACAGGACACCGTCCCCACCTTCGGGTCACTCACCCCGACCGAGGTCAGCGTCACATTGCCCGTGTTCGTCACCACGAAGACGTACGCGATCGTCGAACCCGCCGTGTTCCCCGACGGCGTCCCCGCCTGCTTGTCCAGCGTCAGCACCGGGGCACTGCTGATCGAGGTGTCCGTGCTGTCGGTGCCGGTCACCGCCGGCCCGGTCGGCGGGATACCCGACGCCGTCGCCGTGTTCGCCACATGCCCGGCGTCCACATCCGCCTGCCGCACCGTGTAGGTCGCCGAGCAGGTCGTCGTCTCACCTGGAGCAAGGCTCACCACCGGGCAGGTCACCGTGCCCACCTTCGGGTCCGAGACCGCCACCGCATGCAGGGTCACGTTGCCGGTGTTCTGCACGATGAAGGTGTAGGCGATCGTCGCACCCGCCGTGTTCCCCGACGGCGTCCCCGCCTGCTTGTCCACCGTCACCGACGGCGCGGCGTTGATCGGCGTCGTCACCGAGTCCGTGCCGGTGACAGCCGAACCCGTCGGCGGGGTACCCGACGCGGTCGCGGTGTTGTCGACCCGCCCAGCGTCCACATCAGCCTGGGTCAGCGCGTACGTCGCCGTGCACGTCGTCGACGCCCCCGGCGCCAGCGTGGCCACCGGGCAGGACACCGTCCCCACCTTCGGATCACTCACCCCGACCGAGGTCAGCGTCACGTTGCCCGTGTTCGTCACCACGAACGTGTAGGCGATCGTCGAACCCGCCGTGTTGCCCGACGGCGTCCCGGCCTGCTTGTCGAGGGTGATCAGTGGCGTCGTCGTGATCGAGGTGTCGGTGGAGTCACTCGAGGTCGGCGGCGTCAGGCCGTCCGGCGGCGTGCCGGTTGCGGTCGCGTTGTTGGCGACGTGCCCGG